>ERZ794946.28-NODE-28-length-122053-cov-102.493106_pt1 | contig 122053 bp, 61 predicted proteins | sample MGYA00433072_ERZ794946 | MGnify/ENA primary metagenome ERZ794946 (study PRJEB30137, sample SAMN04331413) | food metagenome | isolation source: Y3 must sample point D1 replicate A | place: Australia: South Australia | collected 2014 ...
TATATATATATATATATCTATATATGTATGTATACATATGTATATAAATATATGAATACGGTTATGACCACTCTTGCGAAGTGCGTTGGGATTATGACTGCTTGCATTCAGGAGCCTGTTCCGGCCTGCCAGCAAAATCGTCTTGCTCTTCGGCAGATTCCCCGTCGTCATCCTCCAAGCCGTGATCATCATCATCTTCTTCGTCTTCGTCCTCGTCCGCTTCTTCTTCGTCCTCCTCGAACTCGAATTCCAAGGCTGCGCCGGTAAACCAGTCCACGGCTCTAGGAATTAGCTTGTCCTTAAGTTGTTCCCCGATGGAGTAGTCTAAAGCTAGACGTTCCTCGAGGTCCTCCTCCAACTCCTCGTCTTGGTCTTCGTTTTGGATCTTGGGAGGGTCGAAGAAGTTGAAAAAGGATTCTATGGGAGTGATCTTCTCGATGGTCCTCACCTGCTTGGTGGTCTTGTTTCTCTGCTTGCGCATTTCTAGGTCCACAGTGACGTTGTGGGCGTTGTCCTTCCAACTGATCTCGCAGCCTTCTGCGTGGTCGTAGATAAAGTCCCCGGAGTAACCCAGCTCCTTCTGGTAGAAGTAGGTCTTGCACAGAATGTTGTTGGTGAAGAATGGGTTGGCGGAAGAATCAAATCTGAACAACAGCTTGAAACCGGGTCTACCATCCGTCAAGTATTCCAGACCAATATCTTGCAGGTACTCCAGAACTTCCGCATCGCGGTCAGTGATGGTGTCGCAAACGATGGGCAAGTTCTCTAATGCGGTTAGCCAGAATGAGGGAATTCCCTTCACCTGTTCCTCCTCGGAATCATTTTGGGCCTTCTCTTCTTCGTCCACCAACAACTCCGTCTCATTGAGTGACTCCACAATCTCTTGGCCCTTTGCGATCTGTTCCGGCTTGGGTTGCTCTTGTCCTGAAATGATCCTGGACCGCTGCTCCCAAATGGGCTTGTACTTCTGCAGAAACTTGTTCTCTAGCTCAAACATCTCCACCTGAAATTCCTTTTCAACTTCGAATAGCTCGCTTTGTAAAGTCTTCAAGCTCAGCAGCTTTTCCTTAACGTTCTTGGGAAGACCCCCCACATACCCGCTGTCCTGGCCCACCAGCGAGCCAAGTCTGTCTTGGATGGACTGTAACAACAGGGGTTGGTTAGCCAAGATGTCCTCCTCGTTGATGGTGCCGATCTTGTCATCCTGCTCCTGTGCCTGGGCCCTAACTGGGTTGCCGTTTTTCAAATAGCTCGGATTCAGAACCGATGCTGGGGTATTGTGAGGCGTAGGGGCGTTGTCGATTTGCATCGACGACTTGGGTTTCGTTCTGATAGGGTCTGACATGATCTTGCGCTTTGCTCTTGGTCCCACTGGGCTCACTAAATCCTCCTAATCTACCATCAAACTGCCATTTTTGATCCCAAACGCTGCTATTTAAAAGGAAAAATTTTCCCAATTACGCGGGTAATACAAAAAAGATATAGCCCATTGTTATAAAAATATGTATGTGTTCAATATAGTGGTATATAGGTGTTATTTGCGCTGAATGATGTACTTGTCAATGTCTGCGGGCTCATTTCCCACCAACTTGTTTTCCCAGTCGACCCAAAGCGCCTCCTTTGGATTCCAAAGTCCCCTCTGGACACACTTCTGCAGGTCCATCCCGAACGTCGGGTCTGTGTGCTTGTATTTGAGCACTGAATCCAGCTTTGGAATCTGCCTTTGCAACGAAACTGGGCCTTGCGGGCACGAAGTTCTCATGTATTGCAGCTGGTCCCACGTGGGAAAGCGGTTGGCGATTTCCACGTCGAATCGATGAGAGACGTCTCCCTTCAGCAACTGCAGGCATTTCTGCGACTTGATATTGGACGCGATGTCATTGGTAAACAACGAGATGGTACGTGGCTGTCTCTGCAATGTTTTCCAAAACGACATTTATTGCGTTTGCGTTTGCGATCTCCCGGTCTGTTATTTTCATTTGCACTTTTCTTAACGTTCTCTTTTGGTTTTATATGCCCCTTTCCAAGCTGGGTGGATACCCCGTCCATTGAGTGCCCGTGCCCAATCAAGCTAAAGCCAGACTAAAAAGAGGAAGAGTTCAAGAACCATCAATGCCCCCAGCACAATTTCACAACAGCTTGACACTTTGGCAACGGTTATATCAGAGCATAGCGACGGGATTAGAGAGATGCAAGACGACGCAAGAAAGAAGGGGGTGCCCGGCATGCGCTGAAAGCGCCCTGTAGTACAAGCGTACCGCCGTTAAATAGGCCATGGTACATCACACGATGATTGATAATTTGATGCAAGCTGCCATGCTCAGATGGTTGTTTCCCGTTTCCCTCTTTCACTTTTGATCTCCTGCGAAGAATAGGATGAGATGTGAATTTTCGTTTCTAATCCCCTCGGCCGTGCGGCTGAAAAAGAGAAATGATATTGGAATAACTAAAGGTTTCAGATGATTAGAAAAGAGGCTATTTTGTACTAATCACCGACGATAAGAGGCTGTAAGAACCACTCATGCCGACAGCTAAGAGGACGTCATCCAGGGCTTCGTTGGCACTGCCCTTCCAGTTACGGTTGGTGCACAAGAAATCATGGGGCCATCGGCTAAGAGACTTCATTTCCGGGTTCTTAAAATCATGCAGACCCATTGCTAAATACGTTTTCCCCAACTTCATCGTGGTGCACTATATCTACCTGATCACGCTGTCGATTATCGGGTCCATTCTGTTATATCCGTGCAAGAACACGGCGTTCATCGATGTGCTATTTCTGGCTGCTGGAGCGTCTACACAGGGCGGGCTGGCCACCAAGAGCACTAACGATTTCAACCTGTACCAGCAGATAGTGGTGTACGTCATTACATTGCTGTCCACGCCTATACTTATTCATGGGTTTTTGGCCTTTGTCAGGCTGTATTGGTTTGAAAGGTACTTCGACAACATTAGGGATATCTCCAAACAGAATTTTAAACTAAGACGGACCATGACGTTGCAACAAAGGGAACTATCGGGCAGCAGTGGCAATGCCGCTCGAAGTAGGAGTTTCAAGGACAACCTGTTCCGTGGGAAGTTTGTTTCCAGAGAAGACCCACGACAATCCGCTTCAGATGTGCCGATGGACTCTCCTGACACGTCCGCATTGTCCTCAATCTCACCGTTGAATGTTTCCTCCTCTAAGGAGGAATCCAGTGACACGCAAAGCTCGCCTCCAAACTTCTCAAGTAAGCGCCAACCCTCAGACGTTGACCCAAGAGACATTTACAAATCGATAATGATGCTACAAAAACAACAAGAGAAGAGCAACGCAAACTCCACGGATTCTTTTTCGAGCGAGACCAATGGACCCGCTTTCATTGTGCAGGAACGTCATGAGAGAAGAGCCCCCCACTGCTCACTGAAACGCCATTCTGTCCTGCCATCTTCTCAGGAATTGAACAAGCTAGCCCAGACGAAAAGTTTCCGGAAATTGCTTGGCTTGCGGAGAGATGAAGGTGACCATGACTACTTTGACGGTGCTCCTCACAAATATATGGTCACCAAGAAGAAAAAAATATCTAGAACACAATCATGTAACATCCCAACGTATACTCCTTCACCGAGTCCTAAAACCTCAGGCCAAGTAGTTGAAAATCATAGAAACTTGGCCAAGTCGGCGCCTTCATCTTTTGTTGATGAGGAGATGAGCTTTTCTCCGCAAGAGTCTTTGAATTTACAGTTCCAAGCGCACCCGCCCAAACCAAAACGACGTGAAGGTGATATAGGCCACCCCTTCACCAGAACAATGAGCACCAACTATCTATCGTGGCAGCCAACCTTTGGCAGAAACTCCGTCTTCATTGGACTCACAAAGCAACAAAAGGAGGAACTCGGCGGCGTCGAATATCGTGCTTTGAGATTACTGTGCTGCATTCTCATGGTATACTACATCGGATTCAACATTTTGGCGTTTGTGACCATCGTTCCATGGGCCTGTACGAGGCACCACTACTCAGAGATTATTAGACGAAATGGAGTTTCTCCAACCTGGTGGGGGTTTTTCACTGCAATGAGTGCATTCAACAACTTGGGTCTGTCTTTGACCGCTGATTCAATGGTTTCCTTTGATACTGCGCCGTATCCGCTGATTTTCATGATGTTCTTCATCATCATAGGCAATACAGGCTTCCCAATTATGTTACGATTTATCATTTGGATCATGTTCAAGACCTCGAGAGACCTATCTCAGTTTAAGGAAAGTCTTGGGTTTCTGTTGGATCATCCGCGCAGGTGTTTTACGTTGCTGTTCCCCAGCGGCCCCACATGGTGGCTGTTTACAACTTTAGTCGTCTTAAACGCTACGGATTGGATTCTTTTCATAATTCTGGATTTCAACTCCGCTGTAGTAAGGCAGGTTGCTAAAGGTTATCGAGCTCTCATGGGCCTCTTCCAGTCTGTATGCACAAGAACTGCTGGATTCAACGTTGTTGACTTAAGTAAATTACACCCGTCCATTCAGGTGTCTTATATGCTAATGATGTACGTTTCGGTCCTGCCGCTGGCGATTTCCATTAGAAGAACGAATGTTTATGAGGAGCAATCGTTGGGACTATACGATAATGGACAAGATGACGAAAATATCACCCACGAAGACGATATAAAGGAAACAGACCATGATGGCGAATCCGAAGAGCGAGACACTGTATCGACAAAGTCCAAGCCGAAGAAAGAGTCCCCAAAATCGTTTGTTGGTGCTCATTTGAGGAGGCAACTCTCTTTTGATTTATGGTACCTATTCCTTGGATTATTTATAATATGCATATGCGAGGGCAGAAAAATCGAAGACGTTAATAAACCTGATTTCAATGTCTTTGCTATATTGTTTGAAGTTGTTAGCGCTTATGGTACAGTGGGTTTGTCATTGGGTTACCCAAACACCAACACATCACTATCTGCCCAGTTCACCGTATTATCGAAGCTAGTCATAATTGCCATGCTAATAAGAGGAAGAAACAGAGGTTTACCATATACTTTGGATCGTGCCATCATGCTGCCAAGTGACAAACTGGAACAAATTGATCGTTTACAAGATATGAAAGCTAAGGGTAAGTTGTTAGCCAAAGTTGGTGAGGATCCAATGACTACTTACGTCAAAAAGAGATCCCACAAACTGAAAAAAATAGCAACAAAGTTTTGGGGGAAGCATTAAAATCAAGTTTACCCCTCTTTACCTACATAAGAGCCAACGTAATTTTCTCTCAGTATTATATGTATTATCTCCGAAGTTTATTATTCTTTAACGAAATATAAAAGAAAAATAAGAAAGATTAAGACCCTAAAAGGGTGTACCACTACGATTCAACAAGCACAACGAATCCTATCCGTAATATACTTTTGATTTCTGACTATTCTAGAAATTTTAGTTCATTTTTTTTCCCTCTTTTTACTTATTGTATTTTTCACAATTGAATTGCATTTTGTCCCCTACGAAAAAAGGCAGAAAACGAGATCTAAACCACTTTCAGATCAGAATAATAATAATAATAATAACCAACCAAAGCCATCAACAGGTCCACTAGAAGCATCTGCCAAGTTACGACCTAAGCAAAGGTTTGAGTGAAAAGTGAATTGCGACAGTACAATCACAAAAGTATAGAAACATAATTGTTATGGAAAACAAACTACTTTGTTGGTGGTTGTACTGGCCATGCGTGTATTCATCTATTATAGCTACCATAATATCTTTTTACACCATAACTAGACACTTATTAAATTACCGTAAACCATATGAACAAAGACTATCCATACGGATACTATTGCTCGTGCCCATTTTTAGTGTGTCATGCGCAAGTGGCATAATTAAGCCTGAAGCAGCTCAATTTTATGTCGATCCTATCAGAGAATTTTATGAAGCATTCGTTATTTACACTTTTTTCACATTTTTAACACTACTACTAGGAGGCGAGAGGAACATCATTACTGTTTTAAGCTTAAATCACGCCCCCACAAGACATCCGATACCGCTAATAGGTAAAATTTGCAAACCGATAGACTTATCTGATCCTTTTGATTTTCTTTTTGTCAAAAAAGGCATATTACAGTATGTTTGGTTCAAACCATTTTATTGTTTTGGTACATTGATATGCAGTGCATGGAAGCTACCCAAATTCGAAATATTTTTGAACGTTTTTTATAATATTTCAGTGACTTGGTCACTGTATAGTTTAGCACTATTTTGGAAGTGTCTTTATCCTGAATTAACTCCTTATAAACCATGGTTGAAATTTTTATGTGTCAAATTGATTATTTTTGCCTCTTATTGGCAGAGCATTATAATCCAGGGTCTTGTGGTTACTGGAAAGTTGGGTACGGGAAACCAAGATCGAACCTCTGGATATGTGTACAAGAATGGGCTCCTGTGTATAGAGATGGTGCCTTTCGCCATCTTGCATGCAGTAGCTTTCCCTTGGAACAAATACACAGCATTTAGCATACCTTATGGGGCCAGGATGAAATTCATTTACGCGTTGAAAGATTTTCTTGGTTGCGGTGATCTAATATGGGATTTTAAACAGACTTTGTTTGCTGGTCCCTTGTACTATAATTATAGGAACTTCGATCCTGAAGCCATGGATCTATTAAGTACTAGACAACAATCCGGTGCGACTATGGAAAGACTAAAGCATGGGCTAAGATTTACTGATAATGGAAGAAATAGTTATTGGGTGGCATATGGGAGTATAGATAACAACCTTGTTCCGGAATCAATAGAGGAATCATGGGAAGATGATATTGCTGGTCAGAGAACTTTTCCTGAGGATCCAAATTATCCGGTTGTTCACAACTACACGATGGGCCATCGATATAGTAGATCAATGAATGATTTAAGAAGAGATGTGCAAAGTAGGTCATCAATGGCTTGTTAAATGAGTCGTTAAATGTACGTATATACATAGTTACTGCGCTTTCGGTTATATACAAGATAAAACAACATCTACAAGCAATGCTTTTTTTTCAATTATTGTAACTTGGATGCTTATTCTAATAAAATGAAATAAATGCTACTGTAATTTTTTGCCGGAGGATTGGCTATATATGCAGAGTGGGAGTTGGACGATATCACCATTATTATTATTTTTCTATTATTACCATTGGACTTGTCTTTTGCAGCAAAAAAAGTGGCAGCAGCAGCAACAGCACCACCACCAATGCATTTTGACCTTGCCTTTTATAAGTTGTCAAAGAAAGTTGACCTCGAAAAGGGAAAAAAAATCAATTTTTCATTAAAAAATGCTTAGCACATTCATATGCAGTCCAAGAAATGGCAGTGGCTGGTATATTAGCCACTATTCTTGGTTTCAAACCTCGCCAAAACCCCTTCCAACCATGAACCTCCAGTATGGCTCTTGAGGCTCTACCAAAAGTGTTCGCATCCTTCATTATTTCGATGGAGACAGTTTCGCTACCTCTAACCTGTAATACAGTCTTTATGCAATCCAACGGTGTAGTTAACGCAGCACATGTTGCACCACTTATCCCACCGCAAAGACAATGAATCAATGGATTGTATGAATTTTGTGGGTTGAAGAATTTGCTGGCAGATTCATATATCATGAAATTGAACGCTGCAAATGGGATATTCATGGCCAATGTTGTGGGATAGGAGTAGTAAAATGCTGCAAAGCCTTCATTTTGATATATTTGCTTAGTAACATTCCAAACTCTTAGATTAGTATCCAATTGTAGTCTTTGTTTAACGGTGTCAAAGGGGTTCATCAATGCATCCGCAGCAATGGTAGCAATGGTACCACTCAGTGCGGTCTTCATTGGTTGATGAGTTTGCATATCCTCAGGGCTTATCAGGCGAGCTTTGCAAAACTCGTATGTACCAAAATATACTGCATGCGCAGGCCCTGCCCCCAGTATTACCGATTGAACACCCTTCCATAAACCCATCGAACCTTCCATTGTAGATATTTTGGATATCTGAGATATCATCCCTGTAGAGGCAGCTTTATTCAATCCTGCAGCCTGCACTCGGGTTTTCAGAGCATCTATTGGAAACATCAAAGAATGCTCCATTATACCTGCAAATGCTCCTGCCAGTAACTGGGAATGTAGCGGAGCATGTGATGGAAGAGCTTCGTAGTCGATTTCCTCAGCTATTGACAGTTCTGAAGTATTCATAATATTAACTGATATTTCGGTTGAGTTTTCTACTTCTTCACTTTGTACTTCTCACGAAAGTCTTCGTCAATAAACCTCTGATAAAATGAAAATTCTATGAGATTCCAGTAAAACCTCCAAATATCTTTATATACAGCTTACTACTTAGATAAGATGACGTTCGCCAATGGTAGGCAAAAGATAGCAGGGTGTTCTTGCCTTTCAGCCTTCGCCATGCTCTCATTCAAGAAAGGGTGCCAAAATACCGAAAAGAGACACGATCGGGGGTGTCAAAGTAGCGATTCCTGTGGGTTAAAAGAGGGTGAACCACGGCAAACATGCATGTGTAAAACCCAAAACGCCGATCTAGGGCCTGCGACGCATGGTACGAACATCCTGATGGTATATAAAAGAGCTAAAGTCTTGACTCATGCCTGAAATCTTGATTTTTCATTGTTATATCCTCTCTATACATTAGTAAGCACCATAGATGGGCTGGCTATCAAAAGCGAGAAAAAAAAAATGCTGAATTCCAAATATGTACTCATCGGGGTGAATTTCAATGATGTGTTATGTAGATACAATATATATGTATAAGTCACTAAATGCATACATACGAGAGTCTACCTTAAGTTTGTCCAAGTGAAAAAAACTGGGCATAGCAAAAAGACGGTTGTAGGTATACCTGCGTATATGAGAAACCTTCCGACGATTTCCACTTTGGAAACACCGCTGTACAATAAACACTCTTCTTCTTCACTTGTCTCGTTATGGAAATGAACCTTTTCGCTTCTATCATCGTGAAATCTGAGTAGTTTAATTAACAGCGTGTAGACAGCTGTCTTGCTAATGACGTCTTTCCAAATAATCACAGAAGCGACACCTACCAGAGGCCTCAAGAACACCTTAGAACCACATGATGCGTACCTACTACATACAAGGTTCCATCCGTATCTTTCGGTTAACCAGTCGCTGCAATCCAGCCCACTGACTACGCCAATGAACGCTACGCTATCTTCGAAACAAGGACATTCATCAATGGGCCTGACGTGGTTAAACAGAATAAACAAGCCCCATGCTACACTCAAAAGGGGAAACCAGAGATGTTCACCAATCTGGAAATTTCGTAAAGCATGCACCACCCAGATTCTTATAAAAAAACAGATAGCTCCAACTGCGGCGCCGCTAAATAAATCCAGCATACCATGCATACCGCAGTAAACTCTACCAAAAACCAGGGTTAAGTAGTAAAATATCACCAGACTCAGTAAAAGAAGCTTTGTTGGCCATACCAGTGTGTCAGATAAACATATTCTCCAAAAGAATAATAGACTTACCGCAGTAGCGTTAGCAGAATGTGAACTGGGTGCACCATATTCTTTCGTAGTGTATTCACTTAGTGTGATTCTGTCAACTGGCGGTGATTTTGGCCTTGGTAGGCACCAATAATCCTTTAAGTAGCCACTCAAATAAATTGAATAACCAAGAACGTAGATCATGTCCCGTGTTAAATCGCGGTATCCAAGCCACACAGGCATGGGAAGCACGATAACATAAAACATGTGGGAACCCATAAGCGAAGTGTATTTGAAATAAACGTCTCTAAAAGGCGTTCTGTGCTTTTTTTGTAAAGAATGTACGAAATCTGATTGGTTGTCTGTGAATCTAGTTAGATACTGCCTTGTTTGAAACCTTAGCCACGACATCTGGCTCTCAAAATGCTCCGCTGGATGATTACCGGGATCTGCCAATAGGTGTTTGCCGCCGGAAGGAGCCATCTGAACCTTAATGGTGTCCTCGGTAACACCCAATTCAGTAACCGTCTGAATAATGGTCATAATTAAATTCTTTTACAGGCTTGCTATTTTGTATATTTTTTTGAAGACTACCACTGCCTAACTTCTTTTTGTCATGTTATCAATTCAACTAGATGTTGAGAAGGAAGCCAAGGCAAGGCTGATAAAAACTAAGAAAATAAGGAAAAATCATTATGTTATATAACATGAATTCTAGACGTACGTGCTCGTAGTTAGGAAGTATCTAAATAAGAGTCCCCACGTTACTTTAATTAGAAGCACGCCATCTTCCTACAACCGATTTTTTTGGATTGTAGATATCAGAGTCTCATCAAACAATAGGAACCCAGAATAGGCACGTCCACTGAGAAAACCGCGGACAAGCAAGACACGCGTACCTGAAAAGGCTACATTTCTTGAAGAAGTTGTTCAGTTGAGCTAGCCACCTCTTTAGCCTGAAGACGTTCGTAATTCAAAATAGATTCCCTTGGCAATTGAAGCCATGAACTGAGTGAATCTGCAGGCTCAATCGTATTAGACAGTATGGCAGTAAGCCTTGCCCGTTCCTCTTCTTCACTTTGTTGAAGAAGAGGCTGTGGGATTCGTACCCCAGGAACGATCTGCAAATTGTCCGAGCCGCAGAATACGTGCGCACAAAGTTTAGCGACCACTTCAAGGTCTTTCTCTTCATCGATCTTTCCTCCGTATACGATCGTAGCTATGTGATCTCGCACTTGTGCCCAAGGAATGTTGTTGGTAGAATTGGTGGCTAATACATTCTCTAAATACACTGAGGCAAATTGAAAGTCGCAATCATTAAAGTAATACTTCTTGGAAAACCCATGAGGAACCAATCGGGTCCTGGCAGTGATCAAGGCATGAAACCATGACAATAGGAAGGTACAATACACGCTCCATACTCCTGAAATTTTACCAGTGAAAAATTGAGAACCCCATAGATCTTTGACGGTATCTAGTATACCTGGGATATCCTCATACACAAATCTATCAGTTCTTTGTAGCAATGGGGCAGGTAGTTTATCACCAGTCAAATGGCATGTCATGAACATTTTGAATTTCTCATGTTCTTCTGCCGCCTTTGTCTCCTCAACATGCTTGTGCAGATACGTTTTCACCCATGATAGCGACATTTGTATGTTTTGTAATAATATCCAACCACCTTCTATCTTAGATTTTGATATTTCCTCTTGAGCATAGTTTAGATTTTCTATAGACCCTAGCGGGATGATTTTTAACGATTCCTTCGAGGCTTTCGCCAATTCGATTAATTTGAATGTGCCATCAACATCTCGCTCGCTTGCCATTGTAAAATAGTTGTTCTCGGAATTGGCTACCACATCCGCGATATTCCACTCATCAACAAAAAACTCATTTTTGAACCAGTTCAACGCAGATATATACGATTTGGTTGTAACATAGTCCCATAAGTACCGCAAATCATTATTTGTATCTACGGTTAGTTTTGGTACGCCATCGCTACTTTCAGAGAGAACTCCAATCATAGTTAGAACTGCCTCTTTATATTGTTCACTTTCAATGTCGAATTTATACAAACAAAACATCGTCATAGCCATAATCATTTTAAATTTTTTGTCAAGAGCGGTGGAGAATTGACAATATACTTCTTGATATAATAGCCAAAGAATTTCATCTACCCGTGTCCTAGCTGCTCTTGTTTCCCTAGATTTCTTAATGAAGACACGTTTGAAACATGATAGAAATTGTCCTATAGAAATGCCGTAAAACCAATGAAACTGACCAAACTTCTCCAACATAGAGAATATTTTGACACTATGCTTACCGATAATAGAATACTCTTCTACCAGATTATCAAACTGTGGGAAAAACTCTTCAGATTCACTTAGCTTTTTTTCAATGTTCATGGCCTCTTTCTTCAGGTTGTTCAAAGTCACCATCAGTTCATCATTTTCCAACATATTCCCCTGTGAGTTATTTAGTTCCTCCAAAAGTCGCTTTTCTAGATTCTTCAGTTTCAACTTGTATTCGGTATTCAATTTTATCAAATCTTCCCTTTTCCTTTGCATTTCTGCATTCTCTTCTGTCAAAGTGATGTCAAAAATTCGTGTCTCAATACTTTCCTTATTCGTGACAAAATGAACTAACCTTACCCTAGATCTGAGGAATATTGGAATATCTCCACTGGGATCGCAAGAGTGAATGAATAATTTAAAATCGCCTGAAACATCTACTTCATGATCACCAATCTCCACCGTGACTCTGTTTCCGGCATGATTGAACTCTCTGGAGATTAGTCTTGATATAATTGGATCAAAGAATTCTCCATCCTGAATTATAACTACACTTCCGAATCTAATTGCATTTTCTAATCTTTTAACAAAACCTTCTTCAAGAAAACTGAGAAGTACAGTTTTATTACCATAATAATTCGAAATAACTGTTATCATGTGGGAGCTTGGATCCAAAAGAAAAGGAACAGCGTCTTGTGAATTCATGACTATGCTCATATTTTCCAAAAAGTAATCGTTCTTATCCAAGCCACATTCAAGCCACTTCATTTTTTCATCTAGTGTTACCAAATAATCGATGAAACGATAGTTTACATCATATTTAACAGCAAATTTGCCTAGTAGGCGCTTTAAAATGACTAACATGTCACCTCTTTCCCTTTCATTCAAATGACCAAAGTATGTTTCATATATGGATGAAATTATGCAATTTCCAATCAGCTCTTGGCTCGTCTTACTAAATTGTTTTGTAGTGTTCAGCCACCTTTCTTTTTCGAAGGTTAAACTCTTAACTAAAGATATAGACCTATCAAGATTAGCCTGCACGTTACTCATTTCTGTCTTGATGGCCTCAACATCCCTAATCAACAAACTATATTTTTGCTTTGAAACTTCAATACTTGCTTCTAAATCCTGTGTCATTTCTTCAGCGGCAAGTAAATTGGCCTTCGTCTTCAATGATTCGAACTCTATTCTTTTCATTTCTTGTCTCAGCGGATCTACGTTTTCTAAAACTTTACTGAAGTTTATTTGGGCATTGACCCACTGATATAGCGGCCCACACGCTTTGCTGGCCCTGTTAATTGTCTCATAAGTAAAATTAGGATCTGACAAAAATTCTTCCTCCATATATTTTCGAATTTGGGGCTTCATATGTAAGGTGGTATCATAATGTACTATATTATGAATAAAGTCATCTTTTCTAATAAATTGTTGGATATCTCTCCAGTTGGAAAATTGGTAGCCCAAGATGGCGCAAACAGCCTCCATAACAATTTTCACACCAGAGGGGGGGTTGACCATTGATCTGATTTCTGTCAACTGTTGCTTTTTTATGTTCTTTACACCCCGTTGTGCCTCTAAAATGGTAGGTTCGATATCTTGAATACTTTTCATGACGACCTCCTTTCTTTTTCTTATATCTTCTTCTTGTACTTTCAATATCTTTTTGATTTCCTCTGTAGCCTCCTGCTTTCTTTCCGACTCGTTTTGCTCCATAAGCATTTTATCCAATGTACTCCGGGCTTCCTTTTCTTTCTCAGTAAGTTCCGTACTCTTCTTTGACAAAGTTTTGTTTAGTTCGTTAACCTTCAAGACAGACTCGTTTAGTTTTTCGAGACCTACATTAACAAATCTTTGATTTTCCTGTAAATCTTGATATTTCGCCGTAACAAGCTTCACTAAGACACGTAAACCATCAATAAAATACCCAGGTGACCTTGGATTTACCCCAACCTTCATTTTTTGGTAAAAATTTCTATCAAAATGTATCAGAATATTAACCACAGCATCTCTTATAGTTTGGATTGGCTCCGTAAATACCAACTCTTTATTGACCTCTGGAACTATAAAATCGGTAAATTCCATAGGGACCACGTCCACCATATTGTTGGCCACTTGGGACATTGTTTTCGTATCCCAATCACCCATCCAATTAATTATGCAACGATTGAAAAGGGCTGGAGAACTTATCATTGCTGAGGACTTATTGTTTGTAGGATCGCAGATCGTGAAGACAACATGAAGGTTTTTGGCAATTTCTCCAACAAACCAGTCATACAGTTCTTGTTCTGTATCCAATAAAAGACCTAAAGACCTGGTTTTATTTCGCAAGTTATTCAAGAGCTTATCATACTCCTCTCCTTGAAACAAATCTGGTATATCAGCGTTGGCAAGTAATGTATTCATTCTCTCCAAAAAAGCCGTCTCTAAAATGTTGGATTCATCAATGATTAAACAAGTACGAGATTCTTTAAGTGAACAGTCTGAAATAGCTTTTTTCAAAATCATATCAAAGTCGCTAAGATTGGAATGACGGTGGATCTTGGGTTGAACAATCTTCAAACCGTTCAACCACGCGACAAACCTAGTTAAAATAGTTTTACCTGTTCTGCTTGCACCAATTAGCATCATATGACCTTGAACTTGTTTTAACGCACGATCAATACGCAAAATATGGTCAACCATAGACTCGTGTATAACCATTGGCACTTCCAGCTCCTCATCACAGAATGTTTTAAATCTTTCCTCTATAAAGTTTACAAGATCTGTTTTGTTGACCTCTTTGAAATCAAGGCTCAACAAGCCCGAAAAGAGAAGTGAAGTTGAGCTTATATTACCCAAATCCTGGTTAGGTAAATATTTATCGACTGTCTCATAAAGAAGTTGTTCAAAACTGTTTTTTTCTTTTACACCAACCAGCCTATCTGCAAATATTCTCCAAGCTTCGTAAGCCCATAACCGTATTAGTGATCTTAGTGTTTGCCTTGGACCAGTGTTAATTGCAGTGTAGACACCCCTAACCAAACGTGTTAATTCTCTTGGTGAAAAAAGATAGTGTGATTGAAGCGCAGTACTGTATCTTGCTTTACATTCGTTATATAAATGAACGGAAGCGCGGGCGAAGGGCTCTGTGTATGATCTGAACTCAGGGACTAGCTTGAAAATGGCTTTGTAATAAATTTCATAAATTTGAGAAAGAGATTTTCCGCTGGGATAACCTAAGTAAAGAATAGCAGCATGTCGTGTAAATCTTTCTGACATAGGAATTCTACCTGGGTCGGTTGGAGGATTGCAGGCACCAACAATATGTATCCTCTCTATTGTCACCCACTTATTTTCTGGCGTTTTCCAAAATCCTTGCTTTTCCATCAACTGCCTTAAGAATAAGACGACATTTTGAGAACCATACTTGTCGAGTTTTGGTAAATTAATCTCGTCACAAAATAATACCAAATTTTTTATATCCGATTTTGGTAACAAAGTAAGGCCTTTTGATGTAGTTACGTAGTTTGTATGCCTATGCAAGGCTGACAAAATATGTTCTGTGGTCGTGTCTTTCGAAAAATTTATTCCAACAACATCATAGAGCGAAGAGTTCCGGAGTGCATTATTCATAATCATTGTTTTACCAGATCCAGGTGGCCCACAAAGGATAATACCCCTTTTTGAATTGAGCAAGTCATAAAAAATTTTCTCATGCTTAATCGTATCAATTGTAGGAATAACAATGTCAGGCCTCATGACCTCATGTGCTTCTAAAGAAACAGAGGGAATTTCGGAACAAAAGGAACTAAAACTCAACTTATCGTTCGCAATAACTATGGTAGAATAATCTGATAGTTCTTGGCTATCATGCCCAAAATAAGTGTTTATAATTTGTATAAAAGCTCTTTGTGATTCACCAGTTGAATCACCAACTAGTGCATATAGTAGGGATCTCTTAATCAATAAAGTAATCACATCTTTCAAACTTTTATCGTCCAAGTTTTGAAACCACTGCCTATAACTCGATATTAAATGAACAGCCAACTGCACCGCGGTTTCTAACTTATTAAAGGTTCGAACCCCGAGAATGTGAACTAAATCATTTGAACACGTAAAAATATTGGTTAAAGAGGCCATATCAAAAGAATCAGATATAAGGTCCTTCAACTTATCTAATTCAAACATGGATAGTTTATTATCAAGCGCTTCATAACTTTTATTCAGTAGGTGGTCAATCTTGGAGGATATTGAACACACATCCGTAGAAAACCACAGCAAACCACATCTTGTTATAGTAGCAGGTGTAGTATGGTCAAGGTTATCCGTTTCAAATAAAATGCGAAAGTTCGGCGGAATAGGAAGTCTTTCACCGTTTGGAAGCGTTAAAATTTTATTATCATCAAGAACAGAATTCATGGCTTCCACATATTCTGGGTCTAAATCACTATCAAATACTACCCAAATTCTCGAATTCTTAAAAGTTCCTGTGATATCATCGTTAACCCTTCTTAGAATCGAAGTAAAAAGCCCATCTCTCCACTCTAGCGTTGCTTTAAGCATACTTCCATACAAGGATTCTTTTGTAAGAACTTTTGTATCAATAACATAGACGACGTTAGCGTGACCATCAAAAATGGCCATGGCATCAATAACAGTTTTCCACGTTGCCGTTTTACCACAGCCTGCCTTACCTACCAGTATCAAAGCCTGTTGTGTTTTTTGCATGTAATAAAACTGCATACATTTCTTGAGAAATTCCTCAGACATTGAAAAGCCACTCCTTTGACCAGCGTCCTTTAAACATTGAACAATAGCCTTCGAATTTAGCGGCGTTCCAGCAGAATCAAATATTTTCGATAATTCGTCTTTGAATACCAATTCATCGGTGTCACCGAGCGATGGTAAAATCACTCTTTTCAAACTTTCCACTACCGTTTTTTCCCCTTCACCAAATTCACTAATCAAAGGGCTGCAATTTCTTAATACACCTTTTAGCGTTCTCAAACCAAAATGATAATGGTTCATTGAACTGCATTTTGAAGACAACAGTTCTAAAAAATGAACAATTTTTGAAGCTAAAGACTTAGAATCTTCGAACCCCATAATTTGTAATATCATCTCTGCAATAGTACCACTTTGCGGAGATTTCATAGAGAATTCTCGAAAACTCTTCTTCAAATTTTCCGGTAACTCTGACCTTCCATTATACCCAGGATTCAAAGTAATAAACACTGCAGTGTGAGGGCTCAATGGAGTTTCTTCTTCTAAAAGTGTAATATGGGACTTACCAACCTGGAGGCCATTTTGTATTTGTTGGATATTGGCAGACACCGCGCTTAAAACTTTCTCATCGAGCCTATTGAATTCATCGAAGCATCCCCATGCGCCAATCTGTGTGATACCTACTAGAAGCCTGGAAAGAACCTGATAATCGAAGGAATCATCACAATTAAAAACTACAACCACGCGACCGAGATTTTGACCAAATGCTTTCACAGTTTCTGTTTTACCTGTGCCCGCAGGACCGAAGAAGCACCCACCATATTTTTGATGCAGAGAATCTGTGAGTGTCGCAAACCCAACAAGAAGCAACGGTGTATATATTAATCTTTCTGGGATGCCAATATACTCAAATTTATATTGCAAGAGGTAGCCACTCTGAGAAATAAAAACGGAGTTGAGATCATCTAAAGTGTCATTCTTTTGATAAAACTTTTGAACTTTCGCCCATAGTAGTCGAGCTTCTTCCTTAGTGGAACAATTTTTAAGCTGTCCAATAACGTTATTAAAATGCAAATACTCAACCAGTAGGGCCTCTATTTTTTTCTTCACGTTATCGGAAGATTTATTCAACTTATCCAGCAGTCCCTTAATCTTCATATCAACTTCTTTCCAGTACTTTGAAAATTCATTAGTTTGAAGGCATTTTTCAACGAGCTCCGTCCACATAACTTGAGCTGAGAGAAGAATGGCTTGAAAGATATATTTAGATACAACTACTTCAATGTCCGTTCCATCTTTCAGTTGGCCCAAACAGTCTCTAAATTGAGTGAAGACGCTTAGCTTAATTTCTGTGTCTAAAATGTTTAACCACTCTTGAGCTTGAATCGAGTCCTTCAGCTCGATTTTTTCATTCAAATTTAGGACTTCACCTTCCACTGACCGCACACCGGTTATGAAATCTTCGAAGAATATTATAGACTCAATGCTTCCGAACATTTTCTTCATAAACTTTGAAACTTGGTCGTGGTGTTTTCCAGATCCTATGATTTTTAAAAGATCATCGTTGCCTAAAAAGTAAAACCTTGGGAATTGTCTTCTTTGTCTCTCTAAAAATGTCGATAGTGACGATTTTATCATCTTTAAAGAATCTATCGTTAATTTCAGAGTTGTGTCGAAATTTGGAATATGTATTACTTCGATTGTTGTGTCGAGTTGAAACGCTCTTGTGGTTATCATTTTATACTCACTGGTTAAGCTTTTAAATTTCGAAGTTTCGAGCGGTAAGAAGTTTTGAATGTCCAAGTTTTCACCAAGGATTCCATACAAGTCCAACCAGTAAAACTGTACTTCAACCCAATTTACCTGAATTTCAGATAATTTTGTCAGTTTAGATTCCAAATCCAAACAGTCTTGTTCAAAAATCTTGTAATAATTCGAAGCTTTCATAGAAACTAGCTCCTCTAGATCCTCTTTACAGGCTTGCTCCAGTATATCCCATTCCCTCACAAGCTTGAGTCCACTGGAGTGCTCTATGACTTCATATTGAGCTTCCTTCCAAAATTTTTTGATTCTGTTCAGAGACTTTTCTATAACAAATTCCTTTTGGGCTCTTTCTATAATCTTTGTAAGTAGTATTTCATTTAAAGTTAAATTGAGGACCATGACATCTTTAAGAGAAAACTCCAATTTATCCAGTAGATTTTTTTGTATCTGCCTTTTACCAATATCGCGGAATATCATGTTCCAATGTCGTGGCTTTAAAGCACCATCCTTTAACTCCATCAAGATTTTATTTACAGAGGTAAGCATGTTAACCTGTGAAAATAGCGATTTATACATCTCAAATTGTTTGACAGCTCTCGGCAGTTCATCCGCCCTCCGAAGAAAGTTTGCCAAATCCGATTGAAGTAGCAATACATCTACTCTACACCACGGCGTTTCGAAAGTTCTTTGAACATCTTCCCAAAGGTTTTTAATGCTCCTCCAAACTAGGTCATACGTTTTGACCTCTTCAACCACGTGTGTTAGCTGGTCATTCAAAACAACGGGGATCAGTAACATTTTTGCAGCGGCTGCGACAGAGTGCATCTTTTTCTTCAATTTAGTAATTGATTCATTGAAAAACTCTAGGATTTTTAGTGCTTCAGGTGGAGTTAATGTTGGAGATATTGGTTTTCTGACTGACCAACTTTCGTTCAAAGATTGTGAGAGATTATTGATATTTTCAACGCCTTCTTCTAGACTTTTTGCTATAACAACGCGATGTTTTTGCAACTCTTGTTCAACATAGCTCAAACTTTGCCTCAACGAACTAAAATCGTTATCGAGCTGGTCTATATAGATAAAATGCGATGGAAACCTCACCTTCAGCTTTGTAAGCGCCCTCATAACAGACCCAAGCAGCTTGATTTGGATATCTCGTTCAGTGAGATGCCTTTTATTTAAATTGACAGCCTCAATTATCACTGTTATATTCTTTAAAGAGGTAAAATTTATATCCATATCCTCGACAGCTTCTCTGTCCCTGTTCATATCTTCATGCAATTTTCTAGCATCGCGTTCATATATTGTTAAGAGATGCTTGCTGACATATAAGATCCAAGAATCCATTTTCGAACTGATATGACGTTGCGCATCTTCTGTATGAAGCACTAAGTTCTTTGAAAAGTTATTTCGGCTTATAATTAGATCGAATTTTGACTGAGAATCAAGAAGGCCTTTTAAAATTCCAAAGCATCTTTGTGTACTGTTATCGACTACTTCTAAAAACGCTTCCTCTGTAATTTGCCAGAGAAATTCCATCTTTTGCCATTCTTTGACGTAAGAATTTATCTTACAATGTAAATTTTGAACCTGTTCTATACAATTTTGTATATCATCTTTTAGTTTGATGACTAGGGAATTAAAAGTCAGGGTAGTGGAAAGAGGATGATCAGGGTCATGCAAAAAATTAATTAAAACAACTTTGTTTAAAAGAGCCTCAATATCCTTCAGTAAAGAACGTTTCATAGCAGCTAACGATGGAGATGATGTTATTCTACCTTCATTGAAACTGAGTTTCAATACATGCTTTGGGAAATGCATTTTTTTCAAATTTAAGCGTACTTTCTCCAAGATTATGCTGATAATTAAGTTATTAAACGTGGAAATATGGTCACTAACATTAGCAAGACCCTTGATAAAAAGATTTTCAAAAATAGCTTGAATATTGCTTATTATTTCCTCCACTTCGTGCAGATCATCAGCAGTACCGTCAAAAGATTTCAGGCCAGAAAATTCCTTGGCAAACTGAGGCTCGGAGTTTTTCAATATTTGATAATCAGAAAGAATTCCATCAATTGACTTTTCCAATCTTGCTAGGCTGTGTACCGAACAGGACATTTCGGAACTTTCCTCTTGTAAAGATTCCCACGGCGTTATCAGAATTTGTTGTAATAGTAGCCATACAGTTTGCACGTTTCTCTTCAGAAAGATGTTCGTGTAAAATGTATAGGAAAGTGATTTACTAAGTGAAAAAAAAGTTTGAATTAGTTCAACCAAGTTTATTGCCCTCGGATACAAATACATGTAAGTTCTCGCAATACGTACTATGTGGCTAGGCACTTGAAAAGCCATATAGGTTAAACTCCTTAATTCTGAGTAAGCAGCAGCTAAGGCAAAATCGAAGTTGACTTTTAGTTCATAATCATCCTCATTATTTCTTATAAGCTTTAAAATAGGTGTCGCCAAAAGATTTGCTGTTGCTTTTTCAGGAAAATTCCCCAACCAGTGAAGGAACACATCGTGAGGATTTGTTTCCTTACGTAGTTGTACTATCGAAGTTGATATCGAACGCCCTTCAAGTGTGTCATTCCAATTAGAACCAAAAAGTGCTTCGAGATACTGCACTATATTGTCAATACGGGATTGTACATTCAGAAAGTAGGAAATTCTTGCAGATATGGGAGGAATGTTATTTAAAGCTTCCACGTGCAGAATTTTAGGCAAGAGCTCTAAACCAGTCTCCAGTTGCCGTATATCTTTTTTTATTTCAAGTAGCAGTATCTGTTGATTCTCTAGTACTTTTACTTTTATCCTAGGACAAAGTTCCATTAATGGCTTGAATTTTACTAGATAACTTAATTTTTCGGTTGGACAGTGATCAGAGTCAATAAAACTTGCCAACATATTTTGTAACTTCTTTTCCAAATCGAGCATGTTTTTACTAAATTCACTTTCGGCTTGCTCCAATTTCAATCGAAAATTCACGGAAATATCATGGATCTGCTCAAATGGATGATACAATCTCTGTATTTCTTCGTGATAAGTAGAAGGGGATATACTCTTAATGGTTTCTGCCAATGAAAAAAATCGCTTGCGTGTGCTTAAAATTTCATCCAAAGTAGCCTTTACGGATGCACTTGTAAATGTTAGCTTTTGTATAAGTAGCTCCTGTGGTGCTCTTTTCCTAAGATCCTCTCTTATTAAAAGATTGACATCCTGGACAATATCATCCCATTCTTCTATCATGCCTGCTGATTTTTCATATAAACCCAAAAAAGAACCATACTCTAGCTGAAATAAATCTGAAAGATTACTTAGAATTGCATCCATGACTTCTTGTGAAATTTTGTCCATCAGCACAACAAATCTTTGAACTGGATAACCTGAATATCTGAACTTCTTCAAAGAAGATGCTAAAACAGGAAATAGTTCCTGTAAGTCCTCAAGATTGCTTGCCTGGCGAACCTCATCGATAGGGATTGACGATAGAAATTGGTTATATTTATCCGCTAGCTTAAATTTATCTGAAAGTGAACCTTCATTCAATAAATTTGTTAAATTATGAAATCTCTTTGCGTTTGTTAGAACGGATAGACACACCTGAAATTCTTGGCTTTGTGTTTGTTCAATTAGCGACTTCAGTACTTCGTAGAAATTCGACCAAAACTCAACTTCGTCTAAAAAAGAACCATTTTTTATATCTCTGTCAATGGCTAATGTTTGTTTAAGAACCAAAAACCATTTGTTTGCAATGCTTTGTAAAATGTTCAAAAATCTCATACTTTCCAAATCATTACTAGGAAGGTAGTTTGCATAATCATGTGAAGTAGCACCTTTTGATACAGCCAATTTGATAATGCTAGGGACCATCGCTAAAAGATCTGGCGTTTCAATTGAGGTATGTAACTGTTGAAATTGTTTAGAAATGTCGTCAAGTTTCCTCCTCGTTTTATCTATAGTTTCGACAGAATATGTCTTTGTATCTGATTTTATCAATTGGCCAAACACAGACGATACGCCATGTGTGATAATTGAGGCCAGGTTCCCCGCATTTACTGGACCAGGTAAGTATATGGCACTTATTTGTGTTGCAATCGGTTCTGCATCCACAATAACACTTCTAGATTTAATAATTAATAGAGTAGAATACTTTTTATTCGCCAAGTTGGCATCATATATAGCCTCTTCACCAATGTCTATTGTAACTATTGTTCTATCCAGCTCTTCAAAAAGGAAGACAAACAACGTGTCGAACTCTCTCCCATCCAATAATCCCAAAAAAAATTGAAACCGTTCAAGGTATTGACAATGTAGATAATCAATGAATGCTTGCTCATTCTCTTTGGGAGAATTCCTTATACCCGTTACAGTAGCTGCAACAAATTCTATCAGCTCATTAGCAAGTCTTGCCTCATTCTTGAACATTGCCTAAAAAACGTTTTGACGTACTTTCCAATTTAAGCTCTGAACGAGTATTATTGCCCTTCTATGTTCTATGCTTTCTGTTAATTTTTATATGTAATGTTTGTTTACCTTTCATTAGCTTATTTATTAGAATCCGTATAATGCGACCTTCCGCGCATCAATTCGGGATGATCTGATTAAGTAGTTATAGCCTTACATTAAGACGACAAAAGACATGATAAGCATCCCTCAAAAGTTACAGCAAACTTAGGTCAAATAGGTCCAAAAATCTCCAATAGTAACGCTTTTTCATGAATACACTATTATTTAAGCGAAAAGGTGGCAATTGTGGGAACGAAAGTAACATAGTTTCGCAGGGATCGCCCTCAAGTAGCACTCTTCCTGAATCACCTGGCACTTTAGATGAAAAGAATCTTCCCAGATTGCCTACTCCATTCGCTAGAAGCCTTTCTACCATTCCTAGTTATGAGCAGATGAAACGTACAAACAAACTGCCAGATTATCACCTAAAGATTGTTGTTGTGGGAGATGGCGCTGTAGGGAAGACGTGCCTGCTGATATCTTATGTCCAAGGAACATTTCCGACTGATTATATTCCTACTATTTTCGAAAATTATGTCACAAACATAGAAGGACCCAACGGTCAAATTATAGAATTGGCATTATGGGACACTGCCGGCCAAGAAGAGTATAGTAGACTTAGACCGCTTTCATATACGAATGCAGATGTGCTGATGGTGTGTTATTCTGTTGGTAGTAAGACATCGCTTAGAAATGTGGAAGATCTCTGGTTCCCAGAGGTTAAGCATTTTTGTCCTTCCACTCCAATCATGCTAGTCGGCCTTAAATCAGATCTATATGAAGCTGATAACCTTTCAGATCTGGTGGAACCAAGTTCAGCAGAATCCTTGGCCAGGCGTCTGGGGGCATTTGCACATATTCAATGCTCAGCACGATTGAAAGAAAATATCGATGAAGTATTTGAAACTGCCATACACACGTTACTTTCCGATTCATTATATGCTCCCAGAGAGCCTACACATACAATCAAAAATCCCTTTAAAAGAAATACCACCAGATCAGATATCGATTCTTCTACTGGAGATACCAGCGTCTCTATTTCCGGAACGAAAAGATTAAGAAAAAACAAGTGTATTATAATGTAAGAATAAAGATGAAGATTATTCTGTTGCCCATTCTGTACGCCCTTATAACATTTGAAAAGTGGCAAGAAAAAATACACACATTTTACTATCTTCCGCTATCTTATTTATCAAGACGAAACAATTAGAACCTGATTTAATTTAACGTCCATTTTTCTGAATCTGGTGTGATATACCACTCCAATATATTCGAATTTATCCCAATTTTATCATAATAATTCATTTTAATTCGATGTCATAAAGTACTAATTCGATATTAATCTAGCCTAATTACATTAAATACTTAATAAAAGCTTCTGTGACATAAAAGTACAAATCTGTCATTTTATTTTAAAGGAATAGTTTAGGACAAAGTCATTATGTACGAACAGTTTGCATTTTCTTTTTTTTCTTCGAAAATTCAGACAATAAGGTTAAATATAAAGCTCATCTCATCTCATCGATAAAACGCTGAAGTATTATCACATGCATGCGTTGCTTTTGGATCGTACAGAAGTCTATATTTAAAGCTAGGTTTTTCGCTTGCAGAAACTTTGTCAAGAAGCATAATTATAAACTAATCAGCACCATGACTGGAAGTACTGAAATGGTACCACCAACAATGAAACATACCGTTGACAACAAAAGGCTTTCGTCTCCTTTGACAGATTCTGGTAACCGCCGGACTAAGAAGCCAAAGTTGAGAAAGTACAAGGCCAAAAAGGTTGAAACAACTTCTCCGATGGGTGTCCTAGAATTTGAAGTGAACGATTTGTTAAAATCTCAAAATTTGTCCAGGGAGCAGGTTCTGAACGATGTTACTTCAATTCTAAATGATAAGTCCTCAACAGATGGACCTATCGTCTTACAATATCACCGAGAGGTAAAAAATGTCAAGGTCTTAGAAATTACTTCCAATGGCAACGGGTTGGCTTTGATCGATAATCCTGTTGAAACAGAAAAGAAGCAAGTTGTTATCATACCGTTTGGCCTGCCCGGCGATGTAGTTAATATCAAAGTCTTTAAGACCCACCCTTACTATGTCGAGAGTGATTTATTAGACGTAGTGGAAAAATCTCCAATGAGAAGAGATGATTTAATTAGGGATAAATATTTCGGGAAATCTTCAGGAAGTCAATTAGAGTTCTTAACTTACGATGACCAACTAGAATTGAAAAGAAAAACAATTATGAATGCCTACAAGTTCTTTGCACCAAGGTTAGTTGCTGAAAAGCTTTTACCCCCATTTGACACCACCGTAGCTTCCCCTTTACGATTTGGCTACAGGACCAAAATTACGCCTCATTTCGATATGCCAAAAAGAAAACAAAAGGAACTATCAGTAAGGCCTCCTTTAGGATTTGGTCAAAAGGGTAGACCTCAATGGAGAAAAGATACTTTGGATATCGGCGGACATGGTTCGATATTAGACATCGATGAATGTGTGCTTGCAACTGAAGTTCTCAACAAAGGATTGACTAATGAAAGAAGAAAGTTTGAGCAAGAGTTTAAAAACTACAAAAAAGGCGCGACTATTTTACTGAGAGAGAATACCACTATTTTAGACCCTTCCAAACCAACTTTAGAACAGTTAACCGAAGAAGCCTCTAGGGATGAAAATGGTGATATAAGTTATGTCGAAGTCGAAGACAAAAAGAACAATGTCAGGCTGGCTAAAACTTGCGTTACCAATCCTAGACAAATTGTCACTGAATATGTTGATGGATATACTTTTAATTTTAGTGCGGGTGAGTTTTTTCAAAATAATAACTCTATCCTGCCAATAGTGACCAAGTATGTCCGTGATAACTTGCAAGCTCCCGCTAAAGGTGATGATAATAAAACAAAGTTTCTAGTAGATGCTTATTGTGGATCAGGTCTTTTCAGTATATGCAGCTCCAAGGGCGTAGATAAAGTGATTGGTGTAGAAATTTCCGCTGACAGTGTCTCTTTTGCAGAAAAAAATGCAAAGGCAAATGGTGTTGAAAACTGTAGATTCATCGTTGGAAAGGCTGAGAAACTCTTTGAGTCTATTGATACTCCAAGTGAAAACACTTCCGTTATCTTGGATCCACCACGCAAGGGCTGTGACGAATTATTCCTAAAGCAATTAGCCGCATATAATCCAGCCAAGATTATTTACATATCGTGTAATGTCCATTCCCAGGCACGTGATGTCGAGTACTTCCTCAAAGAAACAGAAAACGGTTCCGCCTACCAGATTGAAAGCATAAGAGGATTTGATTTCTTTCCACAAACGCACCACGTTGAGAGTGTGTGTATAATGAAGAGAATCTAATTGCACATATAAAATATCTATCACCATGTATATCTTTCTAGAGTAAATGTCTTCCTGTACTTTTAAATCCGTACATTTTGAAAATTGAAAATGTATCTCAGATTCATTTTTCAATTCGAAATGAACGAAAATTACACTAAAAAGTTAACGTGTAGAGTGATATTATGCACAACGATTTTTTGAAAATTTCATATACGTTATTCTAATGTTTAGTAGAGAGTTTAGCGGAAGATATAAGGTGATCAGGCGTAAATTAACCACATACAAACCATAGAAACATCATACCAAAATGGAAAACGATAAGGGCCAATTAGTATGTTCGAGAAATCTATAAGATTTTTTATATTTTAACGGATGAATGGAAAGTGCATGGCTGTTTAAACAAATGTAAGAAAGATATCATAATGCAAACAAAACGTAGGCATCCGCAATGTATGGAAACATACTTAAGGTTACCGATAATAAGCAACTCCGAAGGTGCCATAGACCAGCTCTGAATGCAGCCTACAAAAGTTGAGCAATTTTTGACAAAATTCTTCGATTACTTTCTTCACATGTATTAAATCATCACTCACCACCACCAACAATGTGTTTTTTAAACTAGCATAACTAACAAAGATTTGTTTTACATCAGGTCGAACTTTACGTTCCAAGAAAATGTTCTGCTACCAACAGAATCATCAAGGCTGATGACCACGCATCTGTTCAAATCAACGTCGCTAAGGTTGATGAAGAAGGACGTGCTATCCCAGGTGAGTACGTTACCTACGCTTTGTCCGGTTACGTTAGATCCAGAGGTGAATCTGATGATTCTTTGAACCGTTTGGCTCAAAACGATGGTTTGTTAAAGAACGTCTGGTCTTACTCACGTTAAGAGAAAAGAAAAAGAGGATTCGATTTAAGCTTCATATCGTTCAGACTAATAGGTAACTGACGATTTTTCTCTTCATTACCAACTTTTCACCATATGTTCTAATTCGTCGGATTTTCGATGAAGCGTTTTAGGTACTCTATAGGTATTTAGGTTATAATAATATATTGTATTTTTAGACAACCGGAACCTGTTTAATTTGAAGAGTCATTGTATTCTTGGCTATTCTGTTTAAAGTTTTGCAGTGTGGAGTCCCTGAGAAACCCCCGAGCAAAAAAAAGACCCCAAAACCCCGTAAATATTACTACTCTACTTGTGTGTTATACATTTTCAGGAGTCAAAACGTACTAAAAACCTTAAGCTTGCTTAAAGAGGTGCTATATATGTTGATAAGAAGCAGAGTATAAGGGTGCCTGAAAATGTTTGTTGCTTGTAAGCTATGCCTTTACTCTTGACTTACTTCAATATTGTTGGCAATTCGTGGTGGAGACTTAGTAGGGATTCTATTTTCGCGTAGTAGTGTGATGGGAATGTATAAGAAGCTGGCTATTGCCACATTGCTCTATTCCGCAGATTATTTACCAGGTGTGTTTGCCCTTGGTCACCAAGTGAATAAATTGTTAGAGGAAGCAGGCAAAAAAGGCGACATTGAAACATGCCTCATTGTGACGACCTCTCTATTTAATGACACTTTAAGCGAGCTAGCCAAGAATATTTTACAATCAATATACACCAAAATTGTGTTGGTAGAGCCTTTAGATTGCCAAGAAGAAAGCATACAGAAGAATAGTGAGAATTTAGCTCTTTTGGAAAGACCTGAATTATCCTTTGCCTTAATTAAAGCGAGACTATGGGAATTAACTCAGTTCGAACAAGTTCTTTACTTGGATTCCGACACTTTACCTCTGAATAAAGAATTTTTAAAGTTGTTTGACATTATGTCTAAACAAACCACGTCACAAGTGGGTGCTATTGCTGATATCGGCTGGCCTGATATGTTCAATAGCGGTGTCATGATGCTAATACCGGATGCTGATACTGCATCCGTTTTACAAAATTATATTATTGAAAACACTTCAATTGATGGTTCTGACCAGGGCATCTTAAACCAGTTCTTCAATCAAAATTGTTGCACTGATGAGCTAGTTAAAGACAGTTTCTCTCGAGAATGGGTACAGTTATCATTTACGTATAACGTAACTATTCCTAATTTAGGCTACCAATCTTCACCTGCTATGAATTACTTTAAACCTAGCATTAAGTTGATTCATTTCATTGGGAAACACAAGCCATGGTCATTGTGGTCCCAAAAGAATTTCATTAAAAACGAGTATCATGATCAATGGAATGAGGTATACGAGGAATTTAAGGAAGAACATCAATTAAATAACGAAGTTTCGAAGCCAAAGATTAGTGATTCCGATAAAACTGAGACTCCTGAAACGATAACCCCAGTGGATGCCCCTCCATCGAACGAACCCACTACGAATCAAGAGATCGACACAATTAGTACAGTGGAAGAAAACGTGGACAACCAGAACGCCGAGCCTGTTCCTAACTCGGATCATAGCCCTGCTCCTAACCCTGTCCCATTGGATTTTACCAAGTGGTTAACAACCTTTATTAACAAAGATCACTTGACTAATCAGCCAGTAAATGAAAGCAGAGAATATTCGAAAGAGAATGATAACAATATAATCAATAGCAGTTCAAACCGCGACCAAGAAAGTCCTCCAAATAGTACTCAGGAACCAAACAGCTCTTATAGCGTTGTGAGTACTCAAGCTGATAGCGATGAGCACCAAAATGCAGAAGAGGAGGATAGTACGACAGATAACGCTTCAAATTCTGGAGAAGAAAGCCACCTCGATGATATAAGCACGGCCGCTTCTTCCAATAACAATGTAAGTAATCAACCAGATAACAAAAATTTTAGCAATTCTAAAGAAAATAATATCAGTGTCGAACCTAGCCCTTCAAATCCAGAGCAGAAAAGGTCAACTGACAATATACAAAAACCAAGTGTTTCTACTAATGACTTACCAGACGACGTAGAACCACATACGTCTGTTGATGACAATATACAGTACTTAGAAAAAGACAAGGAAGGTTATGAAGAATTTCTTCCGGACGTGTACGAGTCAAATGCAATCGATAACGAAGAAGAATTTTTTGATGACGATGCAAGAGATGCTACCGAAGGAGAAACGAAGACGAGTGCAGTTGCAGATAAACAGGAGGATATGAAACTTACAGCAGAGGAAACCAACCAACCGCAACAAGAAATGCCCAACTTCAAATTTGACTGGGAGGATTCTGATTATCTATCCAAAGTAGAGAGGTGTTTCCCTGATGATATTTTTGAGTATGCAGTAGAGTAAACTTCCACGCACATATTAGGAAAATTAAAAGACATATCTATGTAAAGACCTTTTCGACTATACAAAAATGCATAACTATTCTATATACATTCAAACTCGAAATTTACTTTAAAGGTTTATCAGCAACAACATCCGATGCTTGCTGTTTATCTTTTCTCACCTCACAACGTTTATAGTGACTGAAAAATTTTTGCATTCTCACCTCGTCTATTGAATGATGTGCTAAGAACTTGAGCTAACATCACAGAACAAAGGTATGAATATACGCAGCCCTGACATTTGTAGATTTTTTATTTGGTCTCTAGTCTTTTCTTTTCTTATTTTATAACAAATTCGTTAAACGGCCTCCTTCTAATTATATACAAGATGTCTGAAGGTATTACTGATATTGAAGAATCCCAAATTCAAACCAACTATGACAAGGTTGTCTACAAGTTCGATGATATGGAATTGGACGAAAACTTGTTAAGAGGTGTTTTCGGTTACGGTTTCGAAGAACCATCTGCCATTCAACAACGTGCCATCATGCCTATTATTGAAGGTCACGATGTCTTGGCTCAAGCTCAATCTGGTACTGGTAAGACCGGTACCTTCTCCATTGCTGCTTTGCAAAGAATTGACACCTCTGTCAAGGCTCCTCAAGCTTTGATGTTGGCTCCAACTAGAGAATTGGCTTTACAAATCCAAAAGGTTGTCATGGCTTTGGCTTTCCACATGGACATCAAGGTCCACGCTTGTATCGGTGGTACTTCCTTTGTTGAAGACGCTGAAGGTTTGAGAGATGCTCAAATCGTCGTTGGTACTCCAGGTCGTGTTTTTGACAACATCCAAAGACGTAGATTCAGAACTGACAAGATCAAGATGTTCATCTTAGATGAAGCTGATGAAATGTTGTCTTCTGGTTTCAAGGAACAAATCTACCAAATTTTCACCTTACTTCCACCAACCACTCAAGTTGTTCTATTGTCCGCCACCATGCCAAATGACGTCTTGGAAGTTACCACCAAATTTATGAGAAACCCAGTTAGAATTTTGGTTAAGAAGGATGAATTGACTTTGGAAGGTATCAAACAATTCTACGTTAATGTTGAAGAAGAAGAATACAAATACGAGTGTTTGACCGATTTATACGACTCTATCTCCGTTACTCAAGCTGTCATCTTCTGTAACACCAGAAGAAAGGTCGAAGAATTGACCACTAAGTTAAGAAACGACAAATTTACCGTTTCTGCCATCTATTCTGATTTACCACAACAAGAAAGAGACACCATCATGAAGGAATTCAGAAGTGGTTCTTCCAGAATTTTGATCTCCACTGATTTGTTGGCTAGAGGTATCGATGTCCAACAAGTTTCTTTGGTTATTAACTACGACTTACCAGCTAACAAAGAAAACTATATTCACAGAATCGGTAGAGGTGGTCGTTTCGGTAGAAAGGGTGTTGCCATCAACTTTGTTACTAACGAAGACGTTGGCGCTATGAGAGAACTAGAAAAGTTCTACTCCACTCAAATTGAAGAATTGCCATCCGACATCGCTACTTTGTTGAACTAAGGGAGACAAAAACTTCTTAAAAAAGTATCTTGTGAGGCTATCTTGATAACGTAACATATATTTCTAAAAAGTTATATATGCTTTTTGTATTTAATTTGTTTTTCTTTTTACATTCCTATTATTCTTCAAAGTCCAAAAGACTCTCGGCACGAAGGTTGAAATACCCTATACTAATTGTTTGCTTTGTCTTTTTGTATATACCCGAACGTATCTATCTGAAATTTTTCAAATTTATAAAAAATAATATATATAAAAGGAAAAAAAAAAAATCGATGCCCTACTAATAGAGATTAGAGCTGTAAAGAAAAGGTGTACATCAAACGCTATATCTCGAGGTTTGGGATGGTTGAGTCAAATGATATTATAAAAAGTGGGCTGGCAGAGAAAGCACTAAAGGCTCTAATTTTACAATGTGAAGAGAACCCATCTTTAAAAAATGATAAGGACATACACATAATCATCAACATGGGCAAAAAAATGGGCATAAACAGGGACAACATCCCCCGTATTATTCCATTAACAAAGTACAAGCTATTTAAACCAAGGGACCTAAACATACTACTCATTACCAAGGATCCCTCTGCCTTGTATAGAGAAACTTTGACGAAAGACGAGCATACGTCGGAATTATTCAAGGAAATTATAAGTGTCAAGAACTTGAGACGTAGATTCAAAGGGAGTAAACTGACCCAACTTTATAAAGATTTTGACTTGGTCGTTGCCGATTACAGAGTTCACCACTTACTTCCGGAGGTTCTTGGTAGCAGATTTTATCACGGTAGTAAAAAATTGCCATACATGATCCGCATGTCGAAAGAAGTAAAATTGAAGCGTCAACAAATGGTCGAAAAATGTGACCCCATTTACGTGAGAGCACAATTGAGAAGTATATGTAAGAATACCTCATACATTCCCAACAATGACAACTGCTTAAGCGTCAGGGTCGGTTATATTCAAAAACACTCCATACCAGAAATTTTGCAAAACATCCAAGATACAATAAACTTTCTCACTGATAAAAGTAAGAGACCGCAAGGCGGCGTCATTAAAGGAGGAATAATATCTATATTTGTCAAGACCAGTAACAGTACTAGTTTGCCTATATATCAGTTTTCAGAGGCTAAAGAAAATCAGAAAAATGAAGATCTGAGTGATATTAAATTGTAAAACTAAAGCATCATCTTTTAAATACGGTATTTAAACACTCCCAATGAAAAAGCGTGATTTTGTCTAACTAATTATAGCATTAATAAAGTGTTTTAAACTTTAATTCCTTTCAAGAATTTGCAAGATTATAGAAATTTAGTAAGCGAAAAAAAAAAAAGAAAAAAAAAGAACAGACACCCTATAAAAATAGAATAAACATAATAAGCCACCATTTGCCTGTCTGATGATATTCTTGATTCTTTATATCTCTTCAGGTATGTGACACCTATACATGCAACGCTTTTTTTGCGTTTTTTCTATACAATAGTTGTTTATTTAAAAGCGTAGGAGCTTCATGCAAATCTGCAAGGTATTTCTTACACAGGTTAAAAAACTACTTTTTGTTAGTCTTCTATTTTGCTTGATAGCTCAAACATGTTGGCTTGCACTTGTACCATATCAGAGACAGCTGAGCCTAGATTCGTATTTTTTTAGAAGATCTGGAGAAGTTTCATCGAGATATGATTTTACAAGGAGGCGACATATGAATCAGACGCTGAAGCTATCTAGCAACACTTATAATGATGAACCACTAAACAAGACCAAGGGAATAAAAAATCAAAGAGAAAATGCTACATTGTTAATGCTTGTGCGTAATTGGGAACTTTCGGGGGCACTCCGTTCCATGAGATCACTAGAAGACCGTTTCAATAAAAACTACCAGTATGACTGGACATTTCTTAATGATGTCCCATTTGATCAAGAGTTCATCGAAGCCACGACAGCCATGGCTAGTGGTAGAACGCAATACACTTTAATCCCTGCGGAGGACTGGAACAGGCCATCTTGGATCAACGAAACTCTATTTGAAGAGGCTTTACAATTAATGGAGGAAAAAAATATCTTGTACGGTGGGTCAAAGTCATATAGAAATATGTGCCGATTTAATTCTGGATTTTTCTTTAGACAAAAGATATTAGATCCGTACGATTTTTATTTCAGAGTTGAGCCAGATGTAGAGTATTTTTGCGATTTTCCCTACGATCCATTCAAGGTGATGAGGCAGAACAATAAGAAATATGGCTTTGTGATAACTATGTATGAATACGAAGATACAATTCCGAGCCTATGGGAAGCTGTAGAAGAATATCTCGAAGAAACAGAGTCAGCAGATGTTGACATGGAAAGCAACGCTTTCGGGTTCGTATCAAATTTCGACTTCATCGGTAAATCTTTTGGTGTCATCGATAGTAACAGCGGCTATAATTTATGTCATTTTTGGACAAATTTTGAAATTGGCGATTTGAACTTTTTCAGAAGTGAGAAATACATTAGATTTTTCGAGTACCTGGATTCAAAGGGCGGTTTCTACTATGAAAGGTGGGGAGATGCACCAGTTCATTCGATTGCTGCCTCACTTCTTTTAAAAAAAGACGAAATCATCCATTTTGATGAATTAGGCTATAAGCATATGCCGTTTGGCACGTGTCCATCTGCATACTACCTGAGACTTCAACAAAGATGTCTTTGTGATAGCAATCACCCAGACAATATTGATCTCAATGTCATCAGCTGCCTGAGAAGATGGTGGAAGGACGGCAGCGGTAAATACTTCCTCAAACACGATTCATAGCGAGAAAAGCGTGTATCCGCACACTATAAATACGTATATATAACAAAGTAACCATCAAGAAAGATGTTCCATACCTCAGGTCATCACCATTTCATGGGTCGCTTAACCGAAAATATCAGAAGCAACCTCTAACGGCGATGGTTTTAAAGATGGATTACCTCAGCACCAACAGTTACACTATTCGGAACCGAAGATTTATCTACGATACTCATTATTCTTTCTCTATCTCACCCTGAAATAATTTATTAAAAATAAACTATGCCAAAGAAGAGAAAAGAGAAAAATTTAACAAAAACGAGAGCCATTGCAACAGTTTTGGAAGTAAGAATAGGTTGAAAATTAGTCAAAAAGACAAATCTGGCTCCTATAAACCATCAAACAATAGGCTCCCTAAAGCATCACAAATTGTTATGCTTTCTTTTAAGAGAAATGTTTTTTAAAGCATCAAAGGTCTAGGGCAAGAAAAATTCTTTCTGGTAGCAAATGCTATAGTTCACGGCTTTTATAGTCAAAATGTTATATGCGAGAAGAAAAAGAAAAGCGCGAGCTTACTTCGGGTAAGAAGTTCACTTACGAATCAGGGCAAAAGAGCTAATAAGAAGTGAACTAGTTACATAACCGTGTGCTCTGTAGAACACGAAAAAGCTGTTACACAGAACTGTTTTATACCAAGTAGTTCGTACGATTTGAAAAAGAGAGTAGTCTTTTGCGATGAGTAAAAACAGGGACCCTCTACTGGCTAATTTGAACGCCTTCAAAAGCAAAGTGAAGTCTGCCCCGGTGATCGCACCCGCTAAAGTTGGACAGAAGAAGACCAATGACACAGTGATTACTATAGATGGAAACACTAGGAAAAGGACGGCCTCCGAACGTGCGCAAGAAAACACTTTGAACTCTGCGAAAAATCCTGTGTTAGTGGATATCAAGAAAGAAGCTGGGAGCAATAGCTCTAATGCTATTTCATTAGATGACGACGATGACGACGAAGATTTTGGTAGCTCTCCTTCAAAAAAAGTAAGGCCTGGCTCTATTGCTGCAGCCGCTTTACAAGCAAATCAAACAGATATTTCCAAGAGTCACGATTCTTCAAAGTTGCTTTGGGCGACTGAATACATTCAAAAGAAAGGTAAGCCCGTTTTGGTGAATGAGTTATTGGACTACTTGTCAATGAAAAAAGATGACAAGGTTATTGAGCTTTTAAAAAAATTAGATAGAATAGAGTTTGACCCCAAGAAGGGGACTTTCAAATACCTTTCCACCTACGATGTCCATTCCCCTTCGGAACTGCTGAAGTTGTTACGTTCACAAGTAACATTCAAAGGTATTTCCTGCAAAGACTTGAAAGACGGTTGGCCACAATGCGATGAAACGATTAACCAACTGGAGGAAGACAGCAAAATTTTGGTGTTAAGAACTAAAAAGGATAAAACTCCAAGATACGTTTGGTATAACAGCGGTGGTAACTTGAAATGTATTGACGAGGAGTTTGTTAAAATGTGGGAAAATGTGCAATTACCGCAATTTGCAGAATTGCCAAGAAAGCTGCAAGATTTAGGTCTAAAGCCTGCTAGTGTCGATCCTGCTACTATCAAAAGACAAACAAAGAGAGTTGAAGTTAAAAAGAAGAGACAAAGAAAGGGTAAGATTACTAACACTCATATGACCGGTATCTTGAAAGATTATTCCCATAGAGTATGAGGTTGTTTTGATTAAATCATTTTCGTTTGCATATTAGGTTAAAGAGACTGTGATTATATATACATGCACGTTAGGGTGCAGCATACAACTCAGCTTTATAGTCTACAACGTATTTATAACGAGCATTGGAGACAGGTTACAGGACACCAAAGGGTTTGGGTTTCCAATTTTGAACCCTTGACCAATTTTTTACTGGTGTAGCTCTGTTCTCCTCTTGTTTATTTTTTTTACCTACTGTTCCGAAACTGCTCATTCTCTGTTTCAAAGACGCCAAATCGCCTAGTATATCATTGGTATCAGCCTTTAATGCCGGACTCACTTCCTTCTTCAATGGAACGGAATCTTTTTCCGCAGGAATAAAATCATACAGCTTTATTTCACCTTCATTAAACCTCAATGATAAATTGTCTATGTTTTCTTTCAGTTTTGCCTCGATTTCCACTGTGCTATCAATTTGTTTTCTCCGTTTTTTGTTTCTCCATGAGTTACCAGTAATTTTTTCAGTCTCTAGTTTGGCCAGCATAGATTGGCAAAAATACAATATCAAGTATGACGCATTTTCATCAATAAGTTTCTCCCAATTTTGCCATTTATTTTTAAAATTTTTATTGTTAAGGTTATTTATAATAACATCTAACAGCCTTTTTTGTAGTTCTTTCCAGGCATTGAATTTCCTTTTTAAAATTGTCGTTATATTACTATCATCTTGTTGGGTTCTGTAATTCCTAGCTACCCACTCAATGACCTTCCAATCAAAATTGTTCAAATTAAGCATTAAAACTTTGAGTAAAAGTGGGTCATAATTGTTAAAAAATTTCTCAAGAACCACATTGTGATAAATGGATAATTTCCAAAGTTCTTGCCATTGACGCAAATTTTCCCTGATCATAGTTTCTGATGAACTTGCGTGTGAACTTTTCCTCTTTTCGGCATCATAGTTCACCAAATTATCCCCAGAAAAGTTACTACTTGTAATTAAACTATCGTTTGCATTCTCCCACACCCATTTGTATTCCAGAAACTCGTTTCTAAGTCGCTTCCATTTATCAAGTGTTTTAGTTAATGACTCCATATATTTCTCCAGTTTATCATTTCTTCTGTATCCGTAACCGGTATCATCATCATCGTCATCATCATCCCTGTCATCTTCTAATTCCTCATCGTTCCAGTAGTGATCATATAGCCAAGATAACGCTTCATTGGCGGCCCAACGAAGCATTTCTAATCCAGGTAAATCTCTCTCATGTGTACCCCAGTGTCTCAAATCAACAAACCAGGACGGCAGTCCAATTTTAGCAGCTAATGTATGTAAGGGAATAGCGAACTGAGATTGTTGCGTTGGATCCAATAAGCCATTGACAAACCGAATCAAAGCCATTACATACGATAACCGGATAGGAATAGAATCCTGATGTACTCCTAAACACGTTTCCTTTTCGTCTAGCAATACCGCACATGTTATTTGTGCTGTAGAGTCCACCACGTGAGGTAAATATTGGGAACCCTTTAGTCGGTAGCTCTGTACTCTTTGCACTGCACGCTGTCGCTTATCTTCAATGGTTCCTTTGCTTTTCGGATAAAACCAAAGTTTCAGCTCCTCTAGTTCAGCAAAATCCCTCCATGGAACGATTCGTGGTGGTATCATTAGATTGCCCTTTTTTCATTGCTTTCTAGAAATGACTTTTGTTTAAGCTAATTTAGGCATTCTTAGGTATTTTTTTCACTCTTTCTGCGACTGCGATGAGCTTATTAATCTTTCACATTCGGGTAATTCTTTGCATAACAATAAGTCATGAATTTATTGTTGCGATTTTGCATTGTTATGAGTCTATGAAGAGAAGAAAGAAACTAGAAACCAATTGATACCAGACTTTAGTTGACAACTGATCTCATAATGGGATATGACTCCCAAGTTAGGACAAAAAAACGACATCGAATTACTGTAGTATGCACAAATTGCAAAAAAAGGAAAAGTAAGTGCGATCGAACGAAACCATGTGGAACATGTGTACGACTGGGAGATGTGGACAGCTGTGTCTATCTCACCGATAGCTCTGGACAACCTGAAAGCAGTCCTTCATTGAATGATGCTGACCCTCTGAGGAAACAATCAACCCCTGCGGAACGAATAAGTCCAGGTTTCATTAAGAAAAGAAGATCGTCACAGACAAGACAAGACGAAGATCACTGGCAAAGAGTACGAGAACTTGAAAGTCAATCATCACTTTATTATCTACCAATTCATGAAGAAACTCCATTTTTTATTGACCTCATCCCTAATGGGTTTTATTTAGAGACCAAAAGGTCTGCTGATAATTTATTTGGTCTGTTCACGGATAGAGCAATTGAAAATCGTGACCCCTATCTCCAAGCAATGGTAACATTTAGAAGTATCGCAATCAAAAAAATGATGGATAAATTGGGAAGCAACGGCAATAATGTGAAAAATGGAAGCTTGCCTAAATCTTTCGAAGCTTTATCCACTTTCGATGCTGATGACGAACGCCACATTAGCGATGATGTTGTTGATAAGGGCAATAACTTCCGCATGCATCAGACTATTCACAAATCATTGTTTAACAAATTCGCTCAATACAGAGAAAATAATGCTAAAAAATTCAGCTCAGAAACTATATTAGCAAAGGATTATTTGCCTCCTTTAAAAATACTTGAAAGTGAGGTTTTAGCACTTTTTGAAGAAAAAATTTACAACATGATACCGATTTTCGATATGAAAATTTTGCGTCATGAAATAACGATATTTTATCAAAATATAGTCGAGAAAGGGAATCCAATTTCTATAAAACACTACGATCATATGGTTTTCTGCATAATCTTGTTGATTATTAAAATATGCCGACTTTCTGTCCAGTTTTCGAAGCTAACTCCATATATATACCCGGTTCTTCAAGAAATTGATACCTCTAAGTTTTTGGCTCTTGTTAAACACTATTTGTTCGAGACGAAGGTCCTCAGAAAATGTAATTTTTTACAGTTGCAATGTCTCATATTACTAAGGTTCTTGCACTGGTGTGCCCCTGAAGATGGCGATGGACCCGAAACTCAATATTGTCAAATCTTAATGGGGACAATAATATCATCATGTAAAGAAATGGGCATTAACTGGTATTGCTTCTCTCATCCAGAAAAATATTCATTCAAAATAAACCGACATACGAGGCCTTCATACGATATAATGAAACCTAGCGATTACATTTCAGTTTTCAGAAAGATATGGAGTTATGTTTTATTTTGGGACAGGAAGATGTGTTTTATTAGCGGTGAAGAATGTCAAATTGGGAAAACCTTGCAGTGCCATTTCAAAGAAGAAGCAGATACACCCACATGGTATATACGAATGTTAACCCTGGATAACTTGATGAAAAAGATAAACGATACGTTGAACGATGATCCAGGAAAGGTAGATTTGAACTTGTTGCACCGACTAATAAATGATTTAAAAAGAAACTTTCATATTTTAAAAAGCCTGTCGAAAAACGAAAAAGAAACAATGCGTCATTTTGATTTCGAAATGGAATGGATAATAGATTTATTCTCACTAAGTTTGCTGCACGGAGAAATGATCTTTTATGAATATGACTGCAATATTACAAAATTTTATAAGAGTTTCCAAGATTTGTGGGATATGGTCATTCATATCTCAGAGAAGTGCTACAATTACTTTTTTAACAGTGATGCCTTAGAGGTGGATTCATTGACAAAGTTTTATACCAATAGAATCGTGGAAATTGTCGCAAACAAAGTTTTGGTCATTGTTCCGGCATTCATTCTCAGAGGAGACCGCTTCAAAACAATTCAGTACGCCGACAAGAAGAAAATGATAGAATTTCTTTACGGGGTCTCGTCTGTGTATTTTAACGAATTCGGCTTTGAGTACTATCGTTGTTTTAGAAAAATGTTCACCGCTAAAATTGCCTACAAGATCTTGAATCGCTCATGTGAAAAAGATGCATGGAGAATTATTTTAAAATTTTTGCTGAATGAATTGAAACTAGAAGATAATGGTGATAGTTATATAGATTACAACGATATGAGATTAAAGGACATCTGTCCAATAATACTAGAATTTCAGGAGACAGTACAAAAATATGATGGGTATAGGCCAGATATTCTAAGTATATGGAACAATGAGTTTTATCCCATAGGTAAATACAACGATGATATGACAGGATTTAAGTTTCAAATGCGCATAAAGGAAATGCAAGAATTCTTGGATATGGAGAAATATTCCGACAGGTTTAATATTTTTTCATCCTTTTATGATCACGCCAGTTCACAATTAGCTAAACATACTGAAGTTGATACCAACATAAGCATTACGAATGAACAAGTAGCTGAAACTCCGCAAAAAGAACTACTACAACAACCTTTAGCACCCGCTTTGCCTGTTAATGATTTAATTGTCTCAGAGTTTGACGTGATTGAAGATATTTTTGATCCTGTGGATTTCGTATCATTTTTTTAAAGTCAGAGATAAAAGAGACGTATAGGACATATACAATATTCATACCTTTCACTTCCTCCCTATTTCATTTCGAATTATTTAGTAGCGTTATATATCGCACTACTTTATTCATATATGTATATATACAGAGTCTGAGAAGAAGGAAAAGATCACACGTTCAATCACAAAAATTCTTTGGCTTTCTTTGCGTAAGCGTGACAATCTCTTAACCATTGCTTATATTCCTTTAAGGAACCTATCTTTTCACCGTAATAATCTGGAACAGGATTACTGAAACTTTGAGAAGAGGCATCGACCCTGTTATTGATGATATGTTTTAGAAACTCTTTATTTTTGTTGTTGAACTGTGCCAATTGTTGGTTATGGGAAAGTTTGAAAACTTGCGAACCAACTATCGGACCCAACAAGTAGCCTAGTGCACCAGAGGCTATTATCCCAGCTGAAATTACAGTTAATGGGTCGAATCCGAATAGCATTTGAGTCGGGTCTATTTCCATTGTGGAAAGGTAAGCCCATGAAACGTTACAGCCCAAGAGAGCAGTAAACAGCGAAGAACCAACATTGATTCTACGCTGCTGTTTCCTCAATTTGAAAAAATCAGACCATGTCAAGATACTGGAGTCTTGAAGGGATGCGGGCTGAGAATATGATCTTAAGGATAAGGTTGTAGCAGTCGAGCGCAATGCCGCAGCGGTGACAGAAGGTTGACTAGCGAACAGTCTTTGCGATGACAATCTAATGGCACTGGTAAACATTTTGAAGAGGCGGACAATGTTTTCTGAATGTTTTTAACACTTCTTTGAACATAGTTTCCCTTATGATATACCATTGTATGGCTTTCCATTTTTCATAGACGTACCGTACAAACGTATTAGATGATATTCAGAAAAAAGCATAAGCCTAAATGATAATAAATATAATAAATAGATAAATAATACGAAATATAATCAATAAATACTATCTTCCTCAGTGACCTATAAACCTTGTTCCTCTAAAGTCTTGAAAATAAATGGACTGGGCGCGTCTTTAGGGAAAGTGATACCGTTTTCCAACAGTTTTTCAAAAGCTTTGGAAAAATCCTTGAAGAACTTGTCCTGGTCATTAGCGTATTCTTTCACAATGCTTAAGTACTTGGGATCCTGAATCAAAGAATAATCAGTGGGCAGCATCATGTAGCCGCTCTTAGAGTCCCACTGTTCGTTGTTCGCGTCGTTCTTTTCCAATTTCCAGTCTTCATTCAACAAGTTCAAGTAAAACTCATTGGTAAAGACGTTGTTAGCGGCTCCCCATGGCCCTTCGTATCCAGAGTTCTTCAAGTGGGTCTTGCCCAGAGCGTGAGCCCCCATAAGAGCAACTACTTCTCTGTCATTCATATTAAGTCTTTGAAAAAACGTTCTGACATAGCCAGCGTCCTTATCAGCGTCAGGCAGTCTCCCGTTGTCAGGGGTAGTATCCTCTGGCGTGTCGACTCTACCACATCTCCATGGAATCTTGGGACCCTGCATTTCCTGCACAGCAGTGACACCCCCTAGACTGAACAGATCACCCGAGGAGATCCAGGGAAACTCTTTGTGAATGGGCTCCAGGAACTTAAAGCCATTCTGCAAGCCCGCATTGGATGGATCGTTAAACTCCTTTTTGAATCTGTATGTACCACCGTATGACCCGCCTGTATTGTCGTGCTTGTCCCAGGTCCCTGAAGTGTGCCAAGCAAGACGGACTAATACGGGCCCATAGCCTATATAGTTGTCATATTCGTCATCTTCCCTCAGCTTGAGTGCAATCGCATTGTACACCTTTTGGAAGTCCTCGTATGACCTCCCTTTTTCGACAGAGGCGACATGAACGAGCGGTGTAGTGGAAGCCAAAGCAGCTGCCTTCCCCCAGTTGTTCCATCCGTGGTTACTACCACCCCCAGGAGAAGACGATGATCTCTTGTGGGATTGCGAGTAAGCAAAAGTTGCAGCAGCAGCAGCAGCAGCAGCAGCAGCGGAGAACAGGTAGAGAGACCTCTTATGGGCGGTTCTGCCCAGTGAAGGTAAAAGCCTAACAGCAGTAGTCATAATTGTAGATATACGTGTGTGTTTGCGTCTGCATGAATGCGAAATTCATGTTCTTGAGTTAGCGAGCGTGTACAATAGTCTCTGCTTAAGTACTTTTCGCTCCAGGGTCCTTTCCTAAATTGGTAACAGCCGGCTTGGGCCGGCCCCTGGATGCCAAGAGAGTCATATTACTCAGTACTCAGGACCAAATAACTCATCGCTGTCGTTGGTAAAGAAAACTACAAATCTGGGCCTGACCATGGTTTACGAAATTCCTGACAAAGCAGGATATTCTTTGGCTTTGGAATTTCCATTGGCGAGATCTAGCTGCGGGAGAAATCATCCCGACATTATGTAAGCTACATAGGTCGCTGAAGTGTAGTCGCCACACGGCAGCGCTAAATGATAACTAGTAATTGGGGTGGAGCGACCACATTTTCGCATCGATCCAAGCTTGTCTTTTGGCTTTCTTGGCTATTCTTACTAGTTATATTGAATTATTACAGCTCTTGCTGGAACACCAGTAACCCGCCGTTGCTCCGCATTTTCGAAGTAAATGGCTCACTTTGATTGTAAGGTTGAGAGGAGTAATAAAGAGGGGAGAGAAAAGAGGAGAGACCCTGAAGAAGTGGCAGCTTGAGTATAAGATAGTGTCTTTTCGTGCTTCGTCGCTAGAGCAAAATTCTACTTTCACATCTAATAAAGCCGATTAATCGATCAGTTATTGCTCCCTTTCCTTTATGTCTGCTCCCGCTGCCGATCATAACGCTGCCAAACCTATTCCTCATGTACCTCAAGCGTCCCGACGGTACAAAAATTCATACAATGGATTCGTATACAATATACATACGTGGCTGTACGATGTGTCTGTATTTCTGTTTAATATTTTGTTCACTATTTTCTTCAGAGAAATTAAGGTACGCGGTGCATATAACGTTCCCGAAGTTGGGGTGCCAACCATCCTTGTGTGTGCCCCTCATGCAAATCAGTTCATCGACCCGGCTTTGGTAATGTCGCAAACCCGTTTGCTGAAGACATCAGCGGGAAAGTCCCGATCCAGAATGCCTTGTTTTGTTACTGCTGAGTCGAGTTTTAAGAAAAGATTCATCTCTTTCTTTGGTCACGCAATGGGCGGTATCCCCGTGCCTAGAATTCAGGACAACTTGAAGCCAGTGGATGAGAATCTTGAGATTTACGCTCCGGACTTGAAGAACCACCCGGAAATCATCAAGGGCCGCTCCAAGAACCCACAGACTACACCAGTGAACTTTACGAAAAGGTTTTCTGCCAAGTCTTTGCTTGGATTGCCCGACTACTTAAGTAACGCTCAAATCAAGGAAATCCCGGATGATGAAACGATAATCTTGTCCTCTCCATTCAGAACATCGAAATCAAAAGTGGTGGAGCTCTTGACTAATGGTACTAATTTTAAATATGCAGAGAAAATCGACAATACGGAAACTTTCCAGAGTGTTTTTGATCACTTGCATACGAAGGGCTGTGTAGGTATTTTCCCCGAGGGTGGTTCTCATGACCGTCCTTCGTTACTACCCATCAAGGCAGGTGTTGCCATTATGGCTCTGGGCGCAGTAGCCGCTGATCCTACCATGAAAGTTGCTGTTGTACCCTGTGGTTTGCATTATTTCCACAGAAATAAATTCAGATCTAGAGCTGTTTTAGAATACGGCGAACCTATAGTGGTGGATGGGAAATATGGCGAAATGTATAAGAACTCCCCACGTGAGACCGTTTCCAAACTACTAAAAAAGATCACCAATTCTTTGTTTTCTGTTACCGAAAATGCTCCAGATTACGATACTTTGATGGTCATTCAGGCTGCCAGAAGACTATATCAACCGGTAAAAGTCAGGCTACCTTTGCCTGCCATTGTAGAAATCAACAGAAGGCTACTTTTCGGTTATTCCAAGTTTAAAGATGATCCAAGAATTATTCACTTAAAAAAACTGGTATATGACTACAACAGGAAATTAGATTCAGTGGGTTTAAAAGACCATCAGGTGATGCAATTAAAAACTACCAAATTAGAAGCATTGAGGTGCTTTGTAACTTTGATCGTTCGATTGATTAAATTTTCTGTCTTTGCTATACTATCGTTACCGGGTTCTATTCTCTTCACTCCAATTTTCATTATTTGTCGCGTATACTCAGAAAAGAAGGCCAAAGAGGGTTTAAAGAAATCATTGGTTAAAATTAAGGGTACCGATTTGTTGGCCACATGGAAACTTATCGTGGCGTTAATATTGGCACCAATTTTATACGTTACTTACTCAATCTTGTTGATTATTTTGGCAAGAAAACAACACTATTGTCGCATCTGGGTTCCTTCCAATAACGCATTCATACAATTTGTCTATTTTTATGCGTTATTGGTTTTCACCACGTATTCCTCTTTAAAGACCGGTGAAATTGGTGTTGACCTTTTCAAATCTTTAAGACCACTTTTTGTTTCTATTGTTTACCCCGGTAAGAAGATCGAAGAAATCCAAACAACAAGAAAGAATTTAAGTCTAGAGTTGACTGCTGTTTGTAACGATTTAGGACCTTTGGTTTTCCCTGATTACGATAAATTAGCGACTGAGATATTCTCTAAGAGAGACGGTTATGATGTCTCTTCTGATGCAGAGTCTTCTATAAGTCGTATGAGTGTACAATCTAGAAGCCGCTCTTCTTCTATACATTCTATTGGCTCGCTAGCTTCTAACGCCCTATCAAGAGTGAATTCAAGAGGCTCGTTGACCGATATTCCAATTTTTTCTGATGCAAAGCAAGGTCAATGGAAAAGTGAAGGTGAAACTAGTGAGGATGAGGATGAATTTGATGAGAAAAATCCTGCCATAGTACAAACCGCACAAAGTTCTGATCTAAATAAGGAAAACAGTCGCAACACAAATATATCTTCGAAGATTGCTTCGCTGGTAAGACAGAAAAGAGAACACGAAAAGAAAGAATGATCAAAAAATAGAAAAATAAAAAAAAGCATTTGACAATGTTTGTAAATAATATTATGAAAGTAACTACTGAACAAAAACATTAAGGATAACATTTCTACGTAGGAAAATAATGTATACCTAAATAACGACACCAATAATAACAAAAATCACGAAAAAAAAAGCTTACATGTCCACTAATCTTCGCCGATCGGTATTTCATCTTTTAAAATTCTATTTAACTTAACCTTGATCTCCGTCTGAGAGTCTCCTCTCAAGATATCCGACACAAACCAGACATCACAATCCAGCTGCACCATTTCAAGTGACCCTTTCAAAACACCACACAATATATTGGAATACCAGAGCGATTTCATAGCGTCCATGGGTAACTCCACAAAGTCAGCCAATGGGTTTTCATCCAAAATCAATGAAAAAGTATCCTTGTTATGCGACCAGTTCGTTATGTTGGGTGTGATGTTTAAAAATATTTTGAATGCACACTTACTTAGTACTTCGCTTGTCTTCACTAAATTCTCACAGCGTGGCAATGCCGTCCTAGCCAAGAAATCCTCAATAAGTCTACACCCAATATTATATCCCATGCTATACAAATGATCATTCACTTTGTTAAAGTCCCGTTCATAATCTTGGCACAATTGTGCCACTATGGACCCATATGTTAGCGTAAATAATTCTGTATTGATTTTTTCTGTTTTATTTTTCCAGATCTCTTCTCCCATGGCCTTCAAAGACCTCGATTGCGTGGTAGAAACCATTTTTGATCTAGTTTTGGTTATCAATGAATACTCGGAGCTTTACTCTGCATTCCCATCTCTATAGCTATGGGTAATCACAGCTACGATCACTTACTCTGCTATTATTATATTAAGTTCAATGTTGGCCAAACCGGGTAACATATAACACTTTCAGGTTGGCCTTACCTTTGGCTTGGAGTTTCGCAAGTTTTCAAATTTTTGGCTCCTGCTGTCAAGGTGCATAGAATAGCGCTTATATATCTATTTATATCCAAGATGTACAATCCTCGTTCTCTGAGTCCAACATATTTGCTCCCAACTGTAGAAATCACAACTACAGCAACAGTGAAGATAACATTTTCTATTTTCGTTATTGGTTTCTCGACCTTTTTATTTACGATACGTCAAACTTGAATCATTTTATACGTTTTTCTTTTTCTGGAAATGCCATTATGCACGTGACATTACAAATTGTGGTGAAAAAAGGCTCTCATAATAAACTGTGAACGGACTCATAATGAAATTTGCTTCACTATGTGAATCATCGCTAATAAACTCGCTACAAAAGTCGAGTATGCTTAAGTCAAAAAAATGATATATATATATATATATATAATTTACTTATGTGTTTCTGCAAAGTTGTAGGCTTCATTTAGAATTGCTCAGATATTCCATCTCAATTAAAAAAGCACGGATAGAGTGATAAATAAACTAGGAAAATTTCAAAAGAATGGTACGAGACTTAGTGACATTGCCTTCATCACTGCCCTTGATTACTGCTGGTTTTGCTACTGATCAGGTTCATTTGCTTATTGGTACAGGGTCCACGGACTCAGTAAGCGTTTGTAAGAATAGAATCCACTCCATTTTAAATGCTGGTGGTAATCCCATAGTAGTGAATCCCTCGTCACCAAGCCATACTAAACAATTACAATTGGAATTTGGTAAGTTTGCAAAGTTCGAAATAGTAGAAAGGGAGTTTAGGTTATCCGATTTAACTACTTTGGGGAGAGTTCTGGTATGCAAGGTAGTGGATAGAGTATTCGTAGATCTACCCATAACACAAAGTCGCCTATGCGAGGAGATCTTTTGGCAATGCCAAAAACTGAGAATTCCCATAAATACATTCCACAAACCAGAGTTTTCTACCTTCAATATGATTCCTACGTGGGTCGACCCAAAAGGAAGTGGTTTACAAATCTCAGTTACTACGAATGGGAATGGATACATCTTGGCAAACAGGATAAAAAGAGATATAATATCACACTTACCTCCAAACATATCTGAGGTGGTGATAAACATGGGGTATTTGAAAGACCGTATTATAAACGAAGACCATAAGGCCTTGTTAGAGGAAAAGTACTACCAGACTGACATGTCATTACCTGGATTTGGCTACGGCTTAGATGAGGACGGTTGGGAGAGCCATAAGTTCAATAAGCTAATTCGTGAATTTGAAATGACTAGTAGAGAACAGAGACTTAAGAGAACCAGATGGTTATCTCAGATAATGGAGTATTACCCGATGAACAAGCTGAGTGACATCAAGTTGGAAGATTTCGAGACATCATCTTCTCCAAATAAAAAGACAAAGCAGGAAACTGTCACAGAGGGTGCAGTACCTCCTACCGATGAAAATATTGAAAACGGTACAAAACAACTACAATTATCGGAAGTGAAAAAAGAGGAGGGACCTAAAAAACTGGGAAAGATTTCTTTAGTCGGAAGTGGTCCAGGCTCGGTATCTATGCTAACGATAGGTGCATTACAAGAAATAAAGTCTGCAGATATAATACTGGCAGATAAACTGGTACCGCAAGCCATTTTAGATTTAATACCTCCAAAAACTGAAACCTTTATAGCCAAAAAATTTCCCGGTAATGCAGAACGAGCACAACAGGAATTACTAGCTAAAGGTTTAGAATCGTTGGATAATGGATTGAAAGTAGTCCGTTTGAAGCAAGGTGATCCGTATATTTTTGGCCGTGGTGGCGAGGAATTTAATTTCTTCAAAGATCACGGATATATTCCTGTGGTTTTACCGGGCATAAGCTCATCCCTAGCTTGTACTGTATTGGCTCAGATACCCGCTACTCAACGTGATATAGCAGACCAAGTGCTCATATGTACTGGGACTGGGAGAAAGGGCGCTCTGCCTATAATTCCTGAATTTGTTGAAAGCAGAACCACCGTCTTTCTAATGGCACTGCATCGCGCCAACGTTCTGATCACGGAATTATTGAAGCATGGCTGGGATGGTGATGTCCCCGCTGCAATTGTCGAGAGAGGATCGTGCCCAGACCAGCGTGTTACTAGAACTCTTCTTAAATGGGTACCAGAAGTCGTGGAGGAGATTGGTTCAAGGCCCCCCGGTGTCTTGGTTGTAGGCAAGGCTGTGAATGCATTGGTTGAAAAAGATCTGATAAATTTTGACGAATCAAGAAAATTTGTCATTGATGAAGGTTTTAGAGAATTTGAGGTTGATGTAGATAGTCTATTTAAGTAATACTAATATGTATATAAAGACAAGATATCATTCAAACGCTGACGTTAAAGTTTTAAGGTTAATCGTGTATGCATTATGTTCTAGATTCATCAACACTGGATATTGAGCAAAAAGGACGTATCCGAGGCCCGAAAAGGTCCTTCAACCAAGTCGTCAAAATATTGGCAAGCCAAAAGAGCAGCGAGAATGATTGGCAAACGGTTTTTCCAAACAACAAGTAAAAAGATTGCTTTTGCATTCGATATTGATGGTGTGTTGTTCAGGGGCAAAAAGCCAATTGCTGGTGCCAGCGACGCATTGAAGCTGTTGAACCGAAATAAAATTCCATATATTTTACTCACTAATGGTGGAGGGTTCTCTGAAAGGGCACGGACAGAGTTTATCTCGAGTAAATTGGACGTTGATGTATCACCCTTGCAAATTATTCAAAGTCATACTCCTTACAAGTCCCTTGTTAACAAATATTCAAGGATCTTGGCCGTTGGTACACCTTCCGTGAGAGGCGTTGCAGAAGGCTACGGATTTCAAGATGTTGTTCACCAAACGGATATTGTAAGATACAATAGGGACATTGCACCATTTAGTGGGCTATCTGATGAACAAGTGATGGAGTACTCAAGGGATATTCCAGATTTAACCACTAAGAAATTCGATGCCGTCTTGGTATTTAACGATCCTCATGATTGGGCTGCCGATATACAAATCATCTCAGATGCAATCAACAGCGAAAATGGGATGTTAAATACTTTGAGAAACGAAAAGAGTGGCAAACCTTCCATCCCCATTTACTTTTCGAACCAGGATTTACTGTGGGCCAATCCTTATAAATTGAATAGATTTGGACAAGGTGCCTTCCGCTTACTAGTTAGAAGGCTTTATCTCGAGTTAAATGGTGAACCCTTGCAAGATTATACTTTGGGTAAGCCTACAAAGTTGACTTATGATTTCGCTCATCATGTTCTCATTGATTGGGAAAAAAGACTAAGCGGGAAAATAGGCCAATCTGTGAAGCAAAAACTGCCACTCTTAGGCACGAAACCTTCAACTTCTCCATTCCATGCGGTTTTTATGGTAGGTGATAATCCTGCAAGTGACATCATTGGAGCTCAAAATTACGGTTGGAACAGTTGTTTGGTGAAGACAGGTGTGTATAACGAAGGTGATGACTTAAAGGAATGTAAGCCTACCTTGATCGTGAATGATGTATTTGATGCGGTTACTAAAACGTTAGAAAAGTATGCATGAAAGACTACTATGGAATATCTTTTCCTGTCTTTGAACTGTACTGTTATGATAGATTTATTAATAGCTTAAACGCTTTTACAAAATATATGCAATATACATAACGGGTTAAATAATGGGTTGGGAAATTGGTAATCACGGTATAATGAGTACCTGTTTTCTTCTATTTAAAAAATAAAAACTACCAACTCTTTTTGGTAAAATTAGTAACCTACCAAAGTCAATCGATCAATGCATCTAAAAAAATTCACCTTCACCAAAGTAGACCAATTGACGTCATTTACTGAAACGAATGTACAGGGTTTACAAGTCATCTGAAATGCTGTCCAAATTGATAGGTTGACCAGGCTTGAAAGCAGGAAGACCCAAGTAGGGACAACCACTACATCTAAAGGCATCCCCTAGAGAACAAGAACCACAGCCGCCAACTTTCTTCCCATCGATAGTGAAATCAATCTCGGTCAACTCGTCTTCTGTAAATTTGACAACTTTATCTTGTTGGGATCTTATATCGTTTATTTCTTTTCCTTCCTGTTCTTTCATACCACAGGTGCAATCTTTACAAGCCTTCTTCTTCTTAGTTTTGGATTTACCGCATGTAATCATAGTAATCATTGACTTACCAGAACCATCCTCGTCGATTAATTCTTCTTCTTCAATGGAATCATCGCTGGTATCCACTTGATCAAAATATTGAGCTTTGGAAGAGTCACTAGAGAAATCATCATCATCGCTATCCTCAATCAGGTCGTCTACGACTCGGTAGACTTTTGGTTCAGTGGCCATTTTGAAACTAGGTGGTTTGAAGCTGTCTGTTTCCTTAACTATAGGTTGCCTACTGTGATCTGCTTTTTTGAATGAGGGTAAATTAGAGGTTGAAGAACTAGCTTTTTTAAAAGTTGGTAGCTTACTACCACTCTGTAGCTTAGTATTGTTCGTTTTCTTTTTTTTCAGTGGTATAGAAACAGTTTGGTTGAGTTTAGAGGAATCCATTTTAATCCAGCAATAATCTGGTTCGTTAATTATTTCAAACCCATTGATTAATGCATCTACTTTATAAATATCACTTAAACCAATTAGTGAGCCATTTGGTTTCAATGAGTCAGCTAAGACAGAAATTAACTTTTTCGGAAACTTAATATCAGTCTGGGCTTCTGGCGTCAAATAGTGTACTGTTTCATATTTTGCGTTTTCCAAAGTTATGGACCCATCGTTTAGTTTGTTGATTAAAAACTGGTCCACGAACTTGACTTTCTTTGATGCAGCTTGAGCCTTAGTGTTCTCTACTAGCTCTGGCGTTGTAGTCACCGCCGGATGTATTAAAAGTAAACCAGTTTTGTATTGTGACATCGATACCTTCACTTACAGTGTATATGTTTAGATCAAATGTGATGAAAGACTTCTGCTTAGAATACCTTTTTAATATGTCATGAAATTAAATGATTACTAATCATTTCTTTTTTTTATTTTTTTTTTCCAGAAGCTTTTGAATAGTATCGGACTTATTCCGGTACCGGGATATGTCAAAAAAAGAAAATGAGAACGAATAGATATTTACCCAGAAAGTAATGAATGTATTTAATGAATTACTGAATTATTAAAATTAGTAATAAATAGCGGTTTATATGAAGAGCTCTATGTACGCTAGTATGGCATTACATACCTACTGCAAGTAAAAAAGGAAAAAAATTTGTGACATTTTGTAAATATGCTGCGTGAATTTGCCTAATGAGTATTTTTCCAGAAATTACAAAACACAAATAAGTAGAATGTGTTTAGTGTATTTGTAATTCATAGACTATTTATTGATGCTTATCTATTATACCTGGGGTTTCTGCTTCGTCCTCGTCGTCGTCATCATCGTCGTCGTCGTCGTCGTCGTCGTCGTCGTCGTCGTCGTCATCGTCGTCATCGTCATCATCGTCGTTGTTGTTTTCGTTCTTATCTTCTGTATCTTCTTCTTCGTCGTCGTCTTCTTCCTCATCCTCATCATCGTCCTCTTCCTCGTTATTTTTTGGGTACCCACCCAATTTCATAACGATTTTGTTAACAATCTCATTCCAGTCCATCATACCCCCGAGACCAATATCACCATTTATATCCATAACTTTCTCAGACGGCTTGAAAACAGTGACCCAGGACATTTCCTCCTTTATCGTTTGTAATTGCTTCTTTGTCATCATAGAATTAAAAGTGCTACTCACCATAGAAGGTGCCAAAAGAATGGGATAACTCGGATTCCAAGCTCTAATGACACTTGTCAGAAGATTGTCGCACAGGCCCAAAGCAATTTTTGATAATGTGTTTGCAGTTAGTGGAGCTACTACCAGTATATCCGCCCAGCGACGTAGTTCTATATGAAGTACAGGATCAGTTCGTTGTTTCCATGCGTCCCATTCATCTTGGTCGGTCCATAGTTGAATATGTGGGGGTAACTCGACTACTTGAGCCATGTTGCATTGTCCTGGTGTTGGTGTCACTGGAGTTGCCGGAGTGGATTCGTACTGCGACATTTTATTTAGTTTTTCTGAAGATTTGATAATTTTCTTGGTGTATCTTTGTTCGAAAAACTGTGTTGCTGATTGAGTGAGGATAACTTGAATGCTTATTCTATCACGTCCATATATTTCTTCTAGTTTTTTAATCATTGGCTTGATCTTAAATACCGATAACGAACCTGTAGCGCCAAACAATACGTGCAATTTTCCATCATCTTGAGGCAGTCTGGGATCCAAATTCTTGGAGTTCTCTCTTTTGGGGATGATGGAAGGAATGACGGACTGCTTCACTGGCGTTTCTTCCGGGGTGGAACGCACATTAATTTGGCCTGAAACATTGTTAGCTTGATCTTGTGCATCTTCCTTTCGAAGTGTAATACTGGTGGGGGCTTTGGCGGTTACCTTATTATTTTCTCTACTTATTGGCGTTGAAGTGGCCATGATTTTGTCAGGCTTCATGGTATCAACTATTTTAAGAGCACTGTCTTTTTTCTTAGGATCATAATCTTTCATTTCGTTGACGAGTGGAGACCCAGATAATTGCGTTGTTCTTGAAGTGTTGGTGTGGTTCGGTATAACTGCATGATTGCCAGGAATGGAATTTGAGACAGGAGCAGGATTACTATTTGGAGACTTGGCCCTTTCTGATTCGTTCTTCAGCTGAGTCAGACTATCCTGCTTTTGCTGTTGCTTTAGATCACTGAAAGTGACGGCGGGGACTCTCTTCAAACCAGGCTCCGGAGTATTACTTACTACTGCGCCGGAGGTGCCGGTGGCATTCATAATAGATTTCGTAGTCGTGGTAGTAGCATTCGACAAAGTAGGGCTTATTGATTGCCTCCCTGACACGGGGGAGTTGATTATTGAATCCTTCCCCTTCGCATCCTCATGGTCCAACAAAATCTCTTTCTGTCCACGCGAAAACCTTGGACACTCTATAGACTGGTTATGGTCAGCATCTTGCTTCCCGCTAGTAGAGGCGACGGCAGTCATTGCTGTTTGCTTCTAGATCTTTCTTCCCTATTAATTTTTTCCTAACTAATATTTCTTTATATTTTATCCCGGAATATAAAGTAGTATGACAGCAAAGAAGGCCAGGCTAAAAAAAGATCTCTCCAAATGTAACTGGACGGCGCTGATAAGTGGACAAGTACAAGTGAGGGATCGTGATCCAAGAGCACTCTGTGACTTCTTCTCCTCTAATATCACCTCCCCAGAAAAGCATCGATGCCATTTTTTGCAAGAGAAAAAGTTGCGTGCGTCACTGCCCACGAGCACATGGGGTGAGTTATATAACATAAGAATATTGCTTTGACTCATGTTAAAAGCAAAAGAAAAAATAATAATGATCGTTAGAGATACATCAAAGACGATCATGGCATTAACCCAGGGTACGTGTGTTAGATATGATAGGGTACCCCGCGCGTATAAGTTACGCCTTGAATGATATAACACGTTAAAGTTTCTAGATCACGTGAATCATTACCATTTTTTAGGTCATCCTACGGATAATGGCGAAACCACATAATTGCTTTGTAAATCTCTTTTTATGCTGGATGGATGGCCCTCTGGAATGCATCCTTCATGAACACAATTTATGAAACCTCAGGTTTGATGCTCCGGAAAGCCTATTTCTCACGTTTTCCGGCACTTAATGCGCATATAAAAACATAGTCTCTACGTTACGAGGATTCATCATAGAACCCAAATCAGCAGTAATAAATTTCCACGGTCAAATTAAACTCTTGTCGTTGATATGGGTGTAGTGTGATGCTGGTGACCACTATTTCGCCTTTATTAGTTATTTATATAAGATAGCCCTCCGAAGAACTCATCCTTGTTAGCTCAGTTGGTAGAGCGTTCGGCTTTTAAGCGCATTTGCTTAAGCAAGGATACCGAAATGTCAGGGGTTCGAGCCCCCTATGAGGAGTTCTTTACTTTTTTAGATTCGGCGTTCAATGCTAAAGAAAAAAAATGAAAATAAGTTTCAATTAACAGTGAAAGAAAAGGAAGGAAGTTAGAACTGAAATGCGTAGACTACCTCCCCCAGATTTTTTCTTGTTTGGTTGCATTATTTCATGAATTCAACTAAAAGGCTGAAAATGTCAACAACCTTTCATGATTATGACTTGGAAGAGCCATTAACCTCAAATGCCAGACCACTAAAGAACTCCGTTATTACAATCCGAGTAATAAAATCTTTCCCATATAGAAACGTCAAGAACATAGTGCTGCACGATTACGATCTTGCTGATAAAACTGCAAAGGACCTGTTCAATGACGTTTTGAACAAAATTCAAAATGAAGGTTCATTCAGACCATTCCGTAATGTTAAGTTTGATACTTTAAAGATATACACGCACGCACATGGTTCCAAGACGGTTAATCTCGTGATCAATTTTGACCACGACGACGACTGGACTTTAGACATAGAGAATGACAAAAAAAAGCTGTTCGAGTATGGCATTGAGAATGAAACCGAAATTTCGCTGTTCAACAAAGATGATTACCTAAGGTTTAAAGAAAACCCTGAAGAAAAATGGTGAGATGTTGTTTGGCTTATGGCCTTCATTAATAAGTAAGTGCTATGAATATATTACATATATATATATATATATATATGTTGTGTACGAGAGTATACTCGTATGTAAATTAACATCAAATGCGTATGTGGAAATGCAGAAGAGAGCAAACTCTCCTTTAAAAAACAACCTGGTTCCTATAAAAAATGTCTTCTTCCATAGTGCCAAATGTATAGTTGCTGAACTCATAATGAGCTTCTTTTATTGTTTCATCAGAATGAGAACTATTTTGATGGTGATGGTGATGATGGCGACGATGGTGACGGCGATGGTGGCGGGAATGTTGGATATCGTTTATGTTGATGAGGGATTCGCGGATAGCCCCCTTTGAGTCGATCTCCCTCTTCATCACGGCTTGGTTAAACTTCAACTTCCTGGGGAATTGTTCCTTCTTTTCGTTCATAAGGTCTTCAGAATCTTCATCTATGGAGGAAATTTTAGTGCATGTAGAATGCTGGTCGAAAATGGAAGATGTGTGAGAATCAACAGACGATGGGCATGAAATATCTTCTAATTTCGCCAAAGCGTTGTCATTGCTCTCTATAGAAGCGTTAATCTCATCCACCTCCTCGGTTACCCAGCATTCCGTATTTTTCTTTAAAGCAGATTTTAGATTTTTTGTTTGTTTCTGGTCAATTTGGTTCTGGACCGGCGATATTTCGTTTTCATTACTATCTATGTTAGTCAAATCTGGACCGTACAACACTGTTACATCGGTTTCTTTGTTCCAGTTGATGGACAGTGGATTGGATTTGGAGTTCTGTAAACCATAGTGATTTATGGACCAACGCCTCCAGAGGCAATGATGTAGCCTAACGAGGTACATGTTGTAATCTAGCACGTCCTCTGAAGAGCAACTTGGTAATCGAAGTAGTTTATGTTTGCGCATCTTCAATAGTAGTGTCCATGAAGCCGATATTTCCAAGCTTGCATCATTAAATTCATGATGGAAATAGTCAATCGCAGGCTTGTTGTAGTTGGTCATGTTATCCAGTAACATTATATTCTGGTACGAAATTATTGTATCGTCCAAACTAGTCATTTTCTGTATATGTATCTATTTGTGTGTGTATGAACACTTGTGTGTAGTATCTGAATGCGATAAGAGAAAGGGCCAAAGTTGAACTGAATGCAAAAAGTAAAACCTATAAAACCGTGTTGACCATACGCTTTCTATATATATATATATATATTTGTTTTTGCTAAGACCCGGTAACTGTACTTTTTCTGCAGTCATCCAAGGGAAGACAAAAGAAGAAAGAAAAAACAAGATTAATGTCCCCAGGTTTTTTCTTTTCCTGGCGGAAAAAGCTCAAATCTAACATTTCCCCGCGGGGGTTTCTTTGTAAAGAGTATCGAGTCGGAAACGAAAAAAAAAAAAAGATGAGAAAATGAATTTTTCCGGTCGCCTAAAGATAGAGGTACCAGCGGAAAAAATGCAGCAAAAGCAAAACACCCCATTCAAGTTCCCCCTGTCTCGCCCCTCTCACGCTTCACTGTCCCCCGCTTTCGGTTTTTCCGGCTACGGCATTTCTGTTGAAAGTTGCCGGAAAAACCCCAAAAAGCATAAAAAAAAGAGCGGGGGGAAGAAAAAAAGATTCCTTTCTATCTTTTCCTTCCCCGGCCTATTCGGGTACTCGCTTCCGGGTCCGCTGTCGTTTATAATGATTAGTGCAGAGAGCTTTCTTCTCTTAGTTTTTCATGTGGTAAAGGCAATGCCATTTAGAAGGATACTACGTGGGGTTCAAAACCGTGAATACGTTGTCTATCGTGTTATGTATGTTCTGAGTTTCTTTTTGTCATTCTACTAGTTTATGGACTGGGACTATGTATCTTGCAGTATGATTTCGTCAGGAAGCTTGTCATAGCAAGGCCTGAACAAATCGTACGTTAAAATAAAAATGAGCACCAATTCGAGTCACTGATGCCTACTGCTCAATCCAACCATCTAGTTCTGCAAAGATACTTACTCCGCATAATTAAAAAAATAAGGTATTTTAAAGTTGTGTAGTGACGAATGTAGTGACGCGGAAACGTTTTACTCGTCAATGGACATTTGCGAATGTGTCCGATAAATAGTTGAGGCTTTTCCTGCATTCTGTCAAGAAGGGTATGTGTATGAACATGCAAATGACACTGTAAAATGATTCATTACCCTGATTATGGAGTGATTTTCTTTCCTTTTTTTTTTTACATTTAGTTTCATTATTATGCAAATTAGAGGGTATACAGTTGAGATTTTAACACTTTGAATTAAAAAGTGTTACAGAGGAAACCGACGCAAAAGGCTTGGTGACGCAAACTTTTCCATCTTTATTTCACCTCTTCAGACGGTCCTAAGACCTTTTGAACGTATCAATATAGTTTTATCATCTGTTCTCTGTTGTTCTCCGTTACTAAGATATTAGTCAGCTCTTGAAATTTCACACCCCTATTTATTTGTCTTAGCGTCCAACCCCTCTCAACCCTTTTCCATTTCTTGTATAAAGGTAGTTAATTAGGTAACGCTGCTCTTACCATCACTACAGTGCTTACGAGAATTTACCCAAACCCTGCGCAAGATAAATAAGAAATGTCGAAACAGTGGGCGAGTGGTACAAACGGAGCTTTCAAAAGACAGGTTTCGTCCTTCAGAGAAACAATCTCTAAGCAACACCCAATTTATAAGCCAGCAAAGGGAAGATATTGGTTGTATGTTTCACTTGCATGCCCATGGGCCCATAGAACACTAATTACGAGGGCTTTGAAGGGATTAACCTCTGTTATAGGATGTAGCGTAGTCCATTGGCACCTTGACGAGAAAGGATGGAGATTTTTGGACATGGAAAAGCAATTGGAGGACAGTGAAGATTTTTTGGAACATTGGCACGATGTTGCAGGTGGTATTAGAACTGCTAAAGAGGATTCCAGCAAGAGCTTCGCCGAGATCAAGAATGACAGTCAAAGATTCATGGTTGATGCTACCAATGAGCCTCACTATGGATACAAGAGAATCAGTGACTTATATTACAAGAGCGATCCTCAATACTCGGCAAGGTTCACCGTCCCAGTCCTGTGGGACTTAGAAACCCAAACAATTGTTAACAACGAAAGTAGCGAAATTATAAGGATTTTGAACTCTAGTGCGTTCGATGAATTTGTCGACGACGATCACAAGAAAACGGACCTTGTTCCTGCTCAGTTGAAAACACAGATCGATGACTTCAATTCTTGGGTTTACGACAGCATCAACAATGGTGTATACAAGACCGGATTCGCAGAGAAAGCAGAAGTTTACGAAAGTGAAGTCAACAACGTATTTGAACATTTGGACAAAGTGGAGAAAATCCTGAGTGACAAATATTCCAAATTGAAGGCCAAATACGGTGAAGAAGATAGACAAAAAATCTTGGGTGAGTTCTTCACTGTGGGTGATCAATTAACAGAAGCTGACATTAGATTGTATACTACCGTCATAAGATTCGATCCTGTGTACGTCCAACATTTCAAATGCAATTTTACCTCTATTAGAGCCGGATATCCATTTATTCATTTGTGGGTAAGAAATTTATACTGGAATTATGATGCCTTCAGGTACACAACAGATTTTGACCATATCAAGTTACACTACACGCGTTCCCACACAAGGATCAACCCCTTGGGAATTACGCCCCTGGGACCCAAGCCAGATATTCGTCCTTTATAACAAGCTGTAATTAAATAATCAAATGTCTATAATCTCCCTGAGTTGCCTCTTTTTCTATACTCAATTGGGTAATTGACGCGAAACGCGTTAAAGTGCAAAAAAAGGCCTGGAAATTATATTTAACGCAATGAAATATTTTCATAATATGACATTCATGCACAGCTGTATTCATTCTTCTACTTTGTAGTTTGTTATTCTTCTTTATCGGTTTCGTTTTACAAAAGATTTTAGCAAGGAAGCAGTTTTTAAACCAATCAATGGTATACACAACACCGCAACAACAGCAGAGATTCAGCTCCACACCGCAATCTAGCCACACTCTTATCTTCTCGCCAATCAGAGCCCCTTCAATGCAAACGCCCTCCTCATTGGATTACCAATCACCTTCAATTGTTGTGTCATCGTCTTCAATGAAGGTTCACGGCCGGTCTTCCAGTTTCGGTAAATTTTCACTGTCTATTGGGCAAAATGGTAAGGCTACAATACTGGGGCCTATAAACGTCCTTCCCACTGATACATCGAAAATGGAGAAACCTGTACCAAAGAAAAAGCCTGTTACTTCTGACCGTGTCGAAAAGACTCGTATATTATCTTTGTTGAAAAAAATGAGAAACAAGAGCAGTACTGTCAACAAAAAATATAGTAAAGTACCATTAAAGTCTACGACAAGTTTGCAACCAGCAGCTACTGCACCTTCACCACTAGTGTCCAACATCATAAAGCCGTCTCCCAAAAAGTTAGCTTCCCCAAGAACTCCGAATGCAAACTCCAATTTAAATCTAAACTTTACTTCATTTCAGATTAAAACAGGTTTCACTCCCAATCTCGATGGAATTTTACTTGAAAACTTCACGTCTCCTAACACAACCGCTGATTCACAGGGTAATTCCGCCAGTAACATCATAAATAATAATCACGGTAGCGCAAATAATACCAACCAATTTCTTTTTAATCTACCACTTCAATCATCACCAAGGCAATTCAGGTCTCCTGCAAGATTAATAGATCCCCTTCCCATATCGGACTGGAACACCAGTCTCTTGATGTCACCCCCAAGAACGACGAATTTTGAATCTGCAAACAATCACTTCAATTCAAATTTTGCTCAAGCATCGATGTTAAGACGCCCTTCACTACCGCACATAGATGAGGTGATTCCACAGGACTCTAATCCAGCCAATTACTCAGATAGATCGGACTATCTATCTGTGGACCAGAACGCCAATAATCATAATGGTGCACTTTCAGAACAGACCTATAATAATATAATGAAATCTTCTATGATTTCGTTACCTATAGAAAAAGATGATGCCACAATGGCACTACGAAAACTTGTCTCCAGAGAGTAGGTCCATTTGGTTTTCGTAAAATACACTACGTAAGATTTCATTATATATTCAAAACCGAAGAACTTTATTTAATTAATTCTATTCAATATTTTTTTTTTCCCATTAAATTGTGTAGTGGAAGCAAAATGCACTGCGCTTATGTGAAAAAGTTACACAATAGGGAATACATGGAACAGCAGATCAGAACTGCAACCCTACAGATTAGATATGGAGAACGACAAGGCGTCACATGCGAGCCCAAGCATTGGAGTGAACGAATTTGTCGTTCAAGGGGAGATATCCATAGACGACTCAGAAAGGTCTGTCAAGAGTGTTAGCGTTAGCATAAGTGATGATGAGGATAGTAAGACAGATGTACAAGATAATATGGCCACACCGTCCACAAGATCGAAATTTCAAACAGATCTGGCCATTGATAATAGGCTATTGGAAAAAGATCCAAAGTACAAAAAACTTTTCACTGAAAAAAGAAGACGTCGAAGACCAGAAAGCTGTATTAACCTCATGACTAAAGGTAAGGGCACTGGACAAAAAGATAACATTAATGATCAAATTTTCAGCCTAAGAATATTACCAGGCTCCGATTTAAACTCTTTAAAGGATTCTTTATGGATAATAAAGATCTCTACCCAGCCAGATGTTGAAAAAACAATCGCAAGAGCTTTTTCTGATTTCTATTGGTTATATCATCAATTACAAAATAACCACTGGGGAAAAACGATTCCTCCGCCTACAAGGTCCAACATTCTTGTAGAGAAGGACGAATTTGCCATAAATCATCTTTTTATGATACGTAATAATGAGAAGTATGATCCAATTTTTAATTTCAAACCGGAATATATCATATCATTGCAATTGATGGCAATGATTAAGCACATATTCAATGACAAGGTTTTACGTTTGGATTCAAATTTCATAGATTTTATTAGTTGGGATGACGATCTTCCTGAAAGTTTGCAAATAGTAGTCGATGACAGTACCTTCACAGGGGATAAAATACTAATGACATCTTCTCAATTTCGAGAATTAAAAGAGTTTCATAAACAATCAAAAAAAGTGGAATCAATAACAAATTCACATGCTTCGTTAATACCCGTAACAGAACTTACCGAAATATATATAAGCCCGACCAAATTATTCTCTAGAAAAGACTACCAAAGGCTTTTTCAACCTCAAAGCACAGACAACACCTTTAATAACAATGACCCGTTGATTCAAGAGTGGATACCAAAAAGCAAAACATTATTCACTAGTTTATCCTTTGGTTCAAGTGCACCTACTTATCAAGAAGCGTCAACTGAGATACAGGCATGCCATGACTGGGTAAGCATATCCAAGGAGCAATGGAAACAGTTACTCTACCATGTATTACAGTACATTGTAGACGAGGCAGTGAAGGTGAATTCTGTGATAAACGAATTTACTGAGTGTCTTAAGCAAATTTCTTTGGACGAAGTCATTAGAGCAAACTCTGAACTATTTTTAAAATTTTCCAAACTGAATGAATCCTTCCTGAAAAAATTCAAAGGTGCATCGAGGCAAGACATTTTGAAACTAATCATATTATTTGATGAAAATGTAAGATTTTGCGAATCATTTGAATCCATCTTAAATCAAAGATCGAAGCTTGGTAAAATTCTAAGCATCATAGAAGTGGATCTAGACAAGAAGAAAAACTTTCTTGACAAACTATCTCCGGGAAACAACAACAGTAACAATGAAGACCTTAAGATACGCACGGCAGAGGATGAATACCGCATTGTATTAAAAAGATATAACCGTGTTAAGCAGAGCTGGGAGAAAATTATGGAAGATATCTTAAATGAACGGAAAGAATTTGAGGAGAGAGAAGCCGCCGAGGTTAATAGTTGTTTAAAATCAATAAGAGATTTGAACATGGATGAAAAGAAACACTATTTACAATTATGGCAAGACTTTGTACCAGATGAGCACATAAGCCAATGAATATGTACATAATAACGTAATTAAAGAAGATAATTTACTACTGAAAAAGCAACAATATAAGAAGTTAAGATGAATTATACTAATTTTTCTTGTGTTTCTTAAGTTTGACTTCCAAATCTTGTACGCTTTCAACGTCATCAACATCTTCTTCTTCTTCCTTTTCTTCAACAAATGCCTTATTCAGCAGTGGAAAAATACGCTGCTGTTCACCAATTTTCTCATAATCAACGATCATACTGTCGAAAGCAAAACAAAATTCTCTCGCCATCACATCAATATTATTGTCTAATTGGGGCAATTTGGGATATCTCTGGGAAAAGTGTGTTAAGATCAACTTCCTAGCATTCATTTTGTTCGAAACACCAATTGCTTCATTAATAGTGCAGTGTTTTTTCTTCACGGCATCCTCCAGTAGCTGATTTTCCAGTGTAGCTTCGTGAATTAATAGATCTGAATTATAGCCTATTTCGAGGGAAAATTTCTCGATGTTAGGTCTTGTATCGCCTGAATATGAAACCTTGAATGTATTATGCTCATTGTTTTCGTCCATTCGGAAGGTAATTGAGTTCGAATATGCCCAGTCACAATGTATAGCTCTGCAAGTTTGAAAATATTCTATCGATAAATCCTCATACATTTGTCTGATCAAGTCAACATCCCTATATGAAGAATCTCTATCCAGTTCCAGTTTTCTGTTTGATTCTTGATTGCTATTTTCTTTCAATATTTCATTGAACTCTGCCAAAGGAACAGATTGTGTCTGCATTCTTACAAACGAATCATTGATGAAATGCTCACAACTTATGTATTTGATTCTCTTCAAAATCTCTTTATTTTCTAGAACTAACCATTCATTAACAAATTTGTGATATTGCCATGGAGTAACCACATATATATAACTCGTTTCATCATCCTTGTTATATTTGTACCATTCATTTAGCACGCTGATTATTCCCAAATGGTGGTCTGCATGCAAGTGACTCAGATATATCATTTTCAAATCCTGAAATATTGACTTGACTGCTAGCTGAGAAAACATCCTGTGTATGGTACCTAAAGTATTTTCACCAGCATCTAGCATAATGTTTCTATTTATGGTATTTCCATCGGCGTCAGTAAAAGGAACTTTAACAAGTGTGGAGACAACATTTCTATATTTAGAAGGCAATGCACTACCGGTTCCTAAGGTGATAATTTCAACGTGTTTCTTCTTTTCTGCTGAATTGTTAAAGTTATCCACGTGTAGTTGATTATTGATAACTGTATCGACATCAGCTAAGGGAAATTCTAATGGTTTTACATGTTCTTCGAAAATTTCTTGCCACGAGAAATCCGCCACTTCACCGTTGATGTTGCATTTCATCGGTTCTTCGTTCATCCGAAATGGTTCGAAAGTTACTGTCTTGTTTTGTGAAAAAATATGAATGTTATCCTTCTCTATTATTGTATTCAAAGGCTCTTCCTGGGATTTACACATAGATGTACCTCTGCTGAGTGGTTTATCGAATCTGTCGTAGAAGTCCTTGGAAAACACACGATCTGTTTTTGGTAAATTGTAATTATTTACTTGTAGTGCCTTTAATTTCAATGTGGTCAATGCAGAACCGAAAAATGATATCGTGTTTGGAGAAATTTTATTGTGGGATATCATATGATTTACTTTACCATAATTGTTTTTCTCAAATATGTCAATGAACGCGAATAGATTATCATTAATGGTAACCTCATCACCAAGAAAATAATACACCATGCCAAGCTCAGCACAATCATAATCCTTGAATTTTTCTACGAAAGCGTTCAAATATAGGTCATCTGGGATATCCAGGATCAATACTTTGGCAAAATGACGTTCATTCTCCAATACCTGTTCCGGAGTTACAACAGTACCGTTATCCAAAGCAATTGTTTGGCCCTTGGTTAACTTTGCAAATAAGGGACCCTTCGGAACACCTAGTTTAATAGCTTCCTCCACTTTAAATTTACCCCTCACTGGACTGAATGAAATCTCGTAATTCGTAGAAACTTCCACTTTGGCGTCTAAGTCAGGCAACTCTACATTCAAGTGCGGATCACTAGAAGGATCGTACCTATCGGTAGGTGCATGTTTGGGGAACATTTTTGCTACTATGGAACGTAATACACCTTTTTGAAAACTATCGAAGACGCCTAACCTGTCTTCCCCCCCATTTTTCAGAACATTAAAGGATTTAACAGCTATTACCTTATCTTCATATACTTCCTTGTCTTTCATAATGTGATCGTTCAAGTCTATTCCGAATCTAAAGACGAAGTATCTCCAAGTGGAAACTATGTAATTCAAAATGTCATTGCCGTAATGCAAAACAAGATTACTTTTCCCTTGATCAGCGATAGTCAAAATCATTCCAGGTAATCCACCTATATCTGACCAGTTTAATTCACCAGTAAGGAAAATATCCTTCAATTTGGATATCCTGATCTTATTTTCAGTCAGACTCCTTTGGGATCCTTCACCAATTTTACCGAAGAAATACTTTTCCCCATGTGCAGACTGGACTAGCAGCAATGGGTGCTTTGTATCCGATGTAGGGTGGGTGATGGGTATAAATGTGAACATCGTTGAAAACCTTCCAGGACTTTTTTCTTTGCGGGTGGTCGTTCTATTAGTCTGTTGCTTTTTGGGTCCCTTTCTGTACGATTTATACCTCCTGACCAAATGGGAAAATGCAGATGAGAAGGATTTCAAGTGTGAATGACTATTTAGTAGTATATTCGACAGTTTGAATTATGCTTGAGGAAGATTATTTCACTGCCGCTCTATATACTTTCGGGTATTTTAGAGAGACAAAAGGAGGCAAAAAACAACCACCTAGACAGAATCATTAAAAGGTTGTATGAACTGCCGAAAAAGGGCCCAAGACAAGGTTTAGGATGCTAATTATGTCTTCCCTTTACGTCAGTTATAGATTATGCGATGCCCAAAAATTTTTTTTCACTGCGGGTAAGCGTTCTGAAATACCGAGCAGTTACTATGTAGAAACGCTACGTCCTCGTTTGAGATAACAGTGGGCCATATTAATGCAACCAGGAATACCGCAACCCCATTACAATGGCCTAGCAAACATTTTGTAACAGCAATTCTGATTTGTTGAGTGGGTTGCTCTTTTTTTTATAGCATGACAATGATATCCGTAGGGACAGTGAGATCGTATTTCAAATATGCATTCGAAAAAAAATAACCCAACTGAGGCCGTAGTATATTGTTTATGCAGGCTGTCACCTCCATAAATTGATATTTTATGGCATTATGCGCTACTCCAAGGTACCCTAAGAGGTCCTACTTTTTTGCGAAAAACCCCAAGACAATTTATTCTTTTTCGAGTCCAAGTCCTGACAAAAAATGAAAGCCCTGCGACTCTTTTTGGCGGAGTCAGCCCGAATCAACACAAGCCCTAATATTCCCAATGAACTGGTAAATAGATTTCTACAACGTTGTAAAGACTAATATTACTGTCTTTACTATTATGATATATTGACTCAGTAGAAAAGGAAAAAAAGCAACTACGCAAAGTATTTAAGTGCCTTGCAACCAGCTTCTTCTTGGGCTGAGATACAATACCTCCTTGTCTATTCAGGTGTACAGTATCGCAAAGCACAGTAAAATTAATTCCTATCAACACAACCCATCAATATAAATCTATAGAGAAATGTCGAAGCCTGGTCGTACTATTTTAGCAAGCAAGGTCGCCGAAACTTTCAATACCGAAATAATTAACAACGTAGAGGAATACAAGAAGACACATAATGGTCAAGGTCCCCTTCTTGTGGGATTCCTAGCTAATAATGATCCTGCTGCAAAGATGTATGCTACATGGACTCAAAAGACTAGCGAGTCAATGGGGTTCCGCTATGACTTAAGGGTCATTGAAGATAAGGATTTTTTGGAAGAAGCGATAATACAAGCTAACGGCGATGACTCTGTGAACGGTATCATGGTATACTTTCCTGTTTTCGGTAATGCTCAAGATCAGTATTTGCAACAGGTTGTGTGCAAGGAAAAGGATGTAGAAGGGTTAAATCATGTTTACTACCAAAACCTGTACCATAATGTCAGATACCTGGACAAAGAAAACCGTTTGAAATCCATTCTACCTTGCACACCACTAGCTATCGTTAAGATATTGGAATTCTTGAAAATTTACAACAATTTGTTACCAGAAGGAAACAGACTGTATGGGAAGAAATGCATAGTAATTAACAGGTCAGAAATCGTCGGTAGACCACTGGCGGCGCTATTAGCCAATGATGGTGCCACAGTATACTCTGTGGACGTTAACAACATTCAAAAATTCACCCGTGGTGAAAGTTTGAAATTAAACAAGCATCATGTGGAAGACCTTGGGGAGTACTCTGAAGATCTGTTGAAAAAGTGTTCTCTTGATTCAGATGTGGTCATCACTGGTGTCCCTAGTGAAAATTACAAATTCCCCACCGAATACATCAAAGAAGGTGCCGTCTGCATCAATTTTGCATGCACCAAAAATTTTAGCGATGATGTCAAGGAAAAAGCTTCTCTTTACGTTCCAATGACTGGTAAAGTTACCATTGCAATGTTGTTGAGAAACATGTTACGTTTAGTAAGGAACGTAGAACTGTCTAAAGAAAAATAGAACATTTGTGGCTGTTCAAATAAGCATAGGTAAAACAGAATACATAAAAATAAGGGAAAAAAAGAAAGATCATTTGTAATGTACTTACTACATACATATAGAATTCTCCTCTCTTAGATTATCATATAATATACAAAGTTTATGGGTCTTATTTCTTCTGTCTTTTAGCAGAGGGCTCAATATCAGTGGCACTGACGAACTCTTCTTCGTATTCTTGTCCATCATCCGAATACGACGCTTCATCTTCGTAGTCTTCATCTACCTCTCCATCACCTTCTTCAGTTCCCTGGTCGAATTTGGATTTCAAACCCTTCATCTTTCTTGTTTGTAATTTACCCAAATCTTGTTTGCCCATATGGATTCTACCCAATTTATCACCCATGATATCTAATTCTACATTCTTCTTTGTCTTCATTTCTAATTGCTTTGGCTTCTTGTGAGCTTCAGTGACCATATCTGGACTTGGAGTATGAATTCTGCCGATTTTGAAATCTAGACGTGGCCCAATCTCCACCAATTCAATACGTGGTAATCTCTTACCACCTTGGTCGCTTCTATAACTCTTTAATTTGTAAACACGGAATAGAACGTTCGGCAATGGCTCACCATCTTGGAAGTCACCTTGAATGGTCATGGAAATGACATGTTGTAATCCCGCAACATCCTGTAAATCAGTAGATTCGCCTCTAAAGAAATCTAAAAACAAAGATTTAATTTGCTTGTATACGGGATGTGTATCAAATGCAGCACCTTGGAATGTAAACATAGGCTTCAACCCTACAGTAAATGTTAATTTCTTAAAATCAGATAACAACTTGAAATTATCTGCAACCATTAGTTCAATCATATCATATATTTTGTAGCCAAATGTACGTATAAAGGTCATGTTGTTTTTACGCTTTTTGGAACTTGTCATCAGCACCATCAATGAACAGTCATTCTTTTCACTAAAGAACTCTAGTGGCGACATGTCTTCGAAAGGGTGAATATCGTTCTTACGATTGAACCTCTTCATATCTGGCTTCTTCAAGGCACTCAAATCTACCATAATATCGTGCAGATTCTTGTTACAGCTTTGCCCTGGAATGAATAGCGCTTGCTTGACATTCTCTACCAACTTGGCTTCCCTCTTTACCAAAGCTCTCTTGGCTCTTGCATTCTTGGGTTTTACGGTTCTAATCATTTTTTCTGCCAGTGTTCTCCTGCGCTTTTGGATATGGTAACTTCAATACAACTCATCGATATACCAAATCACTTCGCAATAATGCATTACACTATAAGAAAATTCGATCCTTAGCTCATCGCAAAAAAATGAAAAATTTTCAAATCGTATAAAACGATATATTTGAGGATTTAGGAATCAAAATAGCAGAATAAACCAAAACATACACCATTTAGGAATAAGGTTTAGAGGAGCTCGAGCATACTGTTACATCCAATTCAAGTGAAGTACATTAGGATAGCCATATGAGTGAAAAAAAAGTACATCTTCGTTTGCGGAAGGAACTTAGCGTACCCATTGCGGTGGTTGAAAACGAATCCCTGGCGCAGTTGTCTTATGAAGAGGAAAGCCAGGCCTCTCTAATGGACATTTCCATGGAGCAGCAACAGTTAAGGTTACATTCGCACTTTGATAATTCCAAGGTTTTCACAGAAAATAACAGATACATAGTAAAAACCCTTCAAACAGACTACAGTAGCGGATTCAGTAACGATGACGAATTGAATGGATATATCGATATGCAAATTGGATATGGACTAGTCAATGACCACAAGAAGGTTTACATCTGGAATATTCACTCCACTCAAAAGGATACGCCCTATATAACTGTACCATTTCGTTCTGATGATAATGATGAAATAGCAGTCGCGCCCAGGTGCATACTAACTTTCCCTGCTACAATGGATGAGTCTCCATTAGCACTGAATCCTAATGATCAGGACGAAACCGGAGGGCTTATCATTATCAAAGGTAGCAAAGCGATATATTATGAGGATATCAACTCCATAAATAATTTGAACTTTAAGTTATCTGAAAAATTCTCTCACGAGTTAGAATTACCCATCAACTCTTCGGGCGGAGAGAAGTGTGACCTAATGTTAAACTGCGAACCTGCTGGTATAGTGCTTTCTACAAATATGGGCAGAATATTTTTTATAACCATTAGAAATTCCATGGGTAAACCTCAACTGAAGTTAGGCAAACTATTAAATAAACCTTTCAAATTGGGTATCTGGTCCAAAATTTTCAATACAAACAGTTCAGTTGTCTCATTACGAAATGGACCTATCCTCGGTAAGGGGACAAGGTTAGTATATATTACTACTAACAAAGGAATTTTTCAAACATGGCAGTTGTCTGCCACGAATTCCCATCCAACAAAATTGATTGATGTAAACATTTACGAAGCCATTTTAGAGTCGCTCCAGGATTTGTATCCATTTGCTCATGGTACGTTGAAGATTTGGGACTCTCATCCATTACAAGATGAAAGTTCACAACTTTTCCTGTCATCTATTTACGACAGTTCATGCAATGAAACATATTATATTCTTTCCACGATTATCTTCGATTCTTCTTCTAATAGTTTTACTATTTTTTCCACTTATAGATTGAACACTTTTATGGAGTCAATAACCGACACAAAGTTTAAGCCTAAGATATTTATACCTCAGATGGAGAATGCTAACGATACCAATGAGGTAACTTCCATTTTGGTAATGTTCCCCAATGCTGTTGTCATTACTCAGGTGAACTCAAAATTGGACTCTAGCTATTCAATGAGAAGAAAGTGGGAAGATATTGTTAGCCTTAGAAATGACATTGAGATAATTGGTTCTGGTTACGACTCAAAATCTTTGTATGTTTTAACGAAACAAATGGGGGTGCTACAGTTTTTTGTGAAAGAGAATGAGGAAACAAATTCTAAACCGGAAGTTGGGTTTGTCAAATCTCATGTTGATCAAGCTGTTTATTTCTCCAAAATAAATGCAAATCCCATAGATTTCAATTTACCTCCAGAAATTTCACTAGATCAAGAATCTATAGAGCATGATTTAAAATTAACCAGCGAGGAGATTTTTCATTCCAACGGCAAGTACATACCCCCTATGCTAAATACGTTGGGGCAACATCTCTCTGTCCGTAAAGAATTTTTTCAAAATTTCCTGACATTTGTTGCTAAGAACTTCAACTATAAAATATCACCCGAACTGAAATTGGATCTGATCGAAAAATTTGAGATCTTGAATTGCTGTATTAAGTTCAATAGTATCATCAGACAATCTGATGTATTGAACGATATATGGGAGAAGACTTTATCAAACTATAATCTGACACAAAATGAACACTTAACTACTGAAACAGTTGTAATCAACAGTCCCGATGTATTTCCAGTAATCTTTAAACAATTTTTAAACCATGTTGTGTTTGTTTTGTTCCCATCACAAAATCAAAATTTCAAACTAAATGTTACCGATTTAATCAACTTATGCTTTTATGATGGAATTCTTGAAGAAGGTGAAAAAACTATAAGGTATGAACTTTTGGAGTTAGACCCGATGGAGGTTGATACATCCAAGCTATCATGGTTCATAAATTTTGATTACTTAAACTGTATCAATCAATGCTTTTTTGATTTTACATTTGCGTGTGAGGAGGAAGGAAGTCTGGATTCTTATAAAGAGGGCTTGTTAAAGATTGTGAAAATTTTATATTATCAGTTCAACCAATTTAAAATATGGATCAACACGCAACCCGTTAAATCTGTGAACGCCAATGATAATTTTATAAATATCAACAATCTTTATGATGATAACCACCTGGATTGGAACCACGTCCTTTGTAAGGTAAATCTAAAAGAACAGTGTATTCAAATAGCAGAATTTTACAAAGATTTATCGGGATTGGTGCAAACATTACAAACTTTAGATCAAAATGACTCAACAACCGTATCGCTATACGAAACATTCTTCAACGAATTCCCTAAAGAGTTTAGCTTTACATTATTTGAATATTTAATCAAGCATAAAAAATTGAACGACCTCATCTTCAGGTTCCCACAACAACACGATGTTTTAATACAGTTTTTCCAAGAGTCCGCTCCAAAGTACGGTCATGTAGCATGGATCCAACAGATTCTGGATGGGTCATACGCAGGTGCCATGAATACTTTAAAAAACATTACTGTTGATGATTCAAAGAAGGGCGAAAGCTTGAGCGAATGTGAATTGCACTTGAATGTTGCAAAATTAAGCTCGTTGCTAGTTGAAAAGGATAATTTGGACATTAATACTTTGAGAAAGATCCAATATAATTTAGATACAATTGATGCTGAGAAAAATATTTCAAACAAATTGAAAAAGGGCGAAGTTCAGATATGTAAACGCTTCAAGAATGGCTCTATCAGGGAAGTTTTCAACATATTAGTGGAAGAGCTTAAATCAACAACAGTAGTCAATCTATCGGATCTCGTTGAGTTGTATTCTATGCTCGACGATGAAGAGAGCTTATTCATACCGTTAAGGCTTCTTTCTGTTGATGGAAACTTACTGAATTTTGAAGTTAAAAAGTTCTTGAATGCTTTGGTATGGAGAAGAATCGTTCTACTAAATGATAGTAATGAAGGAGATAAACTGCTTCGGCATATAGTCAAACGTGTTTTTGATGAAGAACTACCCAAAAATAATGATTTCCCCTTGCCCAGTGTGGATCTTTTATGTGACAAATCGTTACTGACGCCAGAATACATAAGCGAAACATATGGCAGGTTTCCTATTGATCAGAATGCCATACGTGAAGAGATATATGAAGAAATATCTCAAGTGGAAACGTTGAACTCAGGCAACTCACTCGAGATAAAGTTGCACTCGACTATTGGTTCTGTAGCGAAAGAAAAAAACTATACCATCAACTATGAAACCAACACTGTAGAATACTAATATCTATAATACAATTTTACATATATATAATAAACTTTACTGGGGAATGATAATAATAAATATGTATATGCTATTATCGCAACTGCCTTCTTCCGATTTATATAAGATCCTTTTCTTTCTGTTCATTCGTTACCATCTACCCTAATTCTGACCATTGTTTCCGGCAAGGGTACCAGATCTTCATCCTCATCATTATCTTCATCATTCTTATCATTTTCTTGGGCTTCAAGACCTGTTTCATTTGATTGTTCAGATTCGTTTTTCTTAGAATCTTTCCACGGTCCTATCTCATAATCACCCTCTGCATATTGCAATAATCCCAAACTTGCTTGCGATATATTGTTTATTATAGAATCCCAATTGTTCATCAATTGGGCCACTGAATCCGCATTCATTCCCATTTCTTTGATCTGCTCATTCAACTCTGTTAGCTGAATTTTTAAGCCATCCGTTAAACTGGTTATCTTTTGTAATGACTGAAGTTCTTTTCGCTTTATAGCAATTTGTTCATCTATTGAATCCATGATAACTGTCTGAATTATGAGTTTTTCAAACCTATTCAATAGTTTTTTAGATATATTCAGAGGCAGGTATTCTTTTGTATTGTCGCCCTCTAACCTTTTGTAAGTACTTTCATATTTTTATTTTCGCGTTACACTAAATTCAAATATTAAAAAAGGATCGCTATTAATGTGTAAAAATTTGAAAAAATTACATACAGAAGCGTATAAAATTCTTATCATCTATTTTCACCCTTCTATTGAGTTATTTCGGATATTTTACCTGCCGCAATGGTTCTACCGTCCTTCCTAAGAACAACTCTTCCCAAACGGTCATTTTCATGGGCAGTTAGTAAAGGAATCCACCTCTTTACTTCAATTAGTTCTATTTCTACAAATGCTCGTTGTTTAGAGCCTAGATGTCTAATCTTTTTCTTGCTTGCAGTATTGCCCTTGTCTATAAATGAAATCAATCTTTTGATTCGAGCAGGTTGCTCCTTGACTCCGATGAAAAGAATAAACGGTGTTCCTGGCAGCAAAGGTCGGTTCATGTCAAAGGTGGTCAATTCCAGAACAAAACACTGTGCTGAATGAATGGACGGATAATCAACTGATGCTGCCAAATCACCATTTTGAATATCTTCTGGATAGGCTTTGCGCAATTTCAAAGTGACAAAATCACCCTTAATGGCAACATCTGTCTCTTCGTGATTCGTTGATTGGCCCTGTTGAGAACCAACCTGAATTTTATCCACAATACAACTCTGTTCCGACGGATATATTGTCAAAGATTCACCAGGTTGAATAGAACCTGATTCCAATTTTCCTGAAACTAGTGCTAAATCGTTACTTGTTTTTTTCGATGGGATGATCTCCAACACAGAAAACAAAAACGGATCATCCTTGTTAATTCCTTCATTCTCCTTTGAAATCTTGAACGCCGCATTTTCCAAAGTAGACATTAAGTTAGGACCATTGTACCATTGTCTCACTTCATCTGTATATTCAATTTTATAAACACCTTCTCCGGAAAAGCCACTGATAGGTACCCAATTAATATTATCTTCAGAAAACCCAATATCAACCAGATATGGCAACAATTTCGATTTAATCTCTTCAAACCTTTGTTGGGACCAGTCAACATTATCCATCTTATTCATAGCAATAATCAGATTGTGAATTCCAAGACTAGATGCCAGTAGCATATGCTCCTTTGTTTGCCCATCCAAGTCAAATCCTGATTCGAAAGCATTGGTGCTACAGTCTACACAAAGTATAGCCATATCTGCTTGTGATATCCCCATTATAGCGTTTGGAACAAAATCTCTATGGCCTGGCGCATCCACAATAGTAAAATTTGCCCTATGGGTAGAGAAATGCGATGTACAAATTGACACTGTTACACCACGTTCGCGCTCTTCATTTGTCTGATCCATAATCCATGCAAATTTGAAGGATGACTTACCCATAGTTTCACTCTCTCTTTGTAGCTTTCTCAGTTGGGATTGGTTGACAATGTTCAGATCATAAAGTAGTCTGCCCATTAGAGTTGATTTTCCCGCATCAACATGACCAAGAACAACAAAACTTAAGTGAGGTAAGGCAGATTTAACAAATGCAGAAATATCATGAGGTTTCTTTGGTTTCGTTGGCACCGTAGTCTTATAGTATCTTTGAACTGTCTTTTCATCATTGGCTCCCTCACCATTGCGTTCACCCTCACTTTCTTCCTCGTCAAGCCAGTCTGGAAGCCGATCATTTGGCCTTTGTTGCGAAATTGAGATGTTTGCCAGTTTTTGAGTAACATTCGCACTCCCATTAGCAGCAGCAATTGGCTTCTTTGGTGTCTTCTTCTTCTTCAAAGTTTTCTTCAATTCCGCCAGCGTGCTTTCCAAATCGAAATTGTTGTCAAACAAAGCTAGCTTAAGTGAAAGATTATCCCAGCCTTGGTAATCCTGTAACTGCGCCTTTAGAGTAGGAAATACCTCGTTCATTAGTTCATATTCATCGTCATTCAAATAATCATCAAATTCACCTTCGTCGTGAAAGTCCGGCATGTCGTCTGCTCCATCGCTGTAGTCACTGTAAGCCATCTCGATAGTCAATAGTTGTCGAAGCAGAAGCGTTTGGGTGTCTCCAAGCTGTACTTAACTCTTTTTAAATTGCTTATTGGTTAGCTTTCATGTGGTATATTCAAGTCACATTAATGGGCGTCTCCGTGCATTGTGATCAATATATGAATACGAAGTACTTATAGAGTAGTATTTACACGATTGTTATTATATTTATATAGCATTCACGCCTGGTACCACAGGAGTTTTCTATGCTTACGGTCCTCTCTGGCTATACGCCTCTTCTCCTTCCAGCGTGATTGGATTTCTTGCAATCTACTTTCCATAATTTGTACATGTTGTTCACTAGGTTTCGAGACCATGGATACAAATAATGGCGAAATGCCATATTTTGCAGCCAAAAATTTGCGTGTATACTTTTGAGGATTGTCAAGACGTAACTTCCGGATCTCATCAATTTCTTGAGGCCCCAGATGATAGGTTTTGCCGTTCACTGTGCTCTTACCTACGAGAACATTTGGACACTGCTTCGCTTTAGTGCTTTGAACAGGCATGTCAAGCCCTCTACGAGGGTCACTGGCTGCCATAAAGCTACGTGGAATGGTCTCACTGTTAACAGATCCGGTTGCGATGGATTCTGATGGTTGATAGTACATTCCTGGAGCGTCTCTGTGCTTTAAATACCCTTTATAGTTAGATGCGCTCTTAGTCTTGTTGTAAATCGTTGTCACTTGTGTTTTGGGAAATCCAAATTGCTTCCAGGCAGATCCAGCAGTGTGGAACGATCTACAGCACACACCTCTGCCAATCATTCTTGTGCTATTTTACTTTGTCTTTAATTTTCCATTTTAACTTGTTGAAAGTATCTCTTTTTGCCCTCTTTTCTATTTTCTCAAATAATAAAAGCGATGAAAGCTGAAAAATTCATGAGATGACTGCAGATGATAAAACACAAGAAGGCCCAAATACAATACAAATACCTCTGGTATGGGTCATTCGGGACGTGAGGAAAGGATAAAAGACATATTTAAGGAACTTACGTCAAAAGAACTAACGCCTGGGTTGCTTTTGACACTGCAGAAAGTAGCGCAAAAGCCGAATACTAATCTAGAACAGTTTATTGCCAGCTGTAAAGCTTTGACGAAACTCAGCAGCAACAATCCAATCATTTTTAATGAACTTCTGGAGCTCCTCAAGAATAAATCTGAAGAGGACTCGACAGGCCCAAAAAAAATCGCCCCTTCTATAAATAAGAGAAAGAAATTTAAGATCCAGTTAGACCTTGACGACAATGAAGATGAGCTAGATTCTCCAGTTCAAAAAAAACCAGCACCTACACGGACGTTGTTCAAGAGAATAGATAAACTAAAGGCCAAACAGTTGAGGCAGTATTCGCCCACCGTGAAGGATCCTTCTCCAAATAGTGAACAGCAAACACAGAATGGTCATGCTGAAACGAAGGACTATGAACCGACTCGAAGCGAAGTAGTTGAAGAGGACAGAGAATGGTATGATAATGATGATGATTATGGAAATGTGGTGCCTGAACCTCTATCTGAATTGCCTGAGGAAGCGAAACTGCTACCTGTCATTAGGAATATCGACAACGATGATGCCTTACGAAATACCGTTCAATTATACCCCATACCACTCAAGCAAAGAATGGAATGGATCCCTCCTTTTTTATCAAAGTTTGCTCTTGAAAACAAAGTGCCCACTTCCATAATTATCGGGTCCATCTCTGAGACGTCCAGCCAAGTATCCGCTTTATCAATGGTGAATCCATTTAGGAATCCTGACAGTGAATTTTCTGCGAACGCCAAACGAGGTAGTAAGCTGGTTGCCTTGAGAAGGATAAACATGGAACATATTCAACAATCTCGAGACAACACCACTGTTTTGAACACTGCCATGGGGGAAGTACTAGGCTTGGAGAATAACAATAAAGCAAAAGATAAGAGCAACCAAAAGATTTGCGACGATACAGCTCTTTTCACGCCATCAAAAGATGACATTAAACATACTAAAGAGCAACTGCCTGTTTTCCGCTGCAGATCTCAATTGTTATCATTGATAAGAGAAAATCAAGTAGTGGTGATAATTGGTGAAACGGGCTCAGGTAAAACCACGCAACTTGCACAGTATTTATATGAAGAAGGATATGCCAACGATAGGGGGAAATCTATTGTTGTCACGCAGCCGAGAAGAGTAGCAGCCATGTCCGTTGCAAAAAGGGTTGCAATGGAAATGCAAGTTCCATTGGGTAAGGAAGTAGGCTATTCTATAAGGTTTGAAGATGTGACGGATTCTGAGTGTACAAAACTTAAGTTTGTAACGGATGGTATTCTACTCAGAGAGACCTTATTGGATGATACACTCGATAAATATTCCTGTGTTATTATTGATGAAGCTCATGAAAGGTCATTAAATACAGACATTTTACTAGGTTTTTTCAAGATTTTATTAGCACGTAGAAGAGATCTAAAACTCATAATCACTTCAGCAACAATGAATGCGAAGAAGTTCTCCGCATTTTTTGGTAATGCTCCTCAGTTCACAATTCCTGGAAGAACTTTCCCCGTACAGACCATATATACTTCCAACCCTGTTCAAGACTACGTAGAAGCTGCAGTTTCTCAGGCTGTGAAAATTCATTTAGCAAACGATTGTTCAAGCGGTGATATTCTCATTTTCATGACAGGTCAAGAAGATATTGAAACAACGTTCGACACTCTGCAAGAAAAGTTTTTGCAAGTATATTCCAAAAAGTTTGGTACCGCAAACTTTGAAGAGATCAATGATATTGAAATTTTACCAATCTACTCGGCTTTACCTGCAGATTTGCAATTCAAAATTTTTCAGGATCTACATGGCACTAAAAGGAAAATTATAATTGCGACAAATATTGCAGAGACTTCATTGACCATTAAAGGTATTAGATATGTCATTGATTGTGGTTACTCTAAACTGAAAGTTTACAATCCAAAGATTGGGCTTGATAGTTTAGTAATAACGCCCATATCAAAAGCTAACGCCGACCAAAGATCCGGAAGAGCGGGAAGAACTGCGCCAGGCACTGCATATCGATTATACACGGAAGATACATTCAAAGAAGATATGTACTTACAGACAATACCTGAGATCCAAAGAACGAATTTGTCAAACACCCTTTTACTGCTAAAATCTCTGGACGTTACTGACGAATTGAGTAAGTTCCCGTTCATTGATAAACCACCCTTACAAACATTTTTATCCTCATTGTATGAGTTATGGTTCATAGGGGCTATAGACACTAGGGGACAATTGACTCCATTGGGATTACAGATGGCAAAATTTCCCCTGCAACCTTCCCTTTCCAAAATTTTATTAATTGCAGTTAGAAACGGCTGCAGTGATGAAATGTTAACAATAGTTTCCATGCTTTCTGTTCCACAAGTCTTTTATAGACCCAAGGAAAGACAGAAAGAAGCAGATATTGCTAGAAATAAATTTTTTATCGCGAAATCAGATCACTTAACGTTACTTAATGTTTTTGAACAATGGAGGGCAAATAATTTTAGTTCGCATTGGTGTAACAAACATTTTGTTCAATACAAATCACTTGTCAGGGCAAGAGACATTCGAGACCAGTTGCTAACAATACTAAAATCTCAAAAAATTCCGGTCATTTCCTCCGGTAAGGACTGGGATATTATTAAAAAATGTATTTGTTCAGGATTTGCTCATCAAGCAGCCAAAATAACAGGACTACGAAATTACGTTCATTTAAAAACTGGCGTAAGTGTTCAACTACACCCTACAAGTGCATTACACGGATTGGGGGATTTACCCCCTTACGTGGTATATCATGAATTATTAATGACTAGCAAAGAATACATTTGTTGTGTTACTTCTGTAGATCCATTCTGGTTAATGGAATATGGTGGGTTACTCTACGACATCAAGCGTATTAAAAATGATCAGGAGGCCACAACTACAGGCCTCTTTGGTGAACACTATGAACATACTCTGGACAAGGTTGAAGATGATATTGATATCAATATTAGGAGATGTAAGGATATGAGAGACAGTGTGATACAGGAGCTCAAAATGACCGACAATTCAAACAAAGAAGACAAAAAGCAAAAAACGAAAAAGCAAAATATACTGAACGGCAAAGAAAATTCAATGAAACCTTTCAAAAGAAGGAAGCCTTTTTTTTAGTTTATGGGAAGAGCGTGCTAATAGGCAAAATATTCATATATGTTATTATATAGTTATATGCATGCATAAAACAAAGGGTTATTTATTGGGTACAAAAGAAAAGAGCATAACTCGTGGAGTGCTTACATTGAGAAAAAACTTTTATAATAGTTACCCATAGTGCTACAATCAGATTGTTCATAAATTTCATTAGCTTTTGGCAACCATTTCGACATATTCTCTATTCTACGAGTGCTTGCTGGATGTGTACTTAGAAACTCCATATTCACAACACCCCCTCTATTCATTTGCTTTTCAAAATTTGCCATTCTTTCCCACACTTTTATTGACTCCTGTGGTTGAAAACATGCCCTTGACATTATCATCAGGCCAATGTAATCAGCTTCGGTTTCCATCTGTCTTGATGCTGGCATTCGCAAAAACCCATCCAATAGTATATTGTTGATAGCATGAGCTCCAGTAACAGTATATAACACCAAACCCAAAAGAGAATATATAGGAGCCTTCGACAAATTTTCGGCTGTGTGTCTTGCTAGCTGATGAGCAAATTCGTGTGCTAAAACAGTGGCAATCCCATCATCATTAGCACAAATAGGTAAAATAGAGCTGAATATAAAGACCTTACCCCCTGGTAAAACGAATGCATTTGGTGAAGCAGTTGGATCATTGACCACATGAATTTCCCACTTGATCCCGTCCAGTAGTGAGTTGTCTACACTAGGGTCCTTATAAGCAGCTTCGACAATTTTCATGAAAATATTCTCAATTTTGATGGACAGCGGATGCTGTGGAGGTAATATTTCCTGCTGCGTTTGTCTCCAAATTGATTTGTATGTGTAATTTCCGATAGTTAACTCTAATGGACGCGATACCCAGATGAACCTGGACCTATCGCTTACCGGTGCTTTATCCAAATGTGTATAATAAAAGAGAGAGCATCCACCAAATAATAAAGCTAAGTATTTTCTTGATGACTTATCGAGAAGAATGCTTTTAAACGATGATTTTTGGGAATACTCTCCATTATTAAATCGACGATATGAAGGACCATTGTCATAGCGGTAACATCGCGTTAACTGAACACGAAATGATACAGGTTTTAAAAATCCTCCACTGGTCCCTTTTCCAAATCCTTTGAACCTGATGATGTTGCGTAACATTTCTTGTATTTTATCTTTCCATACCTTAACTTAGATTGGTTGATGTCGCTTCGAAAAACTGCTTTTTGTCTTTTAAGTTCTTTATATCGGACGTAGAAAGAAGTAGAAATAGTAATTTGGGTTGCCCATATAAAACCAACTTATCTAAACATATATAAACGTATACGGAGGATTAGACCTCAAAAGACAATTCAGGTAGTTGATCAGTGGACACTTGACGGTCGCGGTTTTGTAGTTCTAAATATCTCTTCTTAGTCTTGAAGTATAAGAGCCATGCTGTAAGACTTAGGATTAATAATGTGATAATAATGCTTACCAAGTCAAATACCCTAGATCCTGTAGATTCAGATTCTGCGAGACTCTTTACACGAGAACCTATAAATAGATAGATGAACAGCTTTGGTGTGGTTATTATGTTGGCAATGGAAAAGTTGCGTACCGAGATACCGTAAACACCAGCTATGGCACCATTAGTCAAAGAATATGGGAAGGGACATAATCTCAGTAGAGCTAGAATCCAATAGCTATTGTTTTCTTGTAAAATTGAAGCCAATGCTTCAAATCTTCTATTCAAATGCACAAGTTTTTCTGCTCTTGAATGCAAGATCGTCTTGAACACAACGAAAGAGGCAATGGAACCTGTTACAGATCCCAAAGCTAGCGTAACCCATCCCTCAAAACTGACACCATAGATCAACCCAGTAGTGGTGGATAATAAGGAGTAGCCAATCATAGGAGGAAATGCGACAAAGAATATCAGAACCATTAATATAAAATGTGTTGACATCTTTTCTCTCAAATCGTTCGAAGTAACAACAACTTTATGTAAGATCGCATTATGGAAGACGAGCAACAATATACCCATTATCATTAGCATTATGCCGAGGAGGACAATGATAATCTGTTGCCATAAGCGTAGTGAATAAAAATAAAACTGTAATTTTTGAACATTCTTCCTGATATTATGCATCAATCTCTCTCTAGGGGACATATTATAAATGTCTAAAAAATCATCATCATTAACATTTACTTCGTCATTGAATGACAATCCAGCATTAGTACCAACCCTTTGTCCATTATTACTATTTGGCATGATATCGTTGTCAAAGTCTTCGAAATAGCCATCAAATTCATCATCCTCCCCTTGGCCCATATTGGCATTTCCTGCTTCGTAAGACTGACTCATTTGTGTAACCAATATCTTTCTTCCACCATAATAATATTTTCAAATATGTTGAAGGTATTGTTTTAGTAAAGTGGCTTTTTTTCTTAGTGCAGCTCGAGAGAAAACAATGATTTCGATTTCCGCTTTGAAAATGATATGAATGAGAAAGGCCATTCGAATAAATACATAGATGAAAAAGAATATCTAGAGGATATATAAGCAAGTCCGTGTTTTCTTATTGAGTAAAACTGGTGGTGCTTTTGTGCTGCGTTGAAGAAGAAGGCCTCGATCGAAACGGTGAGCTCTTTGTAGCTTGAGAAGGGGGTCTTCCATCAATGCTATGACGCCTGAAATTGCCCGCTAAATCACTATGAATCATTGCGTCTGAATCGAAGTTACTTATCAGTCTCAATGTAGGATGGTCTTCTTTATCCGAATCTGTGTATAATATGTTGCTACTGCTGACCCATTTTTTGTTCATATGCCTCAAGTATCTACTCTTTCGGCCAAAATGCAATTTCTTGTCTACCATGGCAGGTGTTTCAATGCTGGCAGAATGTGGGATAAGTTCATGGCTTTCCGGGTCATAGGTCTTGGCATCCATAGGAAACATTAGCCGGCCCATACTTGTTTTTTTCTGCAGAATTGGTGGTGGGTGTCCATTGATTTTGCTGGATTGCCTCAACATCCTTGATGTGGGAGAAGCAACTGAAAATGAAAAGGATTTGGCTGGTCGCCTTGAAGTTGAAATAGTATCTGATTTCCTTCTTTGGTGACGCGGATTGAGGGAAGCGGACGTAATGGAATACCGCGGTCTAAACCCGGAAGGTGACCGCCCATATGTGCTTGCATTCTCACGTAACAATAGCAAAGAGTTTGTCGATTCTGATTCTAATAAGTTGTCATCTAAAACATTGGAAATATGATTGTCACCCTTGGTTGGAGTCCTAGTTAGCAATGTTGAATTTTCTGGGTTTTTGGACTCATCTGACGTTTGCTCTGGAGCTTTAATTAATCCAATGACTGAATCAGCAAATTGGAAGGGGGTTTTTAAAGAGGAGGTGACAATCATCCTACCTTTGATATAAGAAATCGCCTTATCCAGAGCAAATTCCTGGCCACAGTGATTTTGAATAATGGAAACCTTGGGCCACGTAGCTTTTGCACCATTGGTGATTTCCCTTAATAAAAATTCTTTTGTTGGGTTTGACAACAGCTCCTTTATTCTAAAAAGCATACACATGTCGGGCAAAATAGTGATGTCACCAGAATATTGTTGAGATAATACCGATCTCAGTTTTGTAAGCGCGTTTTTGGCAATTCCCATCTCACTTCCAATTTCTAGAATATGAATAGCTTCATTGGCCATAAAATTGTATATACTTGATAAGTTTTGCTTTAATCTTGCACTAAATTCGTCCTCAATTTCCCCGCCAACACAGGATAGTGATAGTTTCAAAAAGGGAAATACGTGAATATTCACCTGGCATGCGATAATATGGTCCACATTGAACATTTCAGAAAGACGAGAAATGGGCAAGTCATTGTCCACAGAACCATCGACAAATTTGACCGAACTACTACCAGTCCATGGTTTCCTTTCTCCCGTTTTTGGATCTTTTTCGTAAAGTGGGCTCGAGGGGAAAATTCCCGGTAGTGAACATGATGCACATACGGCGGACCAAATCAGGACGTTTGGTGCAGTCAAATTATTCAGCAAGCGCGGTTGTTCAAATAAAGATGCCGGCGAAACGGTTATATTCAAAATTTTACCCGTTCTATTGTAAGCTTCCCTAAATGTCAAATCTCCCAAAAATTCTATCATTGTATTTACCAGATGCTTGTTATCAAACCACGTACCGTTTTTGAAGAACCTAGATATTTTTATTAACAAATTCTCGCTTTCACTTTTCTGTTTATCGTCTTTGAAAATGTTGAATTCTTTATCCAAAATATGATTTAGTAAAACCGGAATTTCTTCTTTGTGATGGACAGATAATATGCTGGCTACAATTGCACCAGCACTGCTACCACTAATCACTCTGGGTAATAAATCCAATTCAAATAGAGTACCAAGGACACCGATGTGGAAAAGACCAAAAGTTCCACCCCCACTGAGAACTAAAGCGGTACGACCAATATTTCTTCTCGTTTGTTGCAGTATACCCAAAAGGTAACTATCATCAAGATCAGACTCCATTAAAGATTCTAGCGCTAACCTAGACTCCATCATATACTCGTCAATTAAATATTTGGTGCCTACATGGGAGTGCCTATACAGGTTTACATTCCCCATATTTCCCAGGTTTCGTACCCAATTCGTCCTAATGATGTACAACAATTGAGCGTAATTCCTATTCAAGCGCTCCTCACGCATTCTAGATGTTAAATCTTTTATTAGCTTGTAATCATACAAGGGACTTTCCAATTTCTGCTTCCATTCTGTTTTCCCAGTGAGGTCATCCAATCTGGCGCCCGCAGAACACCATTCTTCAAATGACATCGCATGTTGCTTTTGTGAACAGACTTTGTCAATAAGAATGTCTCTTTCATAGTTTCCCACAAAAACGTTGTAAAGAAATGATTTGCATTTACTGGCTAAAGATGACCCTTGCCTTTCATCTTCGCCTTCGTCTGTCTCAACCATCTCGATATCATTATTTTCATTTTCTGTTACTGTCTCTTGGTCATCGTCAAGTTTATCCTCGTTTCCAGTATCCAGGTTGAAATTTACCTTGTTCGTAGTTTTGTTCTTGCCAGTTTGCAGTCTTTTACCAGCATCCTCCTCCACCCTTTCAACATCTGAATTATCCTTACTGGGCCTAATAAACTTGTTCTTCGGATTTAAAATAGGAATTATGTTCTGGGAAGTGCCCAGGATCTGTTCGTAATATTTTTCGATTAGTTGTTGCGTAACAAGGAGGGGCTTATTTTGTGTAGATGTAAGATCTGATATTTTGCTGCTCATTCAGACTTTTATTACATATACCTGTACTCCCTTCAATAATTATTACAGCGCTAATTTTTTTGACCAAATACTTGAATACAGGTCTCTTTTACGAGTACAATAATGACATAATGACAATTTGAATCAATCATACTTTATAATTGTGGTTTAGCGTTTCATAGTCGCAATTATCGTATAAGAAGGGTAATATGTCAGCCCTAGTTTACCCTACTTTTTTTAAACCCCTTAAGATCTTTTTTCCTTTTTTCTAATATTTAACCTACTAATATTGGTGAATAAACCTAATGACTTTTTGAAGCGCCTAGCCCTACTTTTTTCGAAATTTTCAATTCGCGTCCTTTTTCATTTCCATGAATAATAGGAAACATGAAAAAATAAGTAAATAATAATAATAGAAAAGCTGGAGTGTTGCAAATTTAAGAGGTAGCCTTAAAATATATTTCTGCTGTGTTGAATATTTAATTTATACAGCTAAAATAGGATATTATAGCCGAATTTTTTTCAAGCTTCTTCAAAGCTTATAGTGAATAACGTAAGGGGAAAAACAAGAATAAATTTAGCAAAAGAAACGCTCAAGTCAATGTATAACTCAATCTACGGGTCCCCCTTCCCTAAAATAAATCCGAAGGTCCGCTACAAAACTGCTCTAGAAAGAGCAGGGTTTGACACTAAGCCGCGTAATCCGTTCAGTAGTCAGAGGAATGCTTCCACTGGAAGTTTACAAGCTTCTGTGAAGTCGCCGCCAATAACCCGTCAAAGAAATGTATCTGCTGCCCCATCTGTTCCGGTCACGATGAAGAGTGCGTATACGGCGTCTTCAAAGAGTGCTTATTCATCTGTAAAGGGCGAGTCTGACATTTATCCGCCTCCCGTATTGGAGAATAGCGAGAGGCGGAGTGTAACTCCTCCAAAGAATAGCAATTTTACGTCTTCGAGACCCAGTGACATATCTCGTTCTATTTCCAGGCCCAGCGAGCGTGCTTCGCAAGAGGATCCTTTCCGTTTTGAACGCGACTTAGACCGTCAGGCGGAACAATATGCTGCCTCTAGGCATACATGTAAATCACCTGCTGACAAGGAATTCCAAGCCGCAGATAACTTCCCCTTCAACTTCGAACAAGAAGATGCTGGTAATACTGAAAGGGAACAAGATTTGAGCCGTATTGAAAGAAGTTTCATGATGCTGACTCAAAATGACACTGCAAGCGTTGTAAATTCTATGAACCAAACCGATAACAGAGGTGTGCTCGACCAAAAACTCGGAAAAGAACAGCAAAAAGAGGAAAGTTCAATCGAATATGGAAGTGAAGGACAGCAGGAGGATGAGAATGATATTGAAAGCCTAAATTTTGAACCAGATCCTAAACTACAGGTGAATCTTGAAAATGAACCACTTCAAGATGATTTTCCAGAAGCAAAACAAGAGGAAAAGAATACAGAACCTAAAATTCCGGAAATTAATGTTACGAGGGAAAGTAATACACCATCTTTAACCATGAACGCACTAGACTCTAAAATATATCCTGATGATAACTTTTCTGGCCTGGAATCTTCAAAGGAACAGAAATCACCTGGTGTGTCATCATCGTCAACAAAAGTTGAAGATTTAAGTCTTGATGGGTTAAATGAGAAACGTCTTTCAATAACTTCTTCAGAAAACGTGGAAACACCATACACTGCTACGAACCTCCAAGTCGAACAATTGATTGCTCAATTAGACGATGTTTCCCTATCTAGAAACGCAAAGCTCGATATGAACGGCAATTGCCTCAACGCAGTGGACAGAAAGGCTTCTAGATTCAAAAAGTCAAGCGCATATTTATCTGGGTATCCCAGCATGGATATACCTGTAACGCAGCAAACATCTATTGTGCAAAACAGCAATACGAACTTATCCAGACAAACTATTCTGGTAGATAAAGGCGATGTTGATGAAGACGCGCCATCTGAATCTACAACTAATGGTGGCACACCCATTTTTTACAAGTTTAAACAGTCGAACGTAGAATACTCCAATAATGAAGGGATAGGTTCGCAAGAAACTTTCAGAACGAAACTTCCCACAATTGAAGCACTACAACTGCAACATAAGCGCAACATAACAGATTTGAGAGAAGAAATTGATAATTCCAAATCTAATGACTCTCATGTATTATCTAACGGCGGCACTACGAGATACAGCTCTGATGCAGATTATAAAGAAACGGAGCCCATTGAGTTTAAATATCCGCCTGGGGAGGGACCTTGCAGAGCATGCGGCTTGGAAGTCACAGGGAAAAGAATGTTTTCCAAAAAGGAAAACGAACTGTCGGGTCAATGGCATCGTGAATGTTTTAAATGCATTGAATGTGGTATCAAATTCAATAAACATGTTCCCTGTTATATTCTAGGCGATGAACCATATTGTCAAAAGCACTATCACGAGGAGAATCACAGTATTTGTAAGGTTTGTTCAAATTTCATAGAGGGTGAATGTCTGGAAAATGATAAGGTGGAACGATTCCACGTGGATTGTCTAAACTGTTTCTTATGCAAGACTGCCATTACTAATGATTATTATATATTCAATGGTGAAATTCCATTGTGCGGTAATCACGACATGGAAGCTCTCTTGAAGGAAGGTATCGACAATGCTACATCAAGCAATGATAAGAACAATACTCTCTCTAAAAGGAGAACGAGGCTCATCAACTTCAACTAGCATCACTACCCATTTGTCTTTCCTAGCACACATGTTTCATAACATTCTTAATAAGATTTTGATTTTTTATATTATTAGCCAGCCTTGTTCATTTATAAATTGTATAGCGCAGGAAAAAGGGATCTGCCTATCTATGGTACCAACAACATTAGCCGTCATTAGTTAGTTAGTTATAAAGACATCATTCACTCATATTCACTACGTTGTCTTCTTCTCAACAACTACCTCTAACTGTTTTTTTACGCGTCATTTAATTGTAGCGAATTTCTATTTTTGGACATTCTCGTACCGGTGCATTAAAGGCTAAAAGCTAAAAAGGGAACAGGAGCCTAAGAATAGAGAATAAGGAAATTTATTTAAAGAAAGGCTAAGCAATGAAATGTTTCGTTATTTTATTGTATTTTCAAGAGGATGGAAGAAGAACCTGAGCACAAACGGATAAATAATAGACGAATATAATGTTTCTTAAGACACCTAATTGGGAAACGGTAAATGAGACTCCCAAATCGAGAGTATTAACGATAAACGAATTGATCTCTCCCAACCTGGATACTGAATCTAAGAGCCTTCTGGCGACGCCGGCAAGGAAATATTTCAAAACTTCAATAAGTGAAGCGCAAGATTCTCCTACATCTGCCCCTTCGCCCGATGGCAATGAGGATCCCACATATCAATACAACGTACAATTTCATTTTCCAGGACCAATAACACCTACAACACCCAGGTCTAAGAATGCAGAAATGTTTCCATCCCCCACGCCCCCATTGGTTTCTCCCACAGCGGTTATCGAGGAAGAGAATGACGATTCCGTACGGGAGTTTTCACGCACGCTAAAATCAAGACTCAACTGCGCAATGGTTAAACTATCAAAGGAACATGAGCAAGTAGCTTTGATTCCTCCACCTCCGACGGAAAAGATACGAAAGGGCTCTTATAGTAATAAATTTGCCGCTAAGCATAGGCGCTGTCACTCGTTAGATGAATCCAAAAAGTTTCTGAGTTCTCTGGAAGATTCATCCGCTCATGCAGCGTTCTTGAAGGCAATTTCGTCCAAACATGCTAAAAGCAATAAGGTAGACAACGTTAACGTTTCGCCGTTACGTTGGTCATCTCATAGAAGAACGCAAAGTACACAGGAGAATTCTTTACAAGAAGTTGTTGCTATCGATACATTATTGAAGATGTCCTCATCGGACTGAACTAATGATTCGGGTTTCGCATATATACATGGCTTTGGCTATTTTTAGGTTTATAGTTCTTGCTGTTTATATCACTAATATTTAGTATATAGCTGCGAAGAAAGAAAAGAAAATATTCACCTCTAGGAGCCAAAAACATAAAAAAAAAAATAACTAAAAAAAACTTTTATTGAATGCTTAATTATTTAGTGACGCGATTACCTATATACCAGGTTATTTATTTTTTCTTCTTTCAAAGAAAGACAATACAAAATATTACTGTTACCATTTTTGTTACTATTATTATTGTCTTTATTACTATTATTTTTCTATCGTTGCTATAATTACAATTTGTTTACTCTACAACTTAAAAGGAGATTACTCTAGACAACGAGTTTTGTTTTATGTTTCCTATTCTTTTAATCTTGGAATTTGTATGAACCACTTTCTAATGTAATGGATCCACCTCTGTAAGAACCTCTCTTCATTTTATTTTTGTTCTTCGTGAAATCTTTACCTCTTACTCTACCTAATTTTTCATTTGCCTTTTCACCCCATGTTCCAGCCGCGCCTTTGTAGGTGTTGTCTGTCAACTCCCAAGCTTCGAAATTAATCTTCGATCTATCTACCCTGGAAAAATGCTTTCTTTGGCCCTCTTTGATCTCGTCAGTTCCAGCAGGAATGTTCAATTTATCGGCGCTTGATGAACTGGAAGCAGATGGAGTTGATTCGTTAGATGAGGCAGGCGTTTCTTCGGCCTTGGATTCGTCTGCAGTTGCTTCTTTTGTTTCCAATTCAGAGCTAGAACCAGAGTCTGAGTCGGAATCCGAATCGGAGGAATCAGAAGAAGATGTAGATTCGTCGGAACTTGAATCAGACGAGCTTGAGTCGGAATCCGAATCTGAATCCGAGGAAGAGCTGCTAGAGCTGGAGCTAGAGTCGGAGTCAGATGAAGAGTCGCTGGAGCTGGAGTCGGAGTCAGACGAAGAGTCGCTAGAGCTGGAGCTAGAACTTGATTGAGAATCTGATTCAGAATCTGATTCGGAATCAGAAGAACTGCTTGAGCTAGAACTTGAGTCAGAATCAGATTCCGAACCTGATTCTGATTCCGAAGATGACGATGACCCGCTAGAGCTTGACTCCGATGAGGAAGAGCTTTCTGGTTCAGTTTTAGCCTTTTTAGTCTCCTTAGCATCTTCGTTGTCTGATTCTCTTGCTCTTTTCTTGGTTTCATCTTCTGATTCGGATTCCGAGGAAGATTCGTCAGAACTAGAGCTAGAGGAAGAAGAAGATCCACTGGAACTAGAGTCGGATTCACTAGAAGATTCAGAGTCGCTAGAACTTGAGCTTGAGCTAGAAGAAGAAGAAGAAGAAGAAGATGAGCTAGATTCAGAGTCACTGCTGTCACTGCTGCTGCTGCTGCTGCTTGAAGATTCGCCGCTAGAACTGGACGAGGAAGATGAAGAAGAAGAGGAGGAGGAGGAGGAGGAAGAGGAAGAAGAAGAAGATTTCTCTTCAATCTCCTTCTCCTTAACACTTAATTTTGGCACTTCGTCAACTTTAATTTTCTTGGAAGCCATTGCTATGTATTCTTAGTGTACTGCGACTTGGGTTTCTTTCTTGCTTTGTATAAAAGTGCGATGAGTTCAATCATCAAGTGAATTTTTTTTTTTTCAGCCTGCATTGAAAAAAAAAAAAAAAAATTGTATGCTCGAGCGATGGGAAGGTTTTTTCCTCTTCCCGTTCAAAGCTTCCTCGGACCAACTCCACTTTTCTCGGCCCGTTGTAAAGAAATGGGTAAGAGAACTAAATTGCAATAAGCTTAGAATTATCGTTTTGATCCAGACATAAAGAGATGTACAAACTACAAAACAAGAGTAAAATAATCGAATGAAGGGTACACCTTCTGTAATAAAACAAATTCACTATAACTGCCTTATTGGAGTAAAAAAAACAAGATTATGTAGACCCCCTCTCGCGATAAAGAACATTAATGACTGCAACACCCGCACACCACAAGGTGAAGGGCAAAGGTGAATTAACCAAAGTGAAGAGGACGACGTAGAATCAACCAGGTATCCTTGATAAGGGGAGGAGTAAGAAAAAAGTGTGTCGAACGTAAATTTATGTGTCTAATGAAAGTATCTTCACACTAAGATTATACTTCTCCTTGGCAAAACAAAATGACACCTTTGTCCTGTTTTCGTTATCTACTTTTTTTTGTGTCAGATGTCATTATGGTCTCCTACGCATCCACTACATCCTTGTCACAATTTGTTATCAGTAACCAACTTAGATGACTTGCACCAGCGCCACATCTTCGAAAGCGTTGAAACAAACTACGTAAACAAACAAAAAGTCAACATCCTGTAGATGTGGCTGCAAAACCACAGAATCCTCGTGTGGGAGAAAATATTGATAGGACCAGAGCGAACTTTTTTGATACAGACGTAGGAGGTAGCCGTTACCGCATTAGTATACTATATGCGTACGGCCGCCAAGAGCCCAAGAAAGAGACACAAAACTACGTGGGATGAGCTTGGGGTAACGCAATCAGTATTGTTCATTTTTTTTCCCGGAAAAGCTAAGAGTTTTCTGGCGAGATAAGATAACGGCGCCGAAGGCAGCGGTGAACTGACTTACCTCCGTCGGCTCCGGCGTACGGCACCAAAAAATCCCGCAATAACTTGACACCAATGGGCTAACGGCGTCCGCAGAACCGTGACGCAATCTGCGGTTTGTGTCAAGACAGAGAAGTGGGCTGCTTCTCCCCTTTCAACACTCCCCTCCCATGGCTGAATACTCAGACGTTTTCTGTGGTGGAAATGGCATCAAAAGTGCCACTGGTTGGCGAATCCAGACTATTTTGTGTCAGAGAAACATGCGTACCTGCACAATAAAAAGAAAAGGCCCGCCCTACTGACATCCTGTTCGGGATCCTCGAAGAACAGGAAAAAGGACAACCGTCCTTTTCACTTCACGTTCGCAGGGCTTTCCTCGATATAATGGCGATTACACAAGCGGTGGCGTCTTGAAAAAAGTTGCGTTTCTTATCTGTACGGCGATCACTCCCCTCATATGATAGCTGTGTAGAGTGACTTGCTCTTTGATTGGCCTTACTTCTTGCATCTACCATCCTTTCTTTTACTCTCTCCAATCACCACAACTCATATCATTCTACATTTCATTTTATTGTTCTGTACAATTTTTAGGTTTGTAAAATATATAAGTGATGTACATATCTTCTATATCCTTTCCGTTTGTGTCTATTTTAGGGCTGGCTTATTACGCATTATTCCTACTTTATTTTTACTTGCTTACTTGAAAAAGAAGGTATACCACAGTGCTGCTCCACTGCAAACAATATAAAATATTATCAATTATTTTTTTTTTTCTTTTGAATTAGATCACTAATAAACTCTTATAATGCTCAACCATCCCAGCCAAGGCTCAGATGATGCTCAGGACGAAAAGCAAGGCGACTTCCCGGTCATCGAAGAGGAGAAGACCCAGGCTGTAACGCTGAAGGATTCGTATGTTAGCGACGACGTCGCTAACTCCACGGAACGCTACAACTTGTCCCCTTCTCCGGAGGACGAAGACTTCGAAGCCCCCACTGAAGAAGAAATGCAGACTTTAAGGCACGTTGGTGGTAAAATTCCTATGAGGTGTTGGTTAATTGCTATTGTAGAGCTTTCCGAGAGATTCTCCTACTATGGGCTTTCCGCACCATTCCAAAACTACATGGAATATGGGCCTAATGACTCCCCAAAGGGTGTTCTGAGCTTGAACAGTCAGGGTGCCACTGGGTTGTCGTATTTTTTCCAGTTTTGGTGTTACGTTACACCAGTTTTCGGTGGTTACGTCGCGGATACCTTCTGGGGTAAATATAATACAATCTGTTGTGGTACCGCTATTTACATTGCCGGTATTTTCATTCTATTTATCACTTCGATTCCCTCCGTTGGTAACAGAGACAGTGCTATTGGTGGGTTCATTGCTGCCATTATTCTGATCGGTATTGCCACTGGTATGATTAAAGCTAACCTTTCCGTGTTGATTGCCGACCAGCTTCCTAAGCGGAAACCCTCCATCAAAGTCTTAAAATCGGGCGAAAGAGTCATTGTCGATTCAAATATTACTTTACAAAACGTTTTTATGTTCTTCTATTTCATGATCAATGTCGGTTCTCTATCATTAATGGCCACTACTGAATTGGAATATCATAAGGGGTTCTGGGCGGCCTATCTATTGCCCTTCTGCTTCTTTTGGATCGCTGTTGTCACTTTGATTTTTGGTAAAAAGCAATACATTCAAAGACCAATCGGAGATAAAGTCATCGCTAAAAGTTTTAAAGTTTGTTGGATTTTAACTAAGAATAAGTTCGACTTCAACGCTGCTAAACCTTCCGTTCATCCAGAAAAGAACTATCCATGGAATGACAAATTTGTTGATGAAATTAAGAGAGCTTTGGCGGCTTGTAAAGTCTTTATATTCTACCCAATTTATTGGACCCAATACGGTACCATGATTTCCAGTTTCATCACTCAGGCCAGTATGATGGAATTACATGGAATTCCCAACGATTTCTTACAAGCGTTCGATTCCATTGCATTGATCATTTTCATCCCAATTTTTGAAAAATTCGTATATCCTTTCATTAGAAGATACACTCCACTAAAACCAATTACAAAAATTTTCTTCGGTTTCATGTTTGGATCTTTTGCCATGACATGGGCTGCTGTTCTACAAAGTTTCGTTTACAAGGCTGGTCCATGGTATAATGAACCTCTGGGTCACAACACCCCAAATCATGTCCACGTTTGCTGGCAAATACCCGCATATGTCTTGATTGCTTTTTCAGAGATCTTTGCCTCTATCACTGGGTTGGAATACGCTTATTCCAAAGCCCCAGCTTCCATGAAATCGTTTATTATGTCCATTTTCTTATTGACTAACGCCTTTGGTTCTGCAATCGGTTGTGCATTGTCCCCAGTGACCGTTGATCCTAAATTTACATGGTTATTCACTGGTTTGGCTGTTGCCTGCTTTATTTCTGGTTGTTTGTTCTGGTTGTGCTTCAGGAAGTATAATGATACAGAGGAAGAAATGAACGCTATGGACTACGAAGAAGAAGACGAATTTGATCTCAATCCAATTTCCGCACCTAAAGCTAACGATATTGAAATATCAGAACCAATGGACAGTCTAAGATCCACCGCCAAATATTAGTGCGTTTTATTAACTTACTGTCTTTTTTTTTTTTTTTTTTTTAACCATATTACGTTGACGGGAGTTTTCTGTGCTGCTGTTATTTGTTTCACAGAACTCTCTCCTCTTCCATTGCTATCGAACAGATAAAATGGAATTTCTTTATGTATAATTACTATTGTATAATATTCAGTAAATCTAAATTTTAAGCTCATATATCTAAACACTACAACATGGAAGCAGCTTGTCCTCTTCAGGCTCACTGTATCCGTTTACTCTTATTTCGCGTATTTGCATACCATTATCTCAAATGACTTGTTATTATATCTTGATATATATTGTATTATAGAACAATTTGTGAAGAGAGGTCCATATTAAGATTTCCTCCCATTTACAAATAGAATAGAAAAGGAAATATATATGTAGTAAAAAAATCGTGGTGTATACAAACTTTGGATTTGTGGAGATCGTAATAAATCGATTATTTCAACTTCTTCTTTGGACGCAATTGGTTGGTGTGACCACACTTTCTCTTTCTACAGTTGGTAGCTCTTGGTGGCAATCTAGCATAACACTTACGACAAACAGATTTGTCACAGTTGTACTTGGAAGCCAAAGCTTTCAAAGATGGTTCAATGATACCACCTCTCAATCTCAAGACTAAGTGCAAAGTGGATTCTTTTTGAATGTTGTAGTCAGACAAGGTTCTACCGTCTTCCAATTGCTTACCAGCAAAGATCAATCTTTGTTGGTCAGGTGGGATACCTTCCTTGTCTTGGATCTTGGACTTGACATTGTCAATGGTGTCAGAAGATTCAACTTCCAAAGTGATGGTCTTACCAGTCAAAGTCTTAACGAAGCTGTACAAAATTGGAATAAGTTCATTTATGGAGTAAGCACAGACGTGCGTGCGTACATCATAAAGAAAGAAACTTCACGTTAGTAAAAAATATTTTTATGCGACCAAGTAAATATAACTATGCTATGCAAAATAAGATGGAACAAACAAACCCTTCAGCACATATGCGACATTTTCAATTTGCTCTACAGATTTAATGTAAACTCAGAAGCTTGCCGCAGGTAATAGTTTTTCTCAATTGCTACTTGTTTAATAAATTGTGAGCTTGTCAATCATTTTCCATTTATGTCTTTCGTTTATGGCTTTTTTGCTATCGTAATAATCCTCATATTATTTCGAACATAGTATTCTGTATTCGCCGTAACATACATTTGCATTTTGAACCTTTGGTGGCTTTACCTCTTGATGAACGGGAAAAAGTGATATATAAGGTTGCTCTTATTTGTGTATTTGAGATTATGAGTTGCATACCCATAATGCCTGGGATAGATGGGTAATGGCTAGTATGAGGCGGATCATATGGCGGATTATCCGCCATATCCTATTGCGGTACTTCAGAATCTGAAAAACATGAAAAAAAAAAAAGTTCAGCAAAAATGGAAAGATTGCACCCAGACAACTACACAAATCTGTTAGAGGCACGGATGGAAATAGTATTTAAAAAGGATTATCGAAAGATGATATGGCCTCCGATGAGAAGAAAGGCGGCTATCCTCATCCACATATAGAACACAAATGAATGCCAATAGGTAATAAATCACTAAATCTACTAGTTTGTAAAAGGTTCGAAATAATATGTCATAAATTTCGCTGTTACCTTATTGCTCAGGCGCTTAACGCCAAATTGCATTGCCCATCATTGAAGAACACAACCTAACGCGTTATTATCTCAAGCAATGAATTCAAGTATTCCTATGCAAGAATTTAAAAATTTCTCTCTCTATTTGAACTGAACCAGCATTTTTTATATCTCTCCACATATCGCAGAAAGCTTTTCTACTCTCAAGAAAAAATTGAGGGATGGGTCAACCTTCCATAGATTCTATATGGAATAATAAAATTTACTTCTTACTAACATTATATCAGGGTGAATCTTACTAACAAAAATAATAACTTAAGTCTTCTTTATAATATGATGATCGACGCGCGGGGTAACGCGCTCTTCCCATCTTTGTTTCCTTTCATTCCTCTTGACATGACAACAAGAGTATATGGGAAAAGAAAACTGGAAGGCAAATTGAATACAGACAGAGATATCAATAAAAGTGGTCCATTGAGTCTTACGGCGCCGGAGAGATACGCTCCATTTACAATATTTACTGATAGATATATTGCTGCCTGTCTATTTTTCCATCTCTTGTGCTGACTAGGACTTAACTGATACTCGCCGAAGCTACACAAATAGTCAGTAACGCCACATTTTAGGATAATGTCGGATCATGATACTCCAATGGAAAGCATACAAAATGGTGAAAATTCAGACGAAAGATTGAACGCCATTGCGTCTTTTTTCGGTTGCTCTTTAGAGCAGGTTAAATCATTTGACGGTGATGTGGTAAAACACCTTAACGATAAACTTTTACAGTTTAATGAACTTAAATCGGAGAATCTAAAGGTTACCGTCTCATTCGATGAATTGAAGGCTAGTTCTTTAAAGAAAATTGATGGTTTAAAGACAGAAATGGAAAACGTTATAAGAGAAAATGATAAAATCCGAAAAGAGAGGAATGATACTTTCGTTAAGTTCGAATCTGTAGAAAATGAAAAGATGAAATTATCATCTGAGCTAGAGTTTGTGAAAAGGAAACTCGATGATTTAACTGAGGAGAAAAAGGAAACCCAGAGTAATCAACAGCGAACCCTGAAAATACTGGATGAAAGACTAAAAGAAATAGAATTGGTCAGGGTTGAGAATAATCGCTCCAATAGTGAATGTAAGAAACTACGCTCTACAATAATGGATTTAGAAACAAAACAACAGGGCTATATTACTAATGACCTGAATTCTAGAACTGAACTGGAAAGAAAAACACAAGAATTGACTTTATTGCAGTCAAATAATGATTGGCTAGAAAAGGAGCTACGTTCAAAAAATGAACAGTATCTCTCCTACAGACAAAAAACCGACAAAGTAATTCTAGATATCAGGAATGAATTAAATCGTTTAAGGAATGATTTTCAAATGGAAAGAACGAATAATGATGTTTTGAAGCAAAAAAATAACGAATTGTCAAAATCTTTACAAGAAAAACTACTGGAAATCAAGGGTCTATCCGACTCCCTAAATTCCGAAAAGCAAGAATTTTCTGCAGAAATGTCCCTAAAGCAACGTTTAGTGGACCTTTTAGAATCACAATTGAACGCTGTAAAAGAAGAATTGAACAGTATAAGAGAGTTGAACACTGCAAAGGTAATAGCAGATGATTCAAAAAAACAAACTCCCGAAAATGAAGACTTACTTAAGGAATTGCAGTTAACGAAAGAAAAATTAGCACAATGCGAAAAAGAATGTCTACGTTTATCCTCTATAACTGACGAAGCAGATGAAGATAATAAAAATTTATCTGCAAAATCTAGTTCTGATTTTATATTACTGAAGAAACAATTAATTAAAGAAAGGCGTACCAAGGAACATCTTCAAAATCAAATTGAAACATTCATCGTAGAGTTAGAACATAAAGTGCCCATTATAAACTCTTTCAAAGAAAGAACTGACATGTTGGAAAACGAATTGAATAACGCTGCATTGTTACTAGAGCATACATCGAACGAGAAGAATGCAAAGGTTAAGGAATTAAATGCCAAAAACCAAAAGCTAGTGGAATGTGAAAATGATCTTCAAACTTTAACTAAACAACGTCTCGATCTATGCCGTCAAATACAATACCTTTTAATTACCAATTCTGTTTCTAATGACTCGAAGGGACCCTTACGTAAGGAAGAAATTCAATTTATTCAAAACATTATACAGGAAGACGATAGTTCTATCACAGAATCTGACTCTCAAAAAGTCGTAACTGAAAGACTAGTTGAATTCAAAAACATTATTCAATTACAAGAAAAAAATGCAGAACTTTTGAAAGTAGTAAGAAACTTAGCCGATAAGTTGGAATCGAAAGAAAAGAAATCTAAACAAAGTCTTCAGAAAATCGAAAGTGAAACAGTAAATGAGGCTAAAGAGGCTATAATAACTTTAAAGAGTGAAAAAATAGAACTAGAATCAAGAATTGAGGAACTACAGAAGGAGCTTGAAGAATTGAAAACTTCTGTTCCCAACGAAGATGCGTCATACAGCAATGTAACTATAAAACAGTTAACCGAAACTAAGAGAGACCTCGAATCTCAAGTACAAGACTTGCAAACTCGTATCTCGCAAATTACTAGGGAGTCTACTGAAAATATGTCACTTTTAAACAAGGAGATACAGGACCTGTATGACAGCAAAAGCGACATATCCATTAAGCTTGGAAAGGAAAAATCATCGAGAATATTGGCAGAGGAACGATTTAAACTACTTTCGAATACGTTAGATCTAACTAAAGCTGAGAACGACCAACTGCGCAAAAGGTTTGATTATTTACAGAATACTATTTTAAAACAAGATTCCAAAACACACGAGACACTTAATGAATACGTTTCCTGTAAATCTAAGTTAAGCATTGTTGAAACAGAATTATTGAACCTGAAAGAAGAACAGAAATTAAGAGTTCATTTAGAAAAGAACTTGAAACAAGAACTGAATAAACTCTCCTCTGAAAAGGACAGTTTACGCATCATGGTAACTCAATTACAAACTTTACAAAAGGAGCGTGAAGATCTATTGGAAGAGACTAGGAAATCATGTCAAAAGAAAATAGATGAACTTGAAGATGCTCTCAGCGAACTTAAAAAGGAAACTTCTCAAAAAGACCATCATATCAAACAGCTGGAAGAAGACAACAATTCAAATATAGAATGGTACCAAAATAAAATCGAAGCTTTGAAGAAAGATTATGAATCAGTAATAACTTCTGTAGATAGTAAGCAAACTGAGATTGAGAAATTACAATATAAAGTCAAATCACTAGAAAAGGAAATCGAGGAGGACAAGATTCGTTTACATACTTATAATGTTATGGATGAAACAATTAACGATGATTCCCTACGCAAGGAGTTGGAAAAATCCAAGATTAACTTAACTGATGCTTATTCACAAATCAAAGAATACAAGGATCTCTACGAGACTACCTCTCAGTCTTTGCAGCAAACGAATTCTAAATTGGATGAATCTTTCAAGGACTTTACTAACCAGATTAAAAACCTAACTGATGAAAAAACTAGTTTGGAGGATAAGATTTCGCTTCTAAAAGAGCAAATGTTTAATTTGAATAATGAGCTAGATTTGCAGAAAAAAGGGATGGAAAAAGAAAAAGCTGACTTTAAGAAAAGGATATCAATTTTACAGAACAATAATAAAGAAGTCGAAGCTGTTAAGTCCAAATATGAATCGAAGTTATCAAAAATCCAAAACGACCTTGATCAACAAACTATATATGCTAATACTGCGCAAAACAACTATGAACAAGAACTACAGAAACATGCAGATGTTTCTAAGACGATTAGTGAATTAAGAGAGCAATTACATACGTACAAAGGTCAAGTTAAAACCCTGAACTTATCGCGTGATCAACTGGAGAATGCTCTGAAAGAAAACGAAAAGAGTTGGTCCTCCCAGAAGGAATCTTTATTAGAACAGCTAGATTTATCGAATTCTCGTATTGAGGATTTATCCTCCCAAAATAAACTATTGTATGATCAAATACAAATCTACACAGCTGCGGACAAAGAAGTCAATAATTCGACAAACGGACCTGGTTTGAATAATATTTTAATTACACTACGTCGCGAAAGGGATATTCTTGATACAAAAGTGACGGTGGCTGAAAGAGATGCAAAAATGTTGAGACAAAAAATTTCTTTGATGGATGTTGAATTACAAGATGCTCGTACTAAGCTAGATAATTCAAGAGTTGAAAAGGAAAATCATTCTTCCATTATTCAACAGCATGACGACATTATGGAGAAATTGAATCAATTAAATCTATTAAGAGAAAGTAACATAACATTGCGGAATGAGCTGGAAAACAACAATAACAAGAAGAAGGAACTGCAATCTGAATTAGATAAATTGAAGCAAAATGTTGCGCCTATCGAGTCCGAATTGACTGCCTTGAAATATTCTATGCAAGAAAAAGAGCAAGAGCTCAAATTAGCTAAAGAAGAGGTTCATCGTTGGAAAAAGCGCTCACAAGACATATTGGAGAAACATGAACAATTGAGCTCAAGCGATTATGAGAAGCTAGAAAGCGAGATAGAAAATTTGAAGGAGGAACTAGAAAATAAGGAGCGTCAAGGAGCGGAAGCCGAGGAAAAATTTAACAGGCTGAGAAGACAAGCGCAGGAGAGATTAAAAACATCAAAACTCTCACAGGACTCATTGACTGAACAAGTAAATAGTCTAAGGGATGCAAAGAACGTGTTGGAAAATTCCTTGAGTGAGGCAAACGCGAGAATCGAAGAGTTACAAAATGCAAAAGTAGCACAAGGTAACAACCAGTTAGAAGCAATAAGAAAATTACAAGAAGACGCAGAAAAGGCTTCAAGAGAGCTTCAAGCCAAGTTAGAAGAAAGTACGACTTCTTACGAATCTACGATAAACGGCTTAAATGAAGAAATTACAACATTAAAAGAAGAAATTGAAAAACAAAGGCAAATCCAGCAACAGTTACAAGCTACATCTGCAAATGAACAAAATGACTTATCTAACATAGTTGAATCTATGAAAAAGTCTTTTGAAGAAGATAAAATCAAATTCATCAAAGAAAAAACCCAAGAAGTTAATGAAAAAATACTTGAGGCCCAAGAAAGGCTAAATCAACCTTCCAATATCAATATGGAGGAGATTAAAAAAAAATGGGAATCTGAGCACGAACAGGAAGTATCTCAAAAGATTCGCGAAGCTGAGGAAGCCCTCAAAAAGCGAATCAGATTACCCACTGAGGAGAAAATCAATAAGATAATCGAACGAAAGAAGGAGGAATTGGAAAAAGAGTTTGAAGAAAAGGTTGAGGAGAGAATAAAATCAATGGAACAATCTGGAGAAATAGACGTGGTGCTTCGAAAACAGCTAGAAGCTAAGGTTCAAGAGAAACAAAAGGAATTGGAAAACGAGTATAACAAAAAATTACAAGAAGAACTCAAAGATGTACCACACTCAAGTCATATCTCAGGTGATGAGAGGGACAAGTTACGGGCAGAAATCGAAAGCAGGTTGAGGGAGGAGTTCAACAATGAACTGCAAGCCATAAAGAAGAAATCCTTCGACGAAGGAAAGCAACAAGCAATGATGAAAACTACCCTTTTGGAAAGAAAACTTGCCAAGATGGAATCTCAATTGTCAGAAACAAAACAAAGTGCCGAGACTCCTCCGAAATCTGTTAACAATGTACAAAATCCATTACTAGGATTACCTAGGAAAATCGAAGAGAATTCAAATTCACCATTTAATCCGTTACTTTCCGGTGAAAAACTCTTAAAGCTAAATTCTAAGTCTTCATCAGGTGGATTTAACCCTTTTACCTCGCCATCCCCAAATAAGCACTTACAAAATGATAATGACAAAAGGGAGTCGTTGGCTAACAAGACAGATCCACCAACTCATTTGGAACCCAGCTTCAACATTCCCGCCTCAAGGGGTCTAATATCTTCATCTTCCACTTTGTCAACTGATACAAATGATGAAGAACTTACTAGCAACGATCCTGCCCAAAAGGATTCATCGAACAGAAATGTTCAATCGGAAGAGGATACAGAAAAAAAGAAAGAGGGAGAACCTGTTAAAAGAGGAGAGGCAATAGAAGAGCAGACGAAATCCAACAAGCGACCTATTGATGAGGTAGGAGAGCTGAAAAATGATGAAGACGACACTACAGAAAACATTAATGAGTCAAAAAAGATCAAGACTGAAGATGAGGAAGAAAAAGAAACCGATAAGGTGAATGACGAGAACAGTATATAAAGGAGATAGTAAAAACAAGGGATCAATACAAACTAAACCTTTTTCAATGTGGAGGAGCTTCATTCTGCCCTATGTCAAGACCATTTGTAATATACGTACAACAACAGCATTCTTGTTTCATAAAGTTTATATATGTATAAGCTAAGATGAAGTCACGTAAATAGCTCAAATGCCGATTTTTTAATACTCCAAACACAGAATCCTCTATATATGGAAATGGAATCATGAATCTTACGGTTTGTGTTTTGAATGTTTCAAACAGATTTTCTTAGTGTTCCGATCTCTGTTCCACCCACCAAACGAGAAAAAAGTAGGTCTTCGCGAAAACTCCAGCGACACCGCTGGTCCTTTAAGTTAAAATAATATGAATGGTGGAAGAACCCAGATCAACTTGACTGAAACAAGTCTGCCAACATAGACAGCTAAGAAAATTGATGACAAGCAAACGGGAAAAGTCACTGGATCACACATTGTAAGTAGAAGCAGTTTTTCAATGGGAAGACCGCACTGCATAGTTTACTAACTATTTAAACTTTCCAAACATTAGAGAACTAAAGATACCGTTTGAAACGGAGCGACAAGCGACCATAGCAACCAAAGTCCTATCTCCGGACCCGATTTTGAAGCCACAAGATTTTCAAGTAGACTACAGTTCCGAGAAAAATGTCATGCTAGTCCAGTTCAGAAGCATTGATGATAGGGTGCTTCGAGTGGGAGTTAGCAGTATCATAGACAGTATCAAAACCATTGTGGAAGCCATGGACGTTCTATCATAAATAATTAGAACACCACGTATTAGTGTACATATAGTATAAGTATCTAGACGGCATTCATGCACATCATAACTTAAATATTTAAAATAGCATTAAGATAAAAAAATAAAGAGAGGTATAGTTGCTAAATGTCCTGGGGTTGCGTGTAAATAAACAATTGTTTGCTTTGAGTAAAGCAAGCATGTGGATGGTAGATGAGGCCTTATTTACTCCCATTAGCTGGGTAACGCAGAAAGTTTTAATATGAAAGGGTGACGGCGCTTGGCGTTTTTCTTGGATTGTAGAAGTCATGCTAGGCCCTTGGAGTAAGATAAGAGAGAACAAATAAAAGCTTTGGCAAATATCAACTCAGACGTCTTTTTTAAAGAGGATATAGAGCTTTGGTGTTGGCCTATTTCCCATCGCTGTTAAATTTCCGCTTTTTTGTTTTTTTTTTCCCTAAATTTGAGGAACAGCTGTTTATATTGATTTCCTTCTTTCCTGGTGCATATTGGTTGAATCATCAACGCTTAACGACTAACAAATTAGATCCAGAGTTACAGACGGGTGAGATTCATATATAGACACGAAGGAGTTTCACAATCCACTATATTATGCCAGAAACCTCTGTTCAGAATCCATTAAGGCTTTCTGAAAATGAAAATACTCGTTCGATGTTTCTGTCTGCATCACAGCAGCAGCGGCCATCTGCCACTCCATCCTTCCCTAGGTTGGTACGGAATACCACAGCAAATTTGAGTTTATCAGATTTTCAAGTGTTAAATCCGTCTTCTAAAAGGCAAAATTCAAACTCGGTTTACGATGATATAAATAGTAGTAAGAGGCGAATAAGTAGACCTAGATTTTCAGATATCGAAGGAAAAAATAATGACCATACTTACCCAGAAAGAACAACAGTCAAGGAATCAGAGAAAAATCCTTCTCCCAGATATGTGAGTAGTTCGAAAAGGGCCCTGAAAAGGGAAAACTCAGTTGGAATTACTCAATCCTCTGCATTGATTTCGAAATCATTTAGTGAAAACGGCGGAAGCATTGCACATGAGAAATGGAGCCCGGAAAATATGATAAAACCACTGAACGTTTCACAGAATTCGCTAGCTTTCGTGGATGCAGGGTCAGATGAACAGTCCAAGAGTGAAATTGTAGGCGGTTTCCAGCGTAAATCTAATAATAGTCAAGAAATCAAAGACAAGGATAACAGTGCCCGAGATCAGGATTTCAATAACAGTGGCAACAACAACAATAATAACAATCACAGTAGCAATAACAATGACAATAACAATAATAACAACGACGACAACAACAACGACAACAGCAACAGCCGTGATAATAATAATAATAGTGATGATAGTAATGAAAGGGAAGAAAATGATTCCTGCAAGCCAGCAAGTAATAAGAGATCGGGCATTGCTCTAATACAAAAATTACAAGAATTGTACAAAGTGATAGTTAAGCAAGAAATTGAATTGCAGGAGCGGTGCTCACAACTAACAAACTCTCAAACCACCGAACTAAAAAGCTTGTGGACTATCTATAAAATCAATACAGATCTTGTTAACAATTATGTCACTTTTATCACTACAGCTTTACTACCATCCCAACCGCCTCACGATTTGGTCATCGGCCAAGAAATTGTCGAAATATATAGGATCGAAAGAAGGCTATGGGTTTACGGCTCGATAACATTTCTAGACGTTCTAAAGAACTTTTCTAACTTCATGGATCCTGAAGTTTGCTGCCAATTTATCACTCACGTCTTTGTTTCATTATCAACTATGATTTCTGACATACCGTCCAAATATTCTATCACTTGGTTACAAAGACTAGGAGACTTATCAAGAATGGCTATAGCACTATATCCCTCGAGTTTTATCGATTGGAAACTGAGTGCTGAGCACTGGTATACTGAGGCGATGAAATACATATACAATCATGGAAAGCTATATTATCATATGTCTACCGTACAGCAAAACACTCTTGAAGCTTTTGTAAATTTGGGAAAAAGCGTCTTTTGTCAGGAAACATTCACTCCGTCTCCGCAATATATGCAATTGGTTATTGATAACATTTATCAAAGAGCCTTTGTAGAAAGAAATAATGGCAATCTTAGAAACTCTTTATTAATTGAGTATTTGAAACATAGTGAAGCCATGCTATTACCCAGTTTTTTAGAAAGTCCAGATTTACAAAATGTGGTGTTGAGCTATTTCATTGAAAAGTTCGGTATAGATGCAAACGGTTGTAACATTTTTAACGCAGAAGATATGTTTGTTCAGAATCCTGATTTTTTCAAGTATTTCTTCAGGCATGGCCCCTCTTTTGCACAATCGCATATTTTACAAATTGTTGGATTTGGAGAGCCAAAAAACCCATTTGCAATTTTATTTGAATTGCCGAAGTATTTGAAGGAGAGGAAAGACAAGAAGGAACGTAAAAAATCTTCAAATAATGACTCTTCCGTGACGGAAAGTTCAACGGGCAATAGCCGAAATGACAACGAAGATGACGATGAAATAATGAGTTCTACCACTTCCATATCTGATCACGATCTCTTAGCAGAATTCTTCAATGACATCGATACCTTAAGGCGTCCGATACTGCCTTCAATGCTAACAAACGAAGCATGGTTGGAAACATTAAAGTTCCTAAATATGACTTCATTAAAATGCGGCATAATAGTGCTTCAGAAGTTTTTACATGGGCCTTTAGGAATCGCATTACCCCATATCTTACCATGGATATACTTTATCATCTCAATTTGTTTGAAAAGCAGCCAATTGAGTGATCCAGTTAGTAAAGAATTCTGGATGATTATTGTTAAGAGAGCTTTTCCATGGGATACAATGGTTACCTTTATGAACGTTTTGATTGTGTATTTATTGGATAACCAAACATCGAACTCTATTATTGGAGATTTATGCGATGAATACGATAAATTAAGCCTTTCTGAACTTTTAGAATTATTCAATGAAGGCGAAGAATTACCAGAAATTTTGGGCTGTTGGGGAACATTGTGGTTTGACACAATTTGCGAAAAGAATACGCATTCGATTAGTAGTGAAGATAATTTTCAAGAAATCGGTATAAAAGATTATATGGCATTGGATTCGCCGACAGATGGAATTATATTTGATGAAAAGGACGAAAATGGTGAAAAATTCTGGAAAAGGGCATGCAGAACCATATTTCTTTTTAGAGAGCTGTCAAGAAGTTTTCCAATAGGCGTAATAATCAGAAACGATCCGTTGATATATCGTTCATCATTTCAAAATACTAATATATTGGGAAGTTTAGTCTTCAAACTCGAACCCTTGTGCAATATACACAACAATATACCAGTATTAGGTGCCCTGGAAAGTATTATTGACATATCTGAGGCAAGAAGTGAAAACAACACTGATCTGCACGCTGTGCCGGAACTAAGTGTCAACGAGGGTGATAATATCTTCCACTATGTTGGCTACAAGAAACTTCGTGCCGATTATACGTGCTTCGATAAAAATGGAGAATTTTTAAGCGCCTCGCTTTACACTACATGGTATGTCCCGAACAGCAACAACACTAACATAGAGGACAACATCAATTATAACAGCGAAAAGGAAAATGAAGGTCTATTTCTGGAATGTATAAAATCTGATTATCCAGAAATAGATTTTAAAACCACATACTTTGTCTTTGATGCAACTTCTTGGCTAAGACATTCCGCACGCATATTCAAGCTAGCTCAAAACAGACTGCTAAGATTTGCCATTTGTTTAACCACATTCCAAGAGTTGAGATTTTTACGAAAGTCAAAGGACGAAAACGTCATGGAGGCTGCCACAAGAGGTATAATAACTATAAGGCAGCTTTACTATGAGAATAAAGTATTACCCCTAAGATTCACAGGTAATGTAGCGACACACATCGAAGAGAACCTAGAATTTGAAGAACAAATAACATGGAGGACACATGTCGACGAGTTTGTCATCGAATCCGTAATGAAGGCGCAAGAAAAACTAGAGAGTGCCAGCGAACCGCGTCTTTCCCCTCGCCGCTTTAACTACGTAGTTCTGATATCTGACGACGACGCCATGAAGAAAAAAGCAGAAGAAAAAGAAATAAAAACGCTAAGCACACGATTTGTGTTTTCTTTGTGCACAAAACTTGGCGAACAGCGCCATCTGTGTACAGACTGATCGTTCGTTGTACGTACATTTACAACAACACCAATTCTACTCACCGCCATAAATAACACTTTAATTTTAATATATACTTTTATATGCATATAACCAACTGACTTCCATCAATTCTGACCAGAGCACTTGGGCAGAGCCCCCACCCAGGGCCTTGTCGGAAAAAATCGGAATATCCCACACGATCCACCGGAGAATATCGGGACGCTGACGGGTGAATGGAGATCTGGATTTCCTAATTTGGATACATCTCTTTTCTTTTTTTGACTCACAATAGGAAAAAACCGACCTTCCTTTCATCCGGCGCGGCTGTGTTCTACATATCACTGAAGCTCCGGGTATTTTAAGTTATACAAGGGAAAGATGCCGGCTAGACTAGCAAGTTTTAGGCTGCTTAACATTATGGATAGGCGGATAAAGGGCCCAAACAGGATTGTAAAGCTTAGACGCTTCTGGTTGGACAATGGTACGTTTGTGTATTAAGTAAGGCTTGGCTGGGGATAGCAACATTGGGCAGAGTATAGAAGACCACAAAAAAAAGGTATATAAGGGCAGAGAAGTCTTTGTAATGTGTGTAACTTCTCTTCCATGTGTAATCAGTATTTCTACTTACTTCTTAAATATACAGAAGTAAGACAGATAACCAACAGGCTTTCCCAGATATACATATATATCTTTATTTCAGCTTAAACAATAATTATATTTGTTTAACTCAAAAATAAAAAAAAAAACCAAACTCACGCAACTAATTATTCCATAATAAAATAACAACATGTCCCCTTCTAAAATGAATGCTACAGTAGGATCTACTTCCGAAGTTGAACAAAAAATCAGACAAGAATTGGCTCTTAGTGACGAAGTCACCACCATCAGACGCAATGCTCCAGCTGCCGTTTTGTATGAAGATGGTCTAAAAGAAAATAAAACTGTCATTTCATCAAGCGGTGCATTGATCGCTTATTCCGGTGTTAAAACCGGAAGATCTCCAAAGGACAAACGTATTGTTGAAGAACCTACCTCGAAAGACGAAATTTGGTGGGGTCCGGTCAATAAACCATGTTCTGAAAGAACATGGTCTATCAACCGTGAAAGAGCTGCAGATTACTTGAGAACAAGAGACCACATTTATATTGTCGATGCATTCGCTGGATGGGATCCAAAATACAGAATCAAAGTCCGTGTTGTTTGTGCCAGGGCTTACCACGCTTTATTCATGACAAATATGCTTATTAGACCTACAGAAGAAGAATTAGCCCATTTTGGAGAACCTGATTTTACTGTCTGGAACGCTGGTCAGTTCCCAGCCAATTTACACACCCAGGATATGTCTTCAAAGAGTACTATAGAAATTAACTTCAAAGCAATGGAAATGATCATTTTAGGTACCGAATACGCCGGTGAAATGAAAAAAGGTATTTTCACAGTTATGTTTTACTTGATGCCTGTGCACCATAACGTTTTAACTTTGCACTCTTCCGCCAACCAGGGTATTCAAAACGGTGACGTTACTTTATTCTTTGGCCTAAGTGGTACCGGGAAAACCACTTTATCCGCAGACCCACATAGATTGTTGATCGGCGATGATGAACATTGTTGGTCCGACCATGGTGTCTTCAATATCGAAGGTGGTTGTTACGCCAAGTGTATTAATCTATCTGCTGAAAAGGAGCCTGAAATTTTCGACGCTATCAAGTTTGGTTCTGTATTAGAAAACGTTATCTATGACGAGAAGTCGCACGTAGTCGACTATGACGACTCTTCTATTACTGAAAATACTAGATGTGCCTACCCAATTGACTACATTCCAAGTGCCAAGATTCCATGTTTGGCGGACTCTCATCCAAAGAACATTATCCTGCTAACTTGTGATGCTTCGGGTGTTTTACCACCAGTATCTAAATTGACTCCTGAACAAGTCATGTACCATTTCATCTCTGGTTACACTTCTAAAATGGCTGGTACTGAGCAAGGTGTCACTGAACCTGAACCAACATTTTCATCTTGTTTCGGACAACCCTTCCTAGCCTTACACCCTATTAGATACGCAACCATGTTAGCTACAAAGATGTCTCAACATAAAGCTAATGCGTACTTAATCAACACCGGCTGGACTGGTTCTTCCTACGTATCTGGTGGTAAACGTTGCCCATTGAAGTACACAAGGGCCATTCTGGATTCTATTCATGATGGTTCGTTAGCCAATGAAACGTACGAAACTTTACCGATTTTCAATCTTCAAGTACCTACCAAGGTTAACGGTGTTCCAGCTGAGCTCTTGAATCCTGCTAAAAACTGGTCTCAAGGTGAATCCAAATACAGAGGTGCAGTTACCAACTTGGCCAACTTGTTTGTTCAAAATTTCAAGATTTATCAAGACAGAGCCACACCAGATGTATTAGCCGCTGGTCCTCAATTCGAGTAAACGAAACATGTTCGTTCGATATGTTCAATCCAAAAAAAAAAAAAAAAAAAAAAAAAATTAAAATTATTTCGACATCGTAAATGTTCGTAATATATTATTTTGTCAATTTTTTCTCTTCCCATTTCAGTTTTTTTTTGATAACTGAAACTGGATCAACAAGCACATGTTTTTCTAATTAATCTTTCAAACATATTTATGTATATACATAAGGAAAATTCAAAAATCCGATGCAATTAACAGAATTCTTCTTCATAGTTCTCTTCATCCATTCTTTCGTAGAATAAGACGTATACCTCATCGCTAGACATTTCTGTTTTGCCGGCTTCAAAGTTGTTGCGATCCTTGCGATGTTGCTGTATATAATCGTCATCAAATGTAACCCAAACTTGTCTATTCAGTCCAATTTCATGGCTCTTTTCTTTGTTCACAACAGAAGTATAGTGTCCATTGATAAGGTTACCGGAATGATTCACCGTTCCGTATAACTTGTATCGAATCACTTTACCGTTCTTTAAAATAATGTTCAATATCAAAGGATAGGTTATTACAGTGCTGTTTTTTTTTGTTAAATCATAATAGAACCTTGATAAATGAATGACAAGTATCGGAGGTAAAACTATAAAGTCTAAACTCTTAATCGTGGTTAACTTTTTAGAATTTCGCTTCTTTGCATTTTTTGTTGAATCATCGCTGCTATGGTGATGATGGTGATGATGGTGGGGTGATTTTGACCTTGATCTGGAATGAAAACCAAATATGGTTGATTTTTTCTTCTGGCTAGTAATTTCTTCTTTTTTGGATTTAGAATCAGTAATTCTACAATTAGGACAATCCCAAGCATTGTCGCCAGACAGTTCTTCATCGCCTGTAAATAAGTTTATGCAATCCTCTAATTTAATTTTTCTCGACTTACTTGTAAAGCTATACAATGATAGTTTTGGAATCGCAAGTGACAGAACATAGAAGGTAGAATAGCTATAAGAAGAATTACCACAGCGCTGGCATTTCAAAATGTTCTCCAACTGCCCTCGATATATGTGATCAATTGGAGATAAACCATCAGTAATAACATTTCTCTCGTACCACTTCTCGTATTTGGATGGGTTAACTTGTAAAGCATTCGCATCATATGACACTAGATCTGGATAATACTTGACAACATTTTCGTTCGAGAGCTCTTCATGTATTCGTGCTAAAACTATTAGTAGAAATTCCTGTGTATCCTGTTGATCATCTGGGATGTTCAAATCTGGCCTTAACTTCTTGCACATTTTTAAGAATCTATTTGGTATAATCGCTCTTCCTCCATTCAAATACATTTTTTTGAACAAAACGTAAATCGAGCGGGAAAGTTGGACTTCTTTCGGATATTTGTTAGTATTGAGGAATAGCCTATATTTCTTGGTTAAAAACAAATCCCGAAATAAGGTAGTGCCAAACAGACATTGAATTATACTGTTAATATAGCATGTATTGCATGGATTTTGCAGGCCAGTAATAGATAACTCTGATAACAGATCATTAGAATCTTCAATTACTGGTAGATTGTAAGCTTTCGGGGCCGAAGATTCTATGGCCTCGATCTTTCCTTCTTCCTCCTTTGGTTTTTCCACCTTGGATAGAGAAGATGAGGAATCTTGGCTAGAATCTCTGATTTGTGACGAAACCTCCAAGGAGTGCATGGGGGGAGCAGTTGCTGGACTAGACAGCGTTTTGAATAATGCATCCTTTCCAGTACTGAGTTTTAAATACGAGGGTTTTGATAATGCTTCTTTGCTTGTGTAGTACGCCACTTCAGAACCAGCTTCCAATTTATTACTTGATGCTATCTGATTACTTTCCCTGACTATGTCCTCTTTCGAATTATCATTTGTTGGTTTTGTTAGCTCATTCGGTATTTCATGTAGTGAGCCATCAAACTTGTTATGTATTGACAAAGAGGCCATATGAACAGGTAAAGGCCGTAGCGGTAAGGAGTAGGCTCTTTTTCTTTTTATGGTCCTGCAAATTCCGTTTGACTCCGCTAAATACCGGTCAACAATAACAGTACTTTCATCTCTTACCACTTTTAACACATAACCCATCACGTGTTCGTCTTGATAGTCGTTTTTTAGCTTTGCGTAACTGCTGTAGAGATTATTTCTTGTTTGGAATTGTAACGATTGTGGAATAATAAGGTACAGATAATAACAACCAATAATAAATGCTGTCAAAGCTTCCATTTCCTGATTGATTTCTAAATCCCTCAGGTAAACATTAAACAGATGAGCAGCATGGTCTAACAATCCTCTTAAGTTCTTTAGCCGTAATTGCGAATAAAACTGTTTAATATCTACTTCATATACTTTTCGAACTAGGTTTAGAATTTGATCTGGGTTTAATAACATTGTCTTTATGACTTCCGATTTAGCGAAAAGAAAACGGAAAGTAAGATCAATGCCACGGTTATTTAGTTTACTGAAGATCCTGAAAGACTACTAGCAGTAGCAGTAACCTTTCAGAGCTTATAATCAACCTAATGATTACTCAGCGCACAATCTAAAAGGGTTTCTCAACTAATTCTCGAAGAAATGTCAATCCCTTTTTTAAGCACTCCGGAAAAACTTTATAATAGATGTGGGGAAATCACCTTTGACGATGTGCAACGGAGAAACTATTTTTTTTTTTCTTTTTTTCTTTTTTTTTTTTTTTTTTGGTCCGAACAATGCGATGAGCCAGACGAAGAAAAAAATAAAAAATGGGAATGAGTAATTATGTTAAGACCTTTAGAAGAAATAGGGTCCAGTCACAGAATAAAGCCCCAGGAAACTTTAAAGCAATCGAAATTAACCAGCTATATTTATATAATAAGAAATTTTTCTTATTAGTTTACTATAAAGGACTAGTGTACGTTTTTTGTGTTTAATTATTTGCTTTCTGATAATCCGGTTTGCTGATTTGAATCGTTCTCTGCAACAATTGTTGATCTCTAGTGGGGTAAACAAAATTAGTTTTGTTTAAAACTTTTGTTGTAGCGTTTTTGCTCTTTTTTTTTTATCGCAGAATACATTTTATCGAGAATGTCGAATATAAGTACCAAAGATATACGAAAAAGCAAGCCAAAAAGAGGATCCGGCTTCGATTTACTTGAAGTGACTGAATCACTTGGCTATCAGACACACAGGAAAAATGGAAGAAATTCATGGTCAAAGGACGACGATAATATGCTACGATCGCTAGTAAACGAATCCGCAAAGGAGTTAGGCTATGAGAATGGACTTGAAGACGTAAAAACAATTCAACAATCCAACCATCTTTCTAAATGTATTGCTTGGGATGTTTTAGCTACACGATTCAAACACACCGTAAGAACTTCAAAGGATGTAAGAAAGCGTTGGACAGGATCTCTGGACCCAAACTTGAAGAAAGGTAAATGGACACAAGAAGAGGATGAGCAGCTCTTGAAAGCTTATGAAGAACATGGGCCTCACTGGCTGAGTATCTCCATGGATATCCCTGGAAGAACAGAGGATCAATGTGCGAAAAGGTACATTGAAGTGTTGGGACCTGGAAGTAAAGGTAGATTAAGAGAATGGACGCTCGAGGAAGATTTAAATCTGATAAGTAAAGTGAAGGCATACGGCACGAAATGGAGAAAGATTTCGTCGGAAATGGAATTCAGACCAAGTTTAACGTGCAGGAACAGATGGCGGAAAATTATTACTATGGTTGTGCGAGGACAAGCATCAGAAGTAATAACAAAGGCTATAAAAGAAAACAAGAACATAGACATGACAGACGGAAAACTCCGACAACATCCAATCGCCGATTCTGATATACGCTCAGATTCTACACCGAATAAAGAAGAACAGTTGCAGTTATCTCAACAGAACAACCCTTCATTGATAAAGCAGGATATATTGAATGTTAAAGAGAACGAATCGAGCAAACTACCAAGATTAAAGGATAATGATGGACCCATTTTAAATGACAGCAAGCCACAAGCATTACCTCCCTTAAAAGAGATATCTGCACCTCCACCAATCAGGATGACGCAAGTCAGTCAGCCTCATACCAGTGGTAGCATTAGGAGCAAAGTATCTTTACCAATTGAAGGTCTTTCTCAAATGAACAAGCAAAGTCCTGGAGGAATCTCAGATAGCCCACAGACAAGCCTTCCCCCAGCATTCAATCCAGCATCTCTCGATGAGCATATGATGAATAGTAATAGTATTTCAGATTCTCCGAAGCATGCCTATTCTACTGTGAAAACTAGAGAACCAAATTCCTCTAGCACACAATGGAAATTTACATTAAAAGATGGTCAAGGTTTGTCAATTTCTAACGGAACTATTGACAGCACAAAATTAGTAAAAGAATTGGTTGACCAAGCTAAGAAGTACTCTTTAAAAATTTCGATACATCAACATATTCACAATCATTATGTTACATCCACAGACCATCCTGTCAGCAGCAATACTGGATTGTCAAATATAGGAAATATAAATGGAAACCCTCTATTAATGGATAGTTTTCCACATATGGGTAGACAACTGGGAAATGGTCTTCCAGGGTTAAACTCAAATAGTGACACTTTTAACCCAGAATATAGGACTTCTCTCGACAACATGGATAGCGATTTTTTATCAAGAACACCCAACTATAACGCATTCAGCTTGGAAGCAACTTCACACAATCCCGCTGACAATGCAAATGAACTTGGTTCACAAAGCAATAGAGAAACAAACAGCCCGTCTGTATTTTATCCTCAAGCAAATACATTGATCCCAACTAATTCTACCGCTACAAATAATGAAATCATTCAAGGAAACGTTAGTGCTAATAGTATGTCACCGAATTTCAATGGAACAAATGGCAAGGCACCAAGTTCGACGGCATCATATACAACGAGCGGTTCAGAAATGCCACCTGATGTAGGTCCTAATAGAATAGCGCATTTCAACTATTTGCCACCAACTATACGGCCTCATTTAGGCTCATCAGATGCGACAAGAGGTGCTGACTTGAATAAGTTACTCAATCCATCTCCAAATTCAGTAAGAAGTAACGGCAGTAAAACTAAGAAAAAAGAAAAAAGAAAAAGTGAATCATCTCAGCATCATTCTTCATCATCTGTGACAACCAATAAATTCAATCACATTGATCAGTCGGAGATATCAAGGACTACATCCAGATCTGATACTCCATTGAGAGATGAAGACGGCCTGGATTTTTGGGAAACGTTAAGATCCTTGGCTACTACGAATCCAAATCCTCCAGTTGAAAAGTCAGCTGAAAATGATGGTGCCAAGCCTCAAGTGGTACATCAAGGGATTGGCTCACATACAGAAGATAGCAGCTTAGGTTCCCATAGCGGAGGATACGATTTTTTTAACGAACTGTTGGATAAAAAGGCAGATACACTGCATAATGAGGCTAAGAAGACGAGCGAGCATGATATGACGTCAGGAGGTTCTACCGATAATGGGTCAGTCCTGCCACTGAATCCTAGTTGAGAAGGCAAGGCCGGAAAAAAAACACAAATCTTTCAATTGTTTAACATATTAGTTTTGTAATAAGCATAAGTGTATATTATACATAGCACAAGATGGATAATATTCTCTGAAAAAAACGTGTAGTTTCATGACTCGCATTTTTTTTTTTTTTTCTTTCATGTTGATTAACATACTTGAATTCTGTATTTAAGCTGTATAAAAAGTTGTTCTATTTCATATACGGCGATTTTGCATAATTAAGAACTTTGCCTTGTACACTATTTTACTAGGGTATTCTTCCAAGATTTCTCTTCTTATTTTTTCCCTTTATAAGTCATTGTAGCAACATAATTGCCTGGAAATTTTAAGGGAATATATTTCTTTCCGCCCACAAACACAAAGGGCGTTTAGTAAATTATGCGGCGATGTATAAAAGAGAAAGCAGGCAAAAAGAAAATGAAAAATGAGACTATGAACTTTAAGAATTATGTCTTGACTAATTTTTTAAAACCCATCATCCATGAAGAGTTCTGTTTGTATTGTTTACGTTTGATGTTTGAAGTGAATTTAATAGAATTGTTCCTCTTTTTTTCTTCTTTTTTTAACTATAATATAATGTTTAGTATATCAACAGTACTATTTAGGCCTTAGACTTTCTATGAACTCTCTCTTACTCTGTGAGTAGTTGGTAAATTCGTTTTCGTATTGATCTTCCTCAGCAATTTCCCCGATATTGCCCACATCATAGTTATTCTGTAATTTGTATATATCCTTATCTTTATCTGTTATTGCAGACCTGCTATCCTTTACCGAGTGGTCAGCATCTATTCCTTCATTATCTTTATCAAAAGTGTTTGGTAACTGTGATTGAGCCGCACTTTTGGGTGTTGCAAACACATCCTCTAGGGCATCGCGCTTATTTACCGATGTTATAGAGGAATTCCTTGTATGGAAGGACGCGTTTGAAATGTTACCATTTAAAAACGAGGATGAAGCTCTCCTTGGGTAATACGAACCAAAGTCCTGATTCTGCAACTTTCTTATCAGATTTTCATTACTAGATTGGCGAGTATTATGTTTAAGTTCTATCATCGAAGCTTTGTTTTGGTCATTGCTAGTATTAGTATCACTGGAAGGATCTGCGAAAAACTTTGGTCCTTCATCAGAAATAACAGGGACCATCTGATCATAAACGCTGATCTGTCTCTTTGTTATATGCCGTTGGGAAGATGATAAGGAAACATTGGAGCTGTTATTTATACTTGGTAAATCCACAACGGACTTCTGCCTGGCATTATTGCCGTAGTTATTATTTCGTACTTGAAGTAAATTTATTTTCCTACGGTATGCTGGCACATAGTATTTACTATTCTTTTTCCCTAACGGTTTCTCTTGATCTCGCGATTTTCCATCTTTTTCTTCTGGATGAGCAGATCCTTCCGATGAACCAGAAGTGTGATCAGGATTTTTTAGCTCGGAGCTGGCTAGTGCTGCTTCATCTTTACTGTCTCTTAAGGGTCCAAAATTGTCAAAGGACACGAAACCACTTTCATCATAAATAGCCCTTTCCAATTCTCTATCGTCTTGTTCCTCCCTCTTGTATCTTTTTTGTAGGTTAAACCAGAAACATACTGCTATTATAATACCTACACCGACGGGTATACCCACCGCACAACCCACCGCAACTGATGTGCTGGCAGTCATCTCTTTTACTTCTTACTACGATGAGCTCCCAAAAAAAAAATATATCCCTGATAAATAACACAAAACTAAGAAGCCGGACCTAGGTGAAGAGTAAAATAAGGACTCGAAATTTTGTCTAATACTCAATAACTCAGTACAAAAACTGCCTCACAGTATAAAATATCCAACTTAGAGATATTCGTTTTAATTGTCCCGAGCAGGCAAACGATAACTGATCCTTAGTCACAATAATAAGTCTATGCTTTCTGTTGAAAAAGAACAAATAGCGAGCGAGTCAGCAAGCAGAATCTAAAGAGGCTTGCAACGAATGGTAGGCAAAGAATTTCTAACCCGAAACCTCAAGCGAATGGTGGATTCCTTACTTCCAATCTTCTAAAAGTCTTTAACTCTGATTTCGAGGATCAGTACTTTTTCTATGGTTTATTAATATCGGCCTCGAAAAGTTTGTCGCGAGAATTTGGGCACATGTGACCCGGAATGTATATTGAGTAATATAAGAATGAGAACAATAATGTCAATAATCACACGTCGTTATAAGCAGCTGAAAAATTATAAGATAATATCAAAAAAAATGCTACAGATCAACTCCAGGCTTGCAGTTATTGATGGATGGCTGGTAGACACTGTGAAGCGAAAACCAATAAATTTTCGGAGTCCTGAAGTAAGATTACTGTTACCCAATGACGATGACTACAAAAAGCTATCACAACAAAACTTGGTGGACTGGACGCGATTAAAGAAGGATTCTAATTCGGTGCTCGTTGGAGTGAAATCTATGGAACTATTTAAACACATAAAGCTAGTTTTGCGAGAGTTTTTCTTGTTAGAAGATGGAAGAATAATCCTGAAGAGGATCAGAAGCAAATTACGTTACAAAGTTGTCAAGAAATTAACTTGTAAATGCTGCAGGTTATATTTACCAAAATGGGGCACCGTGTACATACATCCGATGCTAAAAGATAAAGAAAAGCCCTTAGCGGGGGTATGTGAATTTTCATTGGATGTAAACCCTGATCGGGAGTATCCCCTTATTGAGATCAATGTTAGTCATCAATACATTATAATTGAGGGCTTCCTTCTATACTTAAATGAAAGGAGGCTCTATAGGTGGAACGATAACAATTTGAGGGGTCAGGTTGGCTTAACAAAATGGGCCCATTTAAGAAAAACTTACAATCCGGTAAGCCTTGACATACTTTATAGTTTGAATTCAAATTTTTATTTTGTAAAGGATGATCTGCTATTTCAATTATTAGGAAAGAGGGTATTTGTTAAATTTTGTAAAGTAATGGAAAATGGAAAATGCGGTAAGGCTCCACTGTGGTATCGTGTGAAGAGAACGACAACTGCCAAAGCAACACATATTGCATATGCCATATCAAATTCAACAGCCCCAGATTCATTCAAAAGTAAAAATAACGATTATAGGTTTATTGTCAGGGAAAAGCCAATTGTGGAGAATACTATCTCCAACCTGGATTATTCAGACATAAAAAAACAGCAGTTTACTGAAGCAGAGGTTGTAAAAAGAAAGATCTCAGCAGATATTTCTCAAATAGAGAATGTGCATACGCAATTTAATAGTCAAAAGGAAAAAAATAATATCAGGGTGAATAAGGTTTCTAGCGAGATCCTAGATCAAATTTCGAAATTTCCTGTGTCCAGAGTCACCTTACTGTTGATGTCTGCTGGTCAAGATAAAAATTATATTGAACTTGTTGAAGAATTGGCAAGAAGGTTGGAAAAAATATGCATAGAAAAAACCACACAATCTTTAGAAGAGATAAGGGATACTTTTCAGGCGAATCCTGAGATGCAGGCTAGATTTGATAAGGAATATTACCAGAGCATTGAAGAATATAAAATTACACTCGAACTTATTAAGGAAGACCTTTTGATTACTCTGATAAAACAAATGGAAAATATGTGGGCAGCTGAAAAAAAGTTTAGTACAGAGGAGGAGTATGTTTCGCCGAGGTTTTTAGTAGCAGATGGATTTCTAATCGACCTAGCAGAGGAAAAACCGATTAACCCAAAGGATCCGCGCTTACTGACACTGCTAAAAGATCATCAGCGTGCCATGATTGACCAAATGAATTTAGTTAAGTGGAATGACTTCAAAAAATATCAAGATCCTATCCCGCTGAAAGCCAAAACCTTATTTAAATTTTGTAAACAAATAAAGAAAAAATTCCTACGAGGTGCGGACTTCAAGTTACATACATTACCTACAGAAGCAAATTTAAAGTATGAGCCGGAGCGGATGACAGTTTTGTGTTCCTGTGTCCCTATTCTTTTGGATGACCAAACTGTCCAATATCTGTATGATGACAGCATTATTCCTGAATTTGAAGCAACATCTTCATATGCAACAAAGCAGTCAAAGTGTGGGCGGAAAATGTCTTTGCAAATGGAGCCTGACCTCCTTTTTCAAGAGGCCATTAGACGGATGCGACATTTAACTGCTTATGACGTTTTGAGAAGAAACTATATTGCGGCATTTGAGGAGCTATATATGGGAAACTGTAACGATTAAATAGTTGGTAAGATTATCAGTTATGGATACCAACATATAAGCGGGTGATGTCTCATTTCAATGAGGTCAGATAACTGGTACAGTTTCGCCTTTAATACACTTGTTTGACAGAAACTTGTTTTTAATTGCTTGATTAGCTAAGTAACTCGAGCCGTACTGTAGTACCGTTAAATATATATTATGTAGGACTTAGTAGAATATACTAATAATAGATACTGCAATTGACGATCCCAATTACTGTTTTATTGACTAACTTTCACTGAAATGTTTTCATTCTCTGATTTTATATTTAGTTGGCGAACTAGCTCATCCTAATTATAATTAAACTTATATATAGCATAAACCGACAATAATGCGTGGGTGGTCCTCCATGCCGAATTTGTGAACTGAATTATTATCTAAGCACTGGATCGATCACCTTAAGATGATATATTATTTATAACTAAAACGCAGCAGCATTACACTCCAGAGTAACTCCTGAATTTCGTCATGGCATGTACTTATACTATATAACCAACAAAGGATGACTGAATAAGAACCAAATACTTTTCAAGAGATAAGATACGCGTTGCCATTGTTCGCAAGGCAGATCAAGAAGCTTCCTAGGCCTGTGAAAAAAGGAGGAAAAAAGAAATGAATTTTCTAGCTGTATTTAGATTGGATTTGAGGTTCACTAGTATAAGCAACAGCTCCAGTTCTTTAGTCAAGTGCCAGCTTCCCTTGAAATATTAACCTCCCTTTTTTCTTCGTAAACCACTATTATGACCATCGGCCTGTTAATAAGGAGAAAAATAGAAAACTGAAGCAATAGCGGTATCATAAAGCTGACCGTGTAAAGTCACCACTAACCTCCCAATAAACTCTTCCAACTCTGTTTTTTTCAAAGCTAGTGGTGCATTTGAACGCTATTTAGGATTCCGATCTCTTCAGAAACATGCTGATTTAGAAGTAGTCAAATTACTTATAGGCGTGAATTTCGAAATTGATCTCTTAAGCAGAATTTAGTTGTATCAAACTATATTCGTTTTGGAGCGCATATACTTTACATTTCGATGCGTTTAACGTTGCCTCTGTTCTTTTCCTATTAATTCTATTAGATAAGTTTATTTCCATCTCATATAAAGAAGAACCTGTCGAGGTTATATGATCTCTTTTCCATCTTTTTACCGATTCTGGTTAGTGTATGCTTCATTTGAGTTTCTTGCACTGCTTTGCCGACCAAATATGGAAATCATCTATTTTAACTCTATTATTGAAGAGGCTTTTCCTGGCACATATAAATATGAATATAAATGTTGTGCAGCTGTAATATTTGGCTAGAATTACCAGCCTGATTGCGGGTTATATATTGCCTTCTTTTGGACATTTACTCCCGGTGTAATGTTGGCAGCAGTAGTACCTATACCTGTGTGCCACCCGTTTGGATATTACTATAACTTCAAAATATGGGAGGATTGCTTTCTCGAAAGTTGCTAAAAAAATCATTCGGGAATTTTCGCTACAGATTAATCAAATGTAGCTCAACAGTCTTCATATTATGAGTTTAAAAGTTCTTTAATATTCTTGTACATCTCAATTGTTATGTCAACCAATTACCAGTTAAAAAGAGAGAAATTTTATGAGTTATTAGATGATTATGCGGTGCAGAACATTGAGGTTCCTCGTGATAATGATAATACGCACAGTTAGAGAGCAAGTTAGAAAGCAGATTAGAGAGGGACAAGAAAGATAATATCTTCAGTTCTGTAAGGCTACTTTTAAACCAAATGAGCCAGAAGACTTCTCTATTCGTGAGCGTCCCAAAAGTTATGGTCATTGCCAGTGGAGACGAAGCTGTACTTTTTACTGCTTCACCTGTGTTTTATATAGATAGCTCATAAAGAGATATTGACACCAAACTCAAACGAAAGCTTACAATTCCGCATCAGCATTGAGACCCTATATTCCCCTCATCTATTCCAAATAAGAATCATATAAAGAATTCACTAGGCGCAGATAACTGCTGATTTATAGACATAATCCCTTCGCATCCACGTTAGCATGATTGGTGACACGCTTTCTGAGCATTAGCTTGCGATAGGTTTCCAGCATCTCCAGTTACAATCATGGATAAATACACAAGGCGACGTTCAAACATGACTGAGGAAATGCAGTATTTAAAGCTTACTCTTTCCTCAGTTGAGTACGGTAAAATCGATTAACAAGCCATTTCAATAGTTATAATTTTTTTTTTTGGTCATGGAAGACCTGAACTAAAGTGTTTTAGTAAACCAATTGGAGTGAGAGTTTTTCATTCCGAAGATTCTTTATCTCAAAATTTCTTTATCGAAAGACACTTCTGTGTCACTGTCCGTTCAATCAGTCAGATAGTTCCAACTCCGATGTCTTCCAATACCTCAACGAAGACCGAAAAATAAAAGGTTTGTTTGACGGAGTGTGTTGATTAGTGCATTGGTGACGTGGGGTAGCAAAATCCAGATACTTCTATTTTTTGAAAAAGATAAGAGAGAGTGCTAGAATGTTTTCACGTTTATCAGTACACGAAAAACAAAACCTGAAGCAAATGATTACCATAACTATTGTCCACTTATGGGGAAGTTGCTAAAAATAACACATTATTTACTAAGGGAACACAAATTGCTCATAGTATACTTGACTTTTTTTACTTAACTTTTGCAGCGATTGGTGATGAAATGTTTCAAAAAAAAAAAAAAAATCGAAAATCCATTGTATTGCATAAGAAATGGCGAATTTTAGGCACGAAATTAACTTACATCTCTCCATTCCTTTCCTCATGAAAGAACCGTTATGTTAGCTAGCCCTGAACTTCTTATTTTGGAAGGACCCTCACCTCAATTTTCAAATGAACCGCGGACTTCACTTTCTACGGTCGTTTCTTCAAAAATCTTTACAACGTATATCGCCTGTTGCATTGCCTTTTTCGGAAAACCTTATTTTACGACAAACCTTTTTTAGGATTAAAGTTTAAAAAATTTCTTCGTCTGCCTCAAAATTGCGCAGCTTTAAGCTTCCAGAATGTTTTACACGAAATACCCTAGCGCTGCATTTCTTTTTTTCCTCAGTTGCGGTAGTAGAAAAGTATTACATCAGCACGAGTAACAACTTATGGTGTCAGTTTCATAATTTCACGCACTAAAGTTAATTTCCCCTTTTGTTCAAAAACTTTCAGGAGGTGTGGCCATGATGGACAGAAAGAATGTTATGCTTCAGGATTATTGTACAATTATTTAGATTTGCTAAAGCGCGTCTTATAGTAATCGTGCAGTAAATTTTGTAATTCAGTTCCAGTTCACTTTATCATGATAGTGTTTTATCAGTTTCGAATTTTTGGCACACGAAAGCTTGTTTTCCTTTATAATTCTTTTCAGGAATTATACCTTACTTCAATTTAGAAGCGCATAGCAAACGGGAAGAATGCGTACACTGCAGGGTTGTTGTGATCCGTCACGTGTATGCAAAACGCGTTAGAGAGTAGTTATGTGCTAACTGTGTGGTAGAAATTTATATTTCTCTTTTAAGGTTGTTTGGTATGTATCCGCCGTGAAAAAAGTAAGAAAACATCCAAATGGGCTCCTGCCTGAATGTTTCCTTCGATAAACGTATACGCCAATAGTGAAGAAAGTCGCCTAAATTTATTCTGTTGTAACGAATGATTCATGGTTTAACTTTTTTAGACTCTAGTATAACTAGCAAGTATACATATTTGCTCAAAACATGTTCGAGTGCGAAAGTGTTGACATATAAAGAGACACTTCTTTTACGTTCCACTGTTTCGAGTTTACGTTGAAGATTTGTTTTAGGGTGCTTAATCAAAGAACAACAAATAAAAAATGCCTGTGGCTGCTCGATATATATTTTTGACCGGCCTATTTTTGCTATCTGTAGCTAATGTTGCTCTAGTACTACAGAGGCTTGTTTGCCAGCTGGAGAGAAGAAAAATGGTATGACTATAAACTTTTACCAATATTCCTTAAAAGATTCATCTACATACTCAAATCCATCATATATGGCCTATGGTTATGCTGATGCAGAAAAACTGGGTTCTGTAAGTGGGCAAACAAAGCTTTCCATCGATTATTCCATCCCATGTAATGGCGCATCAGATACTTGTGCTTGTTCCGATGATGATGCTACTGAATATAGCGCTTCCCAGGTTGTACCAGTGAAGCGTGGCGTTAAACTTTGTTCTGATAATACAACTCTTTCTTCTAAAACTGAGAAACGTGAAAATGACGATTGCGATCAAGGCGCTGCCTACTGGAGTTCAGATCTGTTCGGATTCTACACAACACCCACCAACGTAACCGTGGAAATGACAGGTTACTTTTTACCACCAAAAACTGGTACCTACACATTTGGCTTCGCTACTGTGGATGATTCAGCAATTTTATCGGTTGGAGGTAATGTTGCCTTTGAATGTTGTAAACAGGAACAGCCTCCTATCACATCAACGGATTTCACTATTAACGGTATTAAACCATGGAACGCAGATGCACCTACCGACATAAAGGGGTCAACGTACATGTACGCCGGTTACTATTACCCGATCAAAATTGTTTATTCAAATGCTGTATCCTGGGGTACGCTTCCTGTTAGTGTGGTATTGCCAGATGGTACTGAGGTTAATGATGATTTTGAAGGATATGTTTTTTCTTTTGACGATAATGCTACTCAAGCTCACTGTTCCGTTCCAAACCCTGCTGAGCATGCAAGAACTTGTGTATCATCTGCAACATCTTCCTGGTCGTCCAGTGAAGTCTGTACAGAGTGTACCGAGACCGAGTCTACCAGTTATGTGACACCATATGTCACTAGCTCTTCCTGGTCGTCCAGTGAAGTCTGTACAGAGTGCACCGAGACCGAGTCTAC
>ERZ794946.32-NODE-32-length-112418-cov-134.982619_pt1 | contig 112418 bp, 62 predicted proteins | sample MGYA00433072_ERZ794946 | MGnify/ENA primary metagenome ERZ794946 (study PRJEB30137, sample SAMN04331413) | food metagenome | isolation source: Y3 must sample point D1 replicate A | place: Australia: South Australia | collected 2014 ...
TTGCTCATCATTGATTTCGGCATCTTTGTGTAGAAAACTACAAATGTCTGACGGAACACTGTTTACTGATTTGAAGGAGAGAAAGTTGATTAGGACCATTGTGCCAAGAGGTTTAGTGCGTTCCTTGAAGCTGGACGTTAAGCTTGCTGATCCAAGTGACGCTCAGCAACTTTACGAAAGGGAGTTTCCCTTGCGTAAGTACCCAACTTTTGTTGGACCGCATGACGAGTGGACGCTTACAGAGGCAATGGCTATCGACTACTACTTGATCCATCTGTCGAGCGACAAGGAAGCTGTGCGCCAGTTGTTGGGTCCCGAAGGTGACTTCAAAACTCGTGCAGATATTTTAAGATGGGAATCGCTTTCCAACAGTGATTTCTTGAATGAGGTTTGTGAGGTGTTTTTCCCTCTAATTGGCGTAAAGCCATATAATGCCACTGAATTCAAAGTCGCAAGAGAGAATGTCGACACCATTGTTTCGCTTTACGAGAAAAGGTTAAAGAAACAGCAATACCTTGTCTGTGATGACCACGAAACTCTTGCTGATTTAATCTCAGCGGCTGCTTTTTCGCTAGGGTTTATAAGTTTTTTCGATGAAACATGGAGGTCTAAGCATCCAGAGGTTACGCGCTGGTTTAATCGAGTAATTAAGTCCCGCTTTTTTGAAGGTGAATTTGAGAGTTTCAAAATGTGTGAGACTGAGATGCAACCCATTAAATAAGAGTATAGTGTATAAAGGTCAGTATAATTTATAACCTGGGTCGGTCCTTTAAGCGATTTTTTCTTATTAACCTTGTCAGCCGTTTCCACGTGACGGGAAAAGTGTCCGATATTGAAATAGATGAAAAATTTTTTTGTTTTAATATTAGGCGATGGGCAGAGATAGCTTACAATTGCACGTAGAGACTAGTATATCTATTTGTATATCCCAGTTCCTGCAAAAACTTTATATAATTAACGTTCCATAATCATGGTGGAATGTATCACTCCCGAAGCCATTTTTATAGGTGCTAACAAGCAAACTCAGGTTAGCGATATACACAAAGTTAAAAAAATCGTCGCATTTGGCGCAGGTAAAACTATTGCATTATGGGACCCCATTGAACCAAATAATAAAGGTGTTTATGCAACTTTGAAAGGCCACGAAGCTGAAGTGACTTGTGTCAGATTTGTCCCAGATTCAGATTTTATGGTATCTGCATCTGAGGATCACCATGTTAAGATCTGGAAATTTACTGATTACTCACATTTACAATGTATTCAAACCATTCAACATTACTCGAAGACGATTGTGGCATTAAGCGCTTTACCAAGTCTTATTTCAGTCGGTTGTGCTGATGGTACTATCAGCATATGGAGACAAAATATTCAAAATGATGAGTTTGGTCTTGCTCATGAATTCACCATAAAAAAGGGATTCTTCTATCCACTGTGTTTATCACTGTCAAAAGTTGAAGAAAAAAAGTATTTACTTGCCGTTGGGGGTACTAATGTGAACGTTTTTATCGCATCTTTCATTTTAAGTGATTCTGGCATTGAGAAGTGTCGAGTGGTTGCAGAATTGGAAGGTCATGAAGACTGGGTCAAGTCATTGGCTTTCCGTCACCAGGAAACTCCGGGTGATTATTTGTTATGCTCTGGCTCTCAGGACCGTTATATTAGATTGTGGAGAATTAGGATTAACGATTTAATCGATGACTCTGAAGAAGATTCAAAGAAATTAACATTATTGAGCAATAAACAATATAAATTTCAAATTGATGATGAATTGAGAGTAGGCATAAATTTTGAAGCCTTAATTATGGGCCATGATGATTGGATTTCATCCCTTCAGTGGCACGAAAGTCGCTTACAACTACTAGCTGCTACTGCTGATACTTCATTGATGGTATGGGAACCTGATGAGACTTCAGGCATTTGGGTGTGCAGTCTACGGTTAGGAGAAATGTCCTCAAAAGGTGCCTCAACTGCAACGGGTTCCTCTGGAGGTTTTTGGTCCTGTCTATGGTTTACTCATGAGAGAATTGATTTCTTTTTGACCAATGGTAAGACTGGGTCCTGGAGGATGTGGGCTACAAAGGATAATATTATTTGCGATCAAAGGTTGGGCATATCCGGTGCCACGAAGGATGTGACGGACATTGCTTGGTCTCCTAGCGGCGAGTACCTATTGGCTACTTCTCTGGATCAGACCACTAGACTCTTTGCTCCATGGATTTATGATGCCAGCGGGAGAAAAAGGGAAATAGCTACCTGGCATGAATTTTCTAGGCCACAAATACATGGTTATGATATGATTTGTGTTGAGACAGTGACGGATACCAGATTTGTAAGTGGTGGTGATGAAAAAATCTTGAGATCATTTGACCTACCTAAAGGGGTGGCAGGAATGTTACAAAAGTTTGTTGGTATTCAATTTGAGGAAAAAAGTGAAATGCCAGACTCTGCTACCGTTCCTGTGTTAGGTTTGTCTAATAAAGCTGGTGAGGATGACGCAAATGAAGATGATGAAGAGGAGGAAGGTGGTAATAAAGAAACACCAGATATCACTGATCCATTGTCCTTGCTAGAATGTCCACCTATGGAAGACCAATTACAAAGACACTTGTTATGGCCTGAAGTGGAAAAGCTTTACGGACATGGTTTTGAAATAACGTGTCTTGATATTTCTCCGGATCAGAAATTAATTGCTTCTGCTTGTAGATCAAATAATGTTCAGAATGCAGTTATTAGAATATTCAGCACAGAAAATTGGTTAGAAATAAAGCCTGCATTACCGTTCCACAGTCTAACGATAACAAGATTAAAATTCTCTAAAGATGGAAAATTTTTATTGAGTGTTTGTAGAGACAGAAAATGGGCGCTTTGGGAAAGAAATATGGAAGATAATACTTTTGAATTGAGATTCAAAAATGAAAAACCACACACAAGGATTATATGGGATGCAGACTGGGCACCATTAGAGTTTGGTAATGTTTTTGTCACCGCGTCCAGGGATAAAACTGTCAAAGTATGGAGGCACCAAAAGGAGCCAGCTGATGACTACGTTCTGGAAGCATCAATTAAACACACTAAAGCTGTCACTGCTATTTCCGTACATGACAGCATGATAAGAGAGAAAATTTTGATATCGGTGGGTCTTGAAAACGGTGAGATTTATTTATACAGTTATACTTTGGGAAAGTTTGAGTTAATAACGCAGCTAAACGAGGATATAACACCAGCAGACAAAATTACAAGATTGAGGTGGTCACATTTAAAGAGAAACGGTAAATTATTTTTAGGTGTAGGAAGTAGTGATTTGTCCACCCGTATATACTCATTAGCATATGAATAGGCAATATCTATATCATTTCTCATGTGAAAAGAAGAGGATAATAAGTTAATGCCTTTATTTGGCTTTATTATTTACAATTTTCGTGATTCTGTGTAAAGGAGTTGGAGTTTTTTTTTTTTTTACTAAGGTGCGATATCCCAAGTAGATAACCACTGCAAAGGTAAGTATTCCGCTTTATCACCATGCATACCCTGACATATTGGAGCAAATAAATTATAAATGTATATACATCCGCCAAACAATGACAAATAGATGGGATATTTGACCATCCAATGGACTCTTGTCAAAGTGAAATCAAGCACAAATCCGAAAACAAGCATTGCAAAATATAAAGCGGGAACGTAGTGATGTACATACGTCACTCTCCCCATCATTGCAAAAGGCAGATAATGTGTCATCCAGGAAATGAAAGGGAAAATACCCTGTATCGTTATTTGCCAGATTTGATCGTCTGAGAGATAAAGCGTTTGTCTCCTCCAACGATATAATATAAAAAGAATAATAAATGGGAAGATGATTAAGGAGACAGTAGAAATCCATGTATTGAAGGGAGATCCCATCAAGTAATATCGAGTGATATATCCCGCCCATGAACACATTCTTAGCCCTTTATGCAAGGTTGGCCATTCCCATGCATCAGACGATAAACTATCATATTTATCCTCATCAGGCACTAACGCGTTATTAGAGGAGGCCATGGCAAAATTAGTTAGAATAAAATCGGTCCAAAAATTGGACTTTGGTGGAACGTAATCTTCTGCGGTTTCTAAATTGTGGTTCCAGTGATCTTCTACATTCCACCAGGTCGATTTGTCCCTACGACTCCAGGAGTCTTTGCAGACGATTTCAGCTTGTTTAAATCCCCAAGCTGGATACGTCAATCCAGTAGAAGCCAAGTAACAACCTAAAACTTTGTGTCTCAACCTGAAGAAAGTAGAAACTGGATGTAAAATAGTTGAATTCTCATTAGAATAGACGGGATTTGGTGAATCCATTTGTTTCACAATCTCCACTATCCAATCATCCTTTTCATCGCCAACACTTTGTGACCCATAGCCTGAAACCTCATAATTTCCTCTAGAGACGTGAGAAGGTACATCATGCGAGTGAAGATTCGATCCTGTATTTTTATGGCTGAGACGAACTTCCACACCATCCGTTATTGGGATTATTTTGCCATTCAAAGTCCCGTTCTGATCTAGTTCCAATCCAGAAGACCTAGAAAATTCAAACTTCCAAACATTATTAGAGTCTGCGAATCCATATCCAGTGATTTGGCGCTGTCCAGAGCCTTCTGGGTATACTTGAATATGTGAATGCAGCAGATTCGGGCTTAAACCATGCGACCTTATGGTTAACTCTGACCCAAATGCTACATCACGAGGACCCGCCTCAATCTGAGTTCCCTCCAAGTTTATCTGAAATAACGTATTTGTAGTAGAATCCCCCGTGCCAGATTTGTACAACAACACAAAGTGAATTTTGAAGCAATAGAGATAGATAAGAAAAGGAATTACTATCAGATTAATGATTCTGATAAGCCAATGTTTGTAATATTTTATTCTAGGCAATTCTTTATCACAATAGAGCAAAAATAGTTCTATACATGTGTAGAGGCCGACTACAACTGTGATAAAAAGACCAACCCATTTCACAGAACAAACGCAACCAATAGATAAACCAGTTAATAACATCCATAACGACCATTTTTTCGTCATTTGTTGCTTTCTCAACGTATACAACTTTATCATACAGGCAAAAGTCGTCATCGAGAAAAAAAGCAGCATTGAATCTAGCAATATGAATTTTGAGAGGACAATATATGAATGTTCCAACGTTACCATCGTAGCAATCAAATAAACAGTAAAATAATTGAACCCCATCCATTTGGCTGTAAAGAAAGCTACTGGTGTACATAGAGCTCCAAATGTGGCATTAAATTGTCTCATTAGTTTAAAGTTTACGTTTTCCGGATATGCATTATTAGAGGAAAAGTCAAATTGACCGTCAAATCCTGCCATCCATTCGCTTAATGCAATAAGCATTTTACCAAGTGGAGGGTGGACATCATGGTAGTACTCATGTTTGATGTAGTATGATCCGAATTTTCCAAAATGAGCCTCATCCCAGACAACATAATTGTTCTGATCTATATGTTGGAATCTTAGATAAAACGAAGTTATAGTTAATAAAAGGGGACCTATGACATCCCTTAAAATTTTCAACGCAGTGTATTCTTCATTTTTTTTTGTCCTATGTTTTTCTTCTAGTTGCTCAAAGCAATCTAATTGTTCATCTTGAATATCGGAGGCATTAGCTTTTGGTTGATTAACATAATGTTCGCGTAAGTTTTCATCTTCAGTATCAATTGATGAAAATCCCGTTCCCTTGGCTTTACTCATTGGTAAATAATAAGAAAAACAGTATGTTAGGACTATCGTTTGGTATATTAAACTGCCAAGAGAAGATAATTTAAAGAATTGTTTCAACGCGAAACGTGACTATAGCTAATGCTCTTTTCAAATTATTGAACTTATTACATTTATAAAAACGGGTAACCTAATAACGTCAAGTATATGGGCAAAACCGTTATTGAAGAGAAGATGTTCCATTGTTCATCAAATTAATATAAATCAATGAATAATATAATACAACTAGATTGAATTATATCTTTATGCTTTCTATGAGTATCTTTACACCAGAATATACTTGCGCCCATATGTATATATGTGTGTGTATATATCAGAAGAATTATCGTTAGTAATTGCAATACCTTAGGGAGCGAATGGGATTCAACTCTTGGTATTTAATACATTTTAGCAAAGAGTTTTTGTACTCGTCATCTTGATATTTCTCGTAAATGAGGGACAAATACCACCAAACTTCTGGGGAATAGTAAGCCTCGATCGATTCTAGTATTGCGCACTCCAATAGAAATTTTAGTCTTGCATACGCTGCTGACCTATCTGTGTCATTAACGAACGTAAGTTTGGCCCTCTTACCTGGTTTTTTATCAAGGCTGAGAGTATAATAACGCTCAAGATTAGTTTCCTCGACGCCTAGTTCTTCAGGGAAAATTAATTCAGCGAATCCGACCAAGGCATCTAAATTATTCTCATCATAGTACAGAACTGTTTCAAATTCCTTTAATGCCACGCCTGGTTCATCTTTTATTATTGATAAATAACCGTTAGCAATATTACAATTTAAATTCTTGAATTTACTTTCGACATTGGAGGCTTCTTTGATGGCGGCCTTGGCATCCTCATCATTGTCTTTTGTTCTCATGTACATATTTGCAGCAAAAATCCACACCATTTGTAAAAGATATTCTTTAGTTTGAGAATATTTGGGACCCATGCTGTTCAATTCAGGTTGTGAATCTGGAAATAATGTTGCGTATAATTCAAAGACCTCTGGAAGTGTCTCCAGTGCCTCTAAAGTGCCAAAAATTTCTTCAATTAGCGCCAATTGCGTTAATTTTAGGTGAATAAATTGCCATCTATCATTCAGAAGTAAAGTATTGTTCTGAAGACTTTCATTCATAGCTTCTAGAACAGAGCAAACTATCTTGTACGACATTTCCTTATCCTCTTGCACAGACCTACAAAGAGCTAATAGATGCCAAGCTTTGTAGTAATTTGGGTTTTTACTTAATATCAATGATTCTAGAGTCTTGATTGCAGTTTCAATGTGCCTCTGTTGTGCTAGAGTGTAAGAATATTTAAATTGTAATTCACGTAATGCCTTCTCCTCCTCTCCTTCTTCCTGCTCTTCTACATCAGCATTGTCTTTTTCTTTTGTGGACAGCATCATTGCATTACATAGATATGAAGTCAAATTATTAGATACAAGAAAATCTAACTGATATTTTCTGATTTCGTACAATGTTGACCACGCATTTGTTAGAACTTTCGAAATGTTTCCTGGGTATACACATCTGGTGCTGTTTTCTAGCCAATCTAAAGATTCTGATTGGCTCATTAATGGCAAATTATATTCTTTGTAGAAGGAATTCAAGGAAGTCGCAAACGTAGATACCGTATTATCGTAATCAAAAACATTTTCGATTGAATCGGTTTTGGAGGAGTTTTGTAAAATAAAAGAATACGCATCAATGAATGAAATTATGTCACGGTGGGAGTTATCGTGCAGTTGATAGTACTTGTCGTTGTATTTCACAAAATTAACAAAATTTAGTATAGATTCTCTTTTAAATGTCTTCTTCTTTATTTCGTCATTACTGTTATCGCTTAGGTTTTGGAAAAGAAACATTGCTGTTTTCGAAACTTCAATACTTTGAAAAGTCTTTTCCATTGAAGATATTATGAAATTATACCAACTGGGATTCACTTTTATTTTTTTTATGTGAGTGAATTTGAAATAATACTGCAAAAAGACATTAAAATGCTCCAAAGCTTCATCATTTGTCTCACTAGCAGTAGGAAATTTGGCCTTCAACAAAACGTTCTGTCCGAACTTCAAATAAAGATCATCATTATCAATGTGCTTTTTGAGAGGTGACTGGAACTTCTTTATCATGTAAAGGAAAAGAATAAAAGGATTTTCGACGGTAGTTTTAAAATTTTCTGCTAAATCCTGAATTTGATTGAACCTGAGTTTTGCGACGATCAAGCTGATGTATTCGAAAAGAAGACCGTTTGATTCGGGAGGGATCGTATCCACGTGGGCCAGTAGTTCTTTGTAAAAAACATTTTGCATGATATTTATGTCTTGCGAAACTAGACCACGGTAGTACAGGTTTTCTACGATCAAATACCTATCATACTGCTCCATAAGTGCTGTTCTTTGTGATGCAGTGTTATTATGAATTTTCAACGAGTGCAGCAAGCACCGCTGCGATTCCTGAAATTGGCCCCTGTGGAAGAAAAGAATACCGAGGCAATTGAACAGAATTTTCTCCACTAGTTTTGTAATCTCCGGATAGTCATTCAACTCCTCCATCATACTCATATTCTTTTCTAAATTTTGACTTTCCTTCAGTAAAACATCACAAACTGGTTTTGCAGGCCCATTCGATCCAATAACATGGTAATGTAGTCTAAACTGTAAGTTAAGTACGGAATCTAAACTATCAAACCCTGAATTGAAGGTGCTGCCACCTAAGAGTCGCGCTCTTAGCGCTTGGTCGACCACATCTATTATCTTCGATGGAACAGTAGGAGGAATCCGAACATTTGAGTTAGGCATTGGGCAAGTTGGTATTGAACTTCTTTCCAGCTGGCGTGTTCAACTTGTTCCTTCCAGTATGCCACACATTATGCCATGCACACCTAAAGCACATATTTTCGTTATTTTTCACCACAATAGGTGGATCTCGAAAAGGATGGAAAATCAGGAAAAAGAAATGTTGAGAAAAAAATAAACCGACTCCCGTTTAGTTTTCTCCTATTTCCGTGTATATGCGTGGTTATTCGTTTTTTCGAATCCTTTTATGAATGTCCGAGGAGGTAGTACAATCCGAAATAGACTAAAGAAAAGCGAAAGCCGTGAGTTTGTTTGATGATAGATGATTCGCAGCTTTGTCATCAACGGGCCACCCTATTCGAAGAAGGGAATGGAAAACGGACTGACGTAGTCAATAAGCGTCTTCATATCTTAGCATTGTTGAGAGATACATAGTGTACTCCATATCGTTCTTTTTTTTTGTATATATCAAGCCACATATCCTGTTTCTTTAATCTTTTATACGCCGTAAGAATCGGGTACTGACATAAGTGTAAGTAGCCGTACAGAGAACAAATATGACTAAATCGGTTGGTGATGAAGAGTCACGGTACATTGAGGACCCTAGTTTTGCAGCAGCTGCTGCATTTACAGGCGGCAGGGACGGGGTTTCGTACAGTAATCAGCGATTTGCTGAGGGTTCCGGCCATTCTTCTGACTTAGCAAAGTCATTAGAAGACTATCGGCCTCCTGATGAAAAGCCGTCCTCATTGTCATCTGTGGGGGAAGGTGGCGCTAATGAGGAAGAGAAGGGCGGTAACGACGGCGGTCCCTTGGCAAGAATTCAAACAGGGCTTTTTTCTCCAAGACTGCGAAATCATAGGAAAAAGATTCTCTCGAAGTTTGTTTTGAACAACTTCTTCATTGCTTGTGTGTGTGTATCGCTCATATCGATTTACTGGGGTGCCTGTTACGGAACAGATCGTTACTTTTTCAAAGTGAAAAATATTGTTGTATTGCAGGATGCGCCATCTAATACTTCAGTTCAATCTATTTCCGCGATCATACCCTCATTGTTAGCGTCTGTCCCCGGGACATGGCATATATACAACGCAACATCATTTCATAGGAAATTTGGTACGACGAACTCCACCGAAATTGACAGAAAAATAGTCGATTTAATATACGATGAGAGATACTGGCTGGCGTTAAACGTTAAACCTAATGCTACAGACACTTTGTATAATTCTTTGATTAGCCAAGACGCAAACTCGGAGTTCAATTCATCAATTTTTTTTGAATCCGTGTTTGAAAGTGGTCGTGACCCATCGAGTGTTAAATCGACCATTCTACCACTCATGCAACAATTGGAGGTCCGCCTTCAGAAATATTACGTCAAAGAATATCTTCCCTCATTGATGAGCAACATCACTTCTAATGACAGAGATCTTAATATAAACATGGAGAACTGGGCGATTGCAGGACAGTTGTTGTTCACCTACAAAGATTATCGTCCCTTTGCTGATCGTATTCTAATGGCCCCTCTGCAGGTCGGTCTGATTTATTGTATTTTGTTAACCGTTTTACAACTGTCATTATATGGTAAGTTGCACGGAGAAATGGCCAGAGTTCTGAAGCCAAAGCATATTTTAATCTACAGGCTTTTAATTTCCTGGGCAACTTATTTTCTTCTTTCCATTGGATTCTGTACCGTATCTGCAATTTTTAGGATCGATTTCACCCCCGCCTTTGGCAGAGGAGGATTCGTAGTATATTGGATGTCTACGTGGTTGGTAATGATGGCTGTTGGTGGTGCCAATGAAAACGTTCTCAGCTTAGTTATAGCTTACTGCCCTCCATACCTGAGTATTTGGTTGATGACGTGGATCATATTAAATATTTCTGCTTCATTCTACCCAATGGTTTTGAACAACGAATTTTACAGGTACGGCTACATAATGCCAATCCATAATGCCGTGGATATCTATAAAGTGATTTTTTTGAATTTAACCAAAAGAAAAATGGGAAGAAATTACGGTATTCTCGTGGCATGGGTTGCCCTCAATACATCCTTGATGCCATTTTGTATGAAGTTTGCAGGTAAAAAAATGCAAAAAAATGCTATGCAAGCAGCAGAAGCCGCTGTCGCAGCAGCGACCCAGCGTGCTAGCCGCCCGGCAGAGGCCAATACTGATAAAAATAACAACCCGCCCGGAAATTAATGGGTAGGGTTAATAGCTTATTCATATATACACTTAATACGATTGAAAATTATTTATATTCTCATCATCATAAGATGAAGATGCAAATATCACAACAATTATATAACGTCGTTTGTTTGTTTGGTGACACATTAGTGTTTCATTCCGGGTAGCTATTTTGTTTTTCTCATGCCAAGAATTCTGTAAGGCACTTAAAAGTATTCCTAAATACCACTTTCATACATGGTTAACAAGGTAAACACAAAACTTGCATTATAGTTAAAAGGGACTGTTTGATCATTACCCTTTTTCTGGAAAGCGGATATTTATTATGAGTACTGAACAGGTCGGTAGAAAGAAATCGTATAGATGGGTTAGTGCATCTCAAGCAAGTTATGACGGCGCCGGATGGGACAGTAGTGACGAATATGACTACTCTTCCGAGGATGGCACAAAAGGTTCAGAAATTCACAAGCAAAAAATATCTAATTTACCTAGTTTACCCAAGCTCAATTATACAGATGTTAGTGGTGAGCATGATGAAAATACGGGTGAAAATAAAGACAGCAATGATAATAACGTCAGTAAGAGTGATATTAGTCCTAGTGACAAGGAAGTAGGCTATCTCTCAGATGGGGTGCCTAAACTTATGGCTTCAAGAGAGTCTGTGGAATTACAAGCGAAAAAATCCAGCGAGCACTCCAAATCAGATTATCTTTCGTCGACAGCATCTTTGAAAAGTCCAAGTGAAAACAAAAAATCACCACATACAAATAGGGCTGTAAACGAAGACCTAGACAATTTGATAGAGCAAATATCAAGGGAGATGACACCAGAAATTAGGCAAACATCTGATTTTCGACGTGATTCAGACAGTTGTGACGAAATCCAAAACGAAGCACCATTGGGGGAAGCGGTACCCTCTTCATCATCTCCTGTAGAAGAAGATGAAAAATCACATTCCTTAGGGGTTTCAATGGATACTAATGAAGCTGATACCACTTTCAATACGCCAACAAGGAATGGAAATGAACATTTGAGTAGTGATGGCGATGTTTCTGAGCAGAAAGACGACGAGTTTAAAGTGTCCGAAAGAGGCTACCTTGCAGATATTCTGCCTGCGGAGAAAGAGGAGAATTTACAACAGGAAGATGATGGTGAAGTCGAGAGCTCAGGAGCTTTGGAAAAGAAAGAAAAAAGTGAAGAAAAGACTAGTATTAGGAATAGGAACTCTACATCTAGTGGGCAAGATAAAGTAGCAAAGCCGAAACCCGTAGCAAATGAAACAAAAACTAGTGATAATGGATATCGAAATTCTTTTTTCAATGATTATCAGCATTCGTCAGACTCTGAAGAAGATGATAACAACGAAGGCAACAGTGGTAGTAGTGATGATGATAATCGATCTTCGGTTAGTGATAAACATGCTGATATTAACCAGCAATCGAAACAACTTGATACAACTGACGATGATGCATTGTCGTATACCGAATCAATAAAATATTCGACAAATGAGACAGAAGAAGAAGATAATGAAGATAATGAATCCATAGAAGACAAAAACGAAGATAATGAATCCATAGAAGACGAAAATGAAGATACAGATAGCTATAAATTTTCTAATAGGGAAAAAGGTTCCATTCTACTTACGAGTGATGAAGAGGAGGAGGAAAAAGGTATGAGCTCTGATTCAGATGAAGGCAGTCTCAAGGCGCCCAAATCAGGTTATTTCTCCAAAATGATTGGTAATGATGATAAAGGTGATTCAGCATTGCAACCTAATCAAATAGACACCATTGAAAATACCAATTTGTCAAATAGCGGTTCTGAATTGGAAAACAGCGATGGCAGCGATGAGGAAGACCACATAAATGAAGACAAAGTTTTGGAAGAAAGTTCAGTTAAAGACTCCACTGATGTTGATTCTTGGAAGCCGGACAGTGAGGCCTTACGATCAGGGTTCGTACAGGATACAGCCAATAAGAAAGCGCCACCAGGTTACGTGATCGATTCTAACGGGAAGCTAGTAGATTTAACACCTGCTAGTATGAAACCACGTGTTGTATCGACTTATTCAGAGATGGAGAGTACTTGGGATGCATTCCCTTCCAAAGGCGAAGATGACGATTTGGAGACAATCAGGGACACTAAGACTATATACGACAACAATACGATTTATAATGTTCCCGGTTTGATTGGTAACCAATCAAATTTGCCACCTCTACCGATGGACGCACAGGAACAATTAAATGCAGGAAACGATAATAGTACAACAGATAATGATAATAGTAACAATACTGCCAATGATTTGGCAGCGCGCAGTGCATCTTTCAAAAGTGAAAACAGAACAGTATCTCAAGGCGAAATGACAAGCGTCCATGAACCCAGTACTGAAGAAATGGCGAAATTGGGGCAGCAGAATAACTTACCGAAATTAGATATGAATAAACTACTGAACAGTAAGACTTCGCACGCCGGTAAGATAGAACAGTTGAGAAATTATAAGCGTGAGCTAGATGGATATGATACGGGGATACAAACATGGATAAATTATACGCTAAAATCATCCTCTAATAAGGATAAGGATTTCATAGCTGAGGAGTATAAGCAGCATAGTCACGTTAGGGAAGCATATGCGAACGCGGACGATTTGAGTAAGAAGCATACTGTCATTAACACGGTTGCTAGTGTCAACCAAAATGTAACGCACTTAAGGAGAAAAGTTTTCCAGCATTCTATGAAACCAAAGGATTTATTCGCATCAATAGGTAAGAAAAAACTGTAAGCGTTTTGCTTTACGGTAGAAACACGAAAATGTAAATGCGTTCAATTTTCAATTTTACTGTTTTTTATGTACTTTTATATAAACAGTGGCAATTAATGGCGTTTTTTATTCTACCTAGCAGAGGCGTTACTGACTCTTTTCTGAGCATGTTTCCTCAGTTCTTCATCCATCAAATCTCTTACCCTATGAGCACCTGCGATGCCGATGGCAAGAACGTTCTCTAACCTATCTAACGGAATTTTGTCTTCCACCAATAAAAGAGAAAGTTTTTCTGACTTCCCTACCACACCTAGTGTCACTGTACTCATAGCATTTTCTTCTAATGAATTGGTATCTAATAATGGGGTAGTATCGTACAGCCCGACGGATATACCACTTATGTAATCGAACATTGATATACCGGCATCTATTAAAGCGAGGGTAATACCGTTGATTAAAGATCCCATAATACCGCCATCTTGCTCAAGGACATGGATCTCGATATCGATAACTGTTCTGGGGTAGATATTCAGCATGACATTCTTCTCAAACATCCTCACCAGGGAGGTTTGTATCTCAAGAACACGCCTTTCATTCTTGTGGCTTGATTTACTTCTTTCGAATTTGGAGAATTTTGTAATGTTTACCGATACGTTCAATAAAGCCTTTGAGGTATCCATTTGAGATTTCAATCTTGGCTCTTTTGGACCTTTAACAAGAGTGATAATTTTGTTGTTACCTTGTTCCATGTAGGATGAACCGTCTGCAGCGTGCGGATGTGTGTTGATGGAACTTTCAAAACGGCGGAGTTCATTCCATCGACGTCCATCGAGACGTAGCCCTTCTGGCGAGTATATTTCTAGTCTTGACATATGATGATCCTGCTGTAGTTATGGCACTAAAGTTTTTTGTAAATCTTTTTATATGTTAATAGATTTTACCAGTGGGACCCTGGAAAGAAAATATGTGTAAATGATGTTTTCTTTTGGATGATGTTCATTGCACAATGGTTCGCAATGTCATTCATTCATCCATTCCTTCTAGCTTTTCAATTATTAATGCCTTAAAATTTTTCAATTTCACCGCGTTACCCGAAGATGTAAATGTACCTACTCAAATAAAAGGTTCCTTGCTGGTTGGCTTTCGTAGCTAAATTGAGTGCACGTTACAAGATTATAAATGCGTTTATATATATATATATTCCAGTGAATGATCTACTTTTGCTTAAGCGGCAGAATTGCAAATCTTAATTTTTCTTTTTTGTTTATGTTTTATTTCCTTGTGACAAATAAAATTTTTTTCTCTTCTGAATTTAAAACTAAAGAACAAAATATTAAAATAAACAAACAATTCTCCACTTTTTCTTCTTTTGGTATAGAAACTGATAGAAAAGTCCTAGACCCTTAAAAAGCAAAACACTCATCATTATAACGGGAAAAAATTTGAAGCAAGCTCAAAAGAGATATATATATCATCCAGCATAGACTACTATTAATTTCTATCATTATTGCAATAAAAAAGGAAATATTTAGGGGATCAAGACCATTATTCCATCAGAATGGAAAAAAGTTTAAAAGATCACGGAGATTTTGTTCTTCTGAGCTTCTGCTGTCCTTGAAAACAAATTATCCCGCTGGCCGCCCCAAACAAAAACAACCCCGATTTAATAACATTGTCACAGTATTAGAAATTTTCTTTTTACAAATTACCATTTCCAGCTTACTACTTCCTATAATCCTCAATCTTCAGCAAGCGACGCAGGGAATAGCCGCTGAGGTGCATAACTGTCACTTTTCAATTCGGCCAATGCAATCTCAGGCGGACGAATAAGGGGGCCCTCTCGAGAAAAACAAAAGGAGGATGAGTATTAGTACTTTAATGTTGTGTTCAGTAATTCAGAGACAGACAAGAGAGGTTTCCAACACAATGTCTTTAGACTCATACTATCTTGGGTTTGATCTTTCGACCCAACAACTGAAATGTCTCGCCATTAACCAGGACCTAAAAATTGTCCATTCAGAAACAGTGGAATTTGAAAAGGATCTTCCGCATTATAACACAAAGAAGGGTGTCTATATACACGGCGACACTATCGAATGTCCCGTAGCCATGTGGTTAGAGGCTCTAGATCTGGTTCTCTCGAAATATCACGAGGCTAAATTTCCATTGAACAAAGTTATGGCCGTCTCAGGGTCCTGCCAGCAGCACGGGTCTGTCTACTGGTCCTCCCAAGCCGAATCTCTGTTAGAGCAATTGAATAAGAAACCGGAAAAAGATTTATTGCACTACGTGAGCTCTGTAGCATTTGCAAGGCAAACCGCCCCCAATTGGCAAGACCACAGTACTGCAAAGCAATGTCAAGAGTTTGAAGAGTGCATAGGTGGGCCTGAAAAAATGGCTCAATTAACAGGGTCCAGAGCCCATTTTAGATTTACTGGTCCTCAAATTCTGAAAATTGCACAATTAGAACCAGAAGCTTACGAAAAAACAAAGACCATTTCTTTAGTGTCTAATTTTTTGACTTCTATCTTAGTGGGCCATCTTGTTGAATTAGAGGAGGCAGATGCCTGTGGTATGAACCTTTATGATATACGTGAAAGAAAATTCAGTGATGAGCTGCTACATCTAATTGATAGTTCTTCTAAGGATAAAACTATCAGACAAAAATTAATGAGAGCACCCATGAAAAATTTGATAGCGGGTACCATCTGTAAATATTTTATTGAGAAGTACGGTTTCAATACAAACTGCAAGGTCTCTCCCATGACTGGGGATAATTTAGCCACTATATGTTCTTTACCCCTGCGGAAGAATGACGTTCTCGTTTCCCTAGGAACAAGTACTACAGTTCTTCTGGTCACCGATAAGTATCACCCCTCTCCGAACTATCATCTTTTCATTCATCCAACTCTGCCAAACCATTATATGGGTATGATTTGTTATTGTAATGGTTCTTTGGCAAGGGAGAGGATAAGAGACGAGTTAAACAAAGAACGGGAAAATAATTATGAGAAGACTAACGATTGGACTCTTTTTAATCAAGCTGTGCTAGATGACTCAGAAAGTAGTGAAAATGAATTAGGTGTATATTTTCCTCTGGGGGAGATCGTTCCTAGCGTAAAAGCCATAAACAAAAGGGTTATCTTCAATCCAAAAACGGGTATGATTGAAAGAGAGGTGGCCAAGTTCAAAGACAAGAGGCACGATGCCAAAAATATTGTAGAATCACAGGCTTTAAGTTGCAGGGTAAGAATATCTCCCCTGCTTTCGGATTCAAACGCAAGCTCACAACAGAGACTGAACGAAGATACAATCGTGAAGTTTGATTACGATGAATCTCCGCTGCGGGACTACCTAAATAAAAGGCCAGAAAGGACTTTTTTTGTAGGTGGGGCTTCTAAAAACGATGCTATTGTGAAGAAGTTTGCTCAAGTCATTGGTGCTACAAAGGGTAATTTTAGGCTAGAAACACCAAACTCATGTGCCCTTGGTGGTTGTTATAAGGCCATGTGGTCATTGTTATACGACTCTAATAAAATTGCAGTTCCTTTTGATAAATTTCTGAATGACAATTTTCCATGGCATGTAATGGAAAGCATATCCGATGTGGATAATGAAAATTGGGATCGCTATAATTCCAAGATTGTCCCCTTAAGCGAACTGGAAAAGACTCTCATCTAAAATATGTTTGAATAATTTATCATGCCCTGACAAGTACACACAAACACAGGCACATAATATACATACATATATATATCACCGTTATTATGCGTGCACATGACAATGCCCTTGTATGTTTCGTATACTGTAGCAAGTAGTCATCATTTTGTTCCCCGTTCGGAAAATGACAAAAAGTAAAATCAATAAATGAAGAGTAAAAATCAATTTATGAAAGGGTGAGCGACCAGCAACGAGAGAGACAAATCAAATTAGCGCTTTCCAGTGAGAATATAAGAGAGCATTGAAAGAGCTAGGTTATTGTTAAATCATCTCGAGGGAAAAATTTAAAAATGCTAAGTGCAATTTCCAAAGTCTCCACTTTAAAATCATGTACAAGATATTTAACCAAATGCAACTATCATGCATCAGCTAAATTACTTGCTGTAAAGACATTTTCAATGCCTGCAATGTCTCCTACTATGGAGAAAGGGGGGATTGTGTCTTGGAAATATAAAGTTGGCGAACCATTCAGCGCGGGCGATGTGATATTAGAAGTGGAAACAGATAAATCTCAAATTGATGTGGAAGCACTGGACGATGGTAAACTAGCTAAGATCCTGAAACATGAAGGCTCTAAAGATGTTGATGTTGGTGAACCTATTGCTTATATTGCTGATGTTGATGATGATTTAGCTACTATAAAGTTACCCCAAGAGGCCAACACCGCAAATGCGAAATCTATTGAAATTAAGAAGCCATCCGCAGATAGTACTGAAGCAACACAACAACATTTAAAAAAAGCCACAGTTACATCAATCAAAACCGTTGACGGCAGCCAAGCCAATCTTGAACAGACGCTATTACCATCCGTGTCATTACTACTGGCTGAGAACAATATATCCAAAGAAAAGGCTTTGAAGGAAATTACGCCATCTGGTTCCAACGGTAGACTATTAAAGGGTGATGTGCTAGCATACCTAGGAAAAATACCACAAGATTCGGTTAACAAGGTAACAGAATTTATCAAGAAGAACGAACGTCTCGATTTATCGAACATTAAACCTATACAGCTCAAACCAAAAATAGCCGAACAAGCTCAAACAAAAGCTGCCGACAAGCCAAAGATTACTCCTGTAGAATTTGAAGAGCAATTAGTGTTCCATGCTCCCGCCTCTATTCCGTTTGACAAACTGAGTGAATCATTGAACTCTTTCATGAAAGAAGCTTACCAGTTCTCACACGGAACACCACTAATGGACACAAATTCGAAATACTTTGACCCTATTTTCGAGGACCTTGTCACCTTGAGCCCAAGAGAGCCAAGATTTAAATTTTCCTATGACTTGATACAAATTCCCAAAGCTAATAACATGCAAGACACGTACGGTCAAGAAGACATATTTGACCTCTTAACAGGTTCAGACGCGACTGCCTCATCAGTAAGACCCGTTGAAAAGAACTTACCTGAAAAAAACGAATATATACTAGCGTTGAATGTTAGCGTCAACAACAAGAAGTTTAATGACGCGGAGGCCAAGGCAAAAAGATTCCTTGATTACGTAAGGGAGTTAGAATCATTTTGAATAAAAAACACGCTTTTTCAGTTCGAGTTTATCATTATCAATACTGCCATTTCAAAGAATACGTAAATAATTAATAGTAGTGATTTTCCTAACTTTATTTAGTCAAAAAATTGGCCTTTTAATTCTGCTGTAACCCGTACATGCCCAAAATAGGGGGCGGGTTACACAGAATATATAACATCATAGGTGTCTGGGTGAACAGTTTATTCCTGGCATCCACTAAATATAATGGAGCCCGCTTTTTAAGCTGGCATCCAGAAAAAAAAAAGAATCCCAGCACCAAAATATTGTTTTCTTCACCAACCATCAGTTCATAGGTCCATTCTCTTAGCGCAACTACACAGAACAGGGGCACAAACAGGCAAAAAACGGGCACAACCTCAATGGAGTGATGCAACCTGCCTGGAGTAAATGATGACACAAGGCAATTGACCTACGCATGTATCTATCTCATTTTCTTACACCTTCTATTACCTTCTGCTCTCTCTGATTTGGAAAAAGCTGAAAAAAAAGGTTGAAACCAGTTCCCTGAAATTATTCCCCTACTTGACTAATAAGTATATAAAGACGGTAGGTATTGATTGTAATTCTGTAAATCTATTTCTTAAACTTCTTAAATTCTACTTTTATAGTTAGTCTTTTTTTTAGTTTTAAAACACCAAGAACTTAGTTTCGAATAAACACACATAAACAAACAAAATGGTTAGAGTTGCTATTAACGGTTTCGGTAGAATCGGTAGATTGGTCATGAGAATTGCTTTGTCTAGACCAAACGTCGAAGTTGTTGCTTTGAACGACCCATTCATCACCAACGACTACGCTGCTTACATGTTCAAGTACGACTCCACTCACGGTAGATACGCTGGTGAAGTTTCCCACGATGACAAGCACATCATTGTCGATGGTAAGAAGATTGCTACTTACCAAGAAAGAGACCCAGCTAACTTGCCATGGGGTTCTTCCAACGTTGACATCGCCATTGACTCCACTGGTGTTTTCAAGGAATTGGACACCGCTCAAAAGCACATTGACGCTGGTGCCAAGAAGGTTGTCATCACTGCTCCATCTTCCACCGCCCCAATGTTCGTCATGGGTGTTAACGAAGACAAATACACTTCTGACTTGAAGATTGTTTCCAACGCTTCTTGTACCACCAACTGTTTGGCTCCATTGGCCAAGGTTATCAACGATGCTTTCGGTATTGAAGAAGGTTTGATGACCACTGTTCACTCCATGACCGCCACTCAAAAGACTGTTGATGGTCCATCCCACAAGGACTGGAGAGGTGGTAGAACCGCTTCCGGTAACATCATCCCATCCTCTACCGGTGCTGCTAAGGCTGTCGGTAAGGTCTTGCCAGAATTGCAAGGTAAGTTGACCGGTATGGCTTTCAGAGTCCCAACCGTCGATGTTTCCGTTGTTGACTTGACTGTCAAGTTGAACAAGGAAACCACCTACGATGAAATCAAGAAGGTTGTCAAGGCTGCCGCTGAAGGTAAGTTGAAGGGTGTCTTGGGTTACACTGAAGACGCTGTTGTCTCCTCTGACTTCTTGGGTGACTCTAACTCTTCCATCTTCGATGCTGCCGCTGGTATCCAATTGTCTCCAAAGTTCGTCAAGTTGGTTTCCTGGTACGACAACGAATACGGTTACTCTACCAGAGTTGTCGACTTGGTTGAACACGTTGCCAAGGCTTAAGTGAATTTACTTTAAATCTTGCATTTAAATAAATTTTCTTTTTATAGCTTTATGACTTAGTTTCAATTATATACTATTTTAATGACATTTTCGATTCATTGATTGAAAGCTTTGCGTTATTTCTTGGTGCGGTATTGCTTTGTTCTTGCTTTTTTTCGCTACATGTAATATCTGTAGTAGATACCTGATACATTGTGAATGCTGAGTGAAATTTTAGTTAATGATGGAGGCGCTCTTATTAATTTTAAGGATATTGGCTTTTTTTTTTAAAGTTTATAAATGAATTTTTTCCGCTAGGATAACGATTCTGAAGTTACTCTTAGCGTTCCTATCGGTACAGCCATCAAATCATGCCTATAAATCATGCCCATATTTGCGTGCAGTCAGTATCATCTTCATGAAAAAATAAACTTCCGCAATTTCTTATAGAATACGTTGAAAATTAAATGTACGCGCCAAGATAAGATAACATATATCTAGATGCAGTAATATACACAGATTCCCGCGGACGTGGGAAGGAAAAAATTTAGATAACAAAATCTGAGTGATATAGAAATTCCGCTGTATAGCTCATATCTTTCCCTTCAACACCAGAAATGTAAAAATCTTGTTATGAAGGATCTTTTTGCTAATGTTTCTCGCTCAATCCTCATTTCTTCCCTACGAAGAGTCAAATCTACTTGTTTTCTGCCGGTATCAAGATCCATATCTTCTAGGTTCACCATCAAAGTCCAATTTCTAGTATACAGTTTATGTCCAACGTAGCAGACAATCAAAATTGGAAAGGATAAGTATCCTTCAAAGAATGATTCTGCGCTGGCTCCTGAACCACCTAATGGGAACAGAGAAGTCCAAAACGATGCTATAAGAACCAGAAATAGAACGATAAAACCATACCAGGATCCCTTAACGCCAGTTTGAGAAATGAAGGGTAATTCGTCTAAAGACCTTTCTTGAACTTTCATGGCTTGGCGAAATCTAATATGGGAAAGATTAATGGCCATCCAGCAGAAAATTGTCGATAAACCAGATAAGGCACTCAACCATGTAAAGACTTCAGCTTGCTTATCACTTGCAGCCACAAAGGAAAGCAAACCAAAAAACAAAGTTAACAAGATAGCGTTCATTGGTCTACCCTTCTTGTCAACACGGTTCAAAAATTTTGGTAAATTACCAATATGAGCCATGGCGACCATACACCTTGAACATGCATAAACAGCACTGTTAGCCACAGAAACAACAGCAATCAAAATAATGGCGTTCATTAATGATGGTAGACCTTTAATACCCCCGTTTTCAATTGCGATAACCAGAGGAGATGAGGCAGCGTCCACTGAACTTGAACCGTTTAGTAACCTAGGGTCATTGGATGGAACCAAGCAACCAATCAAAGTCAATATAGTCACATAGGAGGCGGTGATCAGCCAAAAAGTTCTCTTTGCTGCCTTGGGAATGGTTTCTCTTGGATTTTTACTTTCAGCAGCGGAGACAGCAGTCATTTCAATACCAGAATAAGAAAAGGCAGCGGTAACAAAAACTGAACATAAACCCTTAAACTGAGTTCCCGAGCTGTGCCCTACGAAAGCGCCTGGGTCATGCCAGTATTTACCACCAATGTAACCGCCGTGAGGCCCACCACCACAGGACAAAACAATACCTAAGATAGTAAAGCCAATGATGGAGAGGATTTTAATCATGGACAATACAAATTCGGTCTCACCAAATGACTTAACATCCAACATATTAGCCAGTGCAATGGTGGCATAAAAGATAGCAACCCAGGCGTCGGAATTAATTTTATCATTCCAGTATTTTATAGTAATAGATGCGGCCACTAATTCCAAGGGTAGAAGAACTAGCCATTGTGCTAAATAGTTTAAGTTCACTGCGAATGCAAATGAAGGCTCAATAAAACGCATACTGTAAACATTGAACCCACCAACAACGGGAAAAGCAGCGGACAGCTCACCAAGAGAGTTAATCACAGTAAAAAGACATGTACTGATAATAACCCAATCAATAACTAAACTGGCCGGACCACCTGTAGATAAAGCAGCACCCGTATTCACATATAAACCAGTACCTATTGCACCCCCGACAGCTAGAGTTAAAAGATGTCTCACGGATAGATCTTTACTCAGGTTGGTGTTGTTGATGTCTTCCTGCTCTGTGTCTTCATTACGACGGAAGCGATCTGAAGAGGTAATATCGTTTGTGGTTTGGTTTATGCCAGGTGAATCCTTGCTACTTAATGGAAATGCAGAATCAGTTTTGGAAGTTAGTTCGGTAACAAATGTAGTAGATTCTTTTTCATTCTCGAAGGCTGGAGAAGTAGCCGGCTTGAATCCGTCAACTACATCTGCCCAATATTCCTTTTTCAATGGGTTTCTAGGCATTTTTGATTTTGAGGTTGTATATCTGTATTTGTGTACTAATGAGTCAGATAGCGATAATATTATACGTCAAAAAAACTTGGGAAGGACAATGAATTGTAATAACGCTGATGATATGCTGTTTTGATGAATTTTCTCCCAAAGCTATCTTTTATGACACAACAATGGACAAACTAGCACTATAACGATCGCAACAAATCTAACAGGGTGATCAATAAGGCGGAATGCACCTACTTCAACTCCTTAGCAGCAAAATTAAATAATTTGCAATTTTTTTTTTCAAGCTTCGAAAAACGGCACTAGGAGCATTTGTCGTTTCTTTTTTCCGAGAGTAAGGTGACAATTTAATGGACTAGGAAAAACTCAAAACGATGAGATGACTCGGGAAAAAAATAGCAAAAAGAAAGAACATCGGTCAGAAAGGGAAATGACGATCCTTAGTGTTTCTTGAAATAAACGAATTTTGCGTACTTGTAACAAAATTACTTTTCATTACCCCTTACACTTGTGTAATGCCAAATGTTTTTGTAAGGAATTATGTTCGCCCGGGCATAGATGACATAATCTTGTTAACGTGAAACAGTTTAACGGGAGATTAACATGGTAGACATACGATGATGAAGATCTATTGTAAATTTCCAGGTTGAATACAAAACGGAACTAGTGTTCTTCCTCAAACACGAATCTCTTTTTATTTGCGAACAAGAATTGAGAAAAGAAAAAATACACGGTAAGCTATATAGAAATAAGATGTACAGATCATTATACGCACCCTAAGGGACTAGTTTGTGTGAGTGAATGGCTGTGAAGTTTTATATTTATCTTTATCTAAAGAAGAATTTACCTGTTTTTTTTCGGAAAACTAGTGCGCCAAGAGAGTAATTAGGTAGACCGGGTAGATTTTTCCGTAACCTTGGTGTCCCATTTTCTTAATGATAAGTATCGATCTGTGGAGAGGGGTAAAAAAACTTCTCCTCGAGGTTATAAGAACTCACAAAGGGAAATTGATATTTCTACACAGTAATATTATATATTCTTCTTTATACACTTCACCCATTATTCTATCACATTATGAATTCTTGTATTTCAGCCCCATTAAATCTGATGACGGTTTTCCATTTTTGTGTTATATTTTTACATCGTGTATGATAACGTACTAGCTTGTGAACGATAGGTGGTAATTAATTCTGTTGATAATTAATTGTTGAACTGTAGTGTCAATCAAGAATAAATGCAGATCTTCTTATTCTATATAAGAGAGGTATAGAATACAGCCTTATTAGTAATATTAAACATGCCCATATGATTATCATGAAAGCATATTATGATTTCAATGTCATGACTCACATCCGTATATGTGCAAACACCAAGTTGATCATTTGAGCAATAGGTGTTTAACTTACTTTGCCCACAATGCCACTTAGTGTGTTATCATTCTCCATCGTGAAACATCAATGATGTGTGGCGTCCGATTACTTCATATGGTCACTAATGGATTAGTTATGAAGAAGTATGAGTAGCTATTTTAAGAGATTCTAATTCAAACATTATAGCGAACACAGAATTTCGGCAGACAAGTAAAATGTTAAGTCTTCGATATTTCAAGATGAAGCGGTGGCTCAATGGTAGAGCTTTCGACTCCAATTAAATCTTGGAAATTCCACGGAATAAGATTGCAATCGAAGGGTTGCAGGTTCAATTCCTGTCCGTTTCATTTTATTATTTAATTTTTTTTTTCGGAAAAAGAGGCTGGACAAATATCGCGAACCGCGTGAAGTGGCTTAGTTTTCCTTATTCGGTTGAATTGATGACGCGTTTTCCCAGCCCATCGATTTTTTTGGCGACTATTTCGATGGCGTTTTCCAGGAAAGTAAAAATAGATCTGAGCTATAATGCATTAGAACCTCTGAGGGCTTGCTTTTCGTGGTATGGGATACGAAAATGACATTATTAATTGCCAAGGCAGTTTCTTTTCGCTCGATCAAGAAGCAATGTTTCCGAATCGGGAATGTGATATAATTAGAGCGTATGGTTACTGGTTTCCCTCATGCAACAATGGATGTTATATAAATACTTGCTGGTTAGTAACATGAAAAAGAACAAAAGGTGAAACACTTTTGGAATTTTCAATAATTGCCTACTCCTCTCCATATTCTACATTTCTATTAAATAGCAAGAGAAAGGTTAAGATAATATAATATTTATAATAATTCAATACAGCAAAAAACTATGAAAGTGCTTGACCTACTAACGGTACTCAGTGCCTCTTCATTATTATCTACATTCGCGGCTGCCGAAAGTACTGCTACTGCAGACAGTACAACTGCAGCTTCTAGCACTGCTTCGTGTAACCCGTTAAAAACTACAGGTTGTACGCCGGATACAGCTTTGGCAACTAGTTTTAGCGAAGATTTCTCATCTTCATCCAAATGGTTTACCGACTTGAAGCACGCAGGTGAAATCCAGTACGGTTCAGACGGTTTGTCAATGACACTGGCGAAAAGATACGATAATCCAAGTTTGAAGTCTAACTTTTATATCATGTATGGTAAATTGGAAGTTATCTTAAAAGCTGCCAATGGTACCGGTATTGTTTCATCATTCTATTTACAAAGTGATGATTTGGATGAAATTGATATTGAATGGGTGGGTGGTGACAACACTCAGTTCCAATCTAACTTCTTTTCTAAAGGTGATACCACAACATACGACAGAGGCGAATTTCACGGTGTCGACACTCCTACCGACAAATTTCATAACTACACTTTAGATTGGGCGATGGACAAGACGACTTGGTACCTCGATGGAGAGTCTGTCAGAGTATTATCAAACACATCAAGTGAGGGTTACCCACAATCTCCTATGTACCTAATGATGGGTATCTGGGCCGGTGGTGACCCAGACAATGCTGCTGGTACCATTGAATGGGCTGGTGGTGAAACCAACTACAATGACGCTCCATTCACTATGTACATTGAAAAGGTCATTGTAACTGATTATTCTACCGGTAAAAAGTACACATATGGTGACCAATCTGGTTCTTGGGAATCTATTGAAGCTGACGGTGGTTCTATTTACGGCAGGTATGACCAAGCCCAAGAAGATTTCGCAGTTTTAGCCAACGGTGGTAGTATTTCCAGCAGCTCTACATCCTCTTCTACTGTATCTTCCTCGGCGTCTTCCACTGTGTCTTCCTCGGTTTCTTCCACTGTATCTTCTTCGTCTTCTGTATCTTCCTCTTCATCCACATCTCCATCTTCTTCGACCGCTACTTCATCTAAAACACTTGCTTCCTCATCAGTCACCACATCTAGTTCCATTAGTTCACTCGAAAAGCAATCCTCCTCTTCATCCAAGAAAACAGTGGCTTCCTCTTCTACAAGTGAGTCCATTATTTCCTCCACTAAGACCCCTGCCACTGTCTCCTCTACCACTAGGTCTACAGTTGCCCCAACTACCCAACAATCTTCCGTATCATCGGACAGTCCTGTACAAGATAAGGGTGGTGTCGCAACATCAAGTAATGACGTGACCAGTTCTACTACCCAAATATCAAGCAAATACACATCTACAATCCAAAGTTCTTCCTCCGAAGCCAGCTCGACAAACTCTGTTCAAATTTCTAACGGTGCTGATTTAGCTCAGAGTTTACCAAGAGAGGGGAAACTTTTTTCCGTACTCGTAGCTTTACTAGCCTTGCTATAAGTGGAAAATTTCTTTTAGAACAATATTCGTAGATCACTAAGTAACATTTGAGACCGAAAAAAATAATAGCATAATAAAAATAAATACTAAATTCTAATATAACAGAAAATCTTATACCTAAAGCATGATTTTTCCTTTTATTATTAAGGGTACGGTTCATACAAAGGAAATTTATGTCATCGTGTTTTAAAAAAAAAAGAAAGCCCTGTAGGGGGCTCGAACCCCTAACCTTATGATTAAGAGTCATACGCGCTACCGATTGCGCCAACAAGGCTATTCTGTTATTGGAAATCTGACCTCTCAGGTTTAATATGTAATTAAGAATCTATAGACTCGATTATCCACATTTCTTTCTTTTTTAGTCTTCTGAGATTTGGGTGAATAATTCTGAGAGATGGGTGAATTTCGAGATAATTGTTGGGATTCCATTGTTTGATAAAGGCTATAATATTAGGTATACAGAATATACTAGAAGTTCTCCTCGAGGATATAGGAATCCTCAAAATGGAATCTATATTTCTACATACTAATATTACGATTATTCCTCATTCCGTTTTATATGTTTCATTATTACATTATCAATCCTTGCATTTCAGCTTCCTCTAACTTCGATGACCGCTTCTCATAACTTATGTCATCATCTAACACCGTATATGATAATATATTAGTAAAACGAATACTACTAAATAAAAGATAATTTAGAGTTTCATTCCAACAATAGATGATAGTTGTAGTCCTTATTCTAACAGTTTATAATTCTCGAAGAAAACTTCTATTACATTTATGCCACAGTTACCCTTTCTAATAGGAAACTAAGTTCCAAACATTGTCATCAAGTTCTAACGCTGCCAAGATAGAAAACCATCAAACGTTAAAATATAAAGTGCGGTTGGATAAAAACTAGAGACATCGACGCTGTGCGAAGAAAATATCGAAAGCTATCTCAAGGAACATAAAAATCCAATTCTGTAACAATTATATGCTGAATAGGTGAATTACAAAATAGAATTGTTAGATTTCGTTCTTAGCGAAGACAATAATGATATATAACATATATCAAAACATTCTCCTTTTGAGGTATTGAAAACATGCAAGTAGAAAGGCAATTGAACGTTTTATGTAATGGTTTCTTATCTTGATTTTATACGTCACCTCTCATTAATCCTTTTATTCCCCCAATTCTCATGGTTCAGTTTCCATTGAATCTGATGACAGTTGAGTTTTATTCTACCGACTCCATAACTTGTGCCAACTTTTAAAATAGTTCAAGGTAATGTCTTAATGAATTCTCTACTAATTAATGCTCAATAGCTGGTTTTTATTTTAGGAGTGTGTTTAACGTTTGACTTCACGTCCATGGGGTCATCTTGTAACGAACACGGTTTTTTTGGTCTTTCATTGTTTTCGCTTTCGATACGCGCTAGGAAGTAAATAAAGAAAAAAAAGCGTTGTTCATATACATACACAATATACGTGATTTTGGAATAGAGTATAAAGTTTTCATCATGGAAAGATTATTGACGGTTCCTATTGTTTGAATGTTAACGCTGACCAGGAAATGAATTTAGATTTAGGTTCTACTGTACGAGGCTATGAATCAGATAAAGACACATTTCCGCAATCGAAAGGCGTTAGCTCATCTCAAAAAGAGCAGCATAGTCAACTGAATCAGACAAAAATAGCTTATGAACAGAGACTTCTAAATGATTTAGAGGATATGGATGATCCTTTAGATTTGTTTTTAGATTATATGATATGGATTAGCACCAGCTATATTGAAGTAGATTCTGAATCAGGTCAAGAAGTTCTCCGAAGTACAATGGAAAGATGCTTGATTTACATACAAGATATGGAAACCTATAGGAACGATCCCAGATTTTTAAAAATTTGGATTTGGTATATAAATTTGTTTCTTAGCAACAACTTCCACGAGAGTGAAAATACTTTTAAATATATGTTTAACAAGGGAATCGGAACAAAGCTTTCGTTATTTTATGAAGAGTTCTCCAAGCTACTAGAAAATGCTCAATTTTTTCTAGAAGCAAAGGTGTTATTAGAATTAGGGGCTGAAAACAATTGCAGGCCTTACAACAGACTATTAAGGTCATTAAGCAATTATGAAGACAGACTCCGAGAAATGAACATCGTAGAAAACCAGAACAGTGTACCTGATTCAAGGGAAAGATTGAAGGGAAGGTTAAATTATAGAACAGCACCATTTTTCATTCGTAAATTTTTAACCTCATCATTGATGACTGATGACAAGGAAAATCGTGTGAACCTGAACTCTAATGTTGGAGTTGGTAAGTCTGCTCCTAACGTATATCAAGATTCTATAGTGGTTGCTGACTTTAAGTCAGAAACAGAGAGGCTTAATTTGAATAGCTCTAAACAGCCCTCTAACCAACGCTTGAAGAATGGAAATAAAAAAACTTCAATATATGCAGATCAAAAGCAATCTAACAATCCAGTCTACAAACTAATCAATACTCCGGGACGGAAACCTGAACGGATAGTTTTTAATTTTAATCTAATATATCCAGAAAATGATGAGGAGTTCAACACCGAAGAAATATTGGCAATGATTAAGGGACTTTACAAGGTACAGCGCAGAGGTAAGAAGCACACCGAAGATTATACAAGTGACAAAAATAGGAAGAAACGTAAGCTCGATGTGCTGGTAGAGAGACGGCAAGACTTACCTTCATCACAGCCACCCGTTGTCCCCAAATCTACGCGAATTGAGGTGTTTAAAGATGACGATAATCCCAGTCAGAGCACACACCATAAAAATACACAGGTACAAGTGCAAACGACAACGTCTATTTTACCTTTGAAGCCTGTGGTTGATGGAAACCTCGCGCATGAGACACCAGTAAAGCCCTCACTAACATCCAACGCTTCCCGTTCACCTACAGTAACAGCTTTTTCAAAAGACGCTATAAATGAGGTCTTTTCCATGTTCAATCAACATTATTCAACCCCGGGTGCGCTATTAGATGGTGATGATACCACTACAAGTAAATTCAACGTCTTCGAAAATTTTACCCAAGAATTTACAGCAAAGAATATTGAAGATTTAACTGAAGTTAAAGATCCTAAACAAGAGACGGTGTCACAACAAACTACCTCAACAAATGAAACCAACGATCGATATGAAAGATTGTCGAATAGTAGCACACGGCCAGAAAAGACAGACTACATGACGCCTATAAAAGAAACTACTGAAACAGATGTGGTACCTATAATCCAGACACCTAAGGAACAAATAAGGATAGGAGATAAGAAATCGGGGGATAATACAGAAACACAAACTCAATTAACAAGCACAACCATTCAAAGTTCTCCATTTCTCACACAACCTGAACCACAAGCAGAAAAGCTTTTACAAACTGCAGAACATTCGGAAAAGAGTAAAGAGCATTACCCAACGATCATACCTCCCTTCACTAAAATAAAAAATCAACCGCCTGTCATTATTGAAAACCCACTTAGTAATAATTTAAGAGCGAAGTTTTTATCCGAAATTTCGCCCCCATTATTCCAATATAACACCTTTTATAACTACAACCAAGAATTGAAAATGAGTTCTCTATTGAAAAAAATCCATAGGGTATCCCGCAACGAAAACAAGAACCCAATTGTTGACTTCAAGAAGACGGGTGATTTATATTGTATACGCGGAGAATTAGGCGAAGGAGGTTATGCCACTGTATATCTAGCAGAATCTAGTCAAGGACATCTGCGAGCGTTGAAAGTAGAAAAACCTGCAAGTGTATGGGAATATTACATAATGAGCCAAGTGGAGTTTAGGTTGAGGAAGAGCACAATATTAAAGTCAATAATCAACGCTAGTGCTTTACACTTGTTCCTTGATGAGAGCTACCTTGTTTTAAACTACGCCAGTCAAGGTACGGTCTTGGATTTAATTAATTTACAACGGGAAAAGGCAATTGACGGCAACGGAATAATGGATGAATATTTGTGCATGTTTATCACTGTCGAGCTAATGAAAGTACTTGAAAAGATACATGAAGTGGGAATAATACATGGCGATTTGAAACCAGATAACTGCATGATCAGATTAGAAAAACCAGGCGAACCCCTGGGTGCTCATTATATGCGCAATGGAGAGGATGGCTGGGAAAACAAGGGAATCTATTTAATAGATTTCGGTAGATCATTTGATATGACACTGTTACCACCTGGAACGAAATTCAAATCAAATTGGAAGGCTGATCAGCAAGATTGCTGGGAAATGCGTGCGGGCAAGCCATGGAGTTATGAAGCGGATTATTATGGATTAGCAGGCGTCATACATTCGATGCTTTTTGGAAAATTCATAGAAACAATCCAGCTGCAGAATGGACGATGCAAATTGAAGAACCCATTCAAAAGGTATTGGAAAAAAGAAATATGGGCCGTTATATTTGATTTACTGTTAAATAGCGGTCAAGCTTCCAATCAAGCTTTGCCGATGACTGAAAAGATTGTTGAAATAAGGAATTTGATAGAAAGCCATCTGGAACAGCACGCAGAAAATCACTTAAGAAACGTAATTCTAAGCATTGAAGAGGAGTTATCACATTTTCAATATAAGGGGAAACCGTCAAGGAGATTTTAGTGAATAAATATGCCTTCATCTCCCGCATAGGTGACTTTTTGGTGTCCTGCCAGATTCCATAGCAATGACAACACAACTTCAGGTAGAGCCAATTGTAACATTAATATATAAAAGGTAATATAAAACTAGCAGGTTCTCAGGTTGAGTAAATATATTCTTTTTTAATCTTGACATCTGTCACTTATGGAAAAACAAGTACCAAAAAAATGGCGATAATGTTATGATATTATTTTACTGAAGCTCTTCATACATCGAGTATGTAGCAATTGCTCCACTTGTTACCGCGAAAACTAACAAGAATAAAAAATAGATGTCTTGATTCGCAATTCGCAGTATATTTCATCTAATAGCTGCAGAGCCAATTGGGATGTTACTGGTAGTGCTACCTTTCGATGTGTTCTGTTATCACCCCAGACGATAATTATTATTGTAGATTTTTCCCTATTCTTCCTCGAAGGGCTTTTTCAATTTTTTTTTTTTCATTTTTTCATATTGAGCTCTCTCATCTCATCCATCAATTTATGGCGCACCTACTCTAATAACGACAAGTTTATTCTTCTTAAAACGGTATCAATTTAATTTAAAAATTAAAAATAGCTCAAAAAAATCAACAAAAAATTGAGTGATGACTTCACAATTGAATGAATTAGTGGAATTTCTGCATTCACCACAACCTGCCGTAAGACAGATTGCCATTGATAATCTAGTTGGATTTAGTGCTGGTCCCACTTCAAAAGTTTTCAAAAATGATAGCTACAGACCCATTAAGGATATAATAAAAATGATCATGGATCCAGAACACGGCACCCGTGTTATTATTCAGCAAGGTGTCACTATATTGGTCAATTTATCTGAAGACAAGTTAGTAAGAAATATTATATTGAGCGATGACAAGAAGTTCTTAAAATTTTTGGTCTGGAAAATTGTCGATTTAACCAATCCAAATGCCGATATAATGTGTATCTTATTAAGCAACTTAGCCAAGGATGACGGCATTCTTGCTGTCCTGAATATCAAAAGGAATTCAAGCGGTGAAGAGGTCGATGATGGTTTGAAGTTAGCAGCTTTAAATAAAGAAGTTTTCAAAAGTTTGAGAGCCATGGATTGTTTAATGGATTGCTTTGTCAAGGGTTATGATAAAAAATTAACAAAATATACCAGTTTCAATTATTTAGCCTTTTTTTTTGCGGATATCTCGAGGTTTAAATTGGGCAGGATGTATTTTATTGAAGAGCAGGAATACGATGGAGTTGTTCCTATTTCAAAATTGCTAGTATTTACCGAAAAATATGATGCAAAGGTAAGAAGAGAAGGTGTCGCTTCCACAATTAAAAATTCCCTATTTGATTCTGAAACTCATGAAAGGTTACTCAAAGATGAAAAAATAAACTTGTTACCTTACATCCTGCTACCTATTGCTAGTGCTAAAGATTCTGAAATTGATGAGGAAGATATGTTCAATTTACCAGATGAACTTCAATTATTACCAGAGGACAAGGAAAGAGACCCGATTCCTGCAATTATATGCTGTCATTTAGAAAGTATTCTTTTGCTATGTACAACGCATGCTGGAAGAGAATACTTAAGAGACAAGTCCGTTTATCCACTAGTGAGGGAGCTGCATAAAAACGTTGAGAATGAAGATATTGGTGAATTATGTTACAGAATTGTTAATATGTTAATGAGAGGCGAGCCAGGTGCGGGAGCAGTGGAAGAGATGCCATCAAAGAATGCGGAAGAGGAAGAAGAGGAGGAGAGTGAAGAAGAAGAAGATGACGACGAAGAAGATGAAATTGTCGAAGTGGCCTAGGTCACTTTCAAGGACAGTTCACATAGCATAGAATTGTATAATACAGAAATAACAATATATTAGAGTTTAGTAGAATTCTGAGTCTTTTCTCAAAAAAAAAAGACAGAAAAAAAGACTAGATAAAAAAGTATACTTACTGCAACTAAAATGACAGTATAATGTAACTACATAAGATTAAATGGAAAGAAAAAGGAAAGAATGAAAAGAACGAAAACTAAATAACCTATTAAGTACATAACATTATAAACTAACCTACTCTTTCTTTAATTCCATGTGGTCATTGCCAACCTTTCGACACAATTTTTTTACAATGGCAAACATTAGCTTTTTATTCTCTGCGCCAGGATATTTTCTTCTGATGAACTTTCCAAACTCTTTGATATTGACTTTGCCATCACCAATAGCCTCGATGATATCTTTTTCTGTTATTGTAGGCGCTGGAGTTTCTTCCCTTTCTGCCACTGTAGAATTCAAGCCTTCCTCTTGTTTGATTGGCGAAGGCACTGTATTCGATGCATTATTACTACTATCTACAGCTTTTGTCGTCTGTGGATTCCATTCTCCCTCTGGGAAGCTTTTCAGTATTTTCTTATCCCCCTTCAAGATAATGACACAGTTTTTGATACTTTTCACCCTCAAAGTTGGCTCTTTATGCACATGCGCATTTGTAGCTTTCTTTTGCTGTTTCTTTGGAGAAGATCTCTTGGATTTGGATAGAGTGTCCGAATCTTCTTCCTTTTTAACGGGCGATTCATTCTCTTTGTTTTCAATATCGGATTCAGATAAGTATGGGTTGATCTCATTTTCATCCGATGAGTATAGTGCTGCAAGTTCTGTCTTTTGTAATGCCTTCTTAATTCTTTCACCATCCTCATCAATCTTCTTTTCCCCAAATAACTCATCCTCTTCGTTTTCGGAAGGAGCTTCTTCATCACGAAGCCCCATCGCATTAGCTTGCAGCATCTCCTTCTTGATTCTTTGTTCTGATTCTTTATTTTCTTGTTCATTACCATCTATAATAGGTGCCTCCTCATCATCGGCAAACTCTTCATCATAATCTAACTCTACTTCTGAATTGTCATCACGATCATCTTCATCCATAGCTTGTTGATCAGCGACGGCTTTAAGCTTTCTTCTTGTTCTGTCATATCTAGTTGTAGTTGTACCTATATTATCCAAATGCTTCATCAACCAACGTGGCACTTCACCACTTTTTTTGTCCATTCTTTTTTCTGCTTCGTCAATGGTCAAAGTAGCATATTTATTTCTTGCGGTAAACTTATAAACCTTATCAGCAGGAATCATGGTAAAACTTCCATCATCTTCTACACTTAACAAGACATAAGAATCTGAGTTACCTGCTTCATAAGAACCCACCCATGTATTGTACCCATCAAAATCTTCCATAACCCATGGATAAAATTCCTCAAATCTCAGCTTTTTGGCGTTCTCATCAAGAACTTTTAATTGACGAGTTTTCCTTCTCAAATTTCCTCGTTTGGCCCTACCGCCTCCATCTGGTGCCACATCTGCTAGTGGATCCATAGTTCCTTCTTCAAATTCCGGTTCGTTAGTCACTTCTTTTCCGTCGTACTTGACCATTCCAACTTTAGTAGGGTCTTCAGCTGGGCCTGCATCCTCTAGTTTTGTCACTAACGGCCTTCCGTTAGCTAGATTCGCTGTAGATGCATTGCCATCCAAACCGTTAGCTGCACTAGTTGAACCATTTGACAGTCCATTACTTTCAATGGCGGATACAGTAGTAGGACTAGCGGGAGGGACAGAAGAGCCAGTTACAGTAGGAATGGAGGAGTTCACACCGTTTGCCGTGTTGTCTTTAGTAACTGAATCAACAGTAGGTGTCTGAGACCCATCTTTAACAGTATTATTGAGCGAGACCGTTCCTGATTTATTCATACCACCCGAGTTAGGAGTACTTCTTTCTTGCTCTGCTTTTTTTTTATACTCAGAAATTTCTTTTTGCCTTTGAACAATTTCTGCTCTTGTTAGCTGAAACTGCAAGTTTCTCGTATCCTTCCTATGCAGTCTTACGGGAAGATGGAAGTCTGTTACAGGGTTTATCTTTTTTTTACTCTGAAACTTCAAAAGATGTGTCCTCATGTTTTCTAAATCCTCCTTTGGAATAGCTCTTAAGGGAAATTCATTATATTCATTAGGATCTTCGTCCTTTACTTTAACATTGCTCCTGCCAGCATCGGCCTCGACACCGATTTGCAAAAGCATTTTCTCTCTCTCTTCAGCATACTCAGGATCATCCTTTTTGACAAGAGATCCCCTGCTGTTGTCTCCATTTGGTACGCCTGGGGAACTAGAATTGCTGCCGTTTTGACCCATTCTCATCCTCAGGAAATTTCTTCTCATTCTGTCTCTTTTAATGAAGGGAGAGGCATTCGTCGGACCTCCCCCGTTTCTACTGCCTGGTGGATTGCGTCTGGACATCCTTGCGCTTACTCGAGTAGGCCTCCCTAGCTATTCTTCAACCTTTCGAACCATCCATACTTCTTACTATCATAATTTTTATTTTATCATGGAGGCGAGAAGGTCCTTATTCGAGCATCACTAAGAACGGAACTCGAACATTTACAAAGTAGAAAAATTTTATGAAAATTAATTGTTCTTTCTTCAGAATACAAATTAGTCATTGTCAAAAAGAGATTAGCATCCATAACCGCATACTCTAATTGACGATAACATGTCCTCTGCTGCCACGGTTGACTTTAATGAGGCGTTCGGTCTCATTACCAAGAACTTGCAAGAAGTCTTGAACCCACAAATCATCAAAGATGTTCTCGAAGTACAAAAGAGACATTTGAAATTATACTGGGGTACCGCGCCCACTGGAAGACCTCATTGTGGTTATTTTGTTCCTATGACCAAGCTTGCTGATTTCTTGAAAGCAGGTTGTGAAGTGACTGTTCTTTTAGCAGACTTGCACGCCTTTTTGGACAACATGAAGGCGCCATTGGAAGTGGTGAACTATAGGGCCAAATACTATGAATTGACCATCAAAGCTATCTTGAGAAGCATCAATGTTCCAATTGAAAAGCTAAAATTTGTTGTTGGCTCTTCTTACCAGCTAACTCCAGACTATACCATGGATATCTTTAGATTATCCAACATTGTTTCACAAAACGATGCTAAAAGGGCAGGCGCTGATGTTGTCAAGCAAGTCGCCAATCCATTATTGAGTGGGCTTATCTATCCTTTAATGCAAGCGTTGGACGAACAATTCTTGGATGTTGATTGCCAATTTGGTGGTGTCGACCAGAGAAAAATTTTTGTCTTAGCGGAAGAAAATTTACCAAGTTTGGGCTACAAGAAAAGAGCACATTTAATGAACCCTATGGTTCCAGGTTTGGCTCAAGGTGGTAAAATGTCTGCCTCTGATCCGAATTCAAAAATCGACCTTTTGGAAGAACCAAAGCAAGTTAAGAAAAAGATCAATAGTGCATTTTGTAGCCCCGGTAACGTCGAAGAGAATGGTTTACTGTCATTTGTCCAATATGTCATTGCACCAATCCAAGAATTGAAGTTTGGTACAAATCACTTCGAATTCTTCATTGATAGACCAGAAAAGTTCGGTGGTCCAATTACCTACAAATCCTTCGAAGAAATGAAATTGGCTTTTAAAGAAGAAAAATTGTCCCCACCTGATCTAAAAATTGGTGTTGCTGACGCTATCAACGAGCTATTGGAGCCAATCAGACAAGAATTTGCCGACAACAAGGAATTTCAAGAGGCCTCCGAAAAGGGTTATCCAGTTGCCACACCACAAAAGTCGAAAAAGGCTAAGAAACCAAAGAATAAGGGTACTAAGTACCCAGGCGCTACTAAGACCAACGAGATTGCCACGAAACTAGAGGAAACCAAATTGTAAGCATAGCTTAATCCGTTTTCACGATTCATAATATAATAAATAAGAAAAGATATATCATATAAACGTTATAAAATTAATAACCGGGTAAGTGTAGAAAAGTGATGCGACGGTTTTTTTTCTCTTCCTCTTGCGATTGAATTTAACTTGCAGATAGTGACCATAAGGCAACTACCCAGTGGCAAACAGTTTTGATAACGCCCAGTACATCAACGAGCGAGTATAAAGACTTTGGTACATTTTAAAAAGGAAACATATATTGTTTTCATTGCTAGACCCTTTTAGTCTCACCTCAATAAAACTGCTTTATTCCTCATTGGGCTTTTTATTCTTTAATTTTGCATACTTATAGCGTGAAACTGGGCATTTAACAAAAGCAAACTATTTTAATAGTAGCATCCTGCTTTCTTTGCCCCTCCTTCTTATTGCGATACATTATTAAGTTTTTTTACCACCTTTCTTCCTTTTTCTTCGCATCTTCGGACAAAGGCAGTTGAAGTTTACTGTATCCTATTAGTTGACTATTTTCTCTCACTGAAGTCCCTAATCTTTACAGGTCACACAAATTACATAGAACATTCCAATATGTCCGTTGCTGATGATGATTTAGGATCTTTACAAGGTCACATTAGGAGAACACTGAGGTCTATTCATAACCTCCCCTATTTTAGGTATACGAGAGGTCCTACTGAAAGGGCTGACATGAGCAGGGCCCTCAAAGAGTTCATTTACAGATATCTATACTTTGTCATTTCTAACAACGGAGAGAACTTACCTACTTTATTCAATGCTCATCCAAAACAAAAATTATCTAACCCAGAGCTTACTGTTTTTCCTGAGAGTTTAGAAGATGCTGTGGATATTGATAAGATAACATCTCAACAAACTATTCCGTTTTATAAGATAGATGAATCCAGAATAGGAGACGTCCATAAACATACCGGAAGAAATTGTGGGAGGAAATTCAAAATAGGGGAACCCTTGTATAGGTGTCATGAGTGTGGTTGCGATGATACTTGTGTGCTTTGTATTCATTGTTTTAATCCAAAAGATCATGTGAATCATCATGTTTGTACCGATATATGTACTGAATTCACTAGTGGAATTTGTGACTGTGGAGATGAAGAAGCTTGGAATTCTCCACTTCATTGCAAAGCTGAAGAACAAGAAAACGATATATCGGAAGATCCCGCCACAAATGCCGACATAAAGGAAGAAGATGTATGGAATGATTCAGTGAATATAGCATTAGTGGAGTTGGTTCTTGCAGAAGTGTTTGACTATTTTATCGATGTTTTTAACCAGAATATCGAACCTCTACCCACAATACAGAAAGATATCACTATCAAATTAAGAGAGATGACACAACAGGGAAAAATGTATGAAAGAGCGCAGTTTTTAAACGATTTAAAATATGAAAACGATTATATGTTTGACGGAACAACAACAGCAAAGACGAGCCCCTCTAATAGCCCTGAGGCATCTCCATCGCTTGCGAAAATCGATCCCGAAAATTACACGGTAATAATATATAACGATGAATATCATAACTATTCGCAGGCTACGACTGCCTTGAGACAAGGGGTTCCAGATAACGTACACATTGATCTATTGACATCCAGGATTGACGGAGAAGGTCGAGCAATGTTGAAATGTTCACAAGATTTATCATCTGTCTTAGGTGGTTTTTTTGCTGTTCAAACGAATGGATTAAGTGCCACTTTAACATCGTGGTCAGAATATCTTCATCAAGAAACATGCAAGTATATCATCCTTTGGATTACACACTGTTTAAACATACCAAACTCCTCCTTCCAAACCACTTTTAGGAACATGATGGGTAAAACCCTGTGTTCAGAATACTTAAATGCAACAGAATGTCGTGATATGACACCGGTGGTGGAGAAATATTTCAGCAACAAGTTCGATAAGAATGATCCCTACAGATACATCGATTTATCTATCCTTGCAGATGGCAATCAAATTCCTTTGGGTCATCACAAAATTCTACCCGAATCAAGCACCCATTCACTTTCACCATTGATAAATGATGTAGAAACTCCAACATCAAGAACATATTCTAATACAAGATTACAACATATTCTTTATTTTGATAACAGATATTGGAAAAGACTGAGAAAAGATATTCAGAATGTGATCATTCCAACGTTGGCCTCTTCAAATTTATACAAGCCCATTTTCTGTCAACAGGTAGTCGAAATATTCAACCACATCACAAGATCTGTGGCATATATGGATAGAGAACCTCAGCTAACAGCTATAAGAGAGTGTGTCGTACAGTTATTTACATGCCCTACGAATGCCAAAAATATTTTCGAAAACCAAAGTTTTTTGGATATTGTGTGGTCAATTATAGATATTTTTAAGGAGTTTTGTAAGGTGGAAGGTGGTGTATTGATCTGGCAGAGAGTTCAAAAAAGCAATTTAACAAAGAGTTACAGTATATCATTCAAGCAAGGGTTGTATACAGTTGAAACTTTATTGAGTAAGGTACATGATCCTAATATTCCATTGAGACCTAAGGAAATAATATCTCTATTAACTCTTTGCAAGCTCTTCAATGGGGCGTGGAAGATAAAGCGTAAAGAAGGTGAACATGTTCTTCACGAAGATCAAAATTTCATCTCCTATTTAGAATATACCACCTCCATTTACAGTATTATTCAAACAGCGGAAAAAGTTAGCGAAAAATCAAAAGATTCCATTGATTCAAAGCTTTTTTTAAATGCAATAAGAATTATCAGTTCATTTCTAGGCAATAGATCACTGACATACAAGTTAATATATGATTCTCATGAAGTCATTAAGTTTAGCGTAAGCCACGAAAGAGTTGCATTTATGAATCCTTTACAAACAATGCTTTCATTCCTTATCGAAAAAGTGTCTTTAAAGGATGCATACGAAGCGTTAGAAGACTGTTCAGATTTTCTGAAAATATCGGATTTCTCTTTGAGATCAGTTGTATTGTGCTCTCAAATTGACGTCGGGTTTTGGGTAAGAAATGGTATGTCTGTGTTACATCAAGCATCGTATTATAAAAACAATCCCGAGTTAGGTTCCTATTCCAGGGATATACATTTGAATCAGTTAGCTATCCTTTGGGAACGTGATGACATTCCAAGAATAATATACAATATCCTTGATAGATGGGAATTACTAGACTGGTTTACAGGCGAAGTTGACTATCAACACACTGTCTATGAGGATAAAATTTCATTCATCATTCAACAATTCATTGCCTTTATTTATCAAATATTGACTGAAAGACAATATTTTAAAACTTTCTCTTCTCTAAAAGATAGAAGAATGGATCAAATCAAAAATTCAATCATTTATAACCTTTACATGAAACCTCTTTCGTATTCAAAGCTACTAAGATCAGTTCCTGACTATCTAACTGAAGATACTACCGAGTTTGACGAAGCACTTGAAGAAGTCTCTGTTTTCGTTGAGCCTAAGGGCTTGGCCGACAATGGTGTTTTTAAATTAAAAGCAAGCTTGTATGCAAAGGTTGATCCGTTAAAGTTGCTGAATTTGGAAAACGAATTCGAAAGTAGTGCAACTATTATTAAATCACATTTGGCTAAGGATAAGGATGAAATAGCAAAAGTTGTACTAATACCCCAAGTCTCAATAAAACAGTTAGATAAAGACGCTCTCAATCTGGGTGCATTTACAAGGAATACGGTATTTGCCAAAGTGGTCTATAAACTACTCCAGGTATGTCTGGATATGGAGGATAGCACTTTCCTGAATGAGCTACTACATCTAGTCCATGGTATATTCAGGGATGATGAATTGATAAATGGTAAGGACTCTATACCAGGAGCTTATTTGTCAAAGCCTATATGTAATTTACTCTTGAGCATAGCCAATGCTAAATCAGACGTATTTTCCGAGAGTATTGTCCGTAAAGCCGACTATTTGTTAGAGAAGATGATAATGAAAAAACCGAATGAACTTTTTGAGTCATTAATTGCCAGTTTTGGCAACCAATACGTTAATGATTATAAGAATAAGAAACTACGCCAAGGAGTTAACTTACAAGAGACAGAGAAGGAACGAAAAAGAAGATTGGCCAAGAAGCATCAAGCAAGGCTTCTAGCCAAGTTTAACAATCAACAAACGAAATTCATGAAAGAACATGAGTCTGAATTTGATGAGCAGGATAACGATGTTGACATGGTCGGTGAAAAAGTATATGAATCGGAGGACTTTACCTGCGCACTATGTCAAGATTCCAGTTCGACCGATTTTTTTGTGATACCTGCGTACCATGATCATTCCCCGATATTTAGACCCGGTAATATTTTTAACCCAAATGAATTTATGCCCATGTTGGATGGTTTCTACAACGATGATGAAAAACAAGCCTATATTGACGATGATGTTTTAGAGGCTTTGAAGGAGAACGGTAGTTGTGGATCTAGGAAAGTATTTGTATCCTGTAATCATCACATCCATCATAACTGCTTCAAGAGGTACGTTCAAAAAAAGAGATTTTCATCAAACGCGTTTATATGTCCTTTATGCCAAACATTTTCAAATTGTACTTTACCTCTTTGTCAAACCTCAAAGGCAAATACTGGTTTGTCGCTAGATATGTTTTTGGAATCAGAACTTTCTTTGGATACATTGTCAAGGCTCTTCAAACCTTTTACCGAGGAAAATTATCGTACAATAAACTCTATATTTTCGTTGATGATATCTCAGTGTCAAGGTTTTGATAAAGCGGTAAGGAAGCGGGCCAACTTTTCGCATAAGGACGTTTCTTTAATATTAAGTGTGCACTGGGCAAATACCATTTCAATGTTAGAAATTGCTTCTAGGTTAGAAAAGCCACACAGTATTTCATTTTTCAGAAGCAGGGAACAGAAATATAAAACTTTAAAAAATATCTTAGTCTGCATCATGCTATTCACCTTTGTCATAGGCAAGCCAAGTATGGAGTTTGAACCGTATCCGCAGCAGCCCGATACTGTTTGGAACCAAAATCAACTCTTCCAATATATTGTTCGAAGCGCTTTATTTTCTCCAGTTTCACTTCGTCAGACTGTTACAGAGGCGTTAACAACGTTCTCTAGACAGTTTCTAAGAGATTTTCTTCAGGGTCTTTCTGATGCAGAAGAGGTTACCAAATTGTATGCTAAAGCGTCCAAAATTGGAGATGTTCTTAAAGTAAGTGAGCAGATGCTCTTCGCCCTAAGGACCATATCTGATGTACGAATGGAGGGATTGGACTCCGAAAGTATTATTTATGATCTAGCTTATACCTTCCTGTTGAAGAGTCTTCTTCCTACGATAAGAAGGTGCTTAGTCTTTATCAAAGTGCTACACGAATTGGTGAAAGATTCTGAAAATGAAACGCTGGTTATCAACGGTCATGAGGTTGAAGAAGAACTGGAATTCGAAGATACCGCCGAGTTTGTCAATAAGGCATTGAAAATGATTACTGAAAAAGAATCCTTAGTCGATCTTTTGACAACTCAGGAGTCCGTTGTATCGCATCCATATTTGGAGAACATCCCATATGAATATTGTGGGATTATAAAACTGATAGATTTATCAAAATATTTGAATACTTATGTTACCCAATCTAAGGAAATCAAGCTACGTGAAGAGCGTTCCCAGCATATGAAGAATGCTGATAATCGATTAGATTTCAAAATATGTTTGACATGTGGTGTCAAAGTGCATTTAAGAGCGGACCGCCATGAAATGACTAAGCATTTGAATAAAAATTGTTTTAAACCATTTGGCGCCTTCCTGATGCCCAATTCAAGCGAAGTTTGTCTCCATTTGACGCAGCCTCCTTCTAATATTTTTATATCTGCACCATACCTAAATTCGCATGGTGAAGTTGGTAGAAATGCCATGAGAAGAGGTGATTTAACCACCTTGAATTTGAAAAGATATGAGCACTTAAACAGATTATGGATTAACAATGAAATTCCAGGTTATATTAGTAGAGTAATGGGTGACGAATTTCGAGTGACTATACTTTCCAATGGTTTCTTGTTTGCATTTAATAGAGAACCAAGGCCAAGAAGAATACCTCCAACAGATGAAGATGATGAAGATATGGAAGAGGGAGAAGACGGGTTCTTTACGGAGGGAAATGACGAAATGGATGTTGATGATGAAACTGGACAGGCCGCCAACTTATTTGGGGTTGGCGCAGAAGGTATTGCTGGTGGCGGAGTACGTGATTTTTTCCAATTCTTCGAAAACTTTAGGAACACTCTACAACCGCAGGGAAATGGCGATGATGATGCACCTCAGAATCCCCCACCAATATTGCAGTTCTTAGGACCTCAATTTGATGGAGCTACTATCATAAGAAATACAAATCCAAGAAACCTCGATGAGGATGACTCTGATGATAATGATGACTCTGATGAGCGAGAGATTTGGTAGATTCAAGCCCTCTACTATGTTTTATAGTTGACATATTTGTATATAAAAACTTATACATTATTAAACATTTGCGCGCCGATTGACTTTTATTTCTTACTAACAAAGAAGTAATACCAACCTAATTACAAATACTTCGAAGTGACTATCATAAGTTCCTTATCTAGCGAAGGCAACTTTTGAGCTCCCCAGTTGTTAATATGTATCATTATACACGACCCAATCAAACGCGGGGAAGTCAATGCCGAAAGAATTCTAGGACCTAAAAGCTGCTCAATCCTTGGGCCTTTCCCTAATGACATCCCCTCTCAAACTTTAACTTGGCAGTTGTATTTAATGTCCTGTCACGGATAGTCAATAATCGTTGAAGGTTGATTTTCATATCCTTCGCAATTTCGTAAAGCAACAATAGCAATACGGACTAAAATGGTATGTTGGTGTGTGTGTGTGCTGCTTCACATTTCAGGCTAAAAATGTTATTCGTTGAATCTTCCTTAGCCAAGTATCATGGGCTTTGGAAATTAGTTTCCCACCGATGAGCGCAACGACTCAGCGAAGCTTATGAAATTGGTGACAGCAGCTCTATGAATATATTCAATGCGTTTCCATTCAGGTTACTAACAATGCATAAATTATGAGTAGTCTTTTTCATCACTATATAAAACCTTTTTCAAACGAAACGCTGTTTTTGTTGGTACTATCTTTGCAGGTGCCTTTGTTTTCCAAACTGTATTTGATACTGCTATTACTTCATGGTACGAGAATCACAACAAAGGAAAATTATGGAAAGATGTCAAGGCTCGAATAGCTGCAGGCGATGGAGACGATGATGATGAGTAAACGCTGATTATGTCACATATACGTGCAAACGCTCTCTCTCTCTCCCAAGCTATATAAGTGGCACTCGTCTTATTTATTATTTTTTTATTTTGGCTGGTTGTTCATGTTCAACCCAACCTCATAAAGGCACTCAACTTCATATTTTGACACAAATCTATGTCTCGCCAAAGCGCATTCAAATTTCAGAATGGAAATAGACACGAACGAGCCTGTCTGTCAGATGTTCACAAAATCCTTATTATAATTTTTATATTCTACAAAAGGAAAAAGAGAATTAGGAAAAAGAATAACTCATTTTATGTATATACATATATTTTGTACATATCTATACCAAGCAAGTATAGTGCAATACTGTTCTTCGACGTTATTAAACGTAATAGCATTTTCTTAGTTATCCTTTGAATCTTATATACAAGTACGAGTACATACTGCGCAGTAAATTGATCCTGATTGTGTGTTTAGATTTCGCCAGAAGCGGAGGCGTTCTGGATTCTGGAGATGTAAGCCTTTGATATGACATTCCAACTTCTCATATATTTAGCCAAACACTGATCAATGCACGCATCGTTTCTGGTAGCGTATGGGGAAGTTAAGCATTTTTCAAAGCAGTTCTCAGAAATTTTGTTCACTAATTCAGTCGCATTAGCCACAGCCAGTTCTTGAGCAATTTGGTTTTTCAGCTCCTTGGCTATAGGGTTTGGGGTTGTCTTTGCAGTAGTGGCTGCTTCCTTTTGTTGTGATGGTGCACCGCCACCAAAGATAGATGATAGACCCATTTTCTTGATTAAATAAGCTCAAACTTTTGTTGGAGAGAAAAGATTGATTGGTTTGAACTGAAAGATATCCTACTTGAATCCTCTTTTTGTCGATTTTATAAATCTTAGGACCTAGGATTTTTTTACTCTTCGGCAACGCCAGGAAAACTAAGATACACCGGAAACAAGAGGAAGGAAATCAAGAATTAGCGTTGGCTAGTAATGTGACTAAAGGGGAAAGACATTGCTCTTTATTCGCTTATATTTTATTTGTTGTATTGATATGATCTCTTTCTGAATCTGTAGGGACCTGTCAAATCGTCAAGGGTATGGTTTAATGAGAAGGTGAAACCATAGCGCTAGCGCCAGTTCCAGGTTTGATACATAGCAAATCTATCATATGTACTCATAAATGCCATTTCAGAACTCATGTAGCAGTTTTGTTTTAGCTTGAACGTTATCAGAATTCTTACGGGTAATACACCGGTGCAAAGTCCATTATCGACGGGAGAGATAACAAATGCAGGTTCCAAGAAAAGTGGTCATGGCTTTTATCACCCAGGACAAACTAGCAAGGACAAACATTTTATTCGGATGATTGGATTTAACGGCTGGGCGAGCGGGTGATACCGCGGTGTTACCATCCTCTCGGTTACAACGTCACGTCTTTTTCTGTTTAACCCTTTTGTACTAACAAGGAATAAATTATATTCATGAATTATGAACAGTCAAATGCGTATATATTGGCGCTCCACCTTTATTGTATATCAGATGAGGTAACATTACTTGTACCGCGCTCGCTTTCAACAAATAAGTGGTTGTTTGGCCGAGCGGTCTAAGGCGCCTGATTCAAGAAATATCTTGACCGCAGTTAACTGTGGGAATACTCAGGTATCGTAAGATGCAAGAGTTCGAATCTCTTAGCAACCAATAATTTTTTTTTCAATAATTAAGTACCAATTTCCTGGTAATGGGCAGGCCCACCTTTATTTCTTTTTTTTCCATTAGAACGAGCATTTCAGGCAAGAAAGGGAACCGGCGAAGACGGGAAAGTGTACTTTTCACGAAACAAAGAAAATGAAGTACGCGCCTAGACTATTCCCATAATGTTTACGTTTCACAGAAATTGAGGAATCTGGAGATAAGACAACGAGGACCACCTGAGTGTCGCCACTAGTACCTTGCTATACGAATATCCTGTGTGTGAGTGTTTACGCGTCTATGTGATTTCGCTTCCAGAGTGGTTGCCATGGCAAACTATTCAACCCGCTCTTTTTCTATCCAAAACCAACAACAGAACATGAGCAAGCCCCACTCCACTGAATATCTGGAGCGCCTCCACCGCTTGTGTGGTCTGCCCCTTCTGCGAGGTCGCCTCTGAGCTTAATAAGCACCGTGCGCCTACCTTCGTTTCCCTTTTTGAGGGTACCCGCCCATACACCGCACCAATGGAACTAGCAGGTACGACCACCCAACACCAAGCACCGGAAACCGGACAGTGCAAGTTCTAGCACACTGAAAGCGGCGCACGAGAACGCGCTTTTCAGCGTGCGAGAACCACGTTTTGGCAGTTATTGTTCACCACAGCGTCTCTTGCCTTCCCGATGGGCGTTGTTGTGGCAACACCATCCTCTTTGCTTACTGTAATCGGTAGACGACGTCCGTTCCTTCCTTGGTCTCATGAAGCTCTGGCGTATAAAAACGGCGATTGAATCTTCAATGTTCCTAAAGTTTCATTCCTTATCTCTCATTTTCTTCATTTTTTGTCTCTTGGCTTTTCGATCAAAAAAAGACTATCAATAGATACATTGGTTTCTGACCCCACCTCTGTCCCCTTACACTATCAAATTTCACTTTTTTACTTTTTTTTTTTTTGCAAAAGGCCTTGTCTCGAAACAGAAAGAAAAAAAATTCATTTAAAAAGGGAAATAAAAAATTGCTAATACAAAAACAGATCTTTTTGAGCCACACAACCCCGCGCAACGCACACAATTAGTTATTACAATGGAAGCACATAACCAATTTTTGAAGACTTTCCAAAAAGAACGTCATGATATGAAAGAAGCTGAAAAGGATGAAATCCTTTTGATGGAAAACAGCCGTAGATTCGTGATGTTCCCTATCAAATACCACGAAATCTGGGCTGCTTACAAGAAGGTTGAAGCCTCTTTCTGGACTGCGGAAGAAATCGAATTGGCTAAGGACACTGAAGATTTCCAAAAATTGACTGATGACCAGAAGACCTACATCGGTAACTTGTTAGCCTTGTCCATTTCTTCTGACAACCTTGTCAACAAGTACTTGATCGAAAACTTTTCTGCCCAATTGCAAAACCCTGAAGGTAAGAGTTTCTACGGGTTCCAGATTATGATGGAAAACATCTACTCTGAAGTTTACTCCATGATGGTTGATGCCTTCTTCAAGGACCCTAAGAACATCCCTCTATTCAAGGAAATTGCCAATTTGCCTGAAGTCAAGCATAAGACTGCTTTCATCGAGAGATGGATTTCCAACGATGACAGCTTGTATGCTGAAAGACTAGTAGCATTTGCTGCAAAGGAAGGTATTTTCCAAGCTGGTAACTATGCTTCTATGTTCTGGTTGACTGACAAAAAGATTATGCCAGGTTTAGCAATGGCCAACAGAAACATCTGTAGAGACAGAGGTGCCTACACTGACTTTTCATGCTTGCTATTTGCCCATTTGAGAACCAAGCCAAACCCCAAGATCATTGAAAAAATCATTACCGAAGCCGTGGAAATTGAAAAGGAATACTACTCAAACTCTTTGCCAGTAGAAAAATTTGGTATGGATTTGAAGAGCATTCACACCTACATAGAATTTGTCGCTGACGGTCTATTACAAGGTTTCGGTAACGAAAAATACTATAACGCCGTCAACCCATTCGAATTCATGGAGGATGTCGCTACCGCTGGTAAGACCACCTTCTTTGAAAAGAAGGTTTCCGACTACCAAAAGGCCAGTGACATGTCTAAGTCCGCTACCCCATCCAAGGAAATTAACTTTGATGATGACTTCTAAGTCAACGACGGGGTGCGTTCTTTTATTCTTGGCCACTTTTATTTATATATATTTATATATACCTAGGTACAGTATAACTAAACTTAAGTAGAAAAATTTGGAAAGAAACTACAGTTTTTTTTTATATTTATTATGACAATATTTGCCATTTTCTTGTAGGTAGATAAGGGAAAGATTCAGAGAGTACCATCATCCCAGTCATTTCATTTAAATAACATATTTTTGTTACCCGGAGAGTCACAATACGGTCCACCCATTTGTTTACTACCTCGAAGTTAATACAGATAGAGGTACATAGCAACAATGGATGAGGTAACTTGCACCCTATGGACGAATAATTCAAGCGATACTAGTGCTACGTATACTGTATGGCAGCTGATAGAGATAATTTTTTACAAAATATTGAAAATGATTCAATTAACAATGGCCAGGCTATGGATCTGTCACCCAACCGAAGTTCCTCTGAAAGCGATAGCAGCATTCTTATGAATGTGAATGATATTAAAACTTTACGTCTGGACGTAGCACCAGAAGCTAAAAGCACCCAATCAAAGAAGTCGCTTTTTTATGAAAACTCTGATGATGCTGAAGAAGGAGAAATAGAAGAGCGCACGAACAAAGAAGAAGGACAATACCATCATAAAGGATCTAAACAACTTCGATTTGAGGTTGGCAAGGAAAGTACAGGTAAATTGCAATCTCATCTATCGGATGGAAGCGCAACAAGTGGAGAGGGCAATGTACGACCTTGGGAATTCAGGAAGGTAATACAAGCTGAGTATAGAGAAAGGTTGCCGCGCAATTATGAATTAAAGCATTGGAAAAAGCCTTCTAAAATAATGATAGGATCCATACTTCGTTTATTAGAGACTAACACTGTAAGCGCTCTTGATTCTGTCTTTGAGAAGTACGAAAAGGAAATGAACCAAATGACGCATGGCGATAATAATGAGGTTAAAAGAATATATTCTAAGAAGGAACGTTTGCTTGAAATAATCCTCACAAAAATAAAGAAGAAGCTAATACAGGCCAAATTTCCCTCTAGGATATCGGAAAGAGATCTAGACATTGAGTATATTTATTCTAAGCGACAATTTATTCAAAACCGGTATTCACAAGAACTACAAAATAATGAGAGATTGGAAGCAATTCTTTCACGTGAACAAAACCTTTTGGAGGAAACTAGGAAGTTGTGCATGAATTTAAAAACAAACAACAAGAAACGACTCACTGAGAAGCTAATACAAAAAGATCTGCATCCAGTACTTAACAAAGCAATGGAATATACATATGGCTTAGAATCTACTAATGGATTTATGCATCCTGATGGCCCAGTAACTTTTAGAAATGATAGCCACGAATTGAACCTGATGTTGAACGACCCCATAAAAAGCACAGCCGATGTGAGGCTTGATAAGGAGGAAGTACTGTCGTTGTTACCTTCTTTGAAAGAATATACGAAGAAATCAAAGGAACTTAAGGAAACAATGGGTCAAATGATTTCGAATTCACATGAAGAAGAAATCAAAGAGGTTTTTGTACCGCACCATGAGTCGCACCAAGATAAGACCGAAGAAGATATACACTAGCGATAATCCATTGTTTCAGAGTTTACGATTACGATGCATATAACTAAATATTTGATATATAATCATGCACTATTAGCATCCGGGTTACGTAACTTCTCCGCCAACGAGCCTCAGAAAACCTTGGAGAGCCACAACAAATCATGAAAAACTGGAAAAAAAAAAAATAAAGAAGGAAGGAAAGCTCAATTGGGAGGCACTTTCTTTACTTGAGATTTGCGTTTTTGTAAAGCAGTTCTTAAATCGGCATCTCTCATCGCATAGATCTTTAAGGAAGATATAGGTCATTCACTCGCGTTTTCTTCTATCTTTCTTTTTGTTCTTTCCAGAAGACGTTTCGATTATTTCCGAATTGATCTTGAAGGGGAAGCAATAATTAAATCTTTGAAAATTGATTCGATATAAAAACTGACATCCTCAGTCACGGAAGTAATTAAAGGAGTTCATTACATTGAAACAATATGAAGGGAAACTTTAGGAAAAGAGATAGCTCCACCAACTCAAGAAAGGGTGGTAATTCTGACAGCAATTATACGAATGGAGGCGTCCCTAATCAGAACAACAGTTCAATGTTCTATGAGAACCCTGAAATTACGAGAAACTTTGATGACCGTCAAGATTATTTGTTAGTCAATAGTATAGGCTCTGATGTAACAGTAACTGTTACTTCTGGTGTGAAATATACCGGTTTATTAGTATCTTGTAATTTGGAATCTACTAATGGTATCGATGTTGTATTAAGATTTCCCAGGGTTGCTGATTCAGGAGTTAGTGATTCTGTGGATGACTTGGCTAAGACTTTGGGAGAAACCTTGCTGATTCACGGTGAAGATGTCGCTGAGTTGGAACTGAAGAATATTGATTTGTCTCTTGATGAGAAATGGGAAAATTCCAAAGCCCAAGAAACAACGCCCGCCAGAACAAATATTGAAAAGGAAAGGGTAAATGGAGAATCGAATGAAGTTACGAAATTCAGGACTGATGTTGATATTTCTGGTTCTGGTAGAGAAATTAAGGAGCGTAAGTTAGAAAAATGGACACCCGAAGAAGGCGCGGAACATTTTGATATCAACAAGGGTAAAGCTTTGGAAGACGATTCTGCCAGTTGGGATCAATTTGCTGTGAACGAGAAAAAGTTTGGCGTAAAGTCAACTTTTGATGAACATTTGTATACAACAAAGATTAACAAGGATGACCCTAATTACAGTAAGAGGTTGCAAGAAGCCGAAAGAATCGCTAAGGAAATTGAATCGCAAGGAACTTCCGGTAATATTCATATTGCAGAGGACAGAGGTATCATAATTGATGATTCTGGTCTAGATGAAGAAGACTTATACTCTGGTGTTGATAGAAGAGGAGATGAGTTATTGGCCGCTTTAAAAAGCAATTCTAAGCCTAATTCCAACAAGGGGAATAGGTATGTCCCACCTACTTTAAGACAGCAACCTCATCATATGGATCCAGCAATTATCTCTTCGAGTAATTCTAACAAAAATGAAAATGCCGTTTCCACGGATACCTCTACTCCCGCAGCAGCAGGTGCACCAGAGGGAAAACCCCCACAAAAGACTTCTAAGAATAAGAAAAGTTTGAGTAGCAAAGAAGCCCAGATTGAAGAGTTGAAGAAATTTTCCGAGAAATTCAAAGTTCCATATGATATTCCAAAAGACATGCCAGAAGTCTTAAAAAGGTCAAACTCTACATTAAAATCTAATTCTTCGTTGCCTCCAAAACCGATCAGCAAAACCCCTTCTGCCAAGACTGTTTCTCCTACTACGCAGATTTCTGCAGGGAAATCAGAATCTAGAAGAAGTGGCAGCAACATATCTCAAGGCCAATCATCTACCGGTCATACCACGAGATCTAGTACTTCATCGAGAAGACGTAATCATGGTTCCTTTTTTGGTGCCAAGAACCCTCATACTAATGATGCCAAGAGAGTGTTGTTCGGAAAAAGTTTTAATATGTTCATCAAATCCAAGGAGGCCCACGATGAAAAGAAGAAAGGCGATGATGCCTCCGAGAATATGGAACCCTTCTTTATTGAAAAACCTTATTTTACTGCGCCAACCTGGTTAAATACAATTGAAGAATCGTATAAGACATTTTTCCCAGATGAGGATACGGCGATTCAAGAAGCTCAAACTAGGTTCCAACAACGCCAATTGAACTCCATGGGCAATGCTGTGCCTGGTATGAATCCAGCTATGGGCATGAATATGGGCGGGATGATGGGCTTTCCGATGGGAGGTCCATCGGCATCACCAAATCCGATGATGAATGGCTTTGCTGCTGGGTCAATGGGTATGTACATGCCATTTCAACCTCAGCCAATGTTTTATCACCCATCTATGCCTCAAATGATGCCAGTTATGGGTAGCAATGGGGCTGAAGAAGGAGGAGGAAATATTTCGCCCCATGTCCCTGCAGGTTTTATGGCAGCTGGCCCTGGCGCTCCTATGGGTGCCTTCGGGTATCCCGGAGGGATACCCTTCCAAGGAATGATGGGATCAGGTCCATCTGGCATGCCAGCGAACGGGTCGGCAATGCACAGTCATGGCCATAGTAGAAATTACCATCAAACTAGCCACCATGGCCACCATAATAGTAGTACTAGTGGCCATAAATAGTGAAGGAAGCACGTCAGAAAAAGCAATATATAGTAATAAATTCATGCACTTTATAAATATGGTATATAATCAGTGGTACTTACTTACCCATAAATAATGGAACTTTTAATTTTTATGGGAAGGGTACTGGATTTTCATTTTTTTTCATTTTTTTTGGAACAGGGTACTGAAACTTTTCTTTTTGAAAAAAAAATAAGACTGAAGAATTTCAATGAACTGGAAGGCTCATCCATTTTTTTTTTTTTTCTTCAGATAGAACAGGCTTTAGCAAATTTTAAGTAATCAGTATTTCAATCGCCACAATCTCAGGCTACATTGAACTCTGTAGGCCACCGATAAATATTGCGGGATAATGAGTAAACGAATTCAACGAGTTTCCTATTTTGGTATTCTATATTTTTTCATACACCTAAACGATCGTAAACATTTGTTGTCAAGATTTACGTTTCTTCGAGGTCTGTGAAAATAGAGCAAATTGTTACTTAAAAGACAACAACAAATGTGTAGGGCAATTCTGCAGTAACAGCAATGTCATTCCTAATGCGTACAAACAGTACTGAGACTTTCAAACGAATAATAACTTCAGCAATAAAAATTGTCCAGGTTAATTATGGAAGATATAGAAGGATACGAACCACATATCACTCAAGAGTTGATAGACCGTGGCCATGCAAGACGTATGGGCCACTTGGAAAACTACTTTGCTGTTTTGAGTAGGCAGAAAATGTACTCGAATTTTACTGTTTACGCGGAATTGAATAAAGGTGTTAATAAGAGACAACTAATGCTTGTCTTGAAAGTATTACTTCAAAAATACTCAACTCTTGCGCATACAATCATTCCTAAGCATTATCCTCATCATGAAGCGTACTACTCTAGCGAAGAGTACCTTAGTAAACCTTTTCCACAGCATGATTTCATAAAGGTGATTTCTCATCTTGAATTCGATGACTTGATTATGAATAATCAACCAGAATACAGAGAAGTCATGGAGAAAATCTCAGAACAGTTCAAAAAGGATGATTTCAAAGTCACCAATAGGTTAATCGAATTGATTAGCCCTGTAATCATACCTCTGGGTAATCCGAAGAGGCCTAATTGGAGATTGATTTGTTTACCAGGTAAGGATACTGATGGGTTTGAAACGTGGAAAAACTTCGTTTATGTCACTAACCACTGCGGCTCCGACGGTGTCAGTGGATCGAATTTTTTCAAAGATTTAGCTCTACTCTTTTGTAAAATCGAAGAAAAAGGGTTTGATTATGATGAAGAGTTCATCGAAGATCAAGTCATCATTGACTATGATCGAGACTACACTGAAATTTCTAAATTGCCAAAACCGATTACGGATCGTATTGACTACAAGCCAGCATTGACTTCATTACCCAAATTCTTTTTAACAACCTTCATTTATGAACATTGTAATTTTAAAACCTCCAGCGAATCTACACTTACAGCTAGATATAGCCCCTCTAGTAATGCTAATGCTAGTTACAATTACTTGTTGCATTTCAGTACTAAGCAAGTAGAACAAATCAGAGCTCAGATCAAGAAAAATGTTCACGATGGGTGCACCCTAACACCCTTCATTCAAGCGTGCTTTCTTGTAGCCCTGTATAGACTGGATAAGCTGTTCACAAAATCTCTTCTCGAGTATGGGTTCGATGTGGCTATTCCAAGCAACGCAAGAAGGTTTTTACCAAACGATGAAGAGTTAAGAGATTCTTATAAATACGGCTCCAACGTTGGAGGTTCGCATTACGCCTATCTAATCTCCTCATTCGACATTCCCGAAGGTGACAATGACAAGTTTTGGAGTCTTGTCGAATACTACTATGACCGCTTTTTAGAATCGTACGACAACGGTGACCACTTGATTGGTCTGGGGGTCCTACAACTTGATTTTATCGTTCAAAACAAGAATATAGACAGCCTTCTTGCCAACTCTTATTTGCACCAGCAAAGAGGCGGTGCAATCATCAGTAATACAGGACTTGTCTCGCAAGATACGACCAAGCCGTACTACGTTCGGGATTTAATCTTCTCGCAGTCTGCAGGCGCCTTGAGATTTGCGTTCGGCCTAAACGTTTGCTCCACAAACGTGAATGGTATGAACATGGACATGAGCGTGGTTCAGGGCACTCTACGGGATCGTGGCGAATGGGAATCGTTCTGCAAGCTCTTCTACCAAACCATCAGCGAATTTGCGTCGCTTTAATGCGATACTGCCGTAGCGGGCCTTCGTATAGCTCGGCCGAGCTCGTACAAAAGGCAAGCAGTGTATCGGACAGAGCTGATATAACACAATACGCTCGTAGTCGATGCATGCCGTGGCTGCTCTCGGTCGGGTATAAGTCTTAGACAATAGTCTTACCTCGCATGTATAATAAATCTTTTGTATTTAATCTATTATATGTTTCTATGCTTTTTTTTCCTATTGTTGTTTGCTTTTCCTTTTCCTTATTTCTTTCTAGCTTCTAATTTTCTTTCTTTTTTTTTTTTTTTTTCATTGAAAATTATATATATATATATATCAGAACAATTGTCCAGTATTGAACAATACAGGTTATTTCGAACAATTGAAAAAAAAAATCACAGAAAAACATATCGAGAAAAGGGTCATGTCTGCTGTTAACGTTGCACCTGAATTGATTAATGCCGACAACACAATTACCTACGATGCGATTGTCATCGGTGCTGGTGTTATCGGTCCATGTGTTGCTACTGGTCTAGCAAGAAAGGGTAAGAAAGTTCTTATCGTAGAACGTGACTGGGCTATGCCTGATAGAATTGTTGGTGAATTGATGCAACCAGGTGGTGTTAGAGCATTGAGAAGTCTGGGTATGATTCAATCTATCAACAACATCGAAGCATATCCTGTTACCGGTTATACCGTCTTTTTCAACGGCGAACAAGTTGATATTCCATACCCTTACAAGGCCGATATCCCTAAAGTTGAAAAATTGAAGGACTTGGTCAAAGATGGTAATGACAAGGTCTTGGAAGACAGCACTATTCACATCAAGGATTACGAAGATGATGAAAGAGAAAGGGGTGTTGCTTTTGTTCATGGTAGATTCTTGAACAACTTGAGAAACATTACTGCTCAAGAGCCAAATGTTACTAGAGTGCAAGGTAACTGTATTGAGATATTGAAGGATGAAAAGAATGAGGTTGTTGGTGCCAAGGTTGACATTGATGGCCGTGGCAAGGTGGAATTCAAAGCCCACTTGACATTTATCTGTGACGGTATCTTTTCACGTTTCAGAAAGGAATTGCACCCAGACCATGTTCCAACTGTCGGTTCTTCGTTTGTCGGTATGTCTTTGTTCAATGCTAAGAATCCTGCTCCTATGCACGGTCACGTTATTCTTGGTAGTGATCATATGCCAATCTTGGTTTACCAAATCAGTCGAGAAGAAACAAGAATCCTTTGTGCTTACAACTCTCCAAAGGTCCCAGCTGATATCAAGAGTTGGATGATTAAGGATGTCCAACCTTTCATTCCAAAGAGTCTACGTCCTTCATTTGATGAAGCCGTCAGCCAAGGTAAATTTAGAGCTATGCCAAACTCCTACTTGCCAGCTAGACAAAACGACGTCACTGGTATGTGTGTTATCGGTGACGCTCTAAATATGAGACATCCATTGACTGGTGGTGGTATGACTGTCGGTTTGCATGATGTTGTCTTGTTGATTAAGAAAATAGGTGACCTAGACTTCAGCGACCGTGAAAAGGTTTTGGATGAATTACTAGACTACCATTTCGAAAGAAAGAGTTACGATTCCGTTATTAACGTTTTGTCAGTGGCTTTGTATTCTTTGTTCGCTGCTGACAGCGATAACTTGAAGGCATTACAAAAAGGTTGTTTCAAATATTTCCAAAGAGGTGGCGATTGTGTCAACAAACCCGTTGAATTTCTGTCTGGTGTCTTGCCAAAGCCTTTGCAATTGACCAGGGTTTTCTTCGCTGTCGCTTTTTACACCATTTACTTGAACATGGAAGAACGTGGTTTCTTGGGATTACCAATGGCTTTATTGGAAGGTATTATGATTTTGATCACAGCTATTAGAGTATTCACCCCATTTTTGTTTGGTGAGTTGATTGGTTAACTACAGCTTATAAGGGAGAGAGGATAGGAACCGTCAAACATTAAGCTGCACCTTTTTTTTTATTACAGAAGTCGGCTTGGAAGGCTTGTATAGTACATTACGATAAACACATCTTATTTTTATTTATTACTTATTTATTTTACATATTTTCAAAAAAATTCACATATCATTTATTATTAACCGAAGTGTTTTATACTTTTTGTTCTTTCCTTAAAAATGCCTCCAACAGAAAAGGAAAAATGGCTTGATATGCTTCAAAATATGCATTGAGATTCATATTCGGTTATCAATTAACGATATTACTTCCTTAAGTGATATTAAATCAAGCTTGCCGGATTCTGCAGTCAGAATTATACATAATAGTATTTGTGCTCTCGTAAATCCTTTCAGAATTACACCATAATAGTCTTTGTGAATGTTCTACTTATTAGAATAGATTATTGCTAGTTTATCTCACTTTTCATTCCCCATATCCCTTTTTTTGCTCATCCCCCGGGGTATTTTATCAAGATAAAATTTTATATACATGCAGTGCGCGATAACTCCTAGAGAGGCAGTAATAGCAAAACAAAGACAGTATAAGCATTATTTGGGTATGGAAAGACCATTGTGGGTACGTTGGTTGAAAGTCTATGCAATTGGTGGCGCTATTATTGGAAGCGGGTTTCTGCTTTTCAAGTACACAACGCCAACAGATCAACAGTTAATCAGCCAGCTTTCCCCAGAATTACGTTTACAATATGAGAGGGAGAAAAAACTACGTCAGTCGGAGCAGCAGGCTTTGATGAAAATTGTTAAGGAAACTTCTCAAAGTGACGATCCAATTTGGAAGACGGGCCCCCTTCAATCACCTTGGGAAAGGAACGGTGATAACGTTCAAAGCAGAGATCACTTTGCTAAGGTGAGGGCGGAGGAGGTGCAAAAAGAAGAGTTGGCTAGGATCAGAAATGAACTGTCTCAGCTAAGATCTGAAACGGAGGAGAAAACAAAGGAAATAGTCCAGGATAAGCAGGTTAAAAGCTGGTGGCGCTTCTGGTAGATGGGTCGGGTCACTCAATTAGGAAGGGCAGCTTGAACTTTTGCATCCTAAAACATACGTCTGTGTCATTTATGATATATTATTTATTTGTACACTGTAAATAGGTTTAAAAATATAACTTCATACTTATTTTTAGCTATTTTAGTTCCCATACTTGGGGATGGAAAAAACATTGCGCAAGCCCGGAATCGAACCGGGGGCCCAACGATGGCAACGTTGGATTTTACCACTAAACCACTTGCGCTTGTTATTTATATGAGATTATTGCATCATGCAATTGGGTAATGTCAAGGTTCTTGACAATCCTAATATAAACAGTCTTAGGGAAGTAACCAGTTGTCAAAACGGTTTATCAGATTAATTCACGGAATGTTACTTATCCTATATATTATATAAAATATGGATCATACTAAATGGTGGAAGCGCGGAATCTTGGATCTAAACCAATTGTTCAGATACTTATACGTTAGAGTAGGTTAGCTAAGGAAGGCAGAGTTTTATTTTCATGTTGCTCATTCTGTTCGTTTTGCTGTAAGGTTGTTTCATATGTGTTTTATGAACGTTTAGGATGATGTATTGTCATACTGAGGTATCCCATTCTGAGATACAACAGAGAAGGTTCCTTTATACTTACTACACTAGGTACCACTATTATAATTTCGAGATTTCATTGTCATTCGGGTTTATTTATTCATTTGAAGCCCAGAATGACAATTTTTATGAACGGAGCTCTTCAAATTACATTATAAAAGTATATACGAATATACCATGAAAGTAACACCTTCCGGTTCTCACTAAAAAACCTATTTTCAGCATTTATTTCTACTACAAGGAAAATGAGTCCGTTTAGTCATGCAAAATCTCTGCTCCGTACTACAGTTCTCGATGCTGATCTTGTTTTTTCATGTTTCTTTAAAATCTATTCATTTATACTATTTCGCGAATAAAGAAACTACATCTTCATCATCAATCCTGTGGTTTAAGCCGCACTTCTGAGGAGAATGTTTGGCAGAAGAACCCCAAACCAATGCGTATTTGAACTTATCTTTGAAATCCCTGTGGATACCATGACATAAGTCACCAATAGTGGAATTATTTCTTACCACTAGAGGATCATCAAATACTGGTCTAACACCTCTCTTCTTTGTATACACACGACTCAAGTTCAGCTGGTACCAAATTTCTTCAACGACGTCTTGTAATCCCAAATCCATTTCACAGGACATAACAACGGTGTTTGGCTCTCTGGCAAGTTTATCCACCTCTTCTAATGATACTGCATCTATCTTATTATACACATAAAGACATTTGACATAATTTCTATGTTGTTCGTTAATAACATCGATAAAATCATCAATCGTACATTGGTCATCTCTTACCAGAACTTCTGCATTATGGATACGATAATCTCTCAAGATCATTTTGATTGCCTGTTCGGTTAAATTGGTCTTTGGAGGGGAGGTAAACGTAACTTTCACGCCACCAGTTTCTTTTTTCTTATAGTAAATATTTGGTTTCTCTTTATTAAGCCTGATGCCTACATTTTCCAGCTCCTTCTCCAAAGATGCTCTTTGATGTTCACTCTTTGTGGCATCTAAAACCATTAATACTAGATCTGCGGTCCTTGCTGTGGCAACAACTTGCCTACCACGACCTTTACCCTGCGAAGCACCATAAATAATACCTGGAAGATCCACAATTTGGATTTCTGCACCTTGGTACTTCAATACACCAGGAACGGATGTCAATGTCGTGAAAGCATAATGAGCGATCTCAGACTTGGTGGTGGTAATTTTACCCAATAAGGAGGACTTACCGACGGAGGGGTAACCTATTAAAACTACTCTAGCGTCACCTGATTTTGCCACTTCAAAACCAGACCCTCCTCCACCACCACTACCAGCTTCATCAGCTAGCAGTTGTTGTCTGTATCTAGCCAATTTCCCCTTCAAAAGACCCAGATGATGTTCTGTGGCCTTATTTTTTTGGGTTCTGGCCATTTCTTCTTCGATGGCTTTGATTTTGTCGATAATACCCATTTTGTAGTGCTTGTTACGTTAGTTTTGATAATGCGTATCTCGTTAGTACTTGTTCAATTCCAATATCAACAGCTTCAATATTGTACGACTTTTATAACTGGGTTTAAATCTCATCGCTATTATCACGAAAATTTTCACTTCGGGTAACCATTGATTATTTTGCTATTTGAGTGAGGTAACTACGTGACACGAACCAAGTCATCTTATAACAGCTACAAATTGGACGGGAAGTACTGCAAGACAACTATTAGTCCCTCTCGAGATGTCTTTCTACAATACTAGTAACAATGCTAATAATGGCGGTGGCTTTTATCAGCCTTCTGCACAATTTGCCGTTCCCCAAGGGTCAATGAGTTTTCAAAATACCGTCGGTTCTTCTAATACTGGCAACGATAACAATTTGGGTGTTGCCCCCGACCCTTTGCCTGTAGGTATTTTACATGCTCTTTCAACTAAGGGATATCCACATGAACCTCCATTACTGGAGGAAATTGGAATAAATTTCGATCATATCATAACGAAAACTAAAATGGTTCTTATACCAATACGTTTTGGTAGTGGTGTGCCACAAGAAATTCTAAACGATTCAGATTTGGCTGGGCCTTTGATATTCTTTTTGTTATTCGGACTTTTTCTATTGATGGCTGGAAAGGTTCATTTTGGATATATCTATGGTGTCGCTTTGTTTGGTACCATTTCTTTGCACAATCTATCGAAATTAATGAGCAATAACGATACTTCCATTCAAACGAACCTACAATTTTTCAATACAGCGTCCATCTTAGGATACTGCTTTTTGCCTCTGTGTTTCCTTTCTTTACTGGGCATTTTCCATGGTTTGAACAACACTACAGGTTATGTTGTATCAGTACTATTTGTAATTTGGAGTACTTGGACCTCGTCTGGATTTTTAAATTCTTTGCTCCAATTGCAAAATGCAAGATTGCTAATTGCCTACCCACTGTTGATTTTCTACAGTGTTTTTGCCCTCATGGTAATTTTTGTCTGAAGGGAATTGGCTTAGGGGCGATATTTGTATATATGTTTTTCTGAACTATGTTTGAATAAAGAGTGTATACAGCATTACATAATCACACTTACTTCCTTGTATAGTGCAAGCAATACCAGTACTAGGCAACATTGGATTACGAAGTGCCTTCTCTTTCTTTAAAAACTAAAACGTAGTCCAATGGTGGTTTCAAACAAATAAATCCGCACAACTGTGAAAAAAGAATGTAAATTTTAATGTTACTATTCTCCAGAGGTAAATAAGGAAAGCATAGGTTTTGATCGAAAGAAAACATGCAATGTCGATCAATTGTGCATCGTCTGTACTCTAAGGTCTCCCACGTAACGACGCCAATTTTCTATCCCAATGCCAAACCGCACCTCGGCCATCTTTACTCCAGCTTATTAAGTGACGTTTACCATCGATGGCAATTATTTAAAGGTAATCTATCCTTCTTTACCACAGGTACTGATGAACATGGATTGAAAATCCAGTGTGCTAGTGAAAGCAATGGCTTCGATCAGCCAAAAAAGTTCGTCGATAAGCTATACCCAGAGTTTGTTCAATTAGACAAAATATATGGCATTAATTATACAAGATTTATAAGGACTACGGATCCTGACCACATTGAAAACGTGGTGAAATTATGGGAACTTTGTTTGAAAAATGGCTATATTTACATGGGCGAACATAAGGGTTGGTATTCCATTTCTGATGAAACATTCTATCCTGAATCCAAGGTTATTAAAGACCCCAAAAATGATGGTAAGTATCTGAATACAGAATCGAAAAACGAAGTAGTTTATCAGTCAGAGACAAATTACTTCTTTAGGCTATCCTTATTTAACAAGAAAATAGTTGACCATATAAGAAAGAATCCAGATTTCATTTTTCCTGCTTCTAAAAGAGACCAAATTCTAAAAGAACTAGAAACCGGTGGGACATTGCCAGATTTATCGATATCGAGACCCTCTGCGAGACTTAAATGGGGTATACCGACTCCTAATGATCCGTCCCAAAAAGTTTATGTGTGGTTTGATGCCTTGTGTAACTACCTCTCCTCCATCGGTGGCATACCGTCCATCTTGAGTAATGCTACTGAAGTAGTTTCAAGACATTATAGCGACAAATCAAACGTAAAAGGCCAATTGTTAATACCATACCCAAAAGAAGTGCAGCGAAACACCATTCACGTGATAGGAAAGGATATCGCGAAATTCCATACCGTATATTGGCCTTCTTTTTTACTGGCTGCTGGACTGCCTTTACCAAGACAAATTGTTGTTCATGGACACTGGCTCTGCAATGGAATGAAAATGTCCAAAAGTTTGGGTAATGTTGTAGATCCGATTGATATGGCACGTTATTATGGAGCCGATATTGTGCGTTGGTTCTTGTTAGAAAATTCTAAACTGGAAGAGGACGGCGATTTTCAAGAAGCCAAATTATACGAGACAAGAGAGCTTTTAGTATCCAAATGGGGCAATCTGATTAACAGATGTTGTGGCTCGAAATTCAATATTGAAAGAGCTGTTATGAAATTTAGCGACAAGGCAAATTTTCAATTTCAGGAGATTTTCCAAAATGAACCAATAGTCTCCGAACGAATTGAGAATCTGGCTAAACTACTCAACAAATCACAAGAGGTTTTTGACGAAAAAATAGCCATATTCCAGTATCCTCAACTGCTAAGACATGTTTGGAGTATTATCAACGATGCAAATACTTTGGTTCAAAATAGTAAACCTTGGGAGAGGGAATTAGATCAACAAGACAATATAATATTTTTGGCTATGGAAACGTCTAGAATCCTCTCCATTTTATGCCAATCCATTATACCATCTCTCTCACAAAGTTTCCTAGATCGTATTGATGTTTCAAAGGAGAAAAGGACTATAAATTATGCTAGATTGGGTTCCGATAAAACATATGGAAAGCAATCTAACAAGAAAGGCCGAGAAGTACCTTTGAAAAAAATTCCATTCAGGTTGCAAGAGGAACAAACGAATATGAGGTCATGAAAAAGGTACTTACTGCACTGTAAATATTAACTTAAGTATTATATCGTATTTTCTGCAAGAGGACTAGGAATATAGTTTCTTTTGTTACTAATAAAAATGCATATTTTTCATAGGAAATTTCCTGGTATGAAACCATTGCTTTCATTATCAACGATGACTTGTTTGTACACGCTATAGTCTATAATAAAGTCTGAGGGAGATTGTTCATGTTTTTTTTTTTTTTCCATTTTGGTAACCACTAACTACAGCCAATTTTTCGGCGGCTTCATAGCCCAGCAAAATCTTTATTCATCATTTCCCGTAAAGTATGATATTCCCATGTTACATTTCCTGTACTCTTGGCATTTTCATCGCTAACACTAATTGTTCTCTTGATCCGTTCAATTTTCTTTGGGTCGTCTACTTTAATACGGATTCTCTTCAATTCATTCACATTTGATGTGTGTCCTATACTCATCCCGACTTTGACTAACGTTTCAATGCGTTCTGAAGAGTTTTTCACAAGGTCGGAATCAAACATGAAGTTGTTGTGCGGGATAATGATTATTATAGTAGAACCTCCAAATTTAAAATAGCCCAGCTCCTGTCCACTCTCAACTACATCGTTTTCTTTGCAGGTCAATAGTATGGATCCAACCATCATTGCACCAATAGGTATGTACAGTAGTTTGCCAAATTGAGGAGAATCGATGGGGATAATAACTCTGATATTTTCACCAAAGACGTCTAACTCACTACGAACGGCCATTGGATTTACAGTATAATACTCTCCATCCACATATACAGGTTTTCCAATCGTACCATTACATGGTGAGTGAAACCGGTGATAATCTTGTGGCGCCAGTCTAAATATACCAATACTGCAGTTATTGTCATTAAATGTTTCCGGATTATAGTTATTGGCTAGTTTCTTAATAGAAAATTTTCTTCCTTTCACCCATATTTCCTTCGATTCTTGTATAGTTGGGAACACTGTGCATCTTGAATCTGCTGGTGAAAACAATATTTCTTTATTATTACTTTCAGGCAGCCGGCTTCCTGGTTTTAGTTTCCTGTAAAAAAATTCATTGAATGTTTTAAAATCTTTATCTCGGCATTGTGAAAGGTCTAGCGAGTGAAACTTTATGAAAGGTTCAATTTGTTTGGCAGATGCAGTGCTGTCAAATTTTTTGCCTTGCCTGATTGATAAAGTCTTCAAGAGGGATCTAAATTTTTTAGACTCGGGACTTTTACCATTGTATATAATCCTCATTCCCAACTTTACGTGTGCGCTTATTTTTTCCTCAATAATTATCCCTGTGTCTCGGTCTTGAACCAAGATGTTTGCATTGTTAGATCCCAAAGCATATTTACCATAAGTTAATTTTATCAAAACCTTAGAGAACCATCTCTTGGATGCAAATGCAGATGAGACGTACGACGGCTTTAAAGTTTTGTGTTCTTTTGAAAACGTACATATGGCAAAATGGGTTATCAAGTCATTTTCTAGAACCAGTTTAGAACGTCTAGCATTTCTAGTTGGTTTGCATGAACGCATGCATCTAGGACATGTCCAGATGCGTTTAAAATTAGTGGATTTTCTCCATGACTGTAGCCCTTCAACTAATTGTGATCTAGTAATGCTCTGGCCGGCCCAAGCAGATTTATTGAAATGCTGAAAGAGTTCAAAAGAATCGGCCATCGTGAATGAACCAAGACGTTCAAGATAGAGCATTACTTGAATAATGTCGAGTCTCTCTAAGTTGACTGATGTGTCAACAGCTTCTTTCCAAAAGCTCTTTTTTAAGAACGGATATGAAACATATTTGAAGCTCGAATATAATACCGGTTGCTTAGGAGCATGTGCTGGCTCAACAGTGAGATCCAATGGTATCTCATAAGGTATCCATTCGTTTTCATGTTGTTGCTGTTGCAGCATATCAAACCAAGCCAGTTCGCATTTTGCAACGTCATCATTGAATGAAAATGAGTCTTTATCAACAACTTTGATACTGAAAGCAAAATTCGTTTCATGGGGAAAAACTTCGAAAGCGGCATATTCATTAAATTCTGGGTTTAAAGTATGTTTTCTCCAAGATGTCTTGAATACTCTTCTACCAAACGAAATAACGATAAATGGATCCATTTCATAATTAGTCTTGGACAACCGATTCCTTAATGCAGGTAAATTTTTGATAGCCCCAATATGCATAAATACTACCCCCATCGCATGTTCCTTTTTCGATATAAAAAAGTTACTTTTTGCTCTTCTGTATAAGTAATTTGCATATGATTTATTATGTTTACCCCTTTGCAGGTGTAAAAGCCGACTCCCAATGTATTCTTTTGATTGAGAATCAGAATCTTCACGCTCATCCTCATTATATATATCAAACTCCTCATCACTTTCCTGTTGGTTTTCAGATTCTTCGTCATCCACTGATGTTATGTCATTTTCCGACACTGCAGGTAATTTTGCAACATCTTCTGGTTCTACGATATCATATTCATCTAAAGCTGTTATCATTGAAGATAGACTGATACGGGTATCTTCGTCGATGTCATGCACATTTATGTCTGGCACATTTGGATGATCTGCTTCTTCAAAATCATTTAGAATATCTAGTTCTTCATCATTTAGCGAAACAACCTCAGATATAGAGTCGAATATAGTATCATTGTCTATATCGTACCTCCTCTCCGTACAAATGCTGCCGCTGCTATTCATATCTTCAATAGATTCCTCAGCATCTATTTCATCCTCGGCATTGACCTCTTCATCGTGGGCTAGATCAGTATCGCTATATGGTTTCTCGCGTCGTATTTCATTTCCACTAACAGCTGAACTATTGCTCAACATATCTTCTAGTGGAGGTGGCAAAGAACTAGAAGATCTCATGCGGGCCTTATTTCTATCTATTCTGCCCAAGTAAGTATTCAACTCATTTCTCCAAGCATTGAAAGCCTGAAAAGTCGGGGTTCTTTTAACGTTACATTCTAGCTTAAATCCAAGCAAAATATCGCCCACTAGAAAGTTGCAGTTCAAGGAATCTTGGTCTTTCCCTCTTTTCATATCGTATAGATGGTACCGCTGAGCTTCAATTGAAAATTTATAGCTCGTCGTGGTGTCCTTCCTCTTGAATAAATCCAGTAATGAAATTTTTGCTTCACCCAAATATAGATAGCTATTAATCCTATTTTTGTGTGTGGACCCGGGACCTGTTGTTGAGAGAGAAGAGGAAGAATGTGAAGGGGCCGGTGTAGCTGAAGATGATACTGAATTAATTGATGTTGAAGTTTGATTACCTTTGGACGTAACATTCAAATTTCTCGACGAATGAGAGTGAGAACTTAGCCCTGAATTTGACAGTGTCGATGAAGATGTATTTGCAGTGGTTGTCCTTGGTCTACTGGGGGTAGTAGGGGGAGCGCCGGTTGGTAGGGCGTCGTATACTATAATCCTTAACCATTCAGATGTTGGATTTCTCGGAAGTTTGATCCTCAAGGTTTGATTCCAGTGTGTATTTGAGTTCTTGAGCTTGTTCGTCTTTTGACTATAAAATGTATTAGTGGTAACAAAACATACCGGGTTACAATTGAATGTCTTCAAGGCTTCAATATTTTCAGCTTGAATGACATGAATTTTTAAAATTAGCGTTGGCTTCTTGTTCTTGCCTCGCTTTCTGCCCTTAATAATCCTCATCTTCGTCGTTGGATGCTCCTGAAAATCGAGGATTCTTTACCAATTGATACAGCATCAACCACTTTGGGCTAGTTTTAGCATCAAATTGGAATAGTTGTCATATATAAGAAGAATTCCTTGAAGTAGCACATGCGTTAGGGCTAGGATCTCAAGTTTCCAAGAGTTTGACATGTGCCCTGCTTTTTTGTCTTTCTCCTTCTTCCAAACCTCATTTTAAAGTAACATAACCTTTGTATTTTTCATATTAGCCCTTAGTTTTTTTTTACCCTAAAAAAATTTTTTTTTTTTTCTTTGAGTCGTGAAAGCTTTTTTTTTCCAGTTAAAGACCCCTCAAAATGAAAAACTTGTATAATGTTTAAAATAAAGCTGAATAAGTTGAAACTCAAGTTTATATTTAATAGGTAAAAGAATTTATCAATTGAGCACAAAACCTGCCTATACAGGAAATAATAGAATAGCAAAGAGGAAGTAAAAAGATGGGTAAAAGATTTTCAGAATCCGCCGCAAAGAAAGCAGCTGGCTTAGCAAGAAAAAGAGATCAGGCACATGCTAAACAAAGAGCACAAATGGAGCAGCTAGAAGCGGAGGAAGCTTCTAAATGGGAACAAGGTTCGAGGAAAGAGAATGCCAAAAAATTAGAGGAAGAGCAAAAAAGACAAGAAAAAGCAAGAGCTAAAAAGGAGCGCGATGCGTTGCTAACCGCAGAGGAGGAGCAACTGGGCAAGGGTGGCAAGGGTAAAAGAAAAATGAAATAAATTTGAAGAATCTTAGCCTTATAGCGGCTAATAATTGCATATGATAAAGTCATTCCCACTTTATCTCCATAAACATAAAAACGCAAGACAAATAACGACAATAAAAGTAACAGTGGTAATAATAATACTTCTGTATGAGGATGCTTATCTTTTGCGGGTTGAGTACAAAAATACACATGGTAAGAAATCACTGTTCAACGTTATAAGAATAAAGAGGGACGAGGAAGGATAATGCAAGTGTAGTTTACAGTAAAAAGAATGACTTTATGGTACTAATGGTATGAATAGTTGAAATTATGTACATTAGATTTGCATATGTATGTATATATAGCTTGCTGTCATACAAGAAGATTGATAACAATGATAAAAGTTAATGAAAAATTTACTTTTTTTCTTTCATTAAAAGGCAAATAAATGTTTCTTGTGAAAACTTTATTGACGATTGCTCGAGACAATCAGTGGGCAAAAGGATGATTGTCAAGTATGTCAACTATCAAAGTTATTGAGGTATATACACAGAATGGACTGAGAAAGGTACGGCCCTATTATAACAGAAGATCAGCGTTCGTGAAGGGGCGCTGGTTGGGTAAGTTACTAATAGACGTTCTCGTTAGTGAATTTAAACTTCGCCCAAGAGCTTATTATTTGGACCAAATAAGGAAAGGCACATATAGGTTGATCCGAGATGGTGTGCCGCTGGTACCAGATCATCTCATGACTACCATAATCAAGAATCATGATGTTTTAGAAACAACTACGCATAAGCACGAACCGCCGGTAAAACAATGGTGTAGCCAGGAAGTTGAAGCGGAGGATTTACCTGGCAGAATAGCGGGATTCAATATTGTTTTTGAAGATGAGAGTATCCTCGTCATTGATAAACCCAGTGGTATACCAGTGCATCCAACCGGTCAGTTTTACCAGAACACAATTACTGAATTACTGAAGTTCCATGGTGTAGATGCTCTTCCTTGTTATCGGTTAGACAAGATCACATCAGGCTTGTTGATATTGGCCAAGAACAGTCAGAGTGCGGGGGAAATCCAGAAGAGTATTCGTTCAAGAGATATGATTAAGATCTACTTGGCAAGGGTCAAGGGAAGATTTCCTCACTCCGAATTGATATTGGACAATGAAAATGCAGCGGAAACGACTTTTGAGGACACTTCCAAAGTTACAGTGGAAATGACACCCATATATTCTATCGATCCAAAGAGACAGTTTCCAGTTGGTTTATCGGCATCGAAGGATGCTATTACCAAGTTCTACCCAATAAGATACTTCTCTCATGCTGATGAAACTGTCGTCGCTTGTAAGCCAATAACTGGAAGAACACACCAAATTCGAATCCATTTAGCTAGGCTCGGTCATCCCATCGTCAACGATAGTGTTTATTGTTCGCATATTACAAAATACCCCGAAAGGCTTAAGTTTATAACTCAGTTTCCTAGATGGGAGGATCAGCAGGATTTAGATGCTGAGGAATTGAAAGTGAGGTTTCAAAAATTTGTCGATGAGACAAAAAATAATTGTCAGACAATGGAAACATTTTGTCCTGAATGTCATACTGTTGATTTAAAGGATCCTGTGCTATCAGACCTAGAATTATGGTTGCATGCTTGGAAGTATGAGGAGATTAATGGCAAATTCAAGTTCAAAACAGATTTACCAAAATGGGCACAATTGGACAATAGTTAAACTTTTTTTTGAGCGAACTTTTTTTGTATATAGTTTAGTTACCATTTCCGTACTTTGGATGTAAATTAAAATTAAAGAGAGACATTATTTTTAGTTGCGAATACATAACAGCGAATGTTCATGGGGAAAAGTTAAAAACCCTATATAAAGCACCACGAAATACACATCGCGAACAGAGCTAATGAGAGTATACACTTGCTAACTATATGAAACACAATCGTCCAAATGGTACTGGGAAAGCAGTTTCTGGCTTCAAGCAGATAATAAGAAGGCTTTTACTCCTCTTGAACAAGAAGAGAAGAAAACAACTCGTCATCATCTTGAAAAGAATAACCCAAGTCTATGGAATAAACCTAGTATTTTATGTCAAAAAATGGAAATTGAAAAAATTACAGGGTGAAAATATTCAAATAAATGATATTATGCCATGGCTAAGAGAGTCTACTATATTAGTCTTGCTGAACATACTATATCCAACTTTGATGAAGTTCCCATTTTTAAAAAATCATTATATTCACTGGTCTTCCATTGTAGGAATATCGTTAATGCTTACCAAGGGTGAGGTACCTTCGTGGATTATCGCACACTTTCTTGTGGAAGCTATAGCCTCTAAATTAAAGATCGCAAAATTAACACAATGGTTGAAAAAAAAAAAAATTTCCCAGGGTACATTAATAAAATTCCAACAAATTCTTGTGTGTTTAGCGATTATTGTGTTATTTGCCAAACTGGACAGGAGTTCGTTACCATTCCGTGTGCTTTTTGACCATAGGCCATTTTTAATAGATTTCTTCACAATCAATGCCATTTTCACAGTTTTGGCGGTATATCACAGAACATTAAAATTCTTTTTTACTTCAGGGACGAAATCAAATAAGAATGTCTGCGGCCATGAAATCAGGAACTTTTCTCAATACCTTGGGGTCAACAACCATAATGATTGGCCCATATCTTCATCAAATTTGAAGCATGTAATGGACAGACTAAATGAAATACATGAAGTTACAATTGATGATAATTATGCAAATATAAACGAAAAGATAATAAATTCATATTTCACCAAGGGATTTTTTCCAAGTCTAAAATGGACTATATTAAGGCAGTGTATCGAATATTTATTCGTCACGAAAAGGCGCAGATTAATGGGCAACAAATTGCGGTGCATCGTGATGCTTCTTACATTCACCTTCGTGGATCCAACAAGTAAAATGAAAATCAGCCCATTTTTCGCAAAATTCTTTGCGAAGTCCTTGGTTAATGTTTACTTGAAAAAGTATTGGCATTGCAACTTTGGGAAATATATACTATTCTTTTTGTTTCAGCTTAGTATTATGTGATGTGTTTTTTTAGAAGAGAAGAGTTTACAAGTTTGTAAATAATCTATATTATAGTTGTCTTGATAAATGAATTTACAGTATGAATTAGTTATTTACTGAACCTATCAAGTATGATACTCATGTATGACGGGAATGATAGAGAATAAGCCCCTTCTCTTCCTTAGTTCATTATGGTTCTTATTATTCATCATCATTTAAGCACCGGGAGCCTTCGCGTTACCTTTCAATCTCAAAAGAATTTCTTTAAACTTAGACCTGTCTCTACCCCCAATGATATCGGCATCATCTTGGTTAATTAATTGAAGTGCACGATCCCAGGTCGTATTGTCTTGACCAAAAAATTCATCTCTTTTCTTTAAGAAAGCCTCAGCTTCCTTAGCAGCATCTTCCAATTGTTGTTCCTTCTTTTTATTGTAAGAATCGTAAAAATCGTCAATATGTTTGATAGCTTCATCCTGCAATTCCTTTTTTAACTCCTCGTCCTTTAAATCCTTTTCGTGAATCTCTACAGCACGACGTTGTTTCCATTGGTCTACAACTTCAGAACGATCCTCTTTAACGGATTCTGTACTCTGATTGGCACCTTCGAATGTGGAAAAATCATCATCTGCCTCGCCATTGTCATTACCACTAGATACAGTAGCACTACCATTTTGATCGCTCGAGACTGCGCCATTTGCGGAGTTGATATCTGGAAATTGCTCTTCAAAATCCCTAATTTCGTCATCATCTTTGGCGGGGGAAGCCTCCGTTTCCAATATGTCATCCTGTTCAGTCTTGAACTCGTCTCCAAGTATCTCTGCTTCTCTTTTTAAAAAATCGGTGTCGTCATCTTTTTTGTCGTTGGGTGTGAAATCAATGTTTTGATCTTCCAAAGGAGGGAATTTCTCTGACATTATATATATATGTATCTAGTGAAACGGCGGCGTCCTTCAACTGCTCTTTTGGGTGACTCGCAACGCCTAAGTAAAGCTGTAAAACCCTTTTTCTAGCACGTATATTTTCAGTTTAGTTGTTTAATCTTCTAGGTGCCCCTTTCAGTGTAAAAAAATATGGAAGTGTTTCTATCGTGTAATGTGATGATAATAACTTTTTTATAGAAATGTTACAGATTAGTATGTAGTCTATGTTAATAAAATGTATACTTGTTCCGCTTACTGGATTAACACAGATGCGCCATTTCCAACTTCTATAAGTTCATTTGTATTTAAATCCAATACCTTAAGTCCGGAGAGAGTGCCATAATATCCGGACATAATACCAATAAATCGTAAATCCGCGAAGTATGTTTCTCTCGGAGGTACAACTGGAATTTTGTAATCGTTGGATAATAGTATAATCCCCTCCGCAATTTTTCTATATTTATTATGCAGTTGGTACTGATTTTCCAGTGTCAAGGGCGAATTGGGGATAGTCCCATTATTCATGCCACAGTTGTTTATACCATTGCTGTTACGTACGTTATTAGCTGAAGGGATTGGGTTTATTGTATTGTTATAATACACAACAAGATCCAGGGGGGATGATGACGAGTTAATGATCTGAAGCCTCATAGTAAACTTTTCGCCCTTAATAACTTTTATATTGCTATTAATAAACTTGAATTTTACATTGCTTAATTTGCTATTCACCAATGATGTAGTCGAAGCAGCTCCAAGACTAAATCTTGAGGAGGAAACCCCACCTAATCTTAGATTGGCCAAACCACCAGAATTAACGTTGTTGGCCGCACCATTAAAAGAAGCGCTATGATTGGTATTATTGTTGTTACTCGAGTATTGAGAAGATGTCGAGGAAATTGGCATAGAACGCTTCAATGTGACTTCTGTTTCCCATGATGTTCTCACAGGTAACTTCAGATTGGGATGCAGCTCGAGTTCGTACGCTAAGGTGATTTTCACACGATGTGGTTGAGTTGATTTGGGTAACAGAACCAGTTTAAAAGTAGCGCTAATGCTATCGTATGAAAATGCAGTGAGTGGCACTTTCAAAGGACAGATTGGATCTAGTTCAATTTGAGAGGTTCCGTCGATTAGTTTATACGATATTTCTTGAAAGTTCAGTTTGAGAAAAGAATTGTGTTCTTGCGGATAAATAAATTTTTTGGTCAGTTGTTCGGATGCTTTAGAAGTTTGAAAGTCTAACGATGATAATATGCAATGCTCAGATTTCAAGGAGATGTTTCTCAATCTCATATTCAAAAGTGAGAATATTGGGTATTGGAGCTTAAGAGTAAATGTATTCGGATTTCTAGAAACGTCCGCTTCGTGGACTTCGCTATTTTTAGAACTAACTCGATGAGTCGCCCTGTTATTTTTCTCCAGATGATTATTAGTATTTTTGGATGATTTGGTGGCTGCAGAAGACCAGGAATAAACTGGCTCAAAACTTGGCAAAATCTCCTCGCTAGAGTACTTATCTAATGTATACTTTGCCTGTGGATCTTGTAATGAATCCTGGTTATTGAAATTTGCATCCACAGATTTATATTCAAAGACAAATTTGATCTGATTATTATAACCATTATTCATAACAACATTTGATTTGAAAAGAATCTTCGAACAGCAGTCGTTTTTCAACCTCCATAGATTTTCATTGTTCTCAACTTGGGTAAAATAATCATCGATAGTGCTTGTTCTGGTAACTTGCGCTTCATTTATTAATATTATCATATTCTGTAGTACAAATCTCTTGTTCTCTTGCGAATTACCTTGAAACCACAGCCAAAGATTCAGTTGCTCATCAAATATAATAAATTTACGGCTTAAGTGTGATTGACGTAACTGTTCTATATTACTTCCATCTAAGTCGCAACGCAGCGGTACAAAACATTCCATGGTCAATGAGTTGTGATTTATCAATTGCGCTTAATTCGAATATTGTCCATATAGAGTGTAGAGTTGTGAACTCAGCTCTTGTTCCACTTTTATTTACCCACAATTTTATAGCATTTACTTTTAATTATTTTTGTTACCAATTTTTCATAGGTCCTGCATTTCTCGCACTAAAATAGAAAGATGTGAAAAGACAGAAAAATAAGCCTTGCAAACGAGTATTCAAGAAATGTGCCCAACGTGACCATGGCTCTTTCATGGGATATATAAATTTATGTAGAATATTTTATGTACAAGTAATAATGGCTGAAAATATGACGACATATACGCATATACAAGAAAGCACTCATAAGACAAAAAGTGGTTATATATATACCATTTGGCCCAGTTTATTAAAGCCAATTCTTCTGTCTTTCTTGTTATCCCTATTTCCGCTACCGTAACGGTATCCCACTTTTCCAACCTTTGCGTTAGTAAATTTATATTGTGATCTTTCACCTTCGACAAGCTCACCATATATAACCTTCGTATTCTTATTAGTGGATTGTTGATGGCCACTAGAATGTTCCCCGACAGTAGACAAATTCCTTAAGGTCTCTACAGCAGGCTCTAATTCTAAAACATGGGCTGCATCAACAGGCCCAAAAGGTTCTGACTCTGCAATGGTGAGGAATCTTGACGCCAAAGTCTTTTGCGGAACAGGAATTTCGCTTAAATTCTCCCGTTTAAAAGAGGCATCTGAGTCGAAGACGGGAAACATTCTATATAAAGTCTCGTCCATAGTTTTCAAATCAGAAGATACTCTATTCCGTCTGTTCCAGCTGTTTTCCACGCTAACCAGTTTAACAATAGCCTCTACACGAGGAATTTTTAATCCATACTTTTGAGAAACTTGTTGGGCAGAAAGTCCTTCCACAGTAATCTCTTCGAAAATGCTTTGCTTCAATTGCGGGCTTAATACGTAATTCGTCTTACAATGTGGATTTGAAGGGAAAGGTTGCAACAATCTATCCTTGAAAATGTTTTGTAACCTTTTATTTTCTACAGGAGGAGGACCTAATGTCCCATCATACCTTAGTTGCAATGGCTTCTTGGTTACCGGGTGTTCTAAACTTTGTCCCCTTTCCAAATCTGGCTTAATGTAGTTAGGTACATGATTCGTCGGAACCGTAAAATACTTGTTCATGACATATTCTCCTTTGTAATTTTTTGGACCTAAAAACTGTCTCATAGCAGTCTTTAAGTTTGTATCATGCTTCTTCGGGTGTTGTCTTCCCAATTTCTTGAATGGATAAAATGGATAGGCTATTCTTCTACGAGAAAAGTGCCTCACCTGAGTCCATGAAAATATTGAACTAGTTCCTCTTAGCTTAGAAGAGGTACCTGTTAAGCCGTAACTCATCACAATCGAATATTACTAAAAGTATGGAGTGGCTTTCCTCTTTTTTGTAACTTTACAGTTTTTGCCATGTACTTTCTTTTCAAAGAATTCCTTTTCATTTTTTTTTATTCGGCTTCTATTTTATTTTGCTGTTGTACCGTCCGTACGATAAATTATTAATTGATAATATTCTGAACAATGTGTTCATCCTTCCTGAAAAAAATAAGAAACAATGATTCTCGATCGATAAATCTTTTGTATAGCTTTCTCAGCGTCGCTATAGTAATGTTAGCTAAGGTTGGTATGTACTTATTAATAATTGAAAACTTCCAACAAACAGTAGCTCGCGTGGCGTAATGGCAACGCGTCTGACTTCTAATCAGAAGATTATGGGTTCGACCCCCATCGTGAGTGCTTTTTTTGCAATAAAAATGATTTGCCCCATTAGTAAAAAAACTTTGGCACCTCTGTACTGTAGGCTTTCTTGGTTTGGTCATTGGCTCTACTATCATTTTCAATATGTATCTATATACCCTAATATTTTCATGCCTTACGTCTTTCACACATCGTCCTCAATACTATTTTTAGCTTGACTGGCTCTTGCGTTTGCCCAAATATCTTCCAACCCCTTCTTGAAAATGTCAATATTGTAATCTGCGACCGTTAAGCAGCTTTCCATGTCTGTACCATTAGGTCTTATAATCGCCACCAATGCCAAGCCTCTAATCATCTGCCTCAAATAAATAATGACGCCATTAGCTAATTGTGATACATTCTGTAGCTCATTACGAGGATTTATCACATTATCTTTGTCCGAGCTCTTTTGGCTATTTCTTAGAACAGGCGCTTTATATAAATCAAACAAATCAATCGTCACATCTATGAACTCGGAGCATACCTCATACATTTGTATATCAACAGGGTTAGAATCTGTGGAAACATAAATTTTGGAATTAACATCAAATAAGAAGGCCTTCTCAATTTTTGAATGTTGAATTAAATTATCTAGCATATTCTCCAGAAAAGACAGCTCCGGTATCAGTTTCTGCACAATCCTCGAAAATGCCTCATATATTGAGTGATCAAAAATTGAAGTTAAATAGAAGGAAACCTGAACACCATCCAGCCCCAGTTCAAGCAACTCTTCACCTGTCCGTTGCATTATATCACGTTGAGCATCAACTTTGAAATCTTCACTTAGGCCATCAACCTTGTGAATCAAGACCTCTATATTGATGGAGGGATTAACCTTATAGGCATACTCAATAATCATCGCCAGATTTGTGATCGCATTGATATATTCATCTTGAGAATCAATGACATAAACTAGTGCCCCAACGCTTTTGAATAATCTTTCAGAATCATAACTCGGTTCAAAGTAATTTAGCTGCCCGGGAAGCTCCATCACCGCCAGGTCAATGAGAGTAGAGAAATGCTCAAGAGAAGGATTTGAGGTTGATTCTAGATATAATGTATCTAAAGGCTGCATATTATGAAAAACAACTTTACAAATGGATGATTTTCCACATCTTCTTACGCCCATCAACAAAACCATGGCCTTGGAATCTGTAGCCTCTAAACTCATGTTGTATGTGTATTAGTACCGTTGTCCTGGAGTTTTGTTAATCTGTGGATGTTAATCGGTTCTATTGGGAGTTTTTTTCCTACCAATTTACTAGTTTAAGCTCTGATATCTTTATTATTTCTGTTGTCCGGAAACGGTCCTTTCCTTTCGTGGCCTCTGTAAAAAAAAGGACAAATGGTGAAGCAGTAGCATGATTAAATCGAAATATGAAGTTAAAGCCGTCAGCTAATAAATGATATAAATATACAAAACTATACATATGCTGAGTGGTCTATTATATAAAACATATCGTAAACGAAGACTGGCGAAGCTATAAATAAAAATACAGAAAGGCATTGACATATAGAACAAGATAGGAAAGAAAAGCACAGTAAGAGGATTACCCATTAAAATGCATCAAACTTGTTTATAGCTTTTAGTGAAAAGAAATGAGCCCATTAATCGAGAAAATATAACAATGGTAAATTAGGGACACTTTTTTTTTCTTCTCCATGCATATATTTTCAATTAATAGCGCAGGATTAAACGTAAGATTAAATTTGTGTTGTACTATTAATTTATTATTTTATTAGACTTTCTACCAACATCCTTGTATCCAAGTGACATTTTCGATACTTAACATGATCTATTCATGTTACTCTTCGTCATCACTTTCTCCCATTAATGCACTGAACATATTTGTTGCGGTAGAAGTTGGTGCAGCTGGTTCTTCCTTTGGAGGAGGAGCCCTTTGGCTATTTCTTTGAGAATATGTTCTGGTTGTGATAAAGCTATCTTTTGATGCAGGAGGAGCGTCCCTTCTGAAAGAGTGTCTATTACTGGAGTTGTTCGTACGTCTTGAATTAGATCTTGAATTATTCTTCAATTGACGTTGTCTCTCCTCTTCCTCATGAATCTGTTGAATGGTCTTAGGACCGTTGTCCTTCTTATCACTGTTCCAGTTCTTGTCGTGCCTTAATTCTTTAATGTCGATCAACTTGAACTTGATTCTACTAGAAATCTTAGCAGTTTGAATAATATTGTCTAAAATACCGAACAAACTATCGAGCAATTGCGAACCCTCCAATGTTGCTTGACCCGTTCTGAAACTATCGGTCTCAAATTGTTCACCAACAGTATTTAACAATTCAACAACGGACTCTAGAGTTTCTTCAGATGGAGAATCCGTCAAATCCTTCATTAGTCTACGGAAACATTCGAACATCATCTTTCCAGTCAACAGATTCAGACGGTATAGGAAACCGATGAAACGAACCAAACCTAAACCTCTTCTCTTAGCAGAAGCAGCTGCATAGTACTCTTCTGACATCATCTCAGGTTCTAATGGAGTACCATCTTCGTTTGTGGGTAATTTATCGGTCCAACCCTTGTCAAATTCGGCATGACATCTAGCAACCAAGTAATGCAAAACCAATTTTGGACCTGTCTTACCTTCATTAGTTTCATCTGTTATATCTGGGTTTAATTCTTTAACTACTTTACCACATAATTGCGCGTACATAGAAGACCAATGGGGTTCGTCACAGGCCTTTAAGAAAATCTGTTCTATCACAGCCTTTAACGTTTCACCATTTGTTTCCCATACTGATATGTTTGCAATAGCCAAAATTTCAGATGAAATAGCATCGAACATTTCCAAAGTAAGTTTATTCAGTAGTGACTTCATCTTTCTTTCAACTTCATCCTTGTCCAATAGTTCGGTCTTTCCGTCAGGGGCTAGCTTCTTTTCAGTCTTTTTAGACTTGAATTTTGGCACCCACCTATTAGCACTTGGAACAAGTGGAGCAACTTCTTCCTTTGGTTTATCGTCCTCTCTTTTCTCTTCATTTCTGTAGGAGCCTCTCTCGCGGTCTCTTCTTGATGTATAAGATCTATTAGATCTCCTGTCGTCATTCATTCTCTTTGATCTTCTCTTTGATGAAGTTCTTGAATTAGCTCTGTCATCCATATTTCTCACTGAGGTATTTCTAAAGTCATGGCCACGACTAGAATTATTGCCGAATCTGCCAGAATCTCTAGATCTATTTCCTCTGCCCATTCCTGGTGGAATGACAATTTTAGAAGCAGTGCTTTGGACCCATTCGGCGTCCGCTTTGACGTTTAGTTTGTCCTTAAATTGAAGCAAGAAAGTTGGGCCATATGTATATTTGACGTGTTCTTTCTTGTATTTGATATCAGGACCTTCAATACCTTCTGGATAGTTAAAAGAAAAGACATCTTCAATTGGTGTAGCATCTTTCAATACATTCAATATGTGAGAAACGGTGTTTGTACCATCATCAGTTTCATCAGTTGTAGTTTCGATTTCAGCTTCAAGTCCAATCTTTGTTCCAGCATCACCTGCTTCAGCCTCAACTTCAGCTTCAGCTTCATCAGATTTAGTAGGGATAGCCGGAGTTGTTGCAGATTCATCAATGTTTGACTGTTCGGTTTCGGCGACCTCAGTTTCTTCTTTAACCTGTTCACTGGGAGGCACAGGAGCAGACTCGATGGCGCTCTTAGTCTCTTCCTGTACTGGCACTTCCTTGTTTTCCTTCCCCTCCGTTTTTTCTTCTCGTTCTTTTTGTTGTTTCTTCAACTTCAAACGTTCAGCAAAGGTTAACACCTTTGGAGTGGATTCTTCCTTTATTTGGCCCTTTTCTCCTTGTTCACCTTCTTCAGCTGGAGTTTCTTGCTTAACTTCTGGCTCAGCAGATTTTTCTTCAGCAGGCTTGGTTTTTTCGGTTACCTCAGGTTTGTCCGATCCCTTCTCTTCCACATTTTCTGGGGTAGTCTTCATTGGAATATTATTGTTGCCACTAGAACCTTCAAGTTGCTCCTTTCTCTTCTTTTCTAAAGCAGCTTTACGAAGTTTAACTTGCTCGATGAAATTTCTTCTTGTCTTTTCAGCTTCAGATATATTTTCTTCAGAACTGGCCTTAGAGTCATTAGTGGAAGGGGTAGGAGTTGGAGTAGAAGTAGAAGTAGAATCAGAAGTTTCTTTTAACTTTGACTCTGGTTGCGGAGACACAGTAGATCTTTCCTGAGACTGTAGCTTGGCTTTATGCTGTTCTTTCAAATCTAAGTGTTCACCAGACTTGGTAGTGATTTCTATCTTAGTTGGAACAGGTGACTTCTCTTCGACAGGAATTGGATTAGCAGGGGCACTACCAGCGGCCGCCATTTGCTGGGGCTGGTAGTAAACGGGGTAGTTATTATAGTAACCAGTCCATGGCACGTTTGAGCTGTTGGCTCCCATGTGTCCACCTCTGAAACTACCGCCACCATTATAGTTGCCACGGTTGTTATATCTGTTTGGTCCAAATTTACCACCTCTTTGCTGATGAGGTCTGTTGCTGTTGTAAGGCTTCTTTTGGGTATAGTTGCTACCATTGTTGTAGTTGGTGTAGCCACGTTGTTGCTGAGATTCCTGCTGGTCATCGCCTGTCTGTTTCAGAGCAGCAGATTCCTGCTTTGAAGCAGATTGTGTCGGGTGAGCAGTTTCGTCTGTCATTATTGTAATAGGTAATTACAGTTGTCCTCTTACCTTGCTTATTTATGAGCAAGAAGGAGTAAAGTAAGAAGCTTTAAGAAATTGAAGGGAAGAGGAAGAATCATAATTAAGTAAATTATCACAATATCAAGATTGGTAAAATTTCAAGCAACATATTGAAATTCCATCTACCATCCATCCGTTGCACACAGAGAACGCGGCATCGAAAATTTTTCTTGAAAAAAAAACTTTTGTCAGTGAAACAGTACGAGAAAAAAAAAAAATAAAAAAAAAGCTATAATTGAAAAAGGACGCACAAAAATACGGTGAAAAAGAAAAAAAAAATCGTTTCTCACGTCGTTATCGAGTCGCGATGAGGATAGCGCCCATCATATGATCATCCCATTACGATGGAAGTCTGCCATCATGATGTCCAAGAGGGTCCTTAAAGCTATTAGTAAGTAAAAAAAAACTGTTGTTCCAGAGATATTGAAAAAAGCCTTATTAATGTAATCTTCAAAAAATGATTTCGCCCAGGATCGAACTGGGGACGTTCTGCGTGTTAAGCAGATGCCATAACCGACTAGACCACGAAACCACTCTTATTGGAAGATTGATCCAATTAAAGGGGAATAGCACACATTATCCGACGACAACTATGCTGGTTATTCCCTAGAGGGATAATTGCAAGCTAGATCTTGAAACGAACAGAGGAAAAAAGCTAAAGTAGTAACAACAACCAATATATGTATATATATAAATTGCTGTAATCTAGAAAACTACAATGTGAATGCTAGTTACGTGGAAACAGAAGAATTAGTTTGAGTTTATATCTGGATTTCCTTTGATATATGGGTAAGTAAGCTCGCTACGTGACATAAATATTTGAATAAGAACCAGAATTAGTGGGGCGATAAAGCAATTTCCGATCACCTCTCATGCGAATATACACTTTGCACACGTACTACCGCAAGCATTGTTATTTTTAAGGCACCTTTGACATGACCAACGAGCGTTCATCTTTTATACCCCTTTCATAACTATATGAAGGTGTACGATTATTTTGAATGACTACTACAATTTAGCCGCTAATTATCGACATGAATCAAGCGGCTTATAATGCACTAAAATAATGTATCGTTGTACGATAGGTACATTATCGTTTCTACCATTGCAGAAATACGCGGCTCATATTTTACAAATCTTGGACTTTCGTGGTGAGGGGACCTGAGGGTTGTAGAAAATGTGACGTAGCGGAGATTCAAAAGAACGAAAGCAAAATAGTAGATACCCCGCTCTGTGAGTTTCTTCAAGGGTTCGACAAATGAATTTAGATACCGTTCAAATTTTTGATTTTCTTGGCGTTCTAAGAATGTCCTATCACAGCCTTGCCACTATCTGACTGACGGAGAAGAACATTGAGATATGATGTTACATTTTTTTATATTCATGAATATTAGTGCGTATTTACAGTGAAAAGCAATCGTCCAGAAATGCATAAACGAAGAATCGATATATAAAACACATTGTATTATAAACTAAGTAACACGTCATCTTCTGCACCTCCCATTGCGACTTCTTTGAGTTCAATCTGTAAGCTAATCGTATGCCGTTTTTCAAACGTGTTTGAGTAGAAAAGTAGCCACCATATGTGCACGGTGAGCACAAAACGTGTAGCTCGCATCAGGCGTTCACCAGCCTTGAATTCGGCTCTGTCTCAAGGAAGGATTAGTACTCGGACACGCCGTCGCCGTCTCTTGCAATAAGTCCATGTTCTTGCTCTGGAATAAGGTGAACTCTTTAAGTATTTTCTCTTCTAGGCTCAGTTCTCCGAGTTGTAGGGCAAAATCAACCATGCCACTACTGCCATGATCGCTGCTTGTGCCAGCAGCATCACCTATGAAGCCCTGATCGGCTTGAATATTTGCGAAATGTGCATTCGAAGAAAGATGGTTGAAGTATCCAGACATAATGCTGTATAATGTTGACTATAATCGGTTGTTTTAGCTCTGTGGTATACTACAGATGTGCTAAAATATGCCGAAATCACCACAATATACAATAAATACGATATCATCATGGACGCATGCACGACATATTACAAGGCGGGGGAAAGAAGAAACGGAGCGCCAGAGCCACAACGAGGAAGCGGGTTTGTGGCTCTCACAGCACAGCCCGCCCCTACCAAGATCGTAAGCAACGTGTTCAACACGTACCAAAAAACCATAATGGCAAGCCAGCGTTTACCTCACCCGCGGATGACACATCCTGCTCTTACATATGATCGCGGGCTGTCCACAAAAAACAACCTGGAAATACCAAATTTGGCAGCTACCGCGGAGTAGTGGTCATGACGGAGAGAGTTGCCAAAAAGTGACTGACTCGACTCCCCTCACAGCCCGGATCAATTTTTCCATGCGTTTCCACGGAAATCCGAGGTTTGCCGTTAGAGTCCCAAATTGGCGATGGATGATGAGATAATGCGCCCTTATCAATCACGCTAAAAATTGCCCCACGCTGTACTCAACGATCATAGCTGGCTATTGTTATCGTTGGCTTAGATGGTTTCGCCCGTACAAAAATAGACTTGCATATATATAAAGCTTATCTTCGGCCTCAGTCGTCTAAAAAACTATCTTGCCTAACATTATCTTGTCTTCTTTTCGTTCCCTTGAATCATATATAAGAAAAGGTAATCAATCATTCGGCTATTTTCTTACAGATACATACATACGTATAATTCATCAATCATAGCATTAATAGAAGATAAAGTATAATGATCGCTACCTCCAGAGCCGTAAACATGAATAAAGAATCAAAACACAAGAAGGCTATTGCCAAACCATGCAGAGAGAGACAAACTTCAGTTACAAGAGCCATGAGACCAGCTGTAGCACGTGATCCTCGCAGACTTTCGACGTCGTCGTCTCCTTCTTCGTCACCAATGTCAGCACAGAGAAGGCTTTCGAGGGAAGAAATAATAAACGAAATGGAAAAGGAGCAAGACGCTATTGTAGTAAGACTTCTACGGGAAATTGAAACTTTAAAAGAAGAAAACTCTAGGTTAAAAAATCAACTGCACCATCCGGTCCCGGCTAGAAGGTCGTCTCCATTTTTCGAAGGCGAGTCTGCCATCCTAGATGATGATGACTGCAATTATGGTTACACCCTCGACACTCCAAAGCTAAAGCTCACAGATGGTGCATCCAGACACACCGTACTTCCCTTAACACCCAAGGACTCCATGACCCACATTTCCCATTCCGCCAGAAGGTCAAGCCGGAACGCTTCCATATCTAACGGAACAAGCATCTCAGACACGATTTTCCCCATTGAGACTAAAATCCACTCAGCACCAACAACAAACAGAAACCTTTCCTCCGCCGATCTTCCACATCACACTCTTCTTCCACGTTCTCTAAGCGGCATTTCGTCTAGCGATTTAACCGAATCCGGTGCTCTTCTTCATGACAGGAGAAGGCGTTCTTCCAATTACAGTCTCGATGGCTCAAACTCTTTAAAGGCTGATCTCATGGCAAAGAGATTCCAAACTGGTTCATTGAAATAGGCTGTAGGCGAGATACATAAGAAAACAGAGTTTCTCTAAATATATTCTTCCTATTGATCTTTGGCAATCCAACACATATGCAGTTCGTGCACTTGCGTTATAAGCGTGACTTCTCGCTTGGTTTTTTTTTTATAATTTTTTTTAAAACCCTCATTCTAAGTACAACTTTGGCGTTTTTCCAAGCTACTACTTATAATTATATGGTTTATTTCATAAATATATATATATATATATAGAAAATCAATATACATTTAAGCCTTACTGGAGATGACATTATTTTTGTTCGCATTTTTTCTTATGCTCTAAATACCTCGGCCTCATACGCAGAGACAGTGTTGATATGTTTTTATACAAAGTAAAGGCAAAGAGAAGGCGCAGACAGGATTTCACAGGCAGCTAAGTAATAACGAATATGCTTGCTCAACATATTTTGCCGCCAAATTACACGCTATGGAGCTACGTTCTACTAGTGGTTACTTACCGCTAGCTATTTAAACCCCATCACGTTGATTGTCTATTTCGCTATAGCTTATTTTGCCAAGAAAACCTACTGGGCCATATTTACATCCATTTAGATTTTTGGATAAAGCAATTGAAGAAAGACGACAGCAATTCGACTGGTGGTCGTTAATTACCCTTTGATCCTCTGATTTAAAGACGTAATCCTTCCTGGGGGTAAGTGCTTGATGTATGGGTCCCCATGCCCTTTTTTTTCATTTCTTTTTTCACTCCATTTCTTTTTTTTTTTTTTTTTTGGTGAAAAATTTGCAAGGGCAGCTCATCGCAAGAACGAAAATTTTCAATCCAATATTAAAAGTACTTAAGTGTAGCTGTTGCTGTCTGCACTTCCCAATCAATTGGTACCTTAAGTTATTTCCTTTCGTAGTATTTTTCTTACTTTTGCTTCCTAAAGACGAACTGTTAACCAATTTCGGATCACTCAACCCAGGCAGGATAATATAAGATGGCTAAGACTACTAAAGTAAAAGGTAACAAGAAGGAAGTTAAGGCTTCCAAACAAGCCAAAGAAGAAAAAGCTAAGGCCGCCTCTTCCTCTTCCTCCGAATCTTCATCCTCATCTTCATCTTCATCTGAATCTGAATCTGAGTCTGAGTCTGAATCTGAATCTTCATCTTCATCTTCATCCTCTGATTCTGAATCCTCTTCTTCATCGTCTTCTGACAGCGAAAGTGAAGCTGAAACCAAGAAGGAAGAATCCAAGGATTCCTCTTCCTCTTCCTCTTCCTCTGACTCTTCTTCCGACGAAGAAGAAGAAGAAGAAAAAGAAGAAACCAAGAAGGAAGAATCAAAAGAATCTTCTAGCTCTGATTCATCCTCATCTTCATCTTCTGATAGCGAAAGCGAAAAGGAAGAGTCTAACGATAAGAAACGTAAATCTGAGGACGCCGAAGAAGAAGAAGACGAAGAGTCTTCCAACAAGAAGCAAAAAAATGAAGAAACCGAAGAACCAGCTACTATTTTCGTTGGTAGACTATCGTGGTCTATTGATGACGAATGGTTGAAGAAGGAATTCGAACACATCGGTGGTGTCATTGGTGCCAGAGTTATTTATGAAAGAGGTACCGATAGATCTCGTGGTTATGGTTACGTTGATTTTGAAAACAAATCTTATGCTGAAAAGGCCATTCAAGAAATGCAAGGTAAAGAAATTGATGGTAGACCAATCAACTGTGATATGTCCACAAGCAAGCCAGCTGGTAACAACGATCGTGCCAAGAAATTCGGTGATACCCCATCTGAACCATCTGACACTTTGTTCTTGGGTAACTTATCTTTCAACGCTGACAGAGACGCTATTTTCGAATTATTCGCTAAACACGGTGAAGTCGTTTCCGTCCGTATCCCAACACATCCAGAAACTGAACAACCAAAAGGTTTCGGTTATGTTCAATTCTCCAACATGGAGGACGCCAAGAAGGCTCTAGACGCTTTACAAGGTGAATACATTGACAACAGACCAGTTAGATTAGACTTCTCTTCTCCAAGACCAAACAACGATGGTGGTCGTGGCGGTAGCCGTGGTTTTGGTGGTCGTGGCGGTGGTCGTGGCGGTAACCGTGGATTCGGTGGTCGTGGTGGCGCTCGCGGTGGCCGTGGCGGTTTCAGACCATCTGGTTCTGGTGCTAATACTGCTCCATTGGGCAGATCAAGAAATACCGCTTCTTTCGCTGGTTCAAAGAAAACATTTGATTAATGAGAAAATGAAATGAATTTCAATTTCAATTTTTTCTCTTTTTACGTTAATTACTATATTCCATTTTTGAGGAAAAATTTGGTCTATAATATTTTGTGTACATTAGTAAGTAAATAGGATACATTCTTAAACCTTTCATTCACCATCTCTATTTGCCAACTTTTCTTCGAATGGCTTACTCTTTTTTTTTTCACGATGAGATGAGATCGCTAGATACGGAAGATTACAAGGCCTTGGAAAATACTCAAAAAATTTCAGTAATATGAAATGAATATCTAAATAAAAGCTTGGGCGTTGTGCTTGATTGAGCAACGAAAACTTCCTTTAAGGATTAGCACATACTCCACTTAAAAGTAGGAACATACTCACATTAAGGTGTTATCAGAATAAATGAATGTTCAAGACAGAAGGAGGTTATTAGGCCCTGCTGCTGCCAAGCCAATGGCGTTTAGCAACACTACTACTCATGTGCCAGAAAAGAAATCAACAGATTTGACACCTAAAGGCAATGAAAGTGAACAGGAACTTTCTCTACATACCGGTTTCATCGAAAACTGCAATGGATCTGCATTAGTAGAAGCTAGAAGCTTAGGACACCAAACATCGCTCATTAGCGCTGTCTATGGACCACGCTCCATTAGAGGATCCTTCACATCTCAAGGTACTATATCTATTCAGTTAAAGAACGGTCTTCTGGAAAAATATAACACAAATGAACTGAAGGAAGTTAGCAGCTTTTTAATGGGCATTTTCAATTCAGTAGTAAACCTATCTCGCTACCCCAAGTCCGGCATCGATATCTTCGTTTATTTAACGTATGATAAGGATCTTACAAATAATCCTCAGGACGACGATTCGCAAAGCAAAATGACGTCTTCTCAAATATCATCTCTCATACCACATTGTATCACTAGTATAACGCTAGCCTTAGCTGATGCCGGCATCGAATTAGTGGATATGGCAGGTGCCGGTGAGGCCAATGGCACTGTCGTATCATTCATAAAAAATGGAGAGGAAATTGTAGGTTTTTGGAAGGATGATGGTGACGATGAAGATCTTTTGGAATGCCTTGATCGTTGCAAGGAGCAATATAACCGTTATAGAGATTTAATGATAAGCTGTTTAATGAACCAGGAAACTTAGACACGAGATTATCCTAGTCGGAAAGAAAAGTGAAAGAGGTTAAGAAAAAATTCATGGTAAAAGAAGTGCACAAAGGCATTGTACATCAACATCATAATTTATAATGTCATTCTGCATATATGGTAGCTCCATTATAGTACAACAACATAACTACTTCTATTCAAAATGTTAACTTGAATCCTAGTACTTTTTAAATATATATACTCAAAAAAAAAAAAAACTCAAGCAAGACTATCAAGCGTTTGTTTTATATCCCAAGCGCGATGCGAAATAACGTGAGCGTCACCATTGACTCTCCTCATATACTCAGACGAAAGTTCAACGCCAATTGAGTTCTTAATCAATTGTTTCAAGCTGTCCATCCCGAAGAACTTATTTCCTAATGGACGAAATTTACCATCCTTCAAAACGTTGACTTTCGTCAAAAACTCAGTCAAATCCTTCTCAAACAGTTCAGGCGTCGTGGTATTTAGTACCGGCAATGAAATTTCAAATGGTGTAGAGATCAATAACACCTTATGGGAGTTACCAGAATGATACCTAAATTCGTAGATACCATTTTCAAAATAAAGCAAAGACGTGTCGAATGTCACTTTACCTTGAACGTACTTTTCAGTCGCCTTTATTTCTGTTACAGATTCTTTATGTCTTAATCCATGGTTCATATATGAATCTTTAGAAGTCGCACTCCAATGACCACCTGATCCAACTCTTGTTTTTTCACGATCTGCCCTTGTATCAATGACTTTATACAAACCAATCCAATCATCTCCGTTATAAAGTTCAATGGGCATTTTCCAATTCAAAGTTACTGGAGTAGGCAAGACAAAATTGGTTTCTATCTGCTCGTTTTCAATTTTCAATTCACAGTATGGACTCAATCTTGTTGCAACGCTATCCATTGCTTCCTGAATTAAGATATTCCATTCTTTGTTATCTTGATAATTTTTGGGCAAAAGTTCTGCCCCACCATTGGAGTTCTTGCTTTCATCAACTAATGATTTGATTATAATATTTTCAATTCTATTGACAATATCTGAAACTTGTCTTAGAGGTTTCAAGCCTAGTAAAGTTTTTCCAACACCACTAACTCGTTTAGTTTTACCATATATCTTATTAACATGAGGTGTTTCAATAAACTTGACAAGAATAAAATTTGTCAATGTCCATAAAACAGCCAAGATAATATTTGTAACGGCAAAATTCGTCATCAATACAGTACCCCAAACTCCAACAACGCCTAATACCGCTTCTGGGTGATTCAAATATCTGTAGATACCTTGAGAAGTCAGCTTTCTAGTTGAGATATAGTTGCTCAAGAAAAAATCACCATAAAACCAACCAAAATCAGAAATTGCTAGTCTCGTTTCCTTATCACACCATGTTTGTAAAGCCACAAGAATTAAACCAAAAATTAATTGACTGTTGTTTATGTTGGAAAAATTGCTCCAAATTTGAAGCCCTGTATAAATTATCATAAGTGTGTAGGTTAATACCAAATAATAATTGTAAATAAATTGCCATTGCTCATAGGAATAAACTTGTGTGTAACCATTCTCCAAAAACAATCTCGTGAACCATTTAGACTGAGATTGCTTGTACAATATTGTTGAGATAAATAACCATGAAACCAGTTTTGTTACAAAAACGGTGATAAAGAGGTAATTTAAATTGATAAACCTAGCATTCATGATTGCTCCTAACATAAGTGCCGCTACGGTACCAATTGTGAAATAGTCAGTAAATCTTAGCTTATTGAAGTTGTTAAAAGAAAGACCCATGTTAATTAGAGGTCTTGAATAATCGTAATTCTCTTTTGATATCAAGTCATCAATTCTGCTATTCATTTGAGAATCGGAATCAGTGCCATCACCATACGTTCTTTCAATATGAGGATTTTCGACGTATTTCAGAAACAAAAATTGAGAATAATGTCCAAATACGGACACCAGAAGAACCTTGTAGTCATTACAAATCAATGATAGGCCATAATAACCCAAATAACCAATAGAATACATTGGATGTGGAGAGATGTTGAAGACACCATCAAAAATCAATTCAGATTCTTCCAAAAAGAAGAAATCACCCCAGTACCAAGCATAATCTTTAACCACACGATGCGCATCTAACTTGACCCAGATGTTAAATAAAATCAAAATAACACCTAGCAAAGATCTCCAGTTGAAGATTTGAACCCAGCTATATGGAATAGAAAGGTAAACGTAAATAATGTATGTCACAAAATCTTGCATCAAGATTAAGTCGACAAACTGGCGAAATATCAACCAGACGTTGATCTCTTCTGGATAGGCAAATAAATCATACTCCTTTGGCATTTTAGACCTAATCTCATATTGACAGAACTTCCTAATAAAATTCCAAAATTTTTCTGAAAAGGAATTGGAATTTGTTGAGAAATTCGAATTAGCATCTTTATTATGTGGTATTTTGCTGAAAATCGCATGAGTTTTAGCACAATTTGTTAGCGTTTCATAATGTGACTGGTAATGCAGAACCAGTCCAATACCTAAATTATAAGCAATTCTCCAAAATAAATATTGTACCAGAAAAAAGTATTTGGTAAACTGTAAGCCAAACCTTTGGAAGACCCAATAACAAATGAAAAAATTCGATATAATAGCTAGCGCGATACATTTTTCCAGCAGAGATTTCTTCAAAGTTGGATCGAAAAGCGAACGCACCATATCGTGGGTTACAGGCGGTTTGAAAGTTACATTGCTCGAACGTGTTCTGGCTTTGACGTTGATAGTGCCTCTATCTTTTGTCACAGAACCAACCATTTCAGACAAAGTGGTTTTACAACTGGACATCTACAGATGAAGAAAAAGCTTTGTCACTAAGAAAATCACTCGAAATATTCAGGGCGGAATTTTTTTTTTCAAAATAGCCTTGATAGGTTACTTTTACCTTTCTTGTTAATGAAATCCTGGATTGTTAGGTTGAACTAACGTATAAAATTAGGGGATAAAATGAAGAAAAGAAGATAAACTAATCAAAGAGGCAAAAAAAAAGGTCCTTTGAATCAAACTCTACTATATTAGTTATATTTTGAAGATTTGGTGTGAACTCTTCACATGAGAAGGGAATAAAAGGGAACACAGTGGAAAGAATCTGTATTTTCATATGCCTACTTATAAATTCACATGTGTCGGAGATCCACGTTATCTAACATTTGAGGTTTTGCCGTTTATGGCATCGCCGTTCATTTTCACAGTTTTGTGTGGAAAACTTCGCGAATAATGAATGCGGCATGAGAAAAGTGTGGCAATTGACTGTCTTGACCAATTTAAACCAAGGCAAAAACATATATATTTAACAAGGCAAACATTTAATGTTGGAAGTTTAGTGCCGCTTTTAGTGATAAGAGGTACAGATGCAAGAACCATCTAATTAGGTGTGGTTTTCTGATACGCTATGGCTCTGATTACTTAGATTATATATTCTTTTCTAAAGTTTTCCACCATAAGTTGCTGGTCACTTGGTAAACTTTGGATCTGGGCGGGTGTCAAAGTAAGAACTTGTTTGATCATATCTTGTTGGTTTTCAGGTAGTAATTGCAGTTTCGCCATATTAATGGTGCCGCTGTCATTCGCTTTATTCGCGTTAGAGGGTCCTTCTGTAGAACTTATATTTTGTTGCTGGACCTGACCGAGTTGATTTGCCAACACAGGCTGTCCCATGGAGGGGCCTTGAGCTGGAGGCATGAAAGGGCCCGGTGGCGCAAAACCGAACGGTTGTTGTTGCAGAGGTAAAGGGATAAATGGTGGTGTCGACATAGGCATTGGCATAGCTACGTTCAGTGGCATATTGTTAGGATTGTTGCTGACTTCATTAGAAGGTACATGCAACGGAGTGTTATTTCTAATTACGCTTACGGGGGTATTCGAATTACTTGTGTTATTACTCGAAAGCAAAGATGGGGCCTCGCCAACTTGGGATTTCAACACTTTAGTCACCACGCTGTAGTCTATAAATCCCATTTCTAGTAGGGCTTGGGTCACTGATATTGTGATATCACTGTTAGTATCTAAGAAAGATTCTAATTGCGATTTTTGGATGTTTTCTTGGTTTGATAATATTTTCAAATTTGATATAATTTCAATAAGTTGCAACGGCGGAATTTTACTTAAATTTTGTGAAATTTTGTCTGGTGCAATAATCGAGCCATCTTGGAAACTTGGCAAGTGTTTAGATGCTTTACTTAGTATGTCGGGGAATTGAATGTTTGTGTTATTTGATACAGAGTTTGTGTTATTTGCAGCCTGTGGTGGCGGTGGTCGCCTAGGAATGGGGACTTCTGTCACCATTTCGAAAGGTAGCTCCAAACCCGCCTCGAAGGGGTACGAATCTCTATTAAGTTGTAATACCTGCTTTTGAGAATTTTTATTTGCTGTTTCTCTAAGATGGTCCTTATAATTTGGTGGGATTATTTGCTCTATCTTTACGGGAAAGTTTTCAATTCTATTTAAAATTTCCCAAGCGCGTTTACAATCTTTACTAGTCAAATAATCGAACAGTACACCGGTTAGTTTACCAGTTCTCGGGTCATTCTTAGCTTTTATATCTATAACTGGACCAGAACCGGCCACGACCGAAGTAATTATATCTTGGTTCCATTCTGGAGGTAAGTTTGTGATTTGTAATGTAGAGGATAAATTCTCCGGTGTCAAGAAATGACGGCCTGTTCTTCTTCTGGGATCTGTCATCAATTTTTTTCCTTCGTTCTTCGTTCTTCGTTCTTCGTCTTCTCCAGTTGTGAGTTTTCTAAATATACCTATATATAAAATAATAAAATCTAATCAATGCAACGTGTTTGACAGTGACGTTTACAGATAGGACGACCGGATGAGCGACTGAAAAAGGTGCTATTATGAATGCACGGTTTCGCAAGACCTCAAACAATCGTACTAGTATTTCTGAAATTCTGCTTTACTGCCCGACCTTTCCAACATGTCGCTGTTTTTTTGTTTTTCTTCAGAGTCGGGTAAGAGCAATAAAGTGAAAAGTTGACAGATTCAAACACTGATGTGATGCATGCATGATAAGGAATTTGTAAAAATAATAGAACAATGCTGCTTCGTATAGGCGCTATTTAATTAAGTAGTTATATAAAGAGAACGGTGCAATTGAATAGGAAAGGAATGACGGATTTTGCTTCTATGTTTGCTTTTATTTGAAGCGTGGGTTCTTATTTATGCTAAGTAGTTCAGTAAATCCATCTTAGTAACGATATGGATTGGTTTCAAGCCATCAGTGATAACGGCAGATGAGTTTTTTTCAAAGAAACGATTCAAGTCAGATAGCTTTGAGTTTTCATCGAATTTAATAAACTTCTTCTTACCGGATTTATTTTCATTGTAAGAGGAAACATCATTGAAATTGTTTAATTTCTTGAAGTCCAAGTATTTACCCTTTATAGTGTTGTCGTTGTTTGAATTATTGATTGATAGTTTTCTTAGAAGCTCAGAGAGAGTAACTAAACCAGACAACTTGCCGTCTTCAGTCAACACAGGCAATTGGTCAAAGCCATTGTCTTTTAATATCTTGATAACATCAGTGACCTTAGCGGTTTCCTTAACGGAAACAACCGGTTTCAAGTGAAGATCCTTTACAGTAGCGTTACCAAACACATCAGCGTATTTTGTTGTCGAAGCCTCCAGCTTCGAAGAGTCAAAACGGGCCAACACGTCATCATCCCACAAATTGTTCTTTTTCAACCATTCGTCATCGACGAATTTGGTTAGGTACGACCTGATGGAATCTGGGAATATGGCAACAATGACATCATCTTCAGTCAGTTCAGGGTGATCTTCACAGTATTTCACAACCGCAGTGAAGGCAGAACCGGAAGAACCACCCACCAAGACACCTTCGTTAGAAATCAATTGTCTGGCGTATTTGAAAGAAGGCTTGTCGTCTGTCTTATACCAAACATCAATTAATTTTCTGTCCAAAACCTGAGGAACAAAATCATAACCAATACCCTCAACTTTGTAGTCAGTGATATCAGTCTTGTTCAAGTTTTCAGGTTGGGCTAAAATTGAACCGAATGGGTCAGCACCAACGATTTGGATCTTATCATTCTGTTCTTTCAAGTACTTGGAAATACCGCTAATAGTCCCACCAGTACCAGCACCAGCAACAACAGCGCGTAGATTATCAAATAAATTCAAGTCTTCTAGCTGTCTTTGGATTTCGCGACCAGTACCAAAGTAATGAGCTTCTGGGTTCATCATATTGTTATATTGGTCAAGTATAACAGCACCAGGAATCTCTTTTTCCAACTTCTTAGCAACACCAATATGTGATTCTGGAGAATCCCAGGCAGCAGCAGTTGGAGTTCTGATGATTTCAGCACCCAGAGCCTTTAGGACAGAAACTTTCTCGTTAGACATTTTTTCCGGCAAGGTGATGATAGTTCTGTAACCTTTGATGGCGCCGATTAAAGCTAGACCGATACCGGTGTTACCAGAAGTAGGTTCGATCAGAGTAGATCTGGAAGGATGAATTCTACCGGAAGCTTCAGCTTCTTCCACCATAGACTTGGCAATTCTGTCTTTGATGGAACCACCTGGATTGTATAGTTCCAGCTTAGCATAAATTTGTGGTTTGATACCCAAAGCCTTAGGCAATTTTTTCAGTGCGATCAATGGGGTGTTACCAACTAAGTCGATAACGTTATGTCTTGAATCGGCTTGCTGCTCAGATTTAGTCATTTTTATTCTTACGTCGTATTTATCTAGATGTCCTTTGAGCAAGTGGCCTACAACGAAATCTTCAAGTGTTGCCTTTTACTTTGGCATAGAAGCATCACGACATTTATATATACAAGCCTGGTGAAGTGCCTTGCGTTTACTTTGACCTTTAGGAGAAAAAAATTTTCGGTGTTGGTTTCTTTTTTTCCTTTCGGTGCAAAACTGTGGAGGAAGATGGCAATAAATTAGTGAAACGGTAATGCCGTGTGGACTGCATATGCCGGATATAGCATTTATCAGTCACGACAGAGCTGATTATCCTTACTTGGGTGAAGTTGAAGTTGTTGTGATAAGGTTAGAATGCAAACGAAGCTTTGTCATCGCTGAGAAAGAAAATTTTGTTTTGTGAGCCACTACTATCACGTGCCATTACCATTTTAATCAGTTATGAAATAGGGGAATGTGTCATTGAGGGAAAATGTAATGGCCACCAAATGAATCAGAGGGTCGGATGAGAGCACACCCTTACTAACTGCTGTTCATATCTCACAGTTGCCATTGATAAGCTCTGGTGAGAAAATACCCTTGATTTTTGGTAGCACATATTGACATAACAAAAGTCTTGACTTTGCCAATTGGAGAGATGGCCACTTATAGAGGAAAATACTCGTAAAAATAATCATAAACAGTAAGGCATGTCAGTATCTTACAAGGGAACAATTTCTAAGACACATTCTGTTTTTAAACCAGAAAAAGGAAGGTATTATATTTACGGGGCCCTTGGGTGCCCATTCACTCATAGAGCCATTCTTGCCAGGTCTTTGAAGAAATTAGAACCTGTTCTAGGGCTTGTGTTATCTCACTGGAAATTAGACTCCAAGGGTGCCCGTTTCTTATCTGCTCCACACCGGCCGGAAAAATATAAAGAGAGATTCTTTACTGCCACTGGTGGCATTGCTTCAGCTAAATTAGACGAATCTGAGGAGTTAGGTGATGTGAACAATGACTCTGCAAGGTTGTTCGTGGATGGCGCTTTCGACCCGGTGGAAAATATATCAAGGTTAAGCGAGTTGTACTACTTAAATGATCCTAAGTACCCCGGTACAAAGTTCACTGTGCCTGTTCTGTGGGATTCTAAAACAAGGAAAATTGTTAACAATGAGAGTGGCGATATCATAAGAATTTTGAACAGTGGCGTGTTTGATGAATTTATCCAAAGCGAAGAAACGAACGTAATCGATCTAGTTCCGCATGATTTGATAGACGAGATTGATAAGAACATCAAATGGGTTCATCCGAAGATTAATCTTGGTGTCTATAAAGTCGGATTAGCAGAAAACGGAAAGATTTACGAAACTGAAGTAAAAACACTGTTTGAAAACTTGCAGAAGATGGAATGTGTACTAAAAGAAAATTATAAGCGCTTAGAGGAGCAATTCAGTGGTAACAAACAGAAAATCTTGGCTAAATATTTTGTTTTAGGACAGAGGTTAACTGAAGCGGATATCAGATTGTATCCATCAATAATTAGATTTGACGTCGTGTACGTGCAGCACTTCAAATGCAATTTGAAAACTATAAGGGATGGTTTCCCGTACCTTCATTTGTGGTTGATTAATCTATACTGGAATTACGCAGAGTTTAGATTTACTACAGATTTTAATCATATTAAGCTCTTTTACATCAGGATGGAAGTAAGTAGGAACAAGATCAATCAGTTTGGTATAGTGCCATTAGGCCCAAAGCCTGACATTTCTAGATTATGAAAACTTCTAATATTTTCTTACACACACATATATTTATATGCATGGCTATACTTCAAAAGAGGTTGTCACTTCCATTTCCATGTAGGTAAAACTCGTGTATAGACGGAACACAGACTTCCCTGGTTTTATTGACTTCATAGTCTCTGCACCATTCAATTATGTCTCTGTAAAAGAGACTCTTCTTTATATCGCCCTTTTCTATATTCTCCATCTCCAGTTCTTTGAAGCATTTTGCTTTTCTCGATTTATGACAACCACACGGTTTTACACTCTCCTCTCCACGTTCTACCATTTCATGCCTCCAGTCAAAAAATGGTTGACTGTATTCCCTACTTGAATCCATACTTGATTCAACAAGGTAGTTTCTCGAATTCTCAGGTAGTAATGCCACCCTCCTTAAACGTTTCTCTCTTTGTCTTGCTTCCTTTCTTTGTTCTATTTTTGGCGGAATGGTAAATTTCACAGGATTCTTGGATCCATTCTCATTTTCATTTAAGGCATTTAAGTCCAAGGAAAATAACCGTATGCTCACGTCGGACCCTTCAAACGTGAAACTATCTTCACTCAATATACTTCCTACCCCGCATTGCTCCTCGTTACTACTTGAATCCTGTATATCTGAGAGAGAGGTAAAAAATGAGTAGGTATCTCTTTCCCCCTCACATTCGTAAGTGCCGACTTCTTTATTCAAACAGGCCTTTCCCATTTCTCAAAGACCTCTTTTCGTAACCTATTTAGTAATGATGAAAAGTATTAAACAGTATTTTCAAGATAAGAATTTTATTATTTTGTACCATTTACGATACACATAAACCCCAGAAAAAAACAACTTTATGGGAAAGGGCGAATAGTACTCATAATATACAAGGTAAAAGCAGGCGTATCTCAGTCATACAGTTCAATAGAGAAAGGCATTTTTGGCATATCATACATTTTATCTAACAAGTGGAAACAGACTGTATATTCCCAAGAATCATCGCCTTTTTATCACAACGTCAGCCTCACAACTAATTCGCGTCAAAGCGCATTCATCCTCGACATTCTCAAACGCGAATTATCGTCGAAAAAGGTTAAAAAGAAAAGAGAGAAGGACAGAAAAAGAAAAAAGTAAAGTAGAGCTCGATCTCGAAAAAAAGAACCATTGCGTTCGTTCTTAACTACGCCAAGAAGTTTTTGAAATTTCATCCTCTCCACTGAACAATAATACTGTTATTTAGTAACGATATAGAACATTTACATACAACGTTCTAATATTTTGGCTTCTATCATCGCTTAGAAATATTTGGCTAGGAAACACTAGGACTAATGAGAGACTATAAATTAGTAGTATTGGGTGCTGGTGGTGTCGGTAAATCCTGCTTAACCGTGCAGTTTGTACAGGGAGTTTATTTGGATACGTATGATCCAACGATCGAAGATTCTTACAGGAAAACCATCGAGATCGATAACAAGGTATTCGACCTGGAAATTTTAGATACAGCGGGTATAGCACAATTTACTGCAATGAGAGAATTATACATAAAGTCAGGAATGGGGTTCCTGTTGGTATATTCAGTAACAGATCGGCAATCTTTGGAAGAATTAATGGAGCTAAGAGAACAGGTTCTTAGGATCAAAGATTCCGATCGCGTTCCGATGGTTCTAATAGGTAACAAAGCTGATCTAATCAATGAAAGGGTAATAAGTGTGGAAGAAGGTATAGAGGTAAGCAGTAAATGGGGTAGAGTTCCCTTTTATGAAACAAGCGCTTTGTTGAGGAGCAATGTGGATGAAGTGTTCGTTGATTTAGTTAGGCAAATCATTCGGAATGAAATGGAAAGTGTTGCGGTTAAAGACGCAAGAAATCAAAGTCAACAATTTAGCAAAATCGAGTCTCCATCAACCAAGCTCCCTAGTTCTGCGAAACAAGATACGAAACAATCAAACAATAAGCAATCATCAAAAGGTTTATATAACAAACCTTCACAAGGACAAGCTAAAGTTAAACAATCTACTCCGGTTAATGAAAAGCACAAACCGTCACATGCCGTTCCGAAATCTGGTTCTAGCAACAGGACAGGAATTAGCGCTACTTCACAACAAAAGAAAAAGAAGAAAAACGCTTCCACTTGCACTATTCTATAGTCACTTAATTTTATTATAAATGAATCAAGATATCAGATAAAAAGACTTTACTTAAAATATTTTTATTACAGTTCTAAAAGGTTTAGTTTAAAGTATTAGCATACGTTGTATAAGTTTTTAAAGAAATCAATTAATAATATTTGAAAATAAATTTAAACCCAAAAAAATATGAAATGTCAAAAATATGGACGCAACCGGAATCGAACCGATGACCTCTTCCTTGCAAGGGAAGCGCGCTACCAACTGCGCCATGTGCCCGCAATCTATGGGATTTTACGATAGATGCTGCGTTACGTATAAAAAAATATTAAATGAACAGATCCACACTCTCGTAACTAAAGCTCACACTGTAGTTTCTTATAGTTTATGTTGATTGATATAATTAATTCGGAGGGTCTTTAGTCTCAGATATACTTCGCAATTACTTAAAAGAGTAATCGTTAATGTTTTCCCTCCAACATAGTCGTTATCGTTTAGCGTGCGTTATCAAGTTTCAACGATGACAAAATGATTGATTAATTAGTCCATTTTTCTTTCCTATCTAGTAAAATCAAAGTGTTTCTTCTCAACCTGAGATCTAACTCACTGTATTGATATTGAAAATCTGAGTAGTCTTCTAAAAAGCACAGAAATTGGGCCGATGTTTTCAACTTCATATCTCGTCGTGAGGCTGTTTCGCACGCCTTTTATTTGTTTAGATCGGACATTTAGGGTGATTCATATTAGGTCATATTGCGGCATCTCATCTCAAGAATAAAATAGAATTACTATGTTTGACAATGGTCTGATTCTCGCTTTGGCGCTAACATTTTCTACCTTTCGTCTTCATTTTTGAAAAGTTGATAACTTCTACTTTATTGCCAGTTGGAACAATTAGCATAAAATTCTTCGCAGAACTTACTATAGCATCATTATTCATTTGTTTCTATCGTCCACTGATGGAACAAAAGTCGGGAGCAATTCTTGTAAATGGAAGAATACAAAATGGCCACCAGTAGCGGTGAAAATGGTTTAGTAGTCATCCCTCCTTTGATACGAAACATTCAGTGGGTCTCCGTGAACGTCTCTATTCTATTTTCGATAATCGATCCACTGACTCTCAGGCGCTTCTTACATTATCTTTCTCGATATTATAAATCAGCCGATACAGGGTTACACCAAGTGTCTTTACATAATCCTGACTATCATGACCTACTTCCAATCTGATCATCTAAATGACTGTACATTCGTTGTTCTCTCATAATGCTTGCTTGCTTGTGAAAAATGGGTGAATAATTGCATTATTGTTGGGATTCCACTGTTGATAAAGATCACATATAACATTATGGATAAGGAATATACTAGAAACTCTCCTCCAGAACATAGCGCCCACAAAAGGGAATCGATATCTCTACATAATGCTATTATTTTTTCTTCCTTGTCGCACATTATCTTACTTCATCATCAATCCTCGTGTCTCTGCTTACATTAAGTTTGATGACCGTTTCTCAATCTTTATGACATCTTCTTACACAGAATATTGCAAAGTACTAGTAATATGAATTCAAATCGATCGATGGTAACTGATTCTTATTGCAAAAGATCTGCCTTGCTCTAACTTTTTTTCTGATATAGAGAGTTAGCTCTACTTCCACACCAATATCTGAGCGTCGGACAGGATTGTGAAAAATTGGAGGCATAAAATGTAAAAGCAAAGCCATAGTCCATAGTGCACAGGAAAATAGCATTGTTTCACAAGTCCTAACAGATAGATAAATATAAACATGTACATGGCCAGATGTGGCCCCAAGAATAATGTGCTGTGTTTCCCATTTCAACTGTCCTTTCTATTTTCAAAACGACTAATAAATAAGCGTTTCAAGTATACCCTACAAACTGAAGATGAAAAGAATATGATGGGGAGTTTAAGTAAAAATAAAATAATAACACCTGAAGACGTTGAGTTCAAATTAGCACAATTACGAGAATTTTCTAATACTTTAAAAGAACGCATTCACAACACTAAATCGGTGAATTCAGATGGCCACCAAAGCAATAGTATCGCACCAATCTCAGAAGACTCAAGGAATGTTAATGTCACCAAAATATCATCTGTTCCTAATGAAGAAAAATCCAAAAATCTATCAGATTTGATTCATTCTTCGTTTTTAGAAAAAATGGATCACCTCGTACCAAAAGTTATAAGAGAAAGAGTAGCAGACGACGACATACTTGCAAAAAACCTTTTTGATAGATCACACAGTAATTGGGCACCTGTCATAGATAGGCTTTATGTCAGTGAGAAACGGTTCATGGATATTGATTCCAGAGAATTTTCTGTTTGGTTAAATGGTACAGTCAAATATTTGCCATTTCATAGTATACTACACTTGGATGAAATGCTATTAGAACAAATCAATGGAGATGTTGTAAAATTTAATACCCACATGTACGAATGTATCTTTAACAACTTAGGAAATTTAAAACCAACTAATTTTAATCAGGATGGTACTAACGATAAAGTTATCCTCAAAATGAAAGAGTTGTTAGAGAGGTATGATAAGGCATTAAAAATAACTGAAGAAAGAATTAACAAAAAAGAAGGATTCCCTTCCAAAGTACCAAAGATGACGCAAGCAATACTTAATAATTGTTTAAAATACTCGACCAAGTGTTCAAGCTTTCACGACATGGATTATTTTATTACAAAATTCAGAGATGATTATGGCATAACTCCTAATAAACAAAACCTAACTACTGTAATACAATTCTACTCTAGGAAGGAAATGACTAAGCAAGCCTGGAATACTTTTGACACCATGAAATTTTTATCTACCAAGCATTTCCCTGATATCTGCACATATAACACAATGCTGCGAATATGCGAGAAGGAACGGAATTTTCCTAAGGCTTTGGACTTATTTCAAGAAATTCAAGACCACAATATAAAACCTACAACAAACACTTACATAATGATGGCAAGAGTGTTGGCTTCTTCGAGCAGTAATGCCGTTGTCAGTGAGGGTAAATCAGACTCTTTAAGATTACTGGGATGGAAATACCTTCATGAGTTGGAGGACAAGAATCTTTACAGACATAAAAAGGATGACTTAAATTTATTTTTGGCTATGATGGCATTAGCCGCGTTTGATGGTGATATTGAATTAAGTAGAGCTCTATATTACTTGTTCATCGCGAAAAAGTACAAAACTTTGTGCGCAAATTGGAAAGGAAACATTCTCGTAGATCAAGATACAATTTGGAAGTCAACTTTAATGCCAGAAATGCTGAATTATTTGATGCTTGCTTATGCAAGATTTGATCCCAGAAATTTGCCAGTCTTATCCGGTTATGAAAAAGGCATTGAATTGAGAAGAAAATTTCTTCGCGAATTTGATTCCTCCATGAGGTTAGATGATACAGACAAATTGGTCAAATTTAAATTACCATTTCTTCCAATTAGTGACCTAAATTCGGAGGCACAAGTATTGGCGGAATCTAACGCAATCTGGAGTTTCAATTTGGAAAATGGAGGAACGCGCAATACATTGACATCTTCAAATGAAGCGGCGTTGGAGGATATCAAAAAATATAGGCAATTACTTGATTCGTTTGCGCAAGAAGCAGAGGATTTCAACGAGTTTAAGTTTAAAGTTATGTACGAAGTGACGAAAATGCAAAGAGAAAGTATTAATGTGAACGTCTTCAATAAAATTTCACTACACACATATTTGTCAATTCCCATAAACTTAAAACAACAGAAGGAATTCTTGCGAAGGTTGACGTTCTTCACTTTCCAACAACACGAATTTGAAGCTGTCATAAAGCGTTTGTATGAAGGATACCGTAATATTCCTTCGTCCCATACGCGTGACCAAAATTCAATATCAACTGAAGCCATCTCAGTATCCAAACCTGAGACTACGGAGGACCTCAACTTAATAATGCATGATATATGGTATATTACATGTTTGAGACACAAAATCATGATGGACACCACGTTATATGAGCTGGTGATGAAAGCCGCTATAGAATTTCAAAATGAGGACTTAGCAAAGAAAGTATGGAATGATAGGGGTAAATTTAGGACGACTGTACCGTTTCTGAAAATGGACCAAAGAATAAGAATAGCAAAGGATCAGAAATTTGCCCACCTAATGGTTGAATTCTTCACAAAGCAAGGAAAGTATTCGGACGCAATAGCTATCATATTGTCTTCAAAAAATCGCTTCAATTGGACTTATTCCATGGTTAGGAATTTGCATAAAGCATTAGAAGAAATCGAGGATAGAAATAGCGTTGAAATCTTACTGGATGTAGTAAACAAAAAGTCACACGCAAAGGCCCTGAAGTGGGAGGAACAAGAACTTAACATGTAGTCATTAGACTAAAAGTGATTTTATATATCAAGAAACGACATATACGCGTCCATGCATGCACATATATATATATAGTAAAGCGCCTGTAAATAAAAGCTCTCAAAGTTAACAGATAAATGAAGTGAACTATCTTAATCACTCTTTGAGGATACACTTGAAGAGTCGTCAAAATCTTCGTCACGGTTGACATTCAAGTAATCCTTATCATTCACGGAGGCATCAGATATGACTGCATCAGAATCAGGCTGTAACTTTTGTTGTAAATTCTCAACTTCAAGACGTAATCTATCAACTTCTTTTTCGAAATTCTTCCCGTAGTGGTCGATATAGTAGGTAGCTCCATTATGAGACGCCCATAGAAATACTATAGTTAAAAATAGGGCCGCAGCTAATTTGTAACGAATCCATATGCCACACAACAGCATAGTGAATAGTTGATAGAAATATTGAGAAAGTGTGTAAATTATCATCGGCCAAGGTGACCTCAATTTAACTGCCCAAAAGTTTTTAAATTGGTGTGTAGTTAAATATTCAAAACTTGTCATTCTTTCCCCTGACTTGATCTTGCTAGACTTTTTCAACGTGATGAAGTAATGGTATAATGATTGCCAAACCAAATAATAAAGGGATGTCCAAAGAATATTTTTTTTGATGTCCAATTCACTTTGAATGATTGCTCCCGGAAACCTTTCGATTTTGTATTCGAGTGGTAATCCATGATAGATGACGTACATGACACAGGGAGGTATTATGTGAATGAAGCATGAAGTAGTCTTATCTATAGAATGTATTACCAAGGAATTTCTCCAAGTAATAACGGCAAAGCATAACGTTCCGAAAGTGAATGCAAAACATGACTGGAAAAGGCTGTATGAATATGGGAAAATCCAAATAAACAATAGGCATAGCATGTTCACAAAGTAACAAAAATCAGCCAGAAAGTAGTGGTTTTTGGTTTTATAATATGTGTAAAAACGTATGGGCATCAGAACGAAGAACAGGATGGTATAGTAAACATGAAACCATTCTGGAAACCTGCCCATCAAAAATCCGATGAAAAATATATTAAACAGTGTGAAAGGGTAAAATGCTTTCTCCAACCTTGAGCTGTTTTTAAAAAAAATGGAATCCAAGGGTTTATCTAGATTCCTAATTCTTTGTAACGCTCTTACTTTGAAGTCCTCTAACTGCAAGAAAGAGCGACTTCTATTCAGGTGATGTGGATGATGACTATCATGTTCATGATGAGGTTTACGTCTTCTAAAACCCTCAAAATTTCGCAATTTCTGTTCTGCTTTCGAAAGATGAGAACCATGGTAGTATTTTGAAACTACTTTTGAAGCGATCGGGTCGAGAAATTCTAAAAGGCTCGTCAGTGAAACAGAGTTATTCGTTTCATCGTCAATGTCGTTATTGTCCAACTTGTACATTACGATAAAGATAGCAATGAGTGCCACTCTAAATGGTATCACAATGTGGAGATAATTTTTTGTTAAATGGGAGCTTTTATGATATCAAAGCTCCTCTATTGAATATACCTTATATTACTATTGATATATATTTGTTATCCGCTAAACCCATTTAGGGGTTGATATGTCTAAAAAAAGCCAGCATTTGATCTGCTTGTGAATATTCGGCGAAGTCACACATAATGCGAGATAATTTTCAAAATTATAATGCCAAACCGAAATACAGCCATACGTAATTTGGTGGCCTAATATGCCTGGTGTGCTGGATAAGATATTATGTTAATGAAATATTTGTACGTACATCCGTTTGTGCGTATGTATATGTGTGTGTAAAATGTACATTGTCCAAGCTTTCCACAACTCCTATTATCGCTAGTGTTGGCAGGATTATTTGTTTGAAAATAGCATATATCTCGTTATGTGAAACTTTGCCGAACAATATTCCTTACAACATCCGTGCATACTCTAAACCCAATCACTAATTTTCCATTTTTTGAAAACTTTATTCTCTGTACTGCGGCAATTAAGGCTTTCGCGTCGTTGAGCGCGCAACACTACCGGGGGTCCCTTACCGTGAGCCTGCGCCTCTGTAGGAGAATGTAGAGGTTCCCGTTGAGGGAACTCCAGCCATGGGTTGACGGGAGTTCCCGTTTGGCCTGATTGCTCTTGCGCAGTTGACATCTAGCCAGAAACAGTAGTAGTGGGAGTTGATATTACCAATATTTACAGGTAACCTATATTGAATAACTAAATTATAGGCGTTTAAATTTTTGGGTGGTCAACAAAAGAGGCGAGCAACAATTTGAATTGAAACGTATGTCGCGTGCCCATTAGGAAATGAGAGAATATTGAGGACAACGAGGAGCTTCGCAGTGTAGGAATTGAGAAAGAAGCGACCATTTGAACAATGCTGAGGTTAATAAGAGGCCCACGATAAAGGCGTTATATTAATCAACGTTGAACATCTTCCCAGAAAAGTACATGCGAATAAATCAGGACCGTCGAAAGACGTACGGAACATCATTGGCAAATATACATCGGATCTGTTGGATATGCTTGTCGTGATGAAATACTGTTCTCGTTGTCGGCTTGATAAATTTTCTCCCATTTAAAACTCTTTGAACCAAAATTGTGTACTAACATCAATTTGTATATAAACCATGAGTGTATTTCACCTTGTGGTTTTTCACAGCTTTTTAATTTAGAAGAACAATGAAGGTTGAAGTTGATTCCTTTTCCGGTGCTAAGATCTACCCAGGTAGAGGTACTTTATTTGTCCGTGGTGACTCCAAAATTTTCAGATTCCAAAACTCCAAATCTGCTTCTTTGTTCAAACAAAGAAAGAACCCAAGAAGAATCGCTTGGACCGTCTTGTTCAGAAAGCATCACAAGAAGGGTATCACCGAAGAAGTTGCTAAGAAGAGATCTAGAAAGACCGTTAAGGCACAAAGACCAATCACTGGTGCTTCTTTGGACTTGATCAAGGAAAGAAGATCTTTGAAGCCAGAAGTTAGAAAAGCTAACAGAGAAGAAAAATTGAAAGCCAACAAGGAAAAGAAGAGAGCTGAAAAGGCTGCTAGAAAGGCTGAAAAGGCTAAGTCCGCTGGTGTCCAAGGTTCCAAGGTTTCCAAGCAACAAGCTAAGGGTGCTTTCCAAAAGGTTGCCGCCACTTCCCGTTAAGATAATTAACTTTTGTTAGTTTTTTATTAATAATATATCATTACAAGAAAAATGAAATAAAAAAATAAAAACGTGATCCGTACTTATTTTTGTGTTAAGTATCAAATAATATAATATATAAAAGACCGTGATACAATAGAAATCTGCGTTACGTTGAAAACGTCATAAAGGTATCTTTGGGATGAGCAGTTGTTATTGTTCATGATCGTTACCCGGCTTCAAATGGATTTTCACGAAGCCTATGGGCTTGACATTTACATGATATCACATCTTTAAGAACAAGGGAAAACCAAAGTTAAAAAGTAGCATAAATTCCTCTTAGATCGCTGCAAGGATATTAGATCTTCCCTTTCTTTTTTGAAATTTTCTTTTTTGGTCTAGAGTTGGGGTGATGATGGTACCCAGGATTAGTGCTTCACCAGTTTTCAAGAGGATATTTCTTCGATGGGGATTGGTAACTTTACCCATACAGAAAACCGTATCCCATACACTGCGCAGGGACTTTAGTGCCCCTTGTAGGAGTATGGTAAAATGCCTTCTCCTACGACCTGGGATAAGTGTGCACTCAGCACAAGACAAAAAATTCTACAGTACAGAGGAAAAAAGTAGTCAGCTTGATGAAAATAAAAGCAAAAGTAACAACGGGAAGAAAAATGAGCCACACGGTATTAAAGGATTAATGGCTAAGTATGGTTATTCTGCACTGATCGTATATATCCTCTTAACTTGTGTTGATTTGCCATTATGTTTTCTGGGAGTCCACTCACTAGGTGAAGAGAAGATTAAGATCTATCTGAACAGAGGTAAGCAATTGATTGGGATGGGTGAGCCTGACGAAAGCAAAGTCATTCAAGATGTTAGAAGGAAACAGGCTCATCGCGAAGCAGTGCAAGCAGAGAATGCTGACAAAGTGGAGGACGCATCGAGGAAAACTTTCAATGAGAGATGGCAAGAGATGAAGGACAGCACGTTGTTGGCCGAATTGCTAATTGCGTATGGCATACACAAGAGTTTGATCATCGTTAGAGTACCCCTGACGGCAGTGCTAACGCCATCCTTCGTCAAGCTTCTGCAGAGGTTTGGCATCGACTTGATGAAGAAGCAGAAAAAGGTATTCCAAACGATGGCCTCTGGTGCCAAAATAAGATACAAAGGGAACAACCCTAGCGATTTCATCAAGAATGAGGGCACAGCGCTCGACATTACAAAGCGCAAACCAAGAACCAAAGGCCAGAAATGGTTTGATGGCCTAATGTGAAAGAATATTAGCGTAGGCTTAGCATGTATATAGAGTTTACATTTCTTTTCTTTTTTCTACGTAACCACGTTGTTTACGTACTAGTAACAGAACATTTGGCCACGTGAAAAGGTCATAGAAGCTTCTACCGTACTCATTTTACATAAGCCCGGTTGCTAGTGCTATTGCTCGCGATCCTTCTAAGAGGGATCGTTAATCCTGCTAGCTGTACCCCGGCCGAGCCACCCAATGAGCACTGAGGAGGGACCTCCACGTGCCAAACGACACTCAAACGGCAACAACAGATCGTATTGTGCCGCCTGAAGTCGCATTAATTCTCAACGGGAAGCTCATCCCTCAACGAAAATCCTAGTGCGCCTTTCACATATGTTCCAGAAGATTCGCTTAGCCGGCCAGCTAAAGCGGTTCAGCTTTTGAGCTAAAAATACTTGGAAAAAATCTGGCCGTGACCATAGGTTACCGCGGAATAGAGGAGAAGTTTTCATCTCTTTTTTTCTTAATGTAGGGCACACGACTCGGGTGTATTTGCTACCGTGTTTATTACCGTCATTCATCGCCCATCTCATCGCTTTTGCGCACCGGGTTCAGATCATTCAATTTTCTTACTTTTTTATTATGGGGTTCCTCCCTGAGTGTAATTTAACGTGTGCTTTCTTATTGCATTCGTTTACATTCCCTATTGCTCATTGCCCTTCTTTCAGTTGGGCATCTTTTTTTTTCACAATTAGGCCGCCCTTTTTTCCCAAATTGGCACTTGTTTGTACGATCTTTAGCTAGAACTTGGAGACCTGAAACGTGGTGATTCTTATATTTAAAGGAATACCGATCTTTTCCGTTTCAACACCCCAATTGTAAGAATTTTATTTCTTGCATTTCGGAAAATTTAGATACATTCACATCCATACTTGGACACATATATATATACAATATAATCATTGACACAGGCCATCGCCATTGAGTAAACTGTCTTTGAACTGTCTAAAGAACTTAGAACTATAGTGTTGTCCCAAGAAGTTAAAAATTGAACACTTGTGAGAATTATAAAACAGAGTAAGCAAAGAAAGAATAGAGAAACAATACTCCGCTACCGATTCTCCTTTTTTTCCTTATAAAAAAAGCTCGAGAATAATTACTTTATTCTTATCCCTCCACTCCTTTCAGGTATTCTTTACCGATTTGCATATCAATCATATAATGAGCACCGCATTCAACGATTACTGCACTGTTTGTGATCGTCTCATTCCAACATCTCCACAGAAAACGAACATTAATACCAGGAAGATCCAAAGGGACAATGAAACCAAGAGCAGTTTACAATCAAATAAGTTATATTGCTCCGAAGATTGTAAGCTGAAGGATTCGAACCCTCTTAATGAGAAATTATTATCCCACTTGCATAAAAAATCAAAAACTTCTCATTCGCATAATCTCACTCCACCGCTTTCATATTCTAAAAATTTAACTGCATCAAACCTCTTCGAGCCGACTACCTCACTATCTTCATCTCCGACATCTTCAACTATCCCCTTTGACGAGTTGGAGAAGCTAGAGTCCTTATCAATTTCACCATTGCTGCTACCTCAGGATGGTATAGTCAATCCTAAGCAGGAGTCTAATCCTTCTCGTGTTGACGAATATGATGAAAATGAACATTATTTGAACTTAGCCGACTCTCTTAGACTCGATTCTAGTTACCAATTGCATTCAAAGGCACATTTGGGTTACGAAAACAACTTGCCACGATCAAACGATCTAATTGATGATCATTTGATCTCAGATCAGATCATTGAGAATAACTACAACCTATGGTTTAGACTATCCTCCAGTTAAACGGCTTCACTTGCTTCGTATCTTCTTCGACTTGCCTTTAACCTACTCATGATTCATGCTTATTTTTTCTTTTTCGATTTCCTTTTCTAGTCATCCTAAAAAAAAAAAACCTACACATATACATATATACATAGTTCTCTACACATCCTTTTGATAAAGAAAATATGTACGTACATCTGCATTAAAAAAAAAAAACAAAACCCTCAATATTTGGGGAAAGAATTCTATAATGTAAACTGTATCACGCATACTTTTTGCTGTCTTCGTCTTCATACATATAATATTTTTAGTTTAAGGTGAAAGGATAATTAAAATATCAATTTCTAATATAACTACATACCACGGAACGCATTTTTGCTAGCTCTTCTTCTATTTTCGAATCTGGGCTTCGACCTACCATTGTCCTTCTTATTACCATTTTCGTCAATACCTTCTTCATCCGATGAATTATCATGACGCCTGGATTTATAATTTCCGTCTTTTTTGCTTTTTCTTTGAGGAATAAAAGTAAGTTCTGCTTCACCGCGTTGGTTACGACGTAAAATGGATTCATTTGATTTCTTTCCATTTTCCACCTCAAGCAATTCGCCTACTTGTTCGCCAAATGTAACGTGAGCACTTTCGTCTCTTTGCGTACTCGTGGAAGTGCCGGCTTTCATTTCGTTCATAAAACGTTCGCTTTGCTCCTTTTCCTTCTTTCTGCGTTCAATTAGTGCCTTTTGCTTTTCCATCTTTCTCAAATCTTTTTCACTTAATTCTTCCTTATTTGACTTTTGGTTCGTTTCATCATCAGATTCTTCTTCATCAGACTCTTCATCCTCGTAGTCATAGTGACCTCTGCCATCCTTCATTGCAATTCTTTCTTCGTCGGACTCTTCGGCAGCAGTTAGCGCCCTAATACGTTTAGCAGCACCTTCTTCGGTTTCTTTGATGGATTTTACTGGATTCAATTGTTTGAAATCATAGTCATCTTCATCGACTTGAAATTCTTCATCCTCAAACATTTCTTTGAAACGGTCATCCGTAAGAACCTTTCCTGTAACTTTATCACCACGTTTTTGAGATAGTTTATCAACCAATGTTTTATTGACTTTAATTTTAGGTTTTTGAACAGCCCCTGAACTTCTGATTCTGGATTCTCTTTCTTTCTCAATTCTACGTCTAATTTCTCTTTCTCTTTCATCTTTGTAGGCATCTGGATTAGCAATTAATGAAACCTTATCGTAAAGTTCAGTGTTAATAAAGAAACCATGCATGTATGCTCTTAATACTCTGGATCCCACCAAGTGCGTTAAATTCAATTTTTTAACGTCGTCTCTAGTAATGAACCTGTAGTTAGAGTAAACAGTGTCACTTGGTTTTTCTTCTAATTCTTCTGTGATAGAATCCAAGAATGAGCACCAGCGTGGAGATGGTCCTAAACTTGGAATATAATATGTATGCATGGGAATACTTTCGTTAGCGGTGAAAAACATACCTGTACCTGGTACATGCTCAATGTCGTTAATATCAACACTAGGCTCCATAGAAGCGTATGCCTTACCATCTAGTCTATCCCATATTTTTGCAATTCTCTTGTCACATGTAACAATTTTATTTTCCGTGCCGACGTTATCCAACCAAATAATTTTCTTAATGTCAAACCCATAACCTTGGTCTTTAATAATGGAAGGTTCAGAAGTACGCAAGTCATAAATGTATGAATAACCGTTCGACGTACCACATGCAAAAGTTAACCCGTCATTACGGAAACTGGTTGTGGTGACTTGGAATGGTCTGTTGTCAATATTGTTCTCTAAATATAGCTTTGAAACACGGGAACGCGACCTTGGATCCCAGAATTCCACTACATTTGTTTCCGTGCCTGCCGCTAACAACCCATTTACTTCATTGATAGAAACATGGTTCACGCCTTCAGTATCCAACTTGAATGGGTTTAAAAATCTCCCCTTTTCCAAGTTCAACCTGTATAACTCATTACCGCTCGCACCAACATATAAATCACAGTTTACCTTATTGTAAACTAAACTTCTCCCAAATTTAGGAATTCTTGTGGTGTAATGTAGACCACCTTTGTTTTGGAATTGAATACTTCTATCATTTTGTAAATGTACACTTTTAGTCCAATCGTCAGAGAGAATAGTGAAATCCACGTTTTCAGCATCTGTGTGTCTATCGAACTTCAGTGACAAATTAGCAAAATCGTAGACATGGATCTGAGGTTTGTATGTACCGGTAGCCATGCAATATTGCCCATCTCTACTCACTTTAATCTTATTGGAGGCTTCGCTAAATTCAAAATCTTGAATCAGTTCTACTCTATTTTGATATTCTAAATCATTCTTTAATTGCCTTTTGCGCTTTTTCGCAATCCAGTCTGGAAGTGATCTTGAAACGTTTGTACCAGAAACCTGATATACTGAAACATCATTTGCGGAAGTAGATTTCAAAACCATAATGTCCCCTTTTTGAAGATATATGTTGATACCTGTAACTGATGTAATAAATGATGTGTTACTGATTACAGCCGATGAGATGAGATGAGCTTAGCTCAAAATTTTCAATTTTTTTTTTTCTTAATTTTTTTTAAGATCATATTTGGTTACCCGACCATGAAGTGACATTTGAAGAATTGATTTATATTTTTAATATTGCAAGATGTGCGAAAACTCACCATTACAGAGATAACTAAAAGTCTTATCTCATCACTATCGGATCTTTCCACTTAGTATTTTCTACGGTTAATTTAAAAATCAATAATAAAACAAAATCATCAGCGAAAATTGTGTATATAGCGTGTATAAAAAATATATAAATCTTTAAAAGCATACCTCATTAAAAGCCTAAGCAGCAAAGTGTTTCAAAATTTGCTCAGCAGCATGAACACCACTCAAAGCCATAGCTCCAAAAGTTGGACCCATACGGTTTAATCCATCCAGTTCAGCAACTTCCATACCAGCAAAGTACATGTTGTCAACACCGGCGTATGCACCAGAGTGAATAACGACATCGTGTTCGGCATGGTTCATGTCCAGACCCTTCATACCGCCCAATTTTTGGTTTTGATCAATGTCGACGATTCTCTTGGCGCAGAAAGCACCAAATGGACCATCATGACCGGTAGTGGATAAAATGACACCATGCTTTTGACTCAAGTCACGAGTTCCGTCATTTTTGTAACCTGCCAATTCAATTACGTTAGGGTCCATGCAACATTGAGTACCGTGAGCTTGGGTAACTAACGTCCAGTTGGTGACAACACCAGCAACGGTGACTTCGCCCTTTTCGGTAGGTGGTCTGGTAACCAAATCTTCAACACAGGTAGCATTGAACAGTTTAACATTTGGTAATTGCAAGACCTTTGAAAGGACAGTAGAGATGAACAAAGCGGCATGCTTAACGACAACATAGTCACCTTCGTCTTCGTAAGGGATGTCCAACTCTTGTAAGAACAAATGAGCTGGTTTTCTCATAACCATGGCACTAAATAATTGACCACCCAACCAACTACCACCACCTGGTGCAACTGAACTTTCGATAATACAAACCTTCAAGTCTGGTCTGTTCTTGGCGACGACGTAAGCGGCGGATAAACCTGAAGAGCCCGCACCGACAATAATCACGTCAGAAACGGCAAACTTGTCAAGATCCTTGAAATAACGAGAAGTCATAGCACGAGAGACAGTGGATTCGCGGATGGGAGCAAATTTAAAGTCAGACCAATCTTCTTTCTTAACGATGTCAGATAAGCAGTGAGTAACTGGAGTAGAGTTTAAGTGCAATTGAGAGGCACTTGTGGAAGTAGCAGTAGAGGTAGCAGACATTTTGATAGTTAGTTGATTTTTTTGGTTGTGATTTATTATTTCTAGATGATAAGAAAGAGAACATAAAAGATATTTCCCGACTACTTAATACACAATTTATTCCAATATTTATATATCTGGGTAGTTCATAAATTGAAAATCAAAAAATCAATTTCATGATCCATTTCTATTAGTGCTCGTAAAAAAATTTACGATTGAACTTGGTAACTGATAGAATACCAGATTCTTTACTATCAATTATGTATGTTTTTTAACGTGCATAATTATTAAAAGACCATTTGATTTTAAAAATGACGTTAGGAGATCGGACATTTTATGAAAACTTCAGAAAAAGGGCTTAAAGTAGAGTATCGTTTTGGACGTCTACAGGAAAATGGGGTGGTAAATGTTCTTGGCGTAAAAAAAAACTATTCACTAAAGCAATTGAGTGCCGATCCCTGTTGAGGAATGCTCATAAAGAGAAAGTATCAGAATTATTCCCCGCCGTAAATTTGTAAAAAAAGGGTAAAAAACGGTTAATCCTGAAGGGGCTTGGAAAGCTCGCCAGCTTCTTGTAATTCTTGACGCCACATATAGCAATCACTAACGAAGAAGTTGACTTTTTAGGGGGTTGATAAGCATTTTTCCCACCCATTTGCATCAGTTAATGTCAATTCAGTCATGATTTGCAAGATATTAGGAGAAAAAGTATGAAAATTAAAAAAGTAATCTTGAGCGGTACGAGAATCGAACCCGTGTCCCCACCTTGGAAGGGTGGGATGATAACCACTACACTAACCGCCCGGGGTTAACTTGAAAGCTCTAAAAGCTCGTTTTCCATATATAGGCATGTTACAATTCCTTTCCATTCTTTCCATTTTATCCATTATCTGATGCATTTCCCTGATAGAATAAGAACAAACTACCATCCATCGATTAGTATTCATGTCACTAGTATATTAATTATCATTTATGATGTAAAAAGAGGACATAAAAGTTATAGAACAGTCATTAGGTTTAATAAAAGCTTAAATAAGAGGATCGATGAAATAGTAGGATAGTGAAACATATAAAATGGAAAAGAAATAATAATACTATTAGGTAGATATATTGATTCCCTTTGGATTCCTGTATCTTGCAGAAGAACTTTCAACATTTTTTCTATACGCAATATCGTAGCCTGTAACAATAATTGTTGGGATTCCATTATTGATAAAGCAATAATGTTAGGTATGTAGGATATACTAGAATTTCTACTCGAGGGTATAGGAATCCTCAAAATAGAATCGAAATTTCTACATAATAATTGAAGAGAGTGTGGGTTCTGATGTAATTGTTGGGATTCCATTGTGATTAAGGCTATAATATTAGGTATGTAG
>ERZ794946.33-NODE-33-length-111059-cov-98.915093_pt1 | contig 111059 bp, 62 predicted proteins | sample MGYA00433072_ERZ794946 | MGnify/ENA primary metagenome ERZ794946 (study PRJEB30137, sample SAMN04331413) | food metagenome | isolation source: Y3 must sample point D1 replicate A | place: Australia: South Australia | collected 2014 ...
AACGGGTCTCAAAAGACCTTCGAAATTGATGATGAACACCGTATTCGTGTTTTCTTCGACAAGAGAATCGGTCAAGAAGTCGATGGTGAAGCCGTTGGTGACGAATTCAAGGGTTACGTCTTCAAGATCTCTGGTGGTAACGACAAACAAGGTTTCCCAATGAAGCAAGGTGTTTTGTTGCCAACTAGAATCAAGTTGTTGTTGACCAAGAACGTTTCCTGTTACAGACCAAGACGTGATGGTGAAAGAAAGAGAAAGTCCGTCAGAGGTGCCATTGTTGGTCCAGATTTGGCTGTCTTGGCTTTGGTCATTGTCAAGAAGGGTGAACAAGAATTGGAAGGTCTAACTGACACTACTGTTCCAAAGAGATTGGGTCCAAAGAGAGCTAACAACATCAGAAAGTTCTTCGGTTTGTCCAAGGAAGATGACGTTCGTGATTTCGTCATCAGAAGAGAAGTCACCAAGGGTGAAAAGACTTACACCAAGGCTCCAAAGATCCAAAGATTGGTTACTCCTCAAAGATTGCAAAGAAAGAGACACCAAAGAGCTTTGAAGGTCAGAAACGCTCAAGCTCAAAGAGAAGCTGCTGCCGAATACGCTCAATTGTTGGCTAAGAGATTGTCTGAAAGAAAGGCTGAAAAGGCCGAAATCAGAAAGAGAAGAGCTTCTTCTTTGAAGGCTTAAGCATGTCTTGGACCTGCATAATTTTTATACTTTTTCCTTTTAGATATATGTACTTTTGGCTTAATTTAATATAATTAACTATAACTTCGATTTTATTCTTTGAAGGTCCAAATGCACGTAATTCATAAACTTATGATGCATTGTTCTGAAGTCCTTGGGATGAGTGATGAGAAAATTTTCTTGAAAGTTAAATAATATAATAAAATTCTAAAAGTTAAATTTTATAACTAAACATAAACTATTTCTTAAAATTCTTTGGCAGTATATTTTCTTTGAAAAATGAGAAGATATAATATACCAATCAATGAAATTGAACTGCAGAGACCTAGCCCTGTAAAACACCATCCAATTCCCATTGCGTTACAGAGCTGTAAAATGATAACGGAACTAATGGCAGCGCCCACATTTCGAAAGAAACTGCTAACAGCAACAGTTCCAGCAGCTCTTTTGGGGAGTAACTCAGTTAAATATGTCATTGATGTGTTGCTGCACCAGGTCATACCAAAGGCAGTGAGAGCGGAAAAAACTAAAAGAACCACAAAATGATAATGAAAGAAGATTGCCCATCCGTATCCTATTGTGCCACATATTGTTAGTAAAATTCCAATTAGGTTCAGTAATAAACGAAACTCTGCCGGGAATTTCTTTTTAGGATGACTTTTGATCCAGCGTGAACGAAGATAATCTGAGAGGTGCCCACCAGATTGAGATCCTAGTAACATGGCTACACCTGGGCAGACATAAGCAGCACCAATTTCTAACATAGTAAAACGGTAGTCATGTTCAAGGTAATACGAAAACGTGACACTGAACGCATAGTAACTGGAGAACAGGAGTGCAGTACTGACGGATGTGATTATTATTGGAGGACATTTAATCATTTTCCAATATAGTGTCAAACCTGCTTTAGGCGGCTTTGGAAAATTTTCTTGGAAGAAAGCATCATTATTGACTGGTTTACGAATACCAATGTCTGGGAACAGACGCCGATGTGATATTTTATTACCTTCGAAGAATGGAGATTCGTTATTTTCACGTTCATCTTTTTTGCCACCCCATTTAGGGTCTCCATTACCAACTATACAACGTAGCGTTTCTGGAAGTAAAGCAGTAACCAAGATCAATGCTATTCCTGTCATGATAGAAGTGAAACCAAAAAGCCATCTCCAGTAATTTCCTTTCATTAAAATAAGCCCAGCAACAATGGGTGCTATAATAGGACCCATGTTTGGACCCATCATGAAATACGCTATGGCCTTTCCCCTGTGTTTTGGAGGAACAACGTCTGTTACAGTGCCAGCTCCCAGAGAAATCACAGAGCTGGAAGCGAAAGCTTGGAAAATTCTTAAAACAAAAAGGGCAGCAATATTGACTGGTACAGCGGCCAAAAGTATATTAACAATTAACATTAGTGATAACGACACCATATATAAGAATTTCCTTCCACCAAAATCCGCCAGTGAGCCCCAAAACAATGGACCAACGGAAAAAACAGCCATAAATACAGAAACTGTAGCGTTTATTGTTGTTGCACTTACATCATATTCCCTTTGCAGCAATGGTAAAGCCGGTATATATATGTTTCCAGACATCGGGCCCAAAAATCCTATAAAAATGATAATTCCAAAAATGATTAGTCTTTGATCCTTGGAAAAATAAGTATATGGAATATGTGCTTGAGTATCAGGAGAAGGGTCTCTTGACTGGGAGTTCGATGACTTTACAGCAACTTCCTCTTCTTTTGTTTTTGCTTTCTGTGCTGATAATGATGGGGAAGAGTCAGGGTGCTCATGAAAGACATCATGATCTGTATTGGCTCTCTTTTGGTTCACACGATCCCAGCTTTCATTAATTACATCATCTCCTAAATCTTCTAGCGAATGAAATGTTGAGCGGGTTGTTCCACTTTCTTGCGAATTAATTTGCAGACCCAAATTCTTTTTCTGAAACGGTTCGCTTCCCATTGCCTTAATTCTTTTCCCAGCTCTTGAAACTCTTTTTTGAAAAATTACCAACAACAACTTTTCTTACTACCATCCTTCTAGCCTTATCAATATTCTCATATATCTTAAAATTGCAATTGTTGTTACAAAGGAGTTTGTGTCGTTTTTCACCAGGTGACAGAATGTCTGGGTTGAAAGTATCAATGAAAAAAAAAAATGTAGAGAGATGCCAAAACAGTGGCCAACAGGCAGCTTTGGCTACGGAAATGATTTGGAAACCTGCATAAGTATTTCTCCGCGAAATTGGGAAGAGTGATATGGATAGTTGTGATCCACGGTATATAATTCCTTGTGATCCCTTATCTGGTAAGATAGCTATAGTATTACTAATACGTGGCGCTAGTATAATAACTCGCGCAAAGACCGAACGGAGATTAATATTTAAAAGTTGGTGCGCAGTCCGGGTAAATACAGCTTTTCATGCTGAAGAATATGGCCGGGCTAATATTAATTAAGACGGACGATGCATTATTGAAACAGGATAACGCAGGTTACAGTAGCCCTTAATAAATAAAGCAAAGTACATCCGAACATAGCGACATTATCTGATATCACGAATAGAGGCAAAACGGTAGGCTCATTTAACGATGTCTGAAGGAAAACAACAATTCAAAGACAGCAATAAACCGCACAAGGACTCCACAGATCAGGACGATGATGCCGCCACAATAGTACCACAAACTCTTACTTACTCACGCAACGAAGGTCATTTTTTAGGCAGTAATTTCCATGGAGTAACTGATGACCGTACCACTTTGTTTGATGGTGAAGAGGGGCGTAGGGAGGATGATTTGTTGCCCTCATTGCGTTCCTCCAACTCAAAAGCACACTTAATTTCTTCACAACTTAGCCAGTGGAATTATAACAACAATAGAGTACTTTTAAAAAGATCTATATTAAAGACACAAGCTTTTATGGATCAACTTCAAGAAGAAAATAATATTCGCCCGATTTTTATTGCTGCAAATGATGAACGGGAAAAATTACATGTTCTACAACTGAATATCAAGCTAGATGGTCAGTACAATACCAAAGAAAAGAACGGTTTCAACATTGAGAAAAAAGCTTTATCAAAATTATTTCACTCTCAGATCGTATCAGTGACAAATCATTTAAACGCTTTGAAAAAAAGAGTGGATGACGTTTCATCTAAAGTATTCATCACAGGTGATGTAAATACTGGTAAATCAGCTCTTTGCAACTCTCTATTAAAGCAGCGTTTGCTACCTGAGGATCAGCTACCATGTACCAATGTATTTTCCGAAATACTAGAGGCTCGGGAAAATGACGGCATAGAGGAGGTTCATGCCATACCACTAAACATTGCTCCGACGCTCAAGGAAGCCATTGATATGTATTCAATACAAAATCCGAAAACTTATGAAATACACACTTTGAAAGAACTTCCCGATTTGGTTCCCCAAAACGGAAAATATGCTTTACTGAAGATTTACATAAAGGACGATAAAAGGCCTGCCTCTACTAGTCTATTAAGGAATGGTACTGTTGATATTTCATTGATTGACTCCCCTGGGTTGAACATGGACTCGTTACAAACCGCCGAAGTAATGTCCCGACAAGAAGAAATCGACTTAGTTATATTTGTTGTCAACGCAGAGAACCAGCTAACACTATCTGCCAAGGAGTTTATTTCTTTAGCATCTCGTGAGAAAAAATTAATGTTTTTTGTTGTGAAAAAATTTGACAAAATCAGGGACAAACAACGTTGTAAGGAGTTGATCCTAAAGCAAATCCGTGACCTGTCCCCAGAAACATATAAACGTGCAGCTGATTTTGTCCACTTTGTTTCCAAAAACGGAGATGAATTGCCACATTATCATAATGAAAATGACAATGAAGATCATGGTGACGGAAAACCTGACGACGACCCATATTCTAGCAGCGATCCCGATCCGGATTTTGACAGTCTGGAAGATTCTCTACGCAATTTTGTTTTGAAGAAAAGATCACTTTCTAAATTGTTACCTGCCAAGACTTATCTATCGAAATTATTAAGCGATATAATAATGATCTCCAAATCTAATATGAAAATGTATAGTGAAGAAGAAATAAAAATTAACGAACAACTGGAAACATTGAGACCTGAAATTTTGAGCGCTAGAGCAAAGTGCAATGATTTAACAACTTCCGTTGATCAAATGGCCGAGCAAACAATTACAATGACTTATAACAATACTAAAGAAGCACTTCTCAATGCGTTGGATGTTCCGCTACACGAATATCCGAAATATCAGGGCCTCGGTCAAATATATGACTTCATATTTTCAACAGAAGCATTCATAGCAAATCAGATTGATGAGTCAATAGGATCAAGTGAATTATTTGCCAAGCAAAAGACAGATTTACTGGTAAAAAAAATTTATGAGATTGGAAAAAATGAACTTGGTGATGATTTCATGTGTGAACGTGTTTTCAGAAGCGAACTAATGTTTAGAAAAAGGAAGCATTTGATAGGAAAAAGGCTTAAAGTATCTTTGTCAATAACTGATTTGTTTGCTCCAACTTGGAAAGGCTTTTTGTCTTACTTAAGCTGGCAGAAACCTGTCACAGAACCACTGCCGGATATAGAAGGACAAACTAACGAGGGTCAGATTGGCCTAATGAAGTATTTGGGTTTGAAAAATTATCCTTTGACACAATATTGGTCAAGACCATCATTGCTCTTCACATCAAAAATTCCCACTCTAACGCTGTACTTTCTAGGAAGTACAAAGGTAGTAGGGAACATTATATTAAACGGCATTAAATTATCGTCGTGGAGCTCACTCAAGAAGTTATCAGTTCCGGTTATAGTGGTAGGTTCCTTGTTGGGACTTACGTATTTAATCCATGACCTCCCCCGTGCCTTACCAATGAATCTTTCCATTAAATACAAAAGAAAGTTGCAAGAACTGGATTACATTCATCTTAACGCTCAAAGAACCTCAAATGAAGTACGTGATGTTTTGCGTGTACCTACACGTGAAATTCTAAGGTCGTGTGAAATAATTATGGATAAAAAACAAATCACTAAGAAAGAATTGGAAAACAAAAAAGAAAGTAACTTGTTGTCAATCAAATTCTTCCAATCTCTATACGAAGGAACCGTGGCTCAAAAATTGATGGTGGAAGAAATAAATTTAGACATCGATTAGATATTCTTGTAAATATATGAGGTCTTTTCAAATCAATATACATAATGTTACTTATTATATTATTCCAAGCAGGTCCATTTTTTTTTTTCACTTTGCACGAAATTACATAAACATTAAAAGGACCCTTGTGTATCTGCTTAATGATTTGCAAAACCTGCGGAAACGGAACGAAAAATGAGCAATCTCGTTCCGGTTCCGAGATCCTTTTTTTTTTTAAATCTTGCGCATGTGGAGATTTTAAAAGGCGTCAGATATCGGATGTCCCTGGAAGTAATAGCTCCTCGAGTATTTCCTCCGTTTATTATTAATATGAGCAGTTTTTTAAATTCTATTATTACATTGATAGTAGTTGCGTAAAAAACAAAGCTCATAAAAGTTTCCGATATGTCAGAAGTTTCCAAATGGCCAGCAATTAACCCATTCCATTGGGGATACAATGGTACAGTTTCGCATATTGTCGGTGAAAATGGTTCCATTAAACTCCATTTAAAAGACAACAAGGAGCAAGTTGATTTTGACGAGTTCGCTAACAAATATGTCCCAACGTTGAAGAATGGTGCCCAATTCAAATTGAGTCCTTACTTGTTCACAGGTATTTTGCAAACTTTGTACTTAGGTGCTGCTGATTTCTCTAAGAAATTTCCTGTATTCTACGGCAGGGAAATTGTCAAATTCTCGGATGGTGGAGTTTGCACCGCTGACTGGCTCATAGATTCATGGAAAAAGGATTATAAATTCGATCAAAGTACTACGAGCTTTGATAAAAAAAAATTTGATGAAGACGAGAAGGCGACACATCCAGAAGGATGGCCTCGTTTACAACCACGTACAAGGTACCTGAAAGATAATGAGTTGGAAGAACTACGGGAGGTTGATCTACCCCTAGTAGTTATTCTACATGGTCTTGCTGGTGGTAGTCATGAGCCGATTATAAGATCTCTTGCTGAAAACCTGTCTCGCAGTGGGAGATTTCAAGTAGTCGTCCTAAATACCAGAGGTTGTGCACGTTCCAAAATTACCACCAGAAATTTATTTACAGCTTATCACACAATGGATATTCGCGAGTTTTTGCAAAGAGAAAAGCAAAGACATCCAGATAGAAAACTATACGCTGTGGGATGCTCTTTTGGTGCTACGATGCTGGCAAACTATCTGGGAGAAGAGGGCGATAAATCACCTTTATCCGCAGCTGCTACTTTGTGCAATCCTTGGGATCTTCTCCTTTCAGCAATTAGGATGAGCCAGGATTGGTGGTCAAGAACTTTATTTTCCAAAAATATTGCGCAATTCTTAACAAGAACCGTTCAGGTTAATATGGGTGAATTAGGAGTTCCAAATGGCTCTCTCCCCGATCATCCTCCCACAGTCAAGAATCCATCTTTCTATATGTTCACGCCTGAAAATCTAATAAAGGCAAAGAGCTTTAAATCGACCCGGGAATTTGATGAAGTGTATACTGCGCCTGCTTTAGGCTTCCCAAATGCTATGGAGTATTATAAAGCGGCCAGCTCAATAAACAGAGTTGATACAATTCAGGTTCCTACCCTTGTTATCAATTCCAGGGATGATCCTGTTGTCGGCCCAGATCAACCATACTCAATCGTGGAAAAGAATCCTCGTATTTTGTATTGTAGAACCGATTTAGGTGGTCATTTAGCTTACCTAGATAAAGACAACAACTCGTGGGCTACCAAGGCAATTGCAGAATTTTTCACTAAGTTTGATGAATTAGTCGTATGATGTCACACAATTTTCAAACCACTTTCCTATGTATTTATACAATATTGGATCAATGCCCCTTTATTTTAAGTTATGTATTTTTTGTTGTCTTCAGTATACCTAAAATTTAAAGTTTTTTTCCCTATGCAGTGATTTTTATCTATATATTTTACTTTTCGTTAATTGAAGAGAGAAATTCATTCCATAAGTCCTCCTTAACTTTGAAAGTATGAGTACCTCTCTCAGGAAATGTCCTATCCTCTACACTTGCAATGTACTCCTTCAAGCCCTGAGTGGCAATATCTGTCATATTTACAGCTTGCTTCACAAATTTTGGGACAGAATCGCCTTGCATCCCGAGAAGGTCAGATATAACTAGAACTTGTCCACTGGTACCGTTACCTGCACCGATACCTATTGTTGGTACTGAAAGTTTAGATGTTATGAACTGAGCCATCTTATGGGGGACACATTCAATCAGGATAGACCAACAGCCAATTTTTTGTAGTTGCATGGCGGTTTCATACAGCTCCTGCATTTGTAATAGACTTTTGCTACCTTGCACTTTATAACCTCCAAGTGAATGAACTTTTTGGGGAGTTAGTCCTATATGAGCCATAACAGGTATACCCCGGGAGCACAGTTCTTCAATAAATTTCATTGCATATTTGTCTTTGGTGTAAGAACCGACTTCAACTTTGACTGAGGTGACTTTACTGTCCAATTTCATGATATCTATGGCATTCTTCAAGCCATCAGATATGCCCGATTCAAACGTACCGAATGGCATGTCTACCACTACCATGGAAGAACCTTCAGCTCTGCACACAGAGGCAACATGATGTTTAAACTCATTCAAGGATAGTGTAATTGTGCTATCGTACCCCAATGAAGTCATCGCCAAAGAATCTCCGATTAAGAGTAAATCACAATTAGCCTTGTTAACCCATGTTGCAGTAATGAAGTCATACGCAGTACACATCGACAAAGGCGTACCAGTAACATATTTGTTCCTGATATCCTGAATCGTATTATATTTGACAACGTTTTTTGCTGTAGAAAAAAATCGCTTAGAGGAGGTGCATAATTGTCTTTTCATTATATTCATATTGTGAGTAAAAATTTCCCTAATTTTATGGCAAGCTAATTTATTAACAAGACAGATGCTAGCTATCAATGCAGTAGGTAATCTGTACTAAGCTTTTGTATAGGCTGGTTTAAGGCGCGAGTTCTTCGAGATGTGAACACTTATTGTTGAAAGCTGCCCGAACTTCCCTTACTCATCACGCAAGGCAGCAGCAGTGAAAAATAAAAAAAAAATTAGAATAAAGTAAAAAATATCTGGCTGAAAATCCGATCCCTTAAAACTTTTAAACGTCTATAATATATCTATATATACTCTTGTGTTACACCTTAAGGGAATGTCTGTCGTGTACATAACGCAGATTCTTTAAACCCATCTCCATAAACAGCAATCTCCATTCAATGCAAGGGAACACATTATATTACCGAAGCAATGTATGCTCATTACAGGGCTGTTGTGATGATATAAAGAACCATCGAGCAACTGTAAGAGGCTTTTTGTATCAGAATTCCAACAATATATATCGCCATTTTCATAACCGCTGATCACCAAAGGAGTGGATCCATCTTCAGGATTTAAGAAGTCCATACCGCAGGAATGATGCAGTACGCCCTTTTCAAGGGGCTGAACCTGGAAAGTACGAACTACACAACCCCCGATGCAATCCCATATTTTCACTACACCGTCCAGCGATTTCACCAGGAGATATCTTGCATTCTCAGAAAACTTAACTTGGGAGATGGGTACCACACCATTTTCTCTTTTCCAATCCTTGTCATAGGTCAATGTCTTCAAACAATGGCCCGTCTCTGCATCAAAGATCCGTATGAGCCCGTCATATGAACCTGAACTCAGAATGGATGAATCATTCATGGGTACGTCCACCGACACAACTGCTTCTGAGTGTGCAGATATCGTTTTCATCAAAGACCCGTTCAGTGTGTCCCATATTTTGATACTTTCGTCCATTGAGGATGTAAACAGCAAGTTCCCCTTTCTATTGAATGTCAGAGATATCACTGGCGCTGTATGGCCGATAAAAGTGTGCAGCAGCCCATAAGATAAATGAATGATTTCCACAGAAAAATCATCCGATGCAGTAGCTATGCACTGTCCATCTGGAGACCAGCATAACTCTGAGAAAGGCCTGGCATGTGATGTGACTAGTGTTTGTGATACAGTTCGTCTGTTAATGTCGTATATCAGGATGTTAAGTCCTTGTGTTATAGCAAGAAACTGCCCATCAGGAGAAATTTTCGCACAGGTAGCTTTCAATCCATTCTGTGTTTCCACAGGAGTAACAAACTGGAACATGCTAGCATATAATGGCCACTTGCAAATGAATGTGCCTACGCTCAAACTTTCCAATATCTACCGCCAGTGATGCCCAAGCATTTCTTATGGTCTTGCTTTTTTCACTCCTCGGGTAACCATGCGGTGGCAATTTTATCCTACCTGAGGTTATTAAAGTATATTATGTAGTTTCCTGCTCACTGGAGAGGGAATGAGTATTAAATAGACAAGACCAGAAACAGCCTGCATACCAACTATGAATATCGTCCCACAAGATACCTTTAAATCTCAAGTCTCTACAGATCAAGACAAAAGTGTTCTTTCATCTGCAGTGCCCTCCTTGCCAGACACATTACGCCAGCAAGAAGGCGGTGCAGTACCTCTTTCCACACAATTGAATGACAGACATCCATTAGAATCAACATTGAAGAACTGGGAAACCACACAGCGCCAAAGACAAATGGAACAGTATCGACAAATATTTGGCATTGCCGAACCAATGAAAAGGACGATGGAAATGGAAATCGTCAATCGTACCGACTTCAACCCCCTTTCAACAAACGGTAGTATACACCGTGACATACTACTGAACAAAGAGTGCAGCATTGATTGGGAGGACGTCTACCCTGGTACTGGCCTACAAGCCAGCACCATGGTAGGTGATGACGTCCACAGCAAAATCGAAAAACAATTAGGCATTTAAAAATTGCTCTCAATTTCTTTATACATCTGTTACGTAAACCATTGAAAAGATTAGATTAGTGCCGTAATACTTATACTACATAGTTGTGCCACTATATTTTTAGTGTCCCATATAGTCCGCAATTACCCTATGCCTTTTTTTCAGTCGCACTGAAAAAAAAAAAAATTTTTCATATTTCCACTTATAGGTTGATTTGATTTGATGGGCCTTTTAAAACTTTTCACAATACTACAAATACCGACACACGCAGTTCAGTGGCCTCTCCGAGTTCATCATTTCCATTCGTACTCCTTGAGCTTTTACCTTCCTTCCTCCTCCCCTATATACTCAACTTCTCAGCCCACATCAATAATGATAGCACCAGACTCACAAAGATTATTCGGTTCCTTTGATGAACAGTTCAAGGACTTAAAACTAGATTCAGTCGATACAGAAAACAATAACACACACGGTGTTTCTACTATCCTGGATTCCTCCCCTGCGAGCGTTAATAACAATACAAACGGTACTGTTGCTGCAAGCGTGAATACAGTCCCTGGATCTACGTTTAGATCCAATACACCTCTTTTAGGAGGTCGACATCCACTCAGTAGGACGTCTTCCTTAATCGATTCTATTGGTATACAGCGTGCGGCGTCACCATTTTCTTCTATGAAAGAGCCTTTTATTCCTCAAAGTTCGGGAGTAATGAGTTCCTCTTTTTGGCACGGCGACCATCCTGAATCACGGGTTAGTACGCCTGTTCAGCAGCATCCACTATTGCAAAGAAACGAGTCCTCCTCCTCCTTTAGTTATGCTGCAAATCTTGGAGTGAATCTGAGTACACATTCATTGGCGGTAGATATTACTCCATTAGGTACACCAACTGCTGCCCAATCTCATGTCAATTTGTTTCCGTCCTCTGATATTCCTCCAAATATGAGCATGAACGGAATGTCACAACTCCCAGCACCAGTTTCAGTTGAATCCAGTTGGAGATACATAGACACGCAGGGACAGATACATGGTCCATTTACTACCCAAATGATGTCACAATGGTACATAGGTGGCTATTTTGCTTCAACCCTTCAGATTTCAAGATTGGGAAGCACTCCAGAAACGCTAGGAATAAACGATATTTTCATCACACTTGGTGAGTTAATGACTAAGCTCGAGAAGTATGAGACGGATCCATTCACTACTTTTGACAAACTTCACGTTCAAACAACCAGCTCTGGTTCTATCAACTTGAATCTAGCTCCTTACGCAAGCGGTGTTGCCGCTACTGGCACTATTAAAGCTACTGAAAACGATATTTTCAAGCCATTGACACATGACAATATCTGGGATATGGATGGAGGTACCACCTCCAAAGGAGTCGATATTAAATTAGCCTCAGCAACCACCATTAGTCAAACAGATGAATCTCACAAGCAAGAATACAAATCGACCACTATGCTGGAAAAAGGGAAGAAGGAAAAATCAGAATCTGTAGCAAAAGCGTTATTGGATGAACAAGAGAAACGGAACAGAGAACTCAAAAGGAAGGAAGAAGCTCGCTTATCGAAGAAACAAAAGCAAAAAGAGGATGATTTATTGAAGAAACAAAAGGAACAAAAGGAACAAAAGGAAAAAGAAGCTTTGGAAGCAGAAAAGCAAAAAAAATCAGAAAAGACAAAAAAGGACATACAAACACAAACAGAAGGCTTTAAGACATCAAAAGATTTGCCTTCATTAAATTCCTCAAGCGCGAATCCGGCACCATGGGCCTCAAAAGTCAAAGTTAATAATGCAATCGAAACTTCAATCAAAAATGGTGTAAGTGGCACTGGAAAGAAGAAAGGAGAACCCTTAGGTCTACAACAGAGGAACAGCAAAGAAGAAAAGCAAAAGGAGGAACTAAAATCCGTGCTTAACTGGGCTAACAAGTCCAGCCTACCATCGAATCAAACTATTGATATTAAATCTCAGTTTCAAAAAAGCCCAAAAGGGATGAAAGAGTCGTCTCCGTTAAAGGAGTTGGAAGATCCAAATTTCATAGAAGAGCAGAAAAAACTATGGGAAAAGGTTCAGAGTTCTTCCAAACAAGTAAAGTCCGCACCCTCTGCATCTACTACCACATCTTCTTGGACTACGGTGACTTCTAAAGGGAAAGCACCTATAGGAACCGTTGTCTCCCCATATTCAAAAACCAATACCAGTTTAAATTCTTCATTAACGGCAAAAACTAGCACAACTTCTACCACCACTACCTTTGCTAGCATGAACAATGTTTCTCCCCGGCAAGAATTTATCAAATGGTGTAAATCACAGATGAAATTAAATTCTGGAATAACAAATAACAATGTCTTAGAACTATTATTGAGTTTACCTACGGGGCCAGAATCTAAAGAATTGATTCAAGAAACAATTTATGCCAATAGTGACGTTATGGATGGTAGAAGATTTGCCACTGAATTTATTAAAAGACGTGTTGCGTGCGAAAAACAAGGTGATGATCCACTAAGTTGGAATGAAGCGCTAGCTCTATCAGGCAATGATGACGACGGCTGGGAATTCCAAGTAGTGAGCAAGAAGAAGGGTAGAAAACACTGAAAGGAAAAGCTTCATAATCTTTTCTTTTCACTGCATATTTCTTTATCATTTATTGTTATTGTATATACTTTATAACTATTTTTTAACGCAGATAATGACAAATTCTACACAGATTTTAAAAAAAACACTGAACGAGCGAATACATATCTTTGCACACAGTAGGCACTAATTGACTAATCTTCCATCATTATTTATCTTCAGCTCCCACTCTTTAATACACACTTCTTTCCGTTTCAAGATTGATTGATAACGTCTAGAGAGAGCTTGATTAAAGCAAATTTCTTTACAAACCATAACGAACAATTGAACCCAGCCCGGTTGCAATCTTTCAGCTTCTTGTAAAGTATCTTTAAATTCCAATTCAATTAATTTAACTTCAGTTTCAAATCTCTTCCAGTAATCCTCCCCAATAGAGCCATTTTTATATAGAAGGTTTATCTGAGGAGCCAACTCTTTTAACTTTAATGATCGTCTAACAGATTCTGCTCCTCTGTTCAATAAAGCGGCCTTCAACACCTTCTCGTGAATTTTTTCATTTTCACTCATTTCCTTTATTTGGAAATACAGATCATGGGCATCGTTTTCGTCAAATATGGATGGTTGCTCACTAATTTTTTTGGCCTGCTTCTTTCTGTAGCTTGAAGCAAACATCACAAGGGACACCACCAGAATAAAGACATATATGAGTGGGGTATAAACGGAGATTGATTTCGTCTCCACAATTGGCTCTTCCGTTTCAAAAAACGTCCCGTTGTTGGAGAATTTTGTTTCATTAAATTCGGACATATTGGCAAACTCAAGTAGTTGTGCGTACCTCTTTCCTGTACTTGAATTCGTTTAAATAAGCCATTTCATTAATATTTCATCAATTTTTTCACATATTATTTCAACTTTTAGACGTGTTCCTAAAACTTTTGACGTTTTTTGGCGGGTAATAAGATGCGTCTACCCATTTTAAGGAACGCCCTCGTAACAGACAGAACGAAGAGTGGCAAATAATAGGACAGTACTCTGAAGAAAAATTTCCCTATACTACTGATATCGATATACATTTAAGTGAAGTATGCTTATCAGATTTAGATCAAAAAACGGTACACACAGGGTTTCTTGTCAAGAAAACGACCTTTTCGGAACGGTCATTGAAAAGTTGGTGGGTAATCTGGACCCCAATGCCGATGTCGACACATTTACTGTTTGTGAGAAGCCCGGTCAAGGTATTCATGCTGTTTCTGAACTAGCTGATCGAACAGTGATGGATCTAGGACTAAAGCACGGTGACATGCTGATCCTTAACTATTCGGACAAGCCCGCTAATGAGAAAGATGGTGTCAATGTTGAAATCGGATCCGTAGGTATTGACAGCAAGGGAATTCGTCAACACAGGTACGGTCCACTAAGGATCAAAGAACTCGCTGTAGATGAGGAACTAGAGAAAGAGGACGGATTAATTCCTCGTCAAAAATCAAAACTATGCAAGCACGGTGATAGAGGTATGTGTGAATACTGCTCGCCTTTACCTCCTTGGGACAAAGAATATCATGAGAAGAATAAGATCAAACATATATCGTTTCATTCATATCTTAAAAAGCTAAATGAAAATGCTAATAAGAAGGAGAACGGCAGCTCTTATATTTCCCCTCTTTCAGAACCTGATTTTAGAATCAATAAGCGTTGCCATAATGGCCATGAACCATGGCCTCGGGGGATATGTTCTAAATGTCAACCATCGGCGATTACATTACAACAGCAAGAATTTAGAATGGTTGACCACGTTGAATTTCAGAAGAGTGAAATAATTAATGAATTTATTCAGGCGTGGAGGTACACGGGTATGCAAAGATTTGGCTATATGTACGGATCTTATTCTAAGTATGATAACACACCTTTAGGTATAAAGGCCGTCGTTGAGGCGATATACGAGCCCCCTCAGCATGATGAGCAAGACGGTTTAACCATGGACGTAGAACAGGTCAAGAATGAAATGCTACAGATTGATAGACAGGCTCAAGAAATGGGGCTTTCGCGAATTGGCCTAATATTTACAGATTTATCTGACGCGGGAGCTGGGGATGGGTCTGTTTTTTGCAAAAGACATAAGGATTCGTTTTTTCTTTCATCATTAGAAGTTATTATGGCTGCTAGGCATCAAACAGGGCATCCTAATGTAAGCAAGTATAGTGAACAAGGTTTTTTTTCTTCCAAGTTTGTAACTTGCGTTATATCAGGTAATTTGGAAGGTGAAATTGATATTTCGAGCTACCAAGTATCCACAGAAGCTGAAGCATTGGTTACTGCAGATATGATAAGTGGGTCCACATTTCCTTCAATGGCATATATTAATGACACTACAGATGAAAGATATGTACCTGAGATATTTTACATGAAGTCGAATGAATATGGTATAACAGTGAAGGAAAATGCGAAGCCTGCATTTCCGGTAGACTATCTTTTAGTGACGCTGACTCATGGGTTCCCGAATACCGATACGGAAACCAACTCGAAATTCGTTAGTTCCACCGGATTTCCATGGAGCAATCGACAAGCTATGGGGCAATCTCAAGATTATCAAGAATTAAAAAAGTATTTATTCAATGTGGCTTCAAGTGGAGATTTCAATCTTTTGCATGAAAAAATCTCGAACTTTCATTTACTATTATACATAAATTCTCTGCAGATACTCTCTCCAGACGAATGGAAGTTACTAATAGAATCTGCCGTGAAAAATGAATGGGAAGAATCTCTACTAAAACTTGTCTCATCGGCTGGTTGGCAAACGTTAGTCATGATCCTTCAGGAAAGCGGCTAGGAGAGACTGTAAGATTTGAGGTTTTAGATTAAAAAAATAGAAATGCGCGGAAGGTAAAATTGAGCCTTTTTTATTTTAAAACTATGTAAATCATCCAAAATAGTAGACGTTTCTAGAACGTCCCCTTACCAAAAATCACATCATACGAGGAGTTTTAAGGAACAATAACTGGGAGTCACTTTTACAAATTGGTATATATTAAGGTACTTTTGATATAAACCAAAGGACTTTGCCGTTTAGAGATTTTTATTTATGAAATCTTGTATATAGATTTTGGAAATATCCCCTAAAACTTCCTTTTTTTTTTTTTACCTGTAATAGACGTAACCAAAGGATATAATATAATGAGCACTCCATTTGGCTTAGATTTAGGTAACAATAACTCAGTACTGGCAGTTGCCAGAAATAGGGGTATTGATGTCGTTGTCAATGAAGTTTCTAATAGGTCTACACCATCCTTGGTGGGCTTTGGCCCCAGAAATAGGTACTTAGGTGAATCTGGTAAAACTAAGCAAACATCGAATGTTAAAAACACTGTGGAAAACTTGAAAAGAATTATTGGACTAAAGTTCAAAGACCCTGAATTTGATATCGAGAATAAGTTCTTCACTTCGAAATTGGTACAGCTAAAAAATGGTAAAGTTGGTGTGGAAGTCGAGTTCGGCGGTAAAACACACGTATTTTCAGCTACTCAACTGACTGCTATGTTCATTGATAAGGTGAAGCACACCGTTCAAGAGGAAACGAAGTCATCAATTACCGATGTCTGCCTCGCAGTTCCTGTATGGTATTCGGAAGAACAACGTTATAACATAGCTGATGCTGCCAGAATTGCAGGATTAAATCCTGTAAGGATTGTCAACGATGTGACTGCAGCCGCTGTTTCGTACGGCGTCTTCAAGAATGATCTGCCTGGTTTTGAAGAAAAGCCAAGAATCATTGGCTTAGTGGACATTGGGCATTCTACCTACACCTGTTCTATTATGGCTTTCCGCAAAGGCGAAATGAAAGTATTAGGTACTGCTTATGACAAGCACTTTGGTGGTAGAGATTTCGATCGCGCAATCACAGAACATTTTGCTGATCAGTTTAAGGACAAGTACAAGATTGACATTAGGAAAAATCCGAAAGCTTATAACAGAATTTTAATCGCTGCTGAAAAATTAAAAAAAGTGCTTTCTGCGAACACTACTGCCCCCTTCTCCGTTGAATCTGTTATGGATGATATCGACGTTTCCTCTCAATTGAGCCGTGAAGAGCTGGAAGAATTAGTAGAGCCCTTGTTGAAGCGTGTGACGTATCCAATCACCAATGCATTGGCTCAAGCTAAATTAACTGTCAATGATATTGACTTCGTAGAAATAATTGGTGGTACAACACGTATCCCAGTTTTAAAGAAGTCAATTTCTGATGTTTTTGGAAAACCTTTGTCATCTACTTTAAATCAAGACGAAGCTGTGGCCAAGGGGGCCGCTTTCATATGTGCCATTCACTCTCCAACTTTAAGGGTCAGGCCGTTTAAATTTGAAGATATTGATCCGTATTCAGTGTCATACACTTGGGATAAGCAGGTCGATGACGAAGATCGTTTGGAAGTATTCCCTGCTAATTCATCATATCCATCAACTAAACTAATTACTTTACATCGTACTGGAGACTTCAACATGAAAGCGGTGTACACTCATCCTTCGAAACTGCCAAAAGGTACTTCCACCACTATTGCAAAATGGAGCTTCACTGGGGTCAATGTTCCTAAAGATCAAGATTTTATTCCTGTAAAGGTCAAGTTAAGATGCGATCCTTCCGGCTTGCATATTATCGAGAACGCTTACACAACGGAAGATATTACGGTTCAAGAGCCAGTGCCTTTACCGGAAGACGCACCAGAAGATGCCGAGCCCCAGTTTAAAGAAGTTACTAAAACAATTAAGAAAGATGTGCTAGGTATGACTGCAAAAACATTCGCGCTGAACCCGGTTGAGTTGAACGATCTAATTGAAAAAGAGAATGAATTAAGAAACCAGGATAAGTTAGTTGCCGAAACCGAGGATCGCAAAAATGCCCTTGAAGAGTATATTTATACCCTTCGTGCCAAACTCGATGATGAATACTCCGATTTTGCGTCTGACGCAGAAAAAGAAAAGCTAAAAAACATGTTAGCCACTACTGAAAATTGGTTATATGGTGATGGTGACGATTCTACCAAGGCAAAATACATTGCTAAATATGAGGAGCTGGCATCGTTGGGGAATATTATTAGAGGTAGATATTTAGCAAAGGAGGAAGAAAAAAGACAAGCACTCAGAGCGAATCAAGAAACTTCTAAAATGAATGATATTGCTGAAAAATTGGCTGAGCAAAGAAGGGCACGCGCTGCAAGTGATGATAGCGATGACAACAATGATGAAAACATGGACCTTGATTAATCGGAATCTTTGTCTATTTGGATTGTTCTCTCTTTATTCTTTCTTAGATGAACCACTAGTGCTTCATTATGTGCCCTTTATACATTACTTCTATATTCAATCTTCTATTATAAAACTGATAAATATTTCTACATAAGCCGTTATAAGAATTTAATGAAAATTATGAAATAATATACACAAAGTGCACATGATCTTATAAAGTTTTACTTGTCCTATGTTTCAAAGTATGAGAAAATTCTTCATATAATGATAATGTTAGGCAACCAACTATATATGCAGTTTAGAGGCTTAAAGCAATACTATTACAAATGGAAGAGGCGTCGTTTCCATTTTCTTGACCTGGTAAAACTTTCCAAAGAATTGTATTGTCCAATTTCTCTCCATGCTGAATCTGAATATATCCAATCAGTTCCGTCCCAATTATCATTGATCCAATGCCAATTATTGGGTAATTCTTCTTCACCAAGTTCATCTGGGGGCAAACAACTCCTCATGGTTAAAGTTCCATCAGTGTTCTTAATTTCTATGCAGTAGTTTTGTCTTTCGTACGGCAGTAATTTTGTACTCCAATTTTTATTTTGATACCACCTTCTTTGATTTTCGTATACTTCAATTTCTAGTATTTTAAGGTCTTCATTACCAAAGTTATCTTTTTGCTCATTAAGTAGAAGCTGTAGAATATGAATGTGGTCATCACCCTTCTTGTCCCGAAGTAGTTTAGGCAATACCTCTACCAGTGGCACCGTGATTGCACGTCCTTGAGATAAAGGAATAATTTGTTCCATCTTTAAGTGTTTTGGTAAGAAACTCGAAATTTTAAAACTTTCAATCCCCAAATAATAGAAATTCCTAACAGCAGTAAACCTCCAAAGTAGCCTTAAGGTAGCTTGAAAACTACTCGTATTGTATATCAAGCCGATAATAATAAAAAATCTAGTATAAGTTCCCGGTGATATGTATCTCATGATAACAATTTGAAAAATTGTACCGAATAAGAATAATCTGCAAAACAACCTCTTGCCAGAACACTCCTTATTGACGCCATCAAATGAAAGCTTTAATTTTTTCCAAACATTCAGCTCGTTTCTCAGTACTTCCAGTTTATCCAACACAGACTCTAGTAGCACGACAATTTCATCCAATGTAGGAGGTTCCGTGTCTCTTAACGAAGCTATCAATGAAACAATATAATACATGAATGATAAGAATAGAAATGCCCCGCTTATAATGCCTAACCATAGTCTCAAAATCTTTGTAAATGGCAGAAAATGGCTAGCCTCTGTTTCAACGGGGATAAAAAAACTTATGGTCAGCCATATGCTCGTTAGATAAATGAATGTTAAACATTTATCGTCGGACAGCCACATTATATTCGCTAAGGCATTGTCGAATATTAGTAGTAGTGGATATGCGTGAAACAGAGTGCTGGAAATCATTGGAGGTGTAATTTGGATAAGAGAGGGCTTTTGCCCATGATTATGTATAAATTTCGCCTTAATTTTTTTATTTTCAGTTTGTACTTTGGTTTTAGAATTTGTGTCCATTTCTTTCCTTGAAATTAGCAAAATGATGTCAACTGAACTAAATTAAGATCAATGAAAGAAAAGAGAAAGTATGAAGTAGTTTCGAGTGATTGCACCTTCTTCATCAATTCTGTTTACCCTTGCAGTTGGTGTTCCAGTAATTCTTGGAAATAAGCATAAAAGGGTATTGTTTCGGGGATAATTTCTTTACTTCCCCACCAGGCTGTTGAATTGAATATGAAAATGGTATGACAACAATAATGTCTAAAATTCCCAGATCAATTTGGTAAAAATCTGTCCAGCTCAATATGGTTGAATAATCATGAGAAGTACATCAATAGTCTTCTCATGTCATTTCGAAAAAATGTTTTTTCTTCATTTTTTTCCTGCGATTGTTTGACCATTTGTTTAATTTCACTCTCTGTAAAGAGCTACTTAACTGTTCAGAAATAAGCAATAAGATTGACGGTCAAAGAAGAAAAGAGAACTCTGCACCCAGGATGGCACTCAAAAAGAATACCCACAACAAATCTACCAAACGAGTAACGAAACACCCATCTTTGAAAACTCTAACGCATAAGCAAATACACACAACAATTTTCGTTAAGTCTACAACACCATACGTTAGTGCACTGAAAAGAATAAATAAGTTTCTCGATAGCGTTCATAAGCACGGATCATCCTATGTTGCGGTTTTGGGTATGGGTAAAGCTGTAGAAAAGACACTGGCATTAGGTTGTCATTTTCAAGATCAGAAGAACAAGAAAATAGAGGTTTACACTAAAACTATAGAAGTTCTTGATGAAGTAATAACTGAAGGCCAAGCTGATATCGACATGGAAAGTGATGTTGAAGATGACGATAAAGAAACCCAACTAAAGAAAAGGGCTGTAAGCGGTGTAGAATTGCGTATTTATGTTTAATATGTCATACTTTTAGCGCTCATTGTTATTGTATACTATTTATAGCTAACAGTTTACTATTAGATTTCCTCTAATAAGCGTTATACCAGTGTAGTAAGTTTATCACTTCAGCTATGTGCCATTTTTTTTTTTTTTTTTTGAGGCCTTATATGAAAATAAGCTTTGAAGAAAGTGATACTGGAATTATTCAAACCAAGAAAAGTTTTTAGAATTACAAGAATACCATAGCACTTGAAGGAAAGAGGACAGTATATCCACTTGATAAACATGGTATCAGAGGATAAGATTGAGCAATGGAAAGCCACAAAAGTCATTGGTATAATTGGTCTGGGTGATATGGGCCTATTATACGCTAATAAATTTACAGATGCTGGATGGAGTGTTATATGTTGTGATAGGGAAGAATATTATGATGAATTGAAAGAAAAATATGTCTCAGCTAAATTCGAACTGGTGAAAAATGGTCATTTGGTATCCAGGCAAAGCGACTATATTATCTATAGTGTTGAAGCATCCAATATTAGTAAGATCGTCGCAATGTATGGACCATCTTCTAAGGTTGGAACAATTGTTGGGGGTCAAACGAGTTGTAAGCTGCCGGAAATCGAGGCTTTCGAAAAGTATTTACCCAAGGACTGCGACATCATTACCGTGCATTCCCTTCATGGGCCTAAAGTTAATACTGAAGGCCAACCACTAGTTATTATCAATCACAGATCACAGTACCCAGAATCTTTTGAGTTCGTTAATTCTGTTATGGCATGTTTGAAAAGTAAGCAAGTTTATTTGACATATGAAGAGCATGACAAGATTACCGCTGATACACAAGCTGTGACACATGCTGCTTTCTTAAGTATGGGATCTGCGTGGGCAAAGATAAAGATTTATCCTTGGACTCTGGGTGTAAACAAATGGTACGGTGGCCTAGAAAATGTGAAAGTTAATATATCACTAAGAATATATTCGAACAAGTGGCATGTTTACGCAGGATTAGCCATAACAAACCCAAGTGCACATCAGCAAATTCTTCAATATGCAACCAGTGCAACAGAACTATTTAGTTTAATGATAGATAACAAAGAACAAGAACTTACTGATAGACTATTAAAAGCTAAGCAATTTGTATTTGGAAAGCATACTGGTCTCTTACTATTGGATGACACGATCTTAGAGAAATATTCGCTATCAAAAAGCAGCATTAGTGACAGCAATAATTGCAAGCCAGTGCCGAATTCACATTTATCATTGTTGGCGATTGTTGATTCGTGGTTTCAACTTGGTATTGATCCATATGATCATATGATTTGTTCGACGCCATTATTCAGAATATTCCTGGGTGTGTCCGAATATCTTTTTTTAAAACCTGGCTTATTAGAACAGACAATTGATGCAGCTATCCATGATAAATCATTCATAAAAGATGATTTAGAATTTGTTATTTCGGCTAGAGAATGGAGCTCGGTTGTTTCTTTTGCCAATTTTGATATATACAAAAAGCAATTTCAGAGTGTTCAAAAGTTCTTTGAGCCAATGCTTCCAGAGGCTAATCTCATTGGCAACGAGATGATAAAAACCATTCTGAGTCATTCTAGTGAGCGTTCGGCCGCTGAACAAAGAAATACATAATGTTTTTAATGCTGATTTCCTATAATATTAGGCCTTCTTTTGTGAAAAGGAGTATATTTATATAACTGAATAAAAATATATATTGTGACAAATGCCCATGCAAAAAATCGTGAAAAAAGGAAGAAAGTTCTACTATTCTATGTAAAAATAAACCCATTAGATTTTTTTCCTCTTTGTGTAATGCTCACTACCGCGATTATCGTTCGTTTCATCTGGACATGCCAACGTTCTTGACCTTTTAGAACTTACGACCGGATGAATACTGTCATCATCACATGCAAGTAAGTTTTTGGTCATAAAGTCGATAGCATTGTAGTCATGTGTCCTTTTGTTAACGTTATTATTGTTGAGAGTAGATAACATACTAGACTTTCCTATGCTACTGTTAGTATAAGGGTTCTTGCTGTTGTCTTGTGCGTGAAAGGTGTGGCTTTGAGCATTGTAAGAGGACATAAATTCATTGACACTGCCACCATTACTATTGCTGATATTATGATTTTTGGAATAGCTCTTTACTATAGAGTAATCACCTGGTTGTAGTGTACCTATCAGTTCCGGAAAATAAGATTTAAAGTCCTTATATATAATCCTATTCCACGCCCTGTTGAATTTTACCGTTGACGGTGAATACTGTAAGTCTTCCGTTGCTTGAATATGAAAAAGCGGTTGCCATATGTGGAAAAGTAAATCCTGTAATCCCAAGTCTTTCAATAAAAGATAGTTTAAGTGTGTCATCGAAACCGTTCTGTTAATTGGAAAGCAACAATTTGGAGACAGGCATTTCATGATGATATATGGATCCTGGTCGTTTCCGCCAATATAAAGTAGTAGATATACTTCCAAAGAAGTCCTGGGCTCGTACATTACCACGTGCCAAAGATGTAAGTCTGAATCATGTGGCCTTACATGAAAAAGACCTTGGGTCTTCTCAGGATGGCGCATAAAATATTTCCAATCCTTCAGCAATTTCCTTGTTAAAGAGTAAGCCATAATTATTAGCTTTTTGATTAAAATATAAAAACGTCTGTTTAGCTCTTATATCGCCTCCTCGCACAAAATCACGACAAAGGCAACGTTAGCTTGATGCTCTCAAAACATACTAAGAATGTGTTCTATGATATATATGGGAAGAGTAGGTTAAATATTTCTTATGACAATAACAAAAGCCACTGCATCGTACAGGACGGGTAACAGAGCCCTTTCCAATTGAAATTTTGAATAAAACTATTTTGCCTATAAAAGTTAGATTTACGACAATTAATATTAGGCAGAATGTTCTCGGAACTTTCAAGTAGTAAAGGATTGCGTGGTTCATTTGTATTTACGAAACGGTGAGTAATAAGGTTTCTAAAACCAAAGGAAAAATAAAGAAAGATATAAGAAGAAAGTTCCAGTAAAGTGAGTTATAGATCAAGATGGGTAACATTTTTAGTTCGATGTTTGACAAACTATGGGGTTCAAACAAAGAATTGCGTATATTGATTCTGGGTTTGGATGGTGCAGGTAAAACTACCATCTTATATCGTTTACAAATTGGCGAAGTAGTCACTACAAAGCCAACCATTGGTTTCAATGTAGAGACGCTAAGTTATAAAAACTTAAAATTGAACGTCTGGGATCTTGGTGGTCAAACAAGTATCAGGCCCTACTGGAGGTGTTATTATGCAGACACTGCTGCAGTTATTTTCGTTGTTGATTCGACTGATAAAGATCGTATGTCTACAGCCTCTAAGGAACTTCATTTGATGTTACAGGAAGAAGAATTGCAAGATGCAGCACTGCTGGTTTTTGCAAATAAACAAGACCAACCGGGTGCATTAAGTGCCAGTGAAGTCTCCAAAGAACTGAATCTTGTAGAATTGAAGGACAGAAGTTGGTCTATCGTAGCATCCAGTGCAATTAAAGGCGAAGGTATTACCGAAGGTTTAGATTGGTTGATTGATGTTATAAAAGAGGAACAGTTATAGCGATAAAGATTTGCAAAAAAAAAGTGTAGATGCATACTTTTTAAATGGCATTGAATATACATATAATTTGTTTTGTAACTGAATTATCAAGGAGCTCTATCCAAACATAATAGAGTTAGTAAGTGTATACATGTTTCTCTTTGGGTTTTAATTCTAAAGGCAATTACATCGTTCCGACGAATGAGAAGGCCGGATTAAAATACCTAATGACCTCTTGATGAAAATTGCATATATACATTTAAATTAAATTGTCATTTCAATTCCGATTTATTAAAACAGGACGTCCGAAAGCAGAAACAGATTTATGTGCTTAATAACCCAATAAAGGACTTCAATGTATTCACGAAACAACACCCTTTTAATAACTAGAATAAATAATGTTACAATACCTACATTACTTCATACTTGATTCAAGAATAATTTTTTTTAATTCTTTCCCTAGATCAATAAGTTTCAATTCATTTTTATTTTTCCAAGAACAAACGTGTCTGTAGTCACAAAACTTACAGTATGTGTTGAAGTTTTTTTGAGTAGGCTCAATTGGATGCATATCTCTGCCACCAAACCAAACCATTGCAGAATCATGGGCATGGGTTCCCAGTTTCAAGGTATCATATGGGAAGATGATATTGTGGAAATTATCGTTATGGTAATAATATTCTATCATTAAATCATTCGAAACGAGATTACCCACAATAAAATAGATCTGTGATAACCTTGCCGCAAAGTATTTCAAAGTTAGAGGTGTCTTCCATTTCGTATAAAAATGTCCATAATCTCGCAAAGATACACATTTTGTTGACTCCGAACTATCTTCGTCTTGCTCAATCGGAACGTTAAAAGATGTGGGACCTCTATCCAGCAAATCATTGAACGCGGCCATATCAAATGTATTAGAGCCTTTGGCGTCGTTATCGAAAGCAGAATGATTTATCGGTAGTCCGTACAGGAGGTTCTTCACATCATTAGCGAAGAGTGGGTTTGTTAGTATGAATGTTAAAATCTTGGTAGGATTTATGGGCGCATCAACGTCGAGCCCTCTTCTCTTGGCATTGATTAAAAAGCTATGGTAGGTTTGTGTCATGTCTTGACTAAGGTGGGAAAAAAAAAACTTATAATACATTGTCTGTAATTTAGAGGATTCTATAACGGACTCAATAGATGGTATTTTTGGTACTGACCTAGTTTTGATATCAGAGATAACTATCTCGTTATTCGACTTCAGTTCTTTTAGATTTGATAGTAAATTAGTGAGGATATTACCCCAGCTCTGATATTCCGTATCAAGATGAGCTGCACCTTTCTGTACTTGATGATTGTGCTTATTTCTAAGAGTTAAGTGGTCAATAACACCTGATATAATCACATTTTCCTTTGTCTTGCTATCACTGTTCAGTAAATGCTCTACCAGTTTGCCATCTTCTAAGTTAATGAAGCCATGACAAACTATTTCTCTTGCATGACCGTCACCTTTGGTGAATAAAGAGACCAATCTATTGATAGAGTTGAACCAGTTATCTAGCAGGGCATCCATATCATTATCAATATCCATAGATAATTTTGTCAGTGCAAGGAAATTGTGGGTAAAGCTTTTATACTGATTTAATTCAGGATGCGTTTCGTCCTCTAGTGATTTATGAATCTTTTTACCTTTCTGGACCTGAAATTTTAAGTTCAGTAGTTGGTTAGACAAATTTTGAGAATAAAAGTCGTAAAAATTCCTTAACTCGCACCAATTCTGCGTAGTGCATAATTGTGTGACGGATAATCGTTTTTTCTTTAGCTGATTTACTTGAATGTCAAAATAGGGATTTTCTAGACCTCTGGGGAATCTGTAATTGATAAACGAAGGATTTTCAGGGTCTTCTCCAAATAATTCTTTAACGCTGGCCAATTTTTCGCTCAACAATGCTCCTTCCTTAGTATTTGTCTCTTTTGTCGGACTGGTGTTATCGAAAAATGGCAAATTATTGATTCTATCGATATCCGAGGCATTCAGGATACCGCTTGGATCATTAGTTGGAACATCATACATATGATTTTTCTTCGAAGGTAGTATAAATGTTCCATCAAGGGACTTATCGTTTAAATGTACAAATCTCCTAGGATGAATTAAAAATCCATGCTTGTTGATTAGTGTCCGGCCCAGCATACGATAAGTACGGAAGAAAAGCAGAAAGCCTACTTGAAAAATTAAGAAAACAAAGACAGTCTACAAAGCTTTTCTGTGTACTATGCCTGGGTCCCTCCTCATACTCATCTTTGTTGCACGTTTGATTGGCATGGTAAATCACAATAGCACTTGAATCACTTCATCTTTTTTCGCATCCATAAATGACAACGCGGGTAATACTGCCTTATGCTTGTTGTTATTATTATTCAAAATCGCTTATTTATTTACGTACTTGCTTCCAATGTACACTTATATATGCAATTTGCCACTGCTTCATAGGATATAGCTGATTAGTTGCAAAACACCACCACCTACGAGAAGAAACAGAAGAATACCCAACCAAGTTTTGGATATCACAGGTGCGGTTTTCTCAGTTTTGCCCTCCTTCTTCTTACCGTATTTTCTATACTTTTCGTTATTCTTGTTAAACTTGGCATTAGCCAGTCTTTGTTTTGGTGTCTGTACGGCCATCGCAGGTGTTGTCCTCTATCTACTTCGACCTCTGCACCCTGCTATTTCTGCATGTAATGCTGTGCTGAAATTATATTCGATATAACGCAAGTAAGCGCAGATGGCGACAAGAAAAAAAGCCACGTCAAGTCATTAGACACGATATCACATACCACGAGATCTGCGCCTCGCTTTTTCTTTTCTTTTCGCGTTGGCGACTTTCCTTTTTCGTTGGCGATTTAGTGCTGGTTTTGTTTATTTTTCCACGCTTTTTCGTCGTACAGCAAACGTGAAAATTCGAAACTTGGGATTTTCATTTAAATATACCACGAATGCAGATGTGATTCATCACAAACGTTCCTGTCTTGGCAATATAGAAAATTTTCTTGCTTAGCCTTGTTTCACTTCCATTATTTTCAGATTTGTTTTAATTTTATTTTCGCATCTCTACTTTTTATATCTCTCGAACTTTGCTAGTTAAACTTCTTATCTCCATTCATTTTTTTTTATATTATAATTATTTCTTTTCTCGCAAGAAGACTCCAGAATCAAAACTCAAACCAACCTAACTTATCCAACTTCTAGTCACTCCTTCAATAGAACGTCTTTTTTTCGCCTTTTCGTTTTTCCATTTACACCCCATAAAATATCTAAAACCTAACGGAATTTGAACGAAAAAAATGTTACAAAAGCTTTCCATCACCGCATTAGTCGGTTTGTTTTCTTCAGTTGTGTCACTCGTGAACGCTGATTGTACTTACTCTGGCGGTAATTACTATTGTGCTCAAACCGATGCCATCATTTACTCTAACGTCGGTTTATCTGCTACCTACCAAGATGTCACCAATATGGATGAATCTTCTTGTGCTTGTACCCAAGCTGATTTCACTGCTTCTGGTAGCTTGGCTCCCTTCAACGAGGAACTATCTGTTCATTTCAGGGGTCCGATCGAGTTACTACAATTTGGTGTTTACTACCCAAATGGTGAATCTAATGCTTTGAAGAAAAGATCAGAGAAACAATCAATCGAGTCCTGTAAGGAAGGTGAAGCTGTTGTCTCCAGACATAAGCATCAGCACAAGAGGGATGTTGCTGTTGAATATGTTCAAGTTACTTCCACTGTTTACGTCGACAGTAATGGTCAAACAGTCACAGCCGATTCCACCAATACCGTTGTCGGTCCTGCTGTTCCTTCTTCTTACACTAAAGCCTCTACTGTTTTGTCCAGCAGTGCTCAAGCAGTTGAAACGAGTGAAAGCCAGTCTTCCATCTCTTCCTCTAAAACCACCTCTTCTGCTGCTGCTGCTTCATCATCTTCGTCATCATCTTCTAACACTAACGGTGACTGGTCCAGAGGTTCCTACTTTGTCCCAGGCTCTACTAGCAACTGTACATTCATGAACAACCAAGGGGGGACTGCCGGTTCTGGTGTCTGGTCGAGTTGTTTCGGTAACTCCATCTCTTTTGCTGCTTCAGATGGTGTTTCTGGTGCTGCCTCCGCTCAAGCTCTTGGTGATGTCACCATTAAATCTGGTAATGAATTCATGATTTTCTCTGGTGAAGAATGTTCCGGTAATAACGGCGATTGTGGTTATTACAGAGAAGGTATTCCTGCCTATCATGGGTTTGGTGGGGCTGATAAAATTTTCGTCTTCGAATTTTCTATGCCAAGTGACACCAGCGGTTCTGCCTACAATCAAGATATGCCAGCTATTTGGTTATTGAATGCAAAAATCCCAAGAACCTTGCAATATGGTGATGCATCTTGTTCTTGTTGGAAAACTGGCTGTGGTGAAATGGATTTGTTCGAAATTTTGACCGCTGGTTCTGATAAATTAATCTCACACATCCATGACGGCCAAGATGGTGGTACTCAAGATTACTTCGAGAGACCAACTGATGGTACTTTAAAGGCTGCCGTAATCTTTAATTCGAGTGATAAAACTATTCACATTATCGAAGTCGACGAAAGCTTTGATGCTACTTTAAGCGATGATGTCGTTGACCAATGGTTGAGCAAGTCCGGTTCTTCTGCGGCCTTGCCATAATTGATCGTTTCTTATTAACCAATAAAAATTTCCTTTTTTTCATTTATGTTTCACTTGCTATTTTTTTTTCTTCCCCGTTATTATTTTTGTTTTAGGGTTTCTGTCCACTTTGAACAGATTGTGTTATTTTCCAAGAACAATACATTATTGTAAAAAAAAAAAAAAAAAAAAACTAAACTAAAAAAAAAAATTTCACTCTTAAAGTTTAGAGTTATGTTCTCTATCTACCTTTATCTTTATTATATACTATTAAAAACCAAGCTTCTAAACATTGTACTATTTTACAATCGAATTTTTTTCTCTTTAATTCTTATAGGAATGCATGTTACTTGTAATTCTTAAATACTAAGATTTAATACCTGTTATATATCTATACGCCATTGTTTTTGAGATTTATCCATGCTCACAATATTATAGGGGTAGAACAGTGGCAATTCAATTAGGTTAAGTCGGTAAATTTTGCGTGATTCTTTTCTATATCAAGGAAAACGCTGTCGTAGGGGATATTAGAATCTTTTCTTAATCTCTTACCCCTCGAATTATATTCGTGACGAGTAGGATTCCGCCTCTTTTCCTTATTCTTGTAGGACGATGTTAGTTTCCACTTGTGTAACTTGAACTTGTCACTCAACCACTGAATGTAATAGCGTTTGTTGTTAAATGGTCCCGAGCACAGCCAAGTATAAAATGTAAATTCACCGTATAATATGAAAAAGCCAAAAATGAATCCGGTAACCACGCAAGACAAGATATGATTCTCTAGAGTTTTCATAAAATTGGCATCACCCGTATGCCAGGAGGAACCTTTAGATATTGAGAAAAAAGAATTATTATGCATTTTATAATCTGCAGGTTGTAAAATTCTTACCGCACCATTTTCGGCCGTATTAGACCATCTCTTATATTGCTTCCAAACCACACTAATGAATAAGGGGCCCGTAGAGCCCATGATTGTCATATATGGAATGTACCAGTTTTTCTTATAGTGTTTCAACGATTTGATGACCTTCAAGAAGAAGGGGTGCCTTGGAACAGAGCCCATCACATCATTTGACACTCCTGTAGGCGAAGTTTTCCTTAGAAATGCTGGTACTTTCAACAAAGGGTCTAGCCTTCTTTCACAACCATCATCCAAGTCAATGTAAATACCACCATAATGCGAAAGGATGAAATACCGTATTGCATCCGCCCTCTCAATTGGATATTCATAACTCCTAAAGGTGTCAAGAAACCACGGGTATTCCTGTTTAATGAAAGTATCAGACATTTCATCCGTCCATAAAATGTAAGTGTAATCCGGATGTAAATCAATGCACTTCTGCCTTCCTTTTACCCACTGTTCTGGGATATCGTTTGTTTTGTAGGTTTGATGAATGATTTTCGGTATGAGTTGAGGAGGAGACTCATAGAATGTTGAATTGAAGCCATTGGGGGGGTTCAGCTGTTCATCTGTTAGCGCATCTTTGGAAGTATCATCTATACATAACGTCAACAAATCAAATGTGTAATGTATTATAGAGATAAGTAATGCAATGTTCGCTATTATAAGAATTTTCAACTCCTTCTTCATCACGTATTAATTGGTTTACTGTAACTACTTTAGCACTGTTGTAAGGTGCACCGCTTCGCACTGCCTTGTTCGGTTGTTGAAATTATATTATATACGGTCAGCGCTCCTTGAGGAAGCTAATAAAAATCGTGTTGCGATGTAAATAATGAAGGAAATAAAAACAATACCCGTCTCGGTTATTCAACGGTGACAATGAAACTCTTCAAAATTCAAAGAGCAATGAATTTGCGGAGGTCAAAAACAAGAACAGAGAAAAAAACCAAGGGCGAGTCAGATGCGAAACGGCTTTAAACAAGCGAACTCCTTATAGTCAAAGAAGTTCAATTGAGGCCCCAGCATACAGTGCGTTATTTCGTTTTGTTTTTCGTTTGTCTTTTTCCTCTTCGCTTTTTTTTTTTTTTTTTTTTTTTTTTTTTTTTTTTTTTTCCTCTTTTTTTTTTTTTTTTTTTTTTTTTTTTTTCATTTTCTTTGATAATACGACCTCGGTAAATACGTCATGGAACACGCCCAGCTTTTAACCCCTGAAAAGCTCTCACTTTTACTTTCGCGTATAACTGAATGTTCCGTATATGACGATGAATATATTTTCTGATGGAGTTACCCATCATAATGTTGAAACTGAGTATATTGTATTCACTATATACTTTACTAGGCTATAATGACAGTGCAGTAGCATTTGTAATATAATAGCGAAACAGATTATAATGCTTATGATTCTTGGAAGTAGGGGTGGATGGCTGCTCTTCTGGCGCTAATCCGGTTAATAGGGTCATACGCGAGGAGTTTGTCCAACAAATCAATACCGCGTGGATCTAGACTTGGTACCACTTGTGATAGGTCTTTTCTGCGCCATTGAGGAAAGCTTGGCTTGAAATCAGGCAAGTAGACAATATCTGGCCATATAGCTTCATTCGGCGTTCCCAATACTCTGAATATCTTGAAAATCTGATCGATCTCACTATCGCCACTGAAGATTGGTTTCCTGTTACACATTTCGGCAAATATACAGCCGATGGACCATGTATCGACACCTGTACTATATTGTTTTCCACCCAGTAATACCTCCGGAGCTCTATACCATAGAGTAACAATTTCATGTGTGTAAGCTCTCAACGGAACACCAAAAGCACGCGCTAAGCCAAAATCACCTAGTTTTAGATTCCCATCTTTGTTAATCAATAAGTTCTGGGGTTTTAAATCACGATGCAGAATACGGTGTGAGTGGCAGTATGCAATACCCTTACAAAGTTGCATCATAAACTTCTTAACAATATCAGCTCCTAACGGTTGGTCCTTTGGAATACCCTCCATATATCTTTTCAGGTCCAAATCGAGGAACTCAAAAACAAGATATAGCTTGTGTGCATCAGAGTGAACAATATCGTATAATCTGACAATATTATCGTCTTTTAATTCCTTCAATAATGAGATTTCTCTGATGGCTGTACTGGGAACACCCTCGTCTTCACTCTCTAGTCTTATTTTCTTCAATGCGACTACTCTTTGACCTTGGCCTGGTCTTAAGTCTAACGCTTTATAAACAACACCGTATGTACCTTCACCGACTTTCTCAAGTCTTTTGTAATTTGCTAATTCACCGCTCATGTTCGAAGGATAGTTCTATTTGATCTGGGCTATTTTCCACTGTAGCTGATGTGCTTGCTTGAATATTTTTTTCCAATATGATATTCTGGAAAAGCAGTATTAAATTTTCTTTCAAGAGAACTTGGTCCTTCCACCAATTTTTTTTTTTGAGTTCTTCTTGTTTTCCAAATTTTTCTCTTTTTTTCTCATTTAGGTTCGTTTTTATTTTTGGCGTTTGTTGCCCTAATAAGGCCATATATGTATATATTGGTACATAAGCAAGTATAATACATAAGCCATGCTTTTCTTGTAAATATATATATATATATATATATATGTATTGTATAAAAACTATCTCGAGAACGATGATTCTATTCCTTTTTAACCTGTCTTGCGGCTTTTTTCAAGGCTCTAATTCTGATAGATTTATGGAAGGAATAATTAATGGAATTAACAATCTTAGAGTAAACGCCAAAGGTCTCTGTAATTACAAATTGATACACTGCGTGCGCCCAGTAAGGGGTCATAGTAGCGTATCTTTCTTGAGAGCCGCAGCGTCTGCCAACGCTTCTTAAAGTGGATTTCACAAACTGTTGTGGATTTGGGATCATTAAAGATGATCTTCTGATTTTAGACATCGAGCTAGTGACCAAATATGAAATGATTAATTCAACATCGATAGCATCTTTAGATAATTCCCCAGCCAAAGAGTTAGACCAACTTTGTAAGAATGATTTCGAGCCACTGTATGTAGCCAAAAGTGGGGTGGGAATCAGACCACCAAATGAGCCCATGGTTAAGATCAAACCACGAGTACCCGACTTCTTGTTTTCAGCTTTCACAGTTTCCACAATCTTTGGTGCAATGATTTGTGTAATTAATAATGTAGCAGTGTTATTGATAGTGATAATATCTCTAAGCTCCTTCTCTTCTGTTTCCAAAAATGGAACAGGAATGGAGTGTGATTGGCCAACATTATTGACCAAAACGGTGATTGGTAACTGCGCACACAATTCCTTAATGGATTCATAGTTGGATTCTTTATCCTCCGCAATGTCAATGGCTAGAATCTTTACAACGACATGATGTTGATCTTCTAATTCTTTTTGTAAAGCCTCCAATTTAGATTGCGTTCTCGAGATCAATACCAAGTTGAAGCCACGTTTCGCCATTTGTCTAGCAAATTCTTTACCAATACCGTCACTTGCACCAGTGATAACACAGTATTTACCACTTTTAGCACCATACTTGTCGAAATTGACTGCTGGTAGTAAAAAAAGATCAAAAATAAGAGCTAAAAATCTAAGTGATAACGTTGTACATTTTAAGACACCAAGCCCAAAAACAACCCATAAAAGACCATTGATACACCTAAATCTTTCCCCAGCCTCTTGAAGCTGTTGCATAAAAGTCATTTCTTAAGCTGCACCGACACGAATTGATTGCTTTGAAGACTGTTCTTCTATCTGTGTTTCCTTCAGTCTCTTTTGAAGTTGCATTTCGGCAACGCTTTTATTCGTGAAGTCTCTAAAGAAAGCGAAAAATAAAAAGGCCTCCCGCGGACTTAAAACAGAACATCCGAAACATTACAAAAGGTCCCTGCAATTATCTCTATAAAGGACTTCCAAACCCGAGACATTGATTCGTCTTAACACTATGAGTGTATCTTTTGGAGAATTCTGTAGTTCAATAGTTTTCTATGAGGGAATTCTGGTTTCTTGGACCCTTCTGGAATTTCAAGTAAAAAGTACAGAATAGTAAAATGCTAGTTAAAAATCTATGTATTCATTAAATTTAGTGCTGCTAAAAAGTTACAATTATAATAATATTATCAGTTAAGAAGTGTGTAGAATTACTGGTGGTCTGTTGTGTACTATTTATAGGTAAAGTCACAAAAACCATCTAGTCCACATTATTCTCTATTTCGTCGTCTGCATTAACCCAAGCTGTCATATCTTTTAAGGCAACCAAGGAGTTAATCCTCTTAACTCTATTTTCTTCTTGATCGATTAGTTTCGTAATACGTTCACATGCTTCGATTAGAATGGGGGCATCCAATGATTTTTTCCACAAGTTGTACTTCACGAAATGCCTCACATCAGTTATTTTATCTAAATTTCTGATCTCTAAAACAGCCAGATTTGGAAATGAGTTTAAAGCAAAAAGAATGGGTAGAGAGTAATCAGTCAAAAGACGACAGGAATTTAAAGACAATCTTTCAACATTTTTGCCATTTAATCGAGCAAATTCCCAAATACCGGCATCATCAACATCACAACCGGCAAACCCCACAGTTTCCACCTGTGTGTATTTGCCTAGCGCGACCAGTGAGACACTGGTAATTAAATTTCCACGCCTATGTCTGCCAATGTTAAATGTTTTTAATTTCGGGCAATTCAAAGCAATGCAAACAACACCTGAATCACTGACATTATCACATGCCCTTAAATCTAAGTGCTTTAAATTTGGTATGCTCTGTGATAGTCTGAGTAAAAAGTTATCATCTATGTTTTTATTGCCTGGAATAATAAGCTTTTCAAGTTTATGGAGGTTATCAAACCAGCTTAATGGGGGAGTTATTCTAGGGCAAACGTAAAATTCTAACCATTTCAAATTTTGACACTCCATTCTGGAAAGCCTTTCTATATCTGGTTGTGTTACTTGATGTAATTTGTGCAATATAAAATGAGACGGTCTCATTACTTGTGTCGTCTCCTGGGAAGTTCGTAAAAACTCCTTAAAATTATGAACGCTCTTAAAGTGCAAGCTTTTGAAAAGAAAAGGCCTTGTTACGTTAAGCCATAACCTGTTAACCATCATACAACTAAATAAGGCCCCTTGCTTCTTCTCCTTGCGTCCGACTAATGGTGGGTCTTGTAGCTGCTGGGCTGCTGACCATGCTTTTTTTGCTCTCTCTTCGTCTTTGTACATAAGCAGAGAGTGCTCATAAGATTGTGGATTTCTTCTTAAGCATGGTCTTTCCTTTGGTATATTTGCAGATTCTAGAGAAACTATCATTTTTATGATATTTTCCACAATCTCAGGAATTTCAAAGACCGCATGACTTCGCTGATGTTGAGCAGTCAAAGGTTGCCCTAACTTCAATTCAGAGAATTCATCAACAAGAATGTTTTTAATTTCCGTTGGTGTCACTATAGAAAGACTGGATGCAGAAACAACTCGAGAGGTTGCCCATGCATTTTCTGTAGCCGTGTTTTTTAATGGTGTGGCCTCTGGAGTTGAGAGATACTCATTGCAGCTTTTCTTATTAGGCGTAGTTTGCACACTACTTTGAAGAAAACTTTGATCTGTTTTTAAAGACAAATCTGGTCTTACTAACTCCACTTTGCTTGAGCCGGGATTGTAACTACTTTGATGAAGATGACCTCCATACTTCCTTACAATATCTTTGAAAGGCTTCTCCATTTTAAGAGATGTGAAAGATGGACTAGGTGACATTTTTTTCAGCGGTCTAGTACACGGAGATTCAAGTGACTGGATATCTCTACCTCTTTTGAAGGAGCCATTGCTGCTTACGCGTTCTAGTTTCATTTAATGGGTGCTTTACTAACAGAAAAGGAAAATGATAAATTATCAAACGAAGGGAATTATTAGTTCTAAGTGAAAGGAATGGATGGATATTAAACCAAAAAGGGATATTAAACCAAATTCAAAGAATAAAAGGAAAAGACAGGTATAAGTTCTAGAAGAAATAAACAGAGAAAAAAATGATATGATAAATAAGTTATTTTTGTACAGTTAACACATATAGTTTTAAAACTTTTTGAACTTTTTTGTTAGTTCCCTTGGGCCTTAATTCCGTACCTTGAAGTGTGAAGAGTATAGTCTATAGGACCCTTATAAAGAAGGGTTGCTATATATATATATCCACAACTACACTCCCTTTCTTTCGTATATCTGAAGGTATCCTACTACTTGAAACAAACTTGAAGAATGGTTACTGAACAAAGGACAAGCATAAACACTCTAAGGCAAGGCGATACAAAAAACACCAGCAGGAATAAGATGATTGATGAGACATCCTAAGTCCAATAGAAGAAACAAGCGAGAAATAGCGGAACCAGGAAACCGAAGTTGAAGGAAATTCTTTCTTTCAATTAAGCTTTTTGTTACTATTTAGGAAACTTCCACGGTGTCATAATTGTGTTTTGTTTGTTTACTTCTGCAAGTTAATGAAAATCCTGGCGGACGACAGCAAGTAATGGCCGGAGAGTGCTTTATTTTGCCCAGCAAAAAAATTTTGCGAGTGTAACAAAGAACGCGAGAGCAGACTACCACTAAGAAAAGCTTCGGGCAATGCGCAGCAAAAAATAGAAAAAAATGAGCAAAAAAGAGAAACATATTTTAACATGGTCTCCGTGCCTTCGGCGTACCCAGACAATTACGGTTAACACCCACAACGTCAAACAAGGATAATATGTTCCACGCTTCGGACTAGAAAGTGACATATCACACCTATGGTAGTATCGTAGGTATAACATCCTTCCGCCATCAAACCCTTGTGGCCTACGGTGCTTATGCAGGTAATTGCTCCAATAAAGATTAAGCAATTTTTTATCTCATAATTAATTGTCGCCAACCCAACCGAACCAATCCTTTACAATTTTTCACCTTACGCCATAACAAAAATGAGACAACCCCGCCACCTACTACTGATGCAATTATTAACACGTTTTCATCCGTTTATATTTCTCTCCGGCCGGTCAGCACCGGCTTGACCAGCCGGTGCTGAAGGACAAGAAAAACACAGCGAAAAAAGGTGGGAGAACGAAGCTTCCGCAATTCTCACACACCAAAAAATGAGTTACCGGCCGTCTCTTCTTTTGCCCCTCGCATATAATGGGATTGCGAACGGAGAACGACAGCAATATAACAAGCGTACGTGATCCCTTTCATTCTGTTATATTCGAGAATAGTTGTTGACAGTGGAGATAACTCCGAAAATATCATGAAAAAGAGGGTTATTTCCGTTCGTCGGGACATTGCTGTAGAGCTCTTCAATGGCCACAACTTGGGAGCGTTAATATGCAATCAAGTTGTAGGGAAGATTATATCTCTCCAGGGATTATTACCTGGGACACAGAGCTCTTTTCCTTATCTCATCTCACGCATCTAGACCCTGCTAGCCGTCGTTTCTTATTTGAAGCGTTAATCACCCTCACTTTTCGTCCGTAGCACGTAAAAAAGAAAAATAGGGTACCGTTTACCTGTCGTTAGTATGCAAGTCATTAACAATCCAGCCCAGTACTTTATTTGCTATGGCGCGGCATAGGCGCAGGGAGTTCACGATTTGGTCATCAATGATTATCACGATATGGGGGTCCTTATGATCTTGATGTTCTTTCAACTGCTCTTTGTTTCTTTTTTTTTTGTACGACAGTTTATGTGTTAAAGAACACATCCACTCCAATTTTGGGTCGTTTATACTTTTGTTTCGCTAATCTTAAGCCAACCTTGAGTTTATACCTAATTATATGCCGCGTTAATGCACAAAACCCCTCGTAATAAACTTTCCTTGGAAGACTTTCTTTTTCTATTCGATGCATTTGGTTACATATCTGTTGGGAAAGAGCCCTTCGACTGCAAGTCCGGCATCAAGAAAGCTTGACATCCAAAGAAGCATTTAAGTATAAATAAGTGAGACCCATTCTATCTTCTCAAATAAATCTTTTACAAATATGTGAACGTCAAAGCGCATACTTAATAAAAATTTATACTCTACACCACCTTCGTTATTACTTCACTGAAGTTTCCCTTTCCAGCAAGATATGGGCAAATTTGAGCAAAAAGAAAGAGAAAGAATAAGCACATTTAGTTTTCCTACTACGGGCAGTCAATCTAGTACATCCATTAAATCACTTGGCAGCCCACTCTATGGACGTTTCAGCTCTCTCTCTTCAACAGAATCTCAGTTCGATAGCAGCAAACAACCCCATGAGTACGAAAAGAGCTTTTATTTTGAAGAGTCTCAAGGCGAAGCTCTGTTCAACAAGCTGAAGACCTACTCTTTCCCTGGAGACAAGGATGGTGTGAAAACGAGGAGAAATTCCTCCATATGTCCAAGAAAGCCTAATGCGGTATCACCTTTAAGGGTAGAAAGTAATGAATTATCATCACATTCGCATTCACGTTCATTATCACACGAACTTACAAAGCCTTCAGGGCGAAGGAAAAGTTACCACAGAAAAAGTCATGCAATCTCATTCAGCAGGTCTTGTAAGCCAGATTTCATTGACGGGTACGATTCTAATTCAAGCATAGGCGTCAATTCAAGAAAAACTTCATTGGCAAGTTCCTTTTTGGACAAAGAATATCATTCTTCACCGGATACTTCATATACCCACCAAATGTCTCCGAAAAACACAATCATGAATACCAATGAACAATTAAGAAGAAACGCAAGCGGTAGATTCGGAAGTTTGAAAGAATTCGCTGAAAAAAATCAGATAAATATTGAGGGCAAAATTTTTGCTCATAAAGTGGAAACTGGAGACATATTGCAACCACTAATTGACTTAGATATTGACAATAAATGACTGGATCATTTGTCTCGCATTTTTTTTTTTCGTTTGTTTTGATAAATAAAGGACTTAATGTTAGTTTTGATAATGTTAAATGAATATATAAAAATAAACCATGTAAAGAGTATTTTGTTACGCTGTTTCGTTATAGCGTCATGTCAGTGTTATTATTTCTTATACGCGGAAAAGCCTGATCCATTCTGTTCTGAAACCGATCTTCATATTTTAAATTTCGCGAATTAACTAAAAAAAGAAAACAAACAAAAACTCGTTTCAAGTATTGCCAATGATACAAACAAAACATTTCAAAGTATCTCCTCAACTGACGGATTTTGAAAGAGCCCGACGATTTAAACAATGGACTGGGCAATCAAAGCAGCTAGGAAGAAAACTCAAAGGAAGCCAGGCTCTACCCGTTCAATCATAGAAACCCTCGATGATCTAAATAATCTAACAACAGATGCACATTCAGAAATAAATCAACGATTGTACGAAAGTAGTGAATGGTTAAGAAATAATGTTTATATGAATACACTCAAGTATGAAGACAAAAAGATGGAAGAGTCTTTAATTAGCCCCGAAAATACGCATAACAAAATGGATGTCGAATTTCCTAAAATGAAAGGAGAATATGAACTTTCTAACTCCCAGAATGATGCCGCAAAAGATGTTACTAAGACACCCAGAAATGGATTACATAACGATAAAAGTATCACGCCTAAATCACTCCGCAGGAAGGAAGTCACCGAAGGAATGAATAGATTTAGTATACATGATACCAATAAAAGCCCGGTTGAGCCATTGAATAGCGTTAAAGTCGACGCCAATGACAGCGAAAAATCCTCACCATGGTCACCTTACAAAGTTGAAAAGATTCTAAGAGAATCCTCCAAGACTTCGGAGTCTCCGATTAATACAAAACGCTTCGATAATCAAACATGGGCGGCTAAGGAAGAAATGGAGAATGAACCTATACTTCAAGCTTTAAAGAAAGCTGAATCAGTAAAGGTGAAACCACCACCGAATTCTGGGATAGCGAGATCTCAAAGAAGGTCGAATATGTTTGTTCCACTGCCGAATAAAGATCCTCTTATTATTCAACACATTCCACCAACAAAATCTTCAGGATCAATACCAAAAGTACGAACAGCAAAGGAATCACCAATCGCATTTAAAAAAAAATCTACGATAAATAGTCCTGCTATAAGAGCTGTGGAAAACAGTGATACCGCGGGATCTACAAAAGCATCCAGTGTTTTCGATAGGCTATCATCTATTCCAACAAAATCATTTGAAAACAAAATTTCCCGTGGAAACGTTGGTCACAAATACTCCTCTTCATCAATCGATTTAACAGGCTCCCCCATGAAAAAAGTTTCTCAAAAGTTTAAGTCAATAAACTCCACGGATACTGATATGCAAGAAGCGTTAAGAGATATATTCTCAGTAAAAAATAAAATAACCAAAAATAATTCACCCAAAGGAAAAAACTCTCGAAAATCCTCTATTCCAAGGTTTGATAAGACTTCTTTGAAGCTAACGACACACAAAAAGCTAGCAATCATTGCAGAACAGAAAAAGAAGTCCAAACACTCTAGTGATGTTCATAAAACTGGTTCAAGACCGCACAGTATTTCTCCAACAAAAATAAGTGTCGATTCAAGCTCGCCATCTAAAGAAGTTAAAAATTATTACCAAAGCCCTGTAAGAGGTTATTTGAGACCAACAAAAGCGTCTATTTCGCCTAATAAAAATAAAAATTTAACAACGTCGCAAACGCCACATCGTTTGAAAATTAAAGAGAAAACATTAAGAAAACTTTCTCCGAATATTGCTGACATCTCCAAGCCAGAATCTCGTAAATCCAAAAATTATCGGCTTACAAACCTTCAATTACTTCCACCAGCAGAGGCAGAACGAGATGACTTAAAAAAAAAGTTTGATAAAAGGTTATCAGGAATTATGAGGTCTCAACAGGAACATCATCGGCGTAAACAAGAGAAACAAAAAAGGATGTCGCATTTGGAACAAGATCTAAAAAAGCAAACAAGCTTTAGTAATGACTACAAGGACATACGTCTAAAAGAATCTTTGGCTCCTTTCGATAATCATGTGCGAGATACCATCAACAAAAATACTGCATTTAGTACCGACAATATACTGGCCACAATAAATACAGTCGACCATCGAGAAATAATCGGAAATGTGACTCCAAAGATAGCCTCTGTCAATGATTCTTTACCAGAGATAAATACCGATTCTGAAGATGAGGCTAGCGTAACTTTAGCGGCATGGGCTAAATCCCCGTATTTGCAAGAGCAATTGATAAGACAGCAAGATATAAATCCACAAACTATCTTTGGACCAATTCCGCCTTTGCACACCGATGAAATTTTCCCAAATCCTAGGCTAAACAGGTTGAAACCGCGTCAAATTGTGCCCAAAAGGCCTTGAATTCGATTACCCCAGAAAAGAAAAATTCAAACTGGTTAACATTAAATCAAGTACACTTTAAATACTCTGGTATTCCCCCTGCATTACATATATCGTTCACTTTCTTTACTTTTCCTTCTTGCTTTGTTATTTCTATCTACAACTTTGCGTTACATATTTTTAACTATTTGACACTTCACACAGATCTTCTTTCTAAAGCTTTTTGCTTATCCCACTTGGAAATCCACCCTTCACTTTCTACCTTTGGCACAATATAGATTTTCAAAGCGTTATCGAACAATGGTACATCTGGCGACTCTTTCTTCAAGATATCGTGAAATGTCAGTTTCTTACCAGCTTTAATCAAACCACCTGCCTTTGTTTCCATAAACACCAACACTTTCTTTGGTGTGAAGTTTTCCTTACCTTCTTTTTTGAAGCGTTCTTGCGGCCCTTCCAAAACTAGGTCAACAAGTTCTTGCACAGTAGTTAACTCACTTACTTCACCTACAAAATCAAATTCATCTTGCGTGGGGTACATAATTAATGCGGGATAGATCAATTGAGATTCAAAATCCATTGGGTCTTCTAGCCTTATTTTACCCTCATTAAGTAACTCTACTGGAGAGTGAGTTTTGATGTTAGTTATGTTTCTCAGCGTCATTGCGCTCTCTAACATAATTTTCTTGTTTTCACGTTCCTGAGCTTCTCTTTGCTGTTTTTCTTCTTTTGCTTTCAATTCTTGTTCTTTTCTATCAATCACTGATAACATATTCAAAATTGATTTGTTCTCTTGGTCAATCCTTTGATTGGCAAATGTTGCGGCTGATTTGGCCTCCTCCAACTTGTTTAATTGAAAAAAAGCCTTGCTTGTACGATAGTAACACTTAACATTCTTGGGGTTAATAGTTAGAGCTTTACTGCAGTCCTCGATACACCTCCTGTAATTTTTCAGCTCTAACTCACATGCCGCTCTATTGGCGTATAGTGATTCATTTATCGATTTATCTTCGCATTCTACAGCCAAGCCCTTTGAGTAAAGTTCCCTTGCATCCTTGAATCTTTTTGCTTTGTATAGTTCGTTACCTTGCTTCTTGAAATTTTCAGCGATTTCGTGTGGTTCGCCTTCATAAGCTAATGCCTTTAAAGCTTCTAACTCCACGTTTTCACCACCTGCACCGTCTGTTTCATCCAACTTGGTCATGAAAAAAGGCATTCTGTTCATTTCTTTCAAGATTTCATCCGATGTTTTATCTTTAAATTCGGATAGTTGGGGTGGAAGTTCAGGATCACCTGGCCCTGGCACATATTTTTGTGGTTTGGTATATCCTCCATTTGCGTTAACGGAGCTCATTTTAGATGCAAAACCAATTTATTCTTTTCTTTTACTTGCTAGAATGTAGTGCTCAAGACCTCACTTTTAATTCAATGCTGCTTTTGAATTTAAGCTCATCGCTCTGAAAAGTGCCGGAAATTACACATATTCTTTTTTTCTTTCTTTTTTTTCACCTTTTTCCTCACTGCGTTAAGAAAGAGATGAGGTGAAGCTATTTTGTTCTGTGTACTATAATCACACATTACACAGTTTGCTGTGAAACTGTACAAGGTGCCTAAACAGAGGTACGAACGCATACACTTTTAGTATTTAAGTCTTTAATCTCATTATCCGCACAAGTAAACTTGAGAACACAGACTCTCTACATATAAAGTGCCAGATATCTTGGTAATGCTCGGTAGGTGGATTAACGTACTCTTATCATCAACCGAGACTAGAAACCGTATCAATAATTTATTTTATATAGAGCAGAGCATCTGATCGCTAGTTAATATGCAAGCATTTAAAATTAAAGTGGCAATGTATTGTTGTTGTCCTCTATTCGACTCCTAACGGAGGTCTTTTTTTAGCAATGGCTGACCGCGGAAGGAAAAATTTTTCTTTTCTCTTGAAAAATTTTCAATCATATATATTATTCAAAACGACGCAATTCGGTGAGGAAGATTACAAACGTTGCTAACAAGGGTCAACAGATCACGAGCCAATTTGAATTCAAATTAAATTAGTAGGGGATTTACAAAATTTGTGCGCAGGTGGATATTACTAATAAGCTAAGACAATGGACCAAGAAAATGAAAGAAACATCTCAAGATTATGGAGAGCATTCAGAACAGTAAAAGAAATGGTTAAGGACAGGGGTTATTTTATCACTCAAGAGGAAGTCGAATTGCCATTGGAAGATTTCAAGGCCAAGTATTGTGACTCCATGGGCAGACCACAACGTAAAATGATGTCCTTCCAGGCAAATCCAACAGAAGAATCTATATCAAAGTTCCCAGACATGGGCTCCTTATGGGTAGAATTTTGTGATGAGCCTTCCGTTGGTGTAAAGACAATGAAGACTTTTGTTATACATATTCAAGAAAAAAATTTCCAAACAGGTATCTTTGTTTACCAAAATAATATTACACCAAGTGCAATGAAATTGGTGCCTTCTATACCACCAGCCACCATTGAAACTTTTAATGAAGCTGCCTTAGTGGTTAATATTACTCACCACGAATTGGTTCCAAAGCATATCAGATTGAGTAGTGATGAGAAAAGAGAGCTTTTAAAAAGGTATAGATTGAAGGAATCCCAATTGCCAAGAATTCAAAGAGCTGATCCTGTAGCCTTATACTTGGGGTTGAAAAGAGGCGAAGTGGTTAAAATCATAAGAAAAAGTGAAACCTCTGGTCGTTATGCCAGTTACAGAATCTGTATGTAGAGTGGCATTTGGATTTACCCCTTTCATATAATATAAAATAACAAGAATATGTACAATTAGAAATAAATAATCTGCAATAAACCAATCACTAGTATGAAAATTTGAAAGGCGCATTTTTTTCACTAATTTCAGAAAGAAATTACACAGAAGGTGGAGTTCTAACACTATTAGTCATCGGCCAGTCTTGCACAAAGCACCACATCGGTAATGCCCTTCCACCATGACATATCCTTTAAATTTACTGTTTGGGGTGGGCTAACTTCGGTGCCTGAGCTACCCAGAAATGTTGATCCAATAGTTAGTATAAGACTGTTGACAATATCGCTCCTCAGCAACAACTGATTTATTACATTGGCACCTCCTTCAACCATTACTGACCTTATATTGAATTCTTCCTTTAATATCTCAAACAATTTTTTCCAATCGACCAATTTCGTAGTATCATTTATTGGACAAATTGCGTAGTCTACATGTTGTTCTTTTATAATGGGCTCACTTGTGACAACAACGATTGGCGGCTTACCCTGTCGTTTAATAAAAAGTTCTTGCATTTTTGAACCATCAAATCGCCACTTTTGCTTTGTATCTATTATTATTGGCCTTGGGGAATTTGCAGCCGGATCGGGACCCCATTTACAATTCAATCCAGGATTATCAGCTAGCACTGTTCCACTTCCTACGAGTATTCCATCGTGATGATGTCTCAAATAATGCGTCATTGTTTTAGTATCGGGATGTGAAATTATAGTCCTCACTCCAGGGCCCTTAGATACTCTCGCGTCGAGCGATTGAGCATAAGTTAATGTGACAAAGGGCACAATGGTATTTTCCGTTTGACCAGCATTCGGTAGATAGTTTTGCAGAAATTGTGGTAAATCTTCACACAGTGGTGTCAAAGACATATCTTCTAAAAATGTTGATAGTAATACAAAGAAGCTACCAATAGGTTGGTACTGTATTTCTGCTAGATTGTTTCATCGTATCCAAAGCCAGATGTAATGGTTCTGCGAAAAAATTTGATATCTTCATCTTTGCCTCTTTTTTCTGTTTCGGGATTTTCCCGACATCAACTAACTGAAAGGCATGTGGGTTTGTGTGTGTGATGCGGTGTTATATAACCGAATATTCAGTTTCTTCGTAATCTCTACTATTCTTGCCTAGGTCACCAAATTCAACATTTTTAGTTCTTGTAATCTTGTAACGGTTGTTATTGTGAGATTTTTCCACTTTTTCAGCCGATCTTTGTTTTTTGTGATCAAGTTTCTCTTTCTCCTTGTCCAAGATAACGTCGTATTTGGTATTCCCATCTTTGCCTTTTTGCATCGCTTCAAATCGTTTTGCCTCATATTCTTCTGATTCTCTTTGTTTCGCAAGTTGTATTCTTCTATGCTTTTGCTTTCGTTCGTTCTGCCTTTCAAACCATTTCTGCCTCTCCTTTTCTGAATCGACTTCATCGTTATCATCTAAGAGCATGCACTGCTTGATCAATTCTTCGTTGGTGCTGTAATTGGTGTTAAGTCTCAGCTTCATCGTTTCGTAGTTCTTTGCCACTTGATTAGCTTTGTCGATGTTTTTTATCATATTTTCCTTCTTTGTTTGCAGAACTCGTGCGTCATCTTGGGTATTCCACGGTTGATCTATCTTGGTAGCTTTCTGCAAATTATTGGCCTTTTTCTTCATAAATAATGGCCTCGGTAAAGGTCTCATATCGTCACTATCGCTCGAATCACTGTTGTCGCTACTTTCTTCACTTTCGGGACTCTCATCACTTTCGGGACTCCCATCACTTTCATTTGATTCTTGGCCATCATTGGGGGTGCGGTTCTTTCCTGTACCATTTAAAATTTCGCCGCCCAAATCACTATGGCTTAATGAGGCTGATTTTTCTGTTAGAGATACGTTTTGGTCTGGATGCTCTTCATCCGCCGAAGAGCTTTCATCTGCTGAGCTTGTGTCAAGTCTCCTCTTGAAATGTCTAAAACTCATCGTATGTGATTCAAATCAGTAACCAAAAAAAATTCTTAATCTAGCGGTGGCGGTAGAAACCTGCATTTGTTCTTTCTTTACTGGGAACAACGAAGAATTGCTTTTCTCAATATATGGCGAAATATTGCATGTTTGCAAAAATTATAAAATGGAATAATGAGCAGCAAGTGGAAAACAGAAAAAAAATCAGATGAAAATATGAAATGGATTAAGAAAATGGCCAAAGAATCTTTCAAGTATGGAAGTTGAAGTACAGTATCCCTTTTGCAAATAAAACTTTTCATTATCATCTTAGCGTTATAAATATATATGCGTGCTTTAGAACTATGTACATTTAAAAGCTACTCTGATGGCAAATTGTATGACGTCAAAAGATTGGATTTTGCTGGTCAACCTTTACCAGCTTTGATATTTCTTAATACAGCGAACTTTTTCGGGAAACGGCAACGTTGGTTCTTCAGGAACAATCAGATGTTCGACAATAGAAGGAACTATGGTTGGAGTTACTCTTCCCAACCAAATTAAGGTATTTGGATTTCGTAAATAAATTTGAACATTTGCAGCAAATTTGTGACCACCAACATGATTAACAAATGCAATTTTGACACCCTCTGCCCTGTAATCCGAATTGTCCCTATACAGCCCATGTTCCTGTAATTTACTGTCAAAAACTTTCTTTAAATAGGGTGCCGTAATCCCGCATCGTTTATCCCTCGTAGTATGTGAACATATAAATACAAATGCACGTTCACGTGCAACGGCAACATTTGGTCGTGTTTCTAGCAATTTCTCTCTTGAAATATTCTCGTCTAATAAATCAGGAACTAAACCATCCAGCGTTGCTTCGACGTCATCTGATCTAAGGTCGTTCAGCCAAATGAAGTAAGGCAAAATAAGTACATTATTCTTGGTTCCCCGCATAACATCAATATCCATAATATCTTTAGGTAAAGATGAAACTGCACAGTTTAGTGTCTTGCCTGTGCCCACGTTGGAAAATTTAGCTGAATTCTTATCACACCACTGGGAAATTTTATACTGTACTGACTTTGGGTCCTCGAGGCAGGCATCATGCTGCCAATCGATTTGAGAGGTGGGGACAACGAAGTGAATTTTTGGCGTTTTAGAAGAGTTCAACAAAGGAGTTTCATGTTCGATCTTTAGTTTCGCAAAAGCCTGCTCTCCTTCTTCAATTTCTGTTTTGCAATCACCAGAGCAGCTATGTTCGTTAGCAGCATCGTCACTTTTGCATATCTTAATCGATTGAGAAATTTCCTCCCGTCCCTTTGCGCTCAGTTGTGAAGCTTCATCACCACGTTTTTGCTTGAAAATATTCAAAAAAGCCATAATTCAAAGGACAAAGAAGATATCTCTCTCTTGGCCACCTTCTTGCCTCCTCCGAATATAGCCAAATACTTTCTTTTCTTATACCTCGAACAGAAAGAAAACCAGTATGTTATACCACTATTCCGTTAGAATTTCAACTTTGCGTTATCATCATATGATCTCAACAATATAAATAGAAGATATCATCAGCGCCAAGAGTGGAACTCTCCCTCTCCTTGCACTTGTTTTAAGAAACTTTTAGCCCTTATTTCCATTTTTATTTCCGCTTTTATTTCCGCAGCACCGGTGAACCCTCTTTTTTATACCTTCAGAATTTTCTTTGCACCTAAAAAGTTTAAATTGCCCTTTAAATAATATTTATAATACCCTAAAGGGTCCACATTTTCATTTTGACCCTACTCCGCCAGAAAATGTTGATTTATCATGCCTATTTTCAGCCACTGCCCAAAGTCTACTTAAAATAGAGTAAACTTTATATTACGACTACTCTTTTTTAAGTTAACAATGATTACAGGCCCAGCAGGAGTTTTGTGAATGAATATGGATTCTGGTTTTACAAGTAGTCATGAAAGCATGGATAAGACACAAAAGCAAAGTTCTGAGTGGGCAGCTAACCAGAAACATAATCAAAGAGTCGAAAATACAAGAGTTTTAATGGGCCCCGCTGTCCCTGCGATGCCTCCAGTACCATCAAATTTTCCGCCTGTTCCAACTGGTACAATAATGTCATCTCAGTTGAGCCCTTTTCCCGATCACCGTTTAAGACATCACCCATTAGCTCATATGATGCCTGCTGATAAGAATTTTCTCGCATATAACATGGAGTCTTTCAAAAGTAGAGTGACTAAAGCATGTGATTATTGTCGGAAGAGGAAGATTAGATGTACGGAAATTGAGCCGATTTCTGGTAAATGTAGAAACTGTATCAAGTATAATAAAGATTGCACGTTTCATTTCCATGAAGAACTGAAAAGAAGGCGAGAAGAAGCTTTGAATAACAAGGGAAATGGGAAGTCGGTTAAGAAGCCGAAGTTGGATAAGGAGAATAAGTTCAAGGATGAAAATTTTGATATCGCCGTGCGATCAAGAAATACTTCTTCTACAGACAGCTCGCCGAAATTACACACCAACTTATCACAAGAATATATTGGAGTTTCTGCCGGCAAAAGTGCAAGCGATAAAGAAGATACTTGGCCTGACTTTGTTCCTATTGACAGGACAGTGCTTGAAAAAATTGAACTCAACCATACGAAGGTTGCTGGGAAAGTTTTTGTTTTGGAAGAGATTTGTAAAAACATGAAGGGAACAATAGAGAAGCTAGCTGAAAAAAGCAAAATTGACGTCATTGATAAAGAATACATGAAAAGGCCTAAAAGAAAGCAATATTCAAAGGCCTTGTTAACAAAACAAAAAATGTTTCATTTTCGACAAAATGTTTTGTCACATTTAACTGACGAAGAATTTCTTTCGCCCATTAATGAAATGTTTACTACTACTTTCAAATATTCTATTTTACAGACCAAGCTGGTCCTAGACTTCTCTTTCCGATCCGCATCATCACCATCTAGTGATAATATTTTGTATCCTCTGCCCCGTTTAGCAATTGCAAAGCGTTTGCTCAAAAATATAAAATGCCCATCATTAGCCTCTCTTCTCCACATAGTAGATGTAGATCAATGTTTGCAATTTGCCGACGTGCACTTTGATCCTGCTAAAGGAAGATTGACACCATCACAGGCATTTTTGCTAAATATCTGCCTCTGTCTTGGGGCCACCGTTACGAATTTTGAGGAGAAGCAGGAGCTAGTTGATGAAGATAATCATGAAACCTATTATTTTGAGAAGTTCGAATTATGGAGACTCAGATCTTTCACTTTTCTCAATTCTGTCTATTACTATCATAAACTGTCTGTAGCACGCGCAGATATGACGGCACTAAAGGCATTACTGTTACTGGCAAAGTTCGCCCAACAGAAAATAAGTGCTTCATCAGCGGTCAAAGTACTATCCGTTGCTATCAAGGTGGCTTTGGATTTACGGCTCAATTTACATTCCACCTATGAGGATCTAGAACTTGATGAAATCATTAAAAGAAGACGCTTGTGGTGTTATTGTTTTTCAACAGACAAATTTTTTTCTGTGGTGTTGTCAAGACCGCCCTTTCTCAAGGAGGAAAACACTGATGTATTAACAGATGAAAGCTATGTTGAACTATTCAGAGATAAAATTCTGCCCAATCTTTCTATAAAATACGATGATTCAAAACTAGAAGGGGTGAAAGATATTGTATCCGTTGTAAACTTACTCGCGAATCACCTTGAATATGTACCATACATTCAATCATATTTTTTGTCGAGATTATCTCTCATAGAGTCTCAAATATATTACTCATGTTTTTCCATCAGAACAACTTTAGACGATACACTAGATGAAATTATTGAAAATGTACTGGAAAATCAAAAGGCGTTAGATAGAATGCGAGACGATTTGCCTACCATATTATCATTAGAAAATTACAAGGAAAACATGAGGATTTTATCTCTGGAGTCTTCGAAGTTAGATTTTGAAGTGAGTTGTTGTACTACTATTCTATTGCATCTCAGATGGTACCATCAAAAGATAACCTTGAGTTTATTTGTCATATCCATCATTGGAGATAACTTAGATCAACGGGAAAGTTCCCGGCATGATATAGCTGAAATTATTAGAAGGTCAAGATTGGATTTCAAGCGAAATTGCATCGAGGTACTTAATATTTTGAAAGATTTTGAATACTACCCTACTGTTCAGAATGAGTTTCTGTATTTTTCTCTCACAACGGTTTTTTCCATGTTTCTGTATTTGTCAGAGATTATGGTTAATGACGAACATGCCATGGAGACTGGTTATATAATTGGATTATTGAGGGATACACATACCCGTATGCTTGGATCTGAAGAACGCTGTCTTTCAGTACACAATCTGAAGTGGCAAACATCTCTTTTTTTTTACACTTTTTTTCTACGGAGTACGATGGAAAAGTTCAATCTGACAAGTAAATACGCAAAATTCTATGCCTTTGATTCAAATTATTATGAGGGTGTTCTCAATAGGTTAGTTAAGCATACGAGAGAATCAAAAGATGATATGGTCGAGCTCTTGAAAACTTCGTTCATAAATAAAGAGAAGATGGCTGCATTTGGTAGTTTCGTTACAGAGGACCAAGAAAAAATGGAAGTGTCCTTCAATATTTTCAATGAAATAACAATCCAGGATTTGAACTTCTTGCAATTTTCAAGCATTCCGAAATTGTGGGAAAATAAAACTCTTGAGCCAGGCGAGGAATATCATCATAGTAATGGTACCAATACTGATAATAACGAGACTACTGGCGCTGATGATACTGACGATAATAATAATAATAATAATAATAATAATAATGGCAATAATAGTAGTACTACTACTACTAATTATAATAACAATAATGACAATGACAACAATATCAAAGATGATGATGATGATGATGATGATGACAATGATGATGATTATAGTAATAATGGTGCTGACGATGATGAAGAAGACGATGACTATGACAGATCTTTATTCCCAACAGGTTTAGCTTCGCTGCTTGATGCGTCATATCCTGAACGTACGGCGAATGATTATAGAGATGAGAATGAACAATCGAATAAATTATTCGAAAAGATTGAAGGCCATTTGGAGCACGGTGTTTTTTTTTACGATCGGGATTTCTTCTTCAAGAATGTGTGTGTAAAAATGTAATATTATATAAAGGACATTCGAGCAATTTAACTAATACATATGCATACGCGCGTGTATGTATTTCAGATATTTAAAAACTTCAAATCACGTATGAAAAACAAATTGCTTACTTGAGACGATTACACAATATCTTGTTTTTACAAGAAGATTAAGAAGCGAACTAAATAAAGTGAAAATAAAGTGAAAATAAAGTCGTTGTCTTAATACTTTAAATTGTCCAAGTTTGGTCCGTTACCAGTAAACTCTGGAAGGATGGCTGCAAATGGCTCATCGATGAATCTCACTGGGTATTTTTCACCGAAGTCGTTCAACTCTTGTAATTCATCCTTTGTCAAAGATGCGAATTCAATACTCGAGGAAATCCTAACTGGATTCAAGGATCTTGGAATTACGATAGTGCCTTGTCTAATATGGTAAGAAATTAGCAAGTCATTTCCTGTGACATTGTACTTTTCGGCAAGCTTTTTCACTAGTGGGATTTTCAAGTTTGGTGCGCCATGGGAACCTAATGGTGAGTATGCTGTTAACAGAATGTCGTGCATAAAGCAGAACTTTCTTAGTTCCATTTGTGGTAAGTGAGGGTGAGTTTCCACTTGGTTCACCGTTGGCTTAACTCTGCATTCCTTAATGAGACGTTCCAAATACTCAATGGAAAAATTTGAGACACCAATGGCTCTCACACGATGATCGTTAGGATCAAGGTAAATTTTTTCCAATTGCTTGTAAGTTTCTAAATAGTCACCGTCGGCAGCATACATTGTTTTTCCAGAATCATCAACCGGAGTCTTCACCAGTCCGCTGATCCCCTTAGGGTCCTTAATCTTTTCAAAACATAGCGGCCAATGTTGCAAGAGCAAGTCGACGTATTCCAAGCCTAAAGCTTTCAAAGATTCATTCAATGATCTGTCCACTTCGTCCCATAGAATCGGCCACACTTTTGTGGTTATGAAAAGATCCTCCCTTTTGATAGATCCATCTTCTAATAACTCCTTGATGGCTTCACCTACGAATGGCTCTGTCTCGTAGGCCCAAGCAGTATCAATGTGCCTGTATCCAGCTTTGATTGCAGCTTTTACGGCTTGTTTTGTTTCAGCTAACTTTTCGTGAGGATTTGCTGTCCCCAAACCCAGTGCTGGGATACGAACACCATTGTTGAGTGAAAAGTATATTTCTGTAGTCTTTGGATGCAACATATTTTCGACTATGTTTTCGGTTGAGGCTACTGAAGAAGACATGATAGCAGTTGATTAAAATCAAGACGCTTTTATCAATTGAAGGCGGAGATAGTGCAAATAAGTCCAGATGCTTGATATTCCCCTCTTTCCTTTTTACCCCTGTATTACGAGGCTCACTTTATATACTATAATTTTTCCAGGCGGAGGTAAGGGTAGAGCGGATTTTGGTGGATTTAAAATCGGCAATAAACGAGTTTTTAAGCGATCTATAATATTTTTTATTGAGTGATAGTTAGATACTTAATGATTATATACTAGTAGCATTTTCAGTAAACGAAATTGTTAAGATGTTAAGGTGGAGGCGCCATTCTTGCTGTCTTTTATCAACTTTGTACTCTCTTTTTTCTTCAGATGTTGCATCAGTGTTTTGATATAGTTATCCTTATCTTGTAGCATCATTCTTAACCCACCTATTGTTTCCTTCTGGAAATTGGCAGATCTCTCGTAGAACCTGAAGTTCATTGTCAGTTGGTCGATTAAGGAGAAGTTGATGTTTGCGAACAGAGGGCCCAATTGCCTCTTGAAGCTGTTTTCTTGTAAACGAAATGAGGAGTCTTCGAAACAATTTTTCATGTTTAGCGCACTACAGCAGGTTTCAATCTTTATAATATTATCGTCGTTTTCCTTCAAATCATTGCCATAAACATTGTGGAATTGCAAAACCTCGCTGAGGCTTTTCAGTAATGTCAAAAACTGGTCGATAGTATATCTATTCAAGTCTAATCTAACGCTGTTAGCCCTTACCTGTTTTTTTTTTTTTTCAAGAGATTTTTCTAAGCCAAATATTCTCTTTTCCAAGTGTTTTAATCTATTTTCATTGTTTCTCGTTTCTCTTGGAAGATATTTCGAGGGTTTGAATGTGGATTGCTGTAATTTTTTTGAGGTTTCGTTGACGTTCAGTTCTAAAATGCCAGGACCCATATTGGATTTGGTAATCTCCTCATTTTCGTTTTCATCCGTAGATATGTACTCATTTGTTTTATTATTCGTACTTTTTTTTTTCAATTTGTTCATTTCCATTATAAGATCATTGTTTTTTTTACTAATGGATTCAAGGTTGTTTTTCAAGGAGTTAATTTCCTGCTTATGTAGGAGATTTTCTTGCTTTAATGTTGACAAGTTCAAATTCTCCAATTTTAACTTTTCCAACCTATCTTGCTTCTCTTGTGCGTGCATTCTACCCTTTGAAATGTGGTTAGTAATACTTTCTATAACGTGGTCGCTCAATTGGTCGAGCTCTTCCTCCCAAGATACGTTTTGTTTCCCCCCTGAAGTCAAATCAATATCAATGTTCATAGTAGCCAATTTTTTGTTCAGATAGTCAATCACATGTCTCCCACCTTTGTGAAAATCATTTTCTACTGTTATATTAGGCTGAGATGTAAATGTGTTTGGTGTCTGAAACACAAATTTGTAAGGACCTTCAAGAACATTCTCCGGTGGAGTAGCAGGAGAAAATTCATCGTCACTGTCGTCGCTACACTCTTCAAAACTTTTTTCATATCCCTTTTTCAGACCTTTATTCTTAGCGCCTTTAGTCAAGCATTGATCCTTGGAAGAGATTTTCTCGGGACTTTTTGATTGCATAACATGTGAGTTAGCATCAGTGAAATGAGACTCATTCTCATCATCAGAAGAAAGTTCAACGGGCAATAGTAACTTATTTTCATTCCTGAATTCTTTCACGTCATTTGCACTCTTGAAAATACTGTTTCTGATTTTTTTTGTGAAACTTCCTTTTTGGATGTCATGGGAATTTTCCTTTTTTGCACACTTATTGCTAGTTTTCTTCCAAACTAACGCATCATCTTCATCTTCCAACACAGACTCGTCCTTATTTGAGTTTGTTTGTTTGAAAAAAGATCTAACTTTTCTTCCTAGTTTTCTTTCTTCAACAGATTTTTGTGAGTTTTTGTCATTTAAGTAGACATCATTGACGCTATCTTCAACTCTATCTTCGCAACCATTTTTTAAGTCTGCTGTCGGTTTTAAAAACCAGTTTCTTAGTGTACTATTTTTCTGTAATATACCAGTATCGGAGGTTAATGCATTGTTGGAAAATCTGCCGCGTTTGGCCTCGCTACCCTCTACTGTATCGGTTAAGCTGGACATGATGTTATGTTCGTACGTATCCTTATATATGTTAATACACCGGTGCGATAACTTTTCTTAAAATCCTTCAACCTAGTTTCAGCTTTTTTTTGTTTTTGTTGGTGTGATTAAGTTAAAAAAATTATTAGATGACTACAGTGAATAGTTGAATTTGTCCCCTTCCTGTCACTTTTTTTCCTCTATGGATAGAGACCCCACCCAGGAAATGGCATTACTCGTTTTTGTGTTATTTTTTGTGTATTTTTTCAGACGCGTGTCAGCAAAGGGCATCGCCAAAATAACGACTGAGCCGTGATGGCGCTAGTAATTTTGTTTCCTCCATAAAATGAAAATACTAGTTTTGGGCTATAGCCGATGCGCATATGAGTAAGTTTGAGTTTTAAGTGGAAAGATTAATAGAAGCCAACTAGTTAATTATCTATTAGTATTTTCTCGTATTTAGGTTTGGCGTAAAGGAAAAATTGAATAAAAACTGTGAAGTCCATCAACAGCGTACCAGCGCTACCGATAAGCCAAGATGCGTTCAAAATTAAATATTCGGGGTCCATTGAGACTGAAAGCACTGAGATTATGAAAGAAGTGTTCCCTAAGCATGCAAATAAAAAGAATAGGAATGAGACTCCTTCACATGATTTTCTTTTGAAGTTAAGAACAATCTGAGGGATCCTAGAGCCCAAGTACAGTATCGCACTTAAATATCCTAAAATTTGTGCAGGTAAATTAATCTGTTCGAATGCAGGTTTTTTTTTAGGAATACCGTTATCTAGGCCGGAACAGTAAGATATATACCATGACAAAATTCCGGCAATAAGTACACCTGAAACAATTAAGAAGTCATTGAAAAAATTCTCTCTTTCCTTTACGACTATTCTTCTGCCAAGCTCAAGCGAGCTATACGATTGGCTATCTTCTTCTTCTATCCTTGGCAAAAGTGGCTCATATTCATTAAAAACGTCTTGTAAGACAGTCTCATTTATGGGGTTTGCTGGAGACAAATGCACAGGATCAACATTTTTCTTGACTTCTTGTAAAATGCTCTTCTTCTCCTTGTCATACCACATGCACTGTATTAACAAAATTAAATCTGCCAATGTATAGTATGCAGCTAAAATTATCATGGTTGGGAGTAAATTTTGCATCATAGCTCCCATGACGTTGAATATATCACCTAATAGCCACAACACAATGAAAAGCAGTGATAATCCCTCTGCAGACTGTCTTCGGAAGTTTTCATAAATCTGTGGTACGAACACAACAATCCAACAGCATATCGATATGGATCCAGCCATCCCACTGAGATTCTTAGCATTCAAAATAATTGGGATCAGCTTCATGGCAGAAATTTAGGGATGCTCGCTTGAGGCTATTACGTCTGGGTTATAACAAAATATTGTGGGATATTACAGGAGAATAGTTTATTTATATGCCTGAACTCGGTGTTATTTGTAGTATTTATGGTTTATATTATGACTCTTTTTACATTTAACGGTCATAGTAAAATCTATTCTGATTTGCATCTTATCATCTCCTTCTTTTTTCCAATGGAATTTGAGTCATTGCTGCAAGGCCCCTTTGCTTTGCGGGTGAGAGGAAAAAAAAGATGAAGTATTATGTGCAGTAAGTAGAAGAAAATACTAACTGAGCAATATTCGAATACATATAACTTTATTTACAGGAATAACGAACGAGAGTTGTGCTTCTAATGCTGGGCGGCGTTGTATGCAAAATATATAACGTTTCTTCTGGCATGTGTCAAAAAACTCAGAGCACGCACGCTTCCGTTCGAAATTGAGGTAACAAGATGCACTAAGACTATCTCTTGACCCATGTTGGCATCTTTCTTGCCTTCTTTTTTCCTGGCTTCTTTCTTTCGACGTGCCTGTAATCTCTTGTTAAGACGCCAGCTTTATGTAATCTCGATTTTAATAATGGATTGAACACAACCAAAGCTTTCGCAATGGCGTGCATGATTGATTCAGCCTGACCCGTAGGTCCGCCTCCAGACGTTGTCGCAAAAATATTGTATTTTCCAACTGATTCGATCACTTGAAGTGGATACATGATTGATTCTCTGTCTTTCATCTTAAGGAAGTAATCATTCAATTGTCGACCATTAACTAATATCTCACCTGTGCCTCTAACAACGAATACTTTCGCAGTGGAACTTTTCCTCTTTCCAACGGCTATACTTCTTCCAAACTCATCTAAAGTTTTGATTTTGATATTATTGGAAAGCATTGAACTTTTTTTATAATATTGGGATAGTTCGGATGTGATTTCATCATTAGTAAGTTGAGGATCAATGTTGTGAAGTTTATTCAACATATACAGTAGCTGAGTATATTGCGTAGGCTTTAATCTCGTACCACCGCCAATTAAAGCGTACTCATCAAAAGAAATCCAAGGAGCTTTTGTTTGTTGTGCTTCATTGTTGTTCTGAGATGGCAGTTTTATGTATTTCCTTAGAAGTCTTTCGAGTCGATTAATACGATCTTCATGGTTAGGATTCGCCGAATAAAATGTGGCTAGCTTTGGGACGATCCTTCTGGGCAATTCATCCTCGGTTTTTTGATAAATAGTCCTAAAAGACATTCTCATAGGGGCAGGAGCCAGAGCTGCCCTTCGAAACAAAGAAAGCCTTGAAAACATTCCGCTTGGCTCAAACTCTGTCCACAACGAGTAAACTAGCTAATCAATTTAACCAATTTCTACTTCTCCTGGTTTCAGTTTCCAGTCGACATTATTAAATTTCTTTTCCGTAAATGGCCTATTTCAGTTTGTCTTACGCACGCAGTTGCTAGTTTTAAATAAATCATTTTATACGTAAAGTTCATCTATATATCACATTATATGTCTCGTAAAACAATGGATTACAAAGAATTAGATATTGAAACGTTTGTATAGGTTGTTCTTGTAAGGCAAAATACCAAATGTCCACCGGTTCTCGCAAAGTACAGAATCACTCGCTATTTACTGAAGTTCAGGAATGGAGTAATTCTCATTGTTACAAATAAATCGTAAAAAGTCAATATCTACAAAATAGCTTATATAAAAAGTAAAAATATATTCATCAAATTCGTTACAAAAGATCATTTAGAAGTCTCAACAACATATCTACCAACAATTTCACCCTTCTCCATCTTTGCAAAAATTTCAGGAACGTCCGATAGGCCAGCTAAGTGGATCGGAGATTTGATCAAACCTCTGGCGAAGAAATCTAAAGCCTCCCTTGTATCAGCTCTATTTCCAACACAAGATCCAACGATGGAAATTGATTTTACAACTTGATTGAAAACATCGGAATTGCAGTAAGCATGAGCTGGCATACCAACCAGGACGACAGTACCATTGGGCCTACAATACCTCGTAGAAGCCTCGATAGCTGCTTCAGAAACAGACACATTAATAACTCCATGAGAACCGCCATTAGTGGCCTTTATTATAGCGCCAACAATGTCTTTTTCTTCCGTGAAATCGATGAATATTTCTCCGCCTAATTGTTCAAATAACTTTCGCTTGGCATTACCACCATCGATACCAATGACCCTGTAACCCATAGCAAGGGCGTATTGGATTGCCAGAGAACCCAAGCCACCGCATGCACCGGATATAGTGACCCATTGGCCTGGTATCACATTGGCTCTTTTCAACGCCTTATAAACAGTGATACCTGCACACAAGATTGGGGCAACTTCAGCAAGATTGACGTTTGGTGGAATATGGGCAGCTTGAACGGCATCGGCAGTTGCGTATTCTTGAAAAGTACCATCATGTGTGAAGCCAGTACCATCCAAATAAGGACATTGAGATTCATTACCTACTTCACAATATTCACAGGACATGCAAGTCCCATTCAACCATTTTATACCTGCAAAATCACCGACTTTCCAGCCCTTAACGTTAGATCCCAACTTAACAACAACACCAGCACCTTCGTGACCACCGATTAATGGAAATTTCAATTGAAATGGCCAATCACCGTGCCACGCGTGCAAGTCACTATGACAAACACCAGAATATTTAACGTGGACTAAAATTTCGTTAGGCTTAGGTTCCGGAACTGTGACGTCTTTATATTCCAATTTTCCATCTGTCTCATAAAAGACAATAGCCTTTTGTTTTTCAGGAATGACTTGCGAGGGCATGTTGCTTTGATTTTGTTGATATGTAGTTAAATAACTTTTTTAGGTATCTTCCAATCAGAGACATTGTGAGACAGTAAAGCAGTAGTTTGCGCTAGAAATATCTTATAGTCCCTCTTTTATATTCGTAGTATGTTATATAGATTACAATCTAGACAATACGAAGGAACGATCCCGCGTCAGCAGATGTCACAATTTGATTATTTCATTGTCACATGCTTTTTGACTCATCCTTCCGCGAAAGGAGAACTTTTTACAATGCCGCCGGCTCTGTTAGCGTACCCTTCTACAAGCAGATAGCAGAACAAACACATGATATATTCAAAAGGTGCAATGTCAGAGAACATATATTGCGCCCCTGTCCTGTAGACATCAGTCATTTTTCGCGGGACTTGAATGGCGCACCATTATCCTATACAGAAAACATTAAATTTACTGCGAAATTTTGGGCAAATGCTTGGATAGACTATGAATCCGTCATGAAGACACTACTTGTAAAATTATATATATCCTTTTTTCTCATGTGCTAGTAAGAATTAGCAACTACTTTCATTCATCTTCGACGCAACTTCGAGGAAAGCACCTTTTTACTTGCTGTAGCTCTATTCTCTTTCCTCAATCACCTTTTCCTTTATTCCAAAATTTTTAAAACTTTTTCTGTTATATTATAGAATCTTCTGTCTGAAATGTTTGGATATAACGCCTCTTGATCCACTTTGTATATGCGTGCTATTTATTTTCAGATTTATAAAGAGTATGAGCGCCATTTACATAAATAGCTGAAGTTATTCATGGAAAATACGAAGAGCACGTATGTGAGCCAACAGAACATTTGATGTAAGACTCTACAATGTGCCAAGAACTGGGCAAGTAGAGGACTGAGAACTTTATTTCAATTCATGGCTCCTTTTTGGTAGCGCTACCTTTAGCGAAGGTCACTGATGAATGTGCACATGCTGTCGAAACCAAAAAGCAAATTCTAATCAACTTCAAAATGACATAGTCATCTGATATTTCTACTCATTATAGATAGTATGGGAGCCTTGAAACGAAAAGTAAGAAAAAAGCTGGATATGAGCAGTATGAGGTAGACCTTAGCTACATCACCTCCTCCAATAGCTGTTGCAAATATCTGGTTAAATTTGTGATTCCATGAGGAGGATAACAGGCTTGTTAAAAAGCATCCTATCAAAATCTAATTTTTGAAGGGCAGTATTCAATTCATAATTTACTTTAGCTTAGATCCTTCCAATTTATACATGGTATTATAACCAGATCATAAACTACAATCTATCGCTACCGCATGTACGAAGGATACTTAAGTCACTTGCTCTCTCATCATTTGTACATTTTCAGTAATACCGTTTGATAGCGCCGTCTTTATTACCCGGATTATTCCGTTGACCCTGAATGAAAAATTTTTTTCAGAAATCCAGTGCTAAGCGTCAAATCAATGAAATACATCACTGTATTTTTAACTGATATACTGTTGGTGTGGCCTTAACGACACCTTTATTTCTTAATTCATTTCGGCTTGTCTCCTTATTAAAACTACAGAAATAGACAAAGGAAATACTTCAATAATGGATAACGAGGTTGAAAAAAATATTGAGATCTGGAAGGTCAAGAAGTTGGTCCAATCTTTAGAAAAGGCTAGAGGTAATGGTACTTCTATGATTTCCTTAGTTATTCCTCCTAAGGGTCAAATTCCACTGTACCAAAAAATGTTAACAGATGAATATGGTACTGCCTCGAATATTAAATCTAGGGTTAATCGTCTTTCCGTTTTATCTGCTATCACTTCCACCCAACAAAAGTTGAAGCTATATAATACTTTGCCCAAGAACGGTTTAGTTTTATATTGTGGTGATATCATCACTGAAGATGGTAAAGAAAAAAAGGTCACTTTTGACATCGAACCTTACAAACCTATCAACACATCCTTATATTTGTGTGATAACAAATTTCATACAGAAGTTCTTTCGGAATTGCTTCAAGCTGACGACAAGTTCGGTTTTATAGTCATGGACGGTCAAGGTACTTTGTTTGGTTCTGTGTCCGGTAATACGAGAACTGTTTTACATAAATTTACTGTCGATCTTCCAAAAAAGCATGGTAGAGGTGGTCAATCTGCGCTTCGTTTTGCTCGTTTAAGAGAAGAAAAAAGACATAATTATGTGAGAAAGGTCGCCGAAGTTGCTGTTCAAAATTTTATTACTAATGACAAAGTCAATGTTAAGGGTTTAATTTTAGCTGGTTCTGCTGACTTCAAGACCGATTTGGCAAAATCTGAATTATTCGATCCAAGACTAGCATGTAAGGTTATTTCCATCGTGGATGTTTCTTATGGTGGTGAAAACGGTTTCAACCAGGCTATCGAACTTTCTGCCGAAGCGTTGGCCAATGTCAAGTATGTTCAAGAAAAGAAATTATTGGAGGCATATTTTGACGAAATTTCCCAGGACACTGGTAAATTCTGTTATGGTATAGATGATACTTTAAAGGCATTAGATTTAGGTGCAGTCGAAAAATTAATTGTTTTCGAAAATTTGGAAACTATCAGATATACATTTAAAGATGCCGAGGATAACGAGGTTATAAAATTCGCTGAACCAGAAGCCAAGGACAAGTCGTTTGCTATTGACAAAGCTACCGGCCAAGAAATGGACGTTGTCTCCGAAGAACCTTTAATTGAATGGCTAGCAGCTAACTACAAAAACTTCGGTGCTACCTTGGAATTCATCACAGACAAATCTTCAGAAGGTGCCCAATTTGTCACAGGTTTTGGTGGTATTGGTGCCATGCTGCGTTACAAAGTTAATTTTGAACAACTAGTTGATGAATCTGAGGATGAATATTATGACGAAGATGAAGGATCCGACTATGATTTCATTTAAATAAAATAAAAGGGGGAGAAAAAAATCGAATCAAAAAGAATTTAATCACTAGATGCCAGATTTAAATTAAATTCGCTTTTAATTTTTTGTACAATATAATATATACTTGGTAAACCTTTTGCTCTATATTGAGCTAATTCCTTTGTTGAAAGTACATAGTGGGTTTAGAGGACCGTGTATATTACGTAGAAAATACAATGAAAGGAGAGTTTCTCTTCAAAAGCCTCGAGATTAATTATTTCTCTTTTTCTTTTTCTTCAAAGTTTCTAAGGCGTTTGTCTTTTCATGACCAATGATAGAATTATGACCTCTTTTTTTGACCAAGTTATCAGCTAAATTCACTAGCCCGCCTGTCAAATATTTCTGTCTTCTATCTTTACGTATAGGCACTGATAATAATTCGTTCAACGTAGCTCTCATGGCTTTTACCTTGTCCTTATTTATAGTCTTCTGCATTTTTTTATTTTTATTTTTTAGTAAGAAAGTGTCCGAATTACTCTTTGATATATCGTCTTCGTCGGAATCAACGTCAATACCTAATTCATCAGCAGCCTTTTTTAACCAATTGTCATCTTTTCTTAGGGAATTAGAAGCAATTTCATGATCAGCCAGTTCGCCTGCTAATCTACTTCTTTCTCTGAGTTGTGAAAGTATATCGGTTTCAATTGGTAACAAAGGCACAGTGTTTTGCCACTTGATGGGTTTTCTGTTAGTTGGTCTAGAGTTCAAATCCGTCGAAACACTATTTTTTGTAGCGAGAGTTTTTCTTAATTTTCTTAATGGGCCCATGGATTCTTGAGGTGAGCATATCATGGCAGAGACACCTTCACAACCTGCTCTTGCAGTTCTGCCTGATCTATGAATATAAATATCAGTAGATCTTGGTAAGTGGTAATGAATAACGTGTTGAACACCCGGAATATCTAAACCTCTAGCAGCAACATCACTTGCAATCAATACTGTTGAGAGTTGAACGGAATCCGGATTCGAATGATTTATTGTTTTTTGTTTAGCGCTTTGTTGCTTGAATCTTTCTAAGCTTTTCAAACGGTTCTTTTGTGTCATGGAAGAATGAATTTGAAAAGCTGGGATGCCTAGGTTATTTAAGTATACGGTCAATTTCTTCACGGAGTCAATGGCATTACAAAAGATCAAAGTTGTACCTGGGAACATGGTTAAAAAGTAATAGCAGTATAGGTCACGTTCTAATGGAGGACATTCAATTAAGGATTCTTTGATTTGAGAGCTCACTTTTGACTCAGGATTTGTATCTATTATAACCGGCTTTGAGTTGAAGTGAATTTTGCTCATTAAGTGCTGTATTACGGCATTTAGCTCATCTTCGTTGTTTTTAAACCTTCTGTCCTTAACTTGACGGGAAGAAGATAGCTTATCAAACAAGTCGATGGAAAATGTTGCAGAAAAGATCAAAGTTTGCCAAATTTTGCTACTGCCCTCGGAGTTTTCTCTGTTTTTCCTTCTTTCTACTAATAAATGTTTAATGATTTTTTCGAACTCGTCGAAATGACCGTCTTGTAACAGTCTATCAGCCTCATCAAGGATTAGCGTATCTACTTTCGAGAATCTTTTGATTAAAGTGTTGTCTTTTTCCAACAGTTCCAAAAATCTACCTGGTGTTGCGATGACAATTTGGCCACTATTATCGTACTTTAATAGACGTTGTTGTTTTTGGATAGAGAGTCCACCTGTCAAAGATAATATCGAGTACTGAGATTTCGCCAGAACAGGCTCACAGATCTTTTTTAAGTGGTCTGTGACTTGATGCGCTAGTTCTCTTGTAGGAGTAAAGATTAACGATATTGGTTTCTTGTTTTTCCGAGAGAAGTTACTGATCAGTTTCTCTACAATTGGAATACCATAGGCTAAAGTTTTACCTGAACCTGTAGAGGCTTTCCCCATGACGTCTACGCCTTGCATAATAACTGGAATAGACTTTTTTTGAATTTCTGTAGGTCTGAGAAAATTTAAATTCTGCAAGCTCTGCAAAATAGTCATTGAGAGAGGTGCAAGATTCGTCCATTCAGGTAAATTTACAGGAGAAATATCATCGATATTGATGTCTTTGTTAAAGACATTTTCTTTCAAAACATCCTCATCCACATCCTCACTGGGATCGGTTAACTTTGAACTCTCAATATTACCTTGCTCATCCTCGTCGGATGATGAATAAGATGCTGCACTCAACTCTCCTTCTTTAATATCGTCCAAGTTCTTGAATTCAAGGAGCTCGGACTCCGAATCTGACCCTGATTCATTTTCCACAGATTCCTGATCATCTCCGACTTTTTCCTTATTGCTATCTTTTAACACTTTTGAATCTTTTTTCGTGACGAAAGTTACTTTACCATCCACGACTTTAACGTCCACTCCGTCAATTTCTTCCAAGCCATAAAATCCACCAAAGTCATCTAAAGTGTCCGGAATATCTACTGGTTTCCAGTTCAATTTGGATTCATCTACAATTATCTCCTGTGGCTTTGTGACCGTTTTTCCTTTTTGAGGAGCCCTTTTCTTACCCATGATGGAAAAACTGATTATGCCGGTATTTGACTAAAGAATTTCTACCTGAGGTTATGATGATAATGATGGGCAGGTTGGCGAATATAACTTTTTTAGATGGAAATTCTTATAAGCTCATCGCTGGAAAAGTTTTTCAGAGAAAAAGAAAAGTACGGACTAACTAACCTTGAGGCGGGTTTGTGAGGTGAAAAAAAATATAACAATTATAGTATCGATGAGCTAGCCATGACCTTGATGGCAATCTTGTGTCAGCTTAGCGATACCACTAATACAGCGGAATGCATTCAAGAAAGTCGAAGAGTATTACGGGCAAGAGGAAGCAAGTAGGAAGTAACGTGACGAGAGTAATCAAGCCACAGAAGACAAGAAGGATAATAAGAAGATTCCACCATTTAATTAATAAGCGTCAATCGATATGCAAGTTTTTATGCCTTAAGGAAAACCTAGATGATTCCAACGAGGAGAAGAATGACAAAATTATCAGGTTAAGTATTAAAGGTAATGTAAGACTGGGCAAGTACTATGAAGACGGCAAATCGCAGTCCTTCAATGATGCTATGGAATCACAACTACTGAGGCTGCACTCATTAATTAAAAATGAATCCAAATCAAAGGATACTTCTGACTTGGCTGTGATGTACACATTACTTGGTTACATAATGAATCAGATTAATAAATTGGGAGGACTAGAAACTTACCAAATTGCCAGTCAAAATGGGCAATTGAAGGAACGAGGAGGAGACACGTCCAAGTTGCTCGAGAAATGGATCAGGTCCTCATTTGAAAATCGTCCTGGAGTAATGGCATTAGAAATTGGTTCATTAAGCTCCGGAAATCGCATATCCCGTTGTGCACTTTTTAGAAAGGTGGTTCGTATAGATTTAGAGGAACATGAAGGCGTTATCAAGCAGGATTTTATGGAAAGACCGCTACCGAGAAATGAAAACGACAAATTCGACCTGATATCATGCTCTCTAGTGCTAAATTTTGTCAAAAATCACAGGGATCGCGGTGCAATGTGCCATCGCATGGTCAAATTTCTCAAGCCGCAAGGCTACATCTTTATTGTTCTGCCACAAGCCTGTGTGACGCACTCAAGATACTGTGACAAAACACTGTTACAAAACCTCCTCGGCTCTATCGGGCTCATAATGCTTAATAGCCATCAAAGTAATAAGTTGTACTATTGTTTGTATCAATTGCAGGTAGTTCCACCGCAGCCGAGTAGCTTTTCCAAAAGAATCAAGGTTAACGACGGCCCTGGGTTGAACAATTTTGGTATTACCCTCTAAGCGAGCCGACACCGCCTGGAAGTTTTTCATAAAGGGATACAATATAGAAAGATGTGTAAAAACGTTAAGTAAAAGATGAGCAAATGAACAGTGTTCGAAGGATAATAACAAGAGTTACTGCTCATATAAAACTAATATACTAAAGGTTTTCGCTTTGTATTACGATTGAAACAATTAACTGTTTTTTTTTTTTTCCGCTTATTACACAGTACCGGTTTCATTTACGCCTTTGATCATTTTATTGGCATTGGGCTCATAGTAGTTTTCAGCGCGTGGTTAAGCTATTTAACGAAAGCGTATAAAGTCAAGTGATCATCTTTTGCCTGCAAATAGAACTTCAAACTTAACATTTTTCTTCAGCATATAACATACAACAAGATTAAGGCTCTTTCTAAAATGAATCAAAGCGATCTGCAAGACAAAAAAAATTCCCCAATGGAATACTCTTTGACCAAGCATCTTTTTTTTGATAGGCTTCTACTTGTTCTTCCCATAGAGTCTAATTTGAAAACGTATGCTGATGTGGAGGCAGATTCAGTTTTCAATTCGTGTCGGTCCATCATTTTGAATATAGCCATCACTAAGGACTTGAACCCGATTATCGAAAACACATTAGGTTTAATTGACTTGATTGTGCAAGATGAAGAAATCACGTCTGACAATATTACAGATGATATTGCCCATTCTATATTGGTTCTTTTGAGATTACTGAGTGATGTTTTTGAGTATTACTGGGATCAAAACAATGACTTCAAGAAAATTAGAAACGATAATTACAAACCGGGATTTTCAAGTCACAGGCCAAACTTCCATACATCTAGGCCAAAGCACACGAGAATCAATCCAGCTTTGGCGACGATGTTACTATGTAAAATTTCTAAGCTGAAGTTCAATACAAGAACTTTAAAGGTTTTACAGAACATGTCTCACCATCTTTCTGGCAGCGCTACTATCTCAAAATCGAGTATTTTACCCGATTCACAGGAATTTTTACAAAAGAGAAACTATCCAGCATATACCGAGAAAATAGATTTAACAATAGATTATATCCAGAGATTCATATCTGCTTCCAATCATGTTGAATTCACAAAGTGTGTCAAAACAAAAGTTGTTGCACCTTTATTGATATCACACACCTCAACCGAATTGGGCGTAGTAAACCACTTGGATTTATTTGGTTGTGAGTATTTGACTGATAAGAATCTGCTAGCATATCTGGACATACTACAACACCTGTCAAGTTACATGAAGAGGACCATTTTTCATTCGCTTTTGTTATATTATGCTTCCAAAGCTTTTTTATTTTGGATAATGGCAAGGCCAAAAGAATACGTCAAAATTTATAACAATTTAATATCATCAGATTATAATAGTCCGTCTTCTTCATCTGATAATGGTGGTTCGAATAATTCTGATAAAACGTCTATATCCCAACTAGTCTCACTGTTATTCGATGACGTTTATTCCACTTTTAGTGTATCATCATTATTAACAAATGTCAATAATGACCACCACTACCATCTTCATCATTCTTCTTCTTCTTCAAAGACGACCAACACTAATAGTCCAAACTCTATATCAAAAACGTCGATAAAGCAGTCGAGTGTGAATGCTTCTGGCAATGTTTCTCCGTCTCAGTTTTCTACTGGGAATGATGCATCGCCTACTTCCCCTATGGCATCATTGAGTTCACCCTTAAACACGAACATCCTAGGGTATCCGTTATCTCCAATCACTTCAACACTAGGACAGGCGAATACTTCCACATCGACTACGGCTGCAACTACCAAAACAGATGCAGATACGCCCTCTACTATGAATACTAACAACAATAATAACAATAACAACAGCGCTAATCTTAATAATATTCCACAACGCATATTTTCCTTAGATGACATTTCATCCTTTAACTCGAGTAGAAAATCACTCAATCTAGATGATAGTAACTCCTTGTTTCTTTGGGATACTTCTCAGCATTCTAATGCATCGATGACAAATACAAATATGCATGCAGGAGTTAATAATTCTCAGTCTCAGAACGATCAGTCTTCTTTAAACTATATGGAAAATATTATGGAGCTGTATTCCAACTATACCGGATCAGAACTTTCCTCCCATACTGCCATATTAAGGTTTTTGGTGGTTCTGACCTTATTAGACAGTGAAGTATATGATGAGATGAACTCAAATTCGTATAGAAAAATTTCGGAACCGATAATGAATATTAATCCGAAGGACTCTAATACTTCAAGTTGGGGCTCAGCATCCAAAAATCCAAGTATCAGGCACCTCACCCATGGCTTAAAAAAACTTACTTTACAGCAAGGCAGGAAACGTAACGTTAAATTTTTGACATATTTGATTAAAAATTTGAATGGGGGACAGTTCGTTTCAGATGTTTCCTTGATTGACTCTATCAGGTCCATTCTATTTTTAATGACAATGACGTCTTCTATATCCCAAATCGATTCAAATATTGCTTCTGTTATTTTTTCGAAGAGATTCTACAACTTGTTGGGTCAAAATTTAGAGGTCGGCACCAATTGGAACTCTGCCACTGCAAATACTTTTATTTCTCATTGTGTTGAAAGGAATCCCCTTACACATAGGCGTTTACAATTAGAGTTTTTTGCAAGCGGTTTACAGCTGGATTCTGATTTATTTTTAAGACATTTACAACTGGAAAAAGAACTCAATCACATAGACCTTCCCAAAATATCGTTATACACTGAAGGATTTAGGGTATTTTTTCACCTAGTAAGCACCAAAAAACTTCATGAGGATATTGCAGAAAAAACCTCCTCTGTGTTAAAGAGACTTTTCTGCATAATTGCTGATATTTTGTTGAAAGCAACGCCTTATTTTGACGATAATGTAACCAAGATTATTGCTTCTATATTGGATGGGCATATTTTAGATCAATTTGATGCTGCGCGAACACTTTCTAATGATGATCATGTCAGTTTTGATGCTGCCACAAGCGTTTACACTGAGCCAACCGAAATTATTCATAACTCATCGGATGCCTCGTTAGTCTCTTCACTTTCCCAATCACCCTTATCAATTAACTCAGGAAGCAATATCGCCAATACGCGCACGTGGGATATTCAATCAATCTTACCAACCTTATCTAACAGATCAAGTGCCTCTGATTTGAGCTTGTCTAACATTTTGACTAATCCGTTGGAGGCACAACAAAATAATAATGCAAACTTGTTAGCCCATAGATTATCTGGGGTTCCTACTACTAAGAGATACGCTTCACCGAACGACTCTGAAAGATCACGACAAAGTCCATATTCTTCTCCGCCGCAATTGCAACAAAGTGATTTGCCTTCTCCGCTCTCAGTCCTCTCGTCAAGTGCAGGATTTTCTTCTAATCATTCGATTACGGCAACCCCAACTATTTTGAAAAACATCAAATCTCCAAAACCAAACAAAACAAAAAAAATTGCTGATGATAAACAATTGAAACAGCCTTCTTATTCAAGAGTAATACTGAGTGACAATGATGAAGCAAGAAAGATTATGATGAACATTTTCAGCATTTTCAAAAGAATGACCAACTGGTTTATACGCCCAGATGCTAATACAGAATTCCCGAAGACTTTTACGGATATTATAAAACCACTTTTTGTTTCTATATTGGATTCTAATCAAAGACTACAAGTTACAGCGCGGGCTTTTATTGAAATCCCATTAAGTTATATAGCTACTTTTGAAGACATTGATAATGATCTTGACCCAAGAGTACTGAATGACCATTATTTGTTATGTACATATGCCGTTACTTTGTTTGCTTCATCACTGTTTGATTTAAAGTTAGAAAATGCGAAGAGAGAGATGCTACTAGACATTATTGTTAAATTTCAACGAGTCCGTTCTTATTTATCAAATCTAGCAGAAAAACACAACCTAGTCCAGGCAATAATTACGACGGAGAGGTTGACGCTGCCATTATTAGTTGGTGCTGTAGGAAGTGGAATTTTCATTTCATTATACTGCAGTCGTGGAAATACGCCACGCTTAATAAAAATTTCATGTTGTGAATTTCTACGATCCTTGAGATTTTATCAAAAATACGTAGGCGCTTTGGATCAATACTCCATTTACAATATTGATTTCATAGATGCTATGGCCCAGGACAATTTCACTGCCTCAGGATCAGTGGCTTTTCAACGGCGTCTAAGAAATAATATTTTAACTTATATCAAAGGATCCGACTCAATCCTTTTGGATTCAATGGACGTAATTTACAAGAAGTGGTTTTACTTCAGCTGTTCGAAATCAGTTACGCAAGAGGAACTAGTAGATTTTAGAAGCTTGGCGGGCATTCTGGCTTCTATGTCAGGTATTCTGTCTGATATGCAAGAGTTGCAAAAAAGCAAAAGCGCTCCAGATAATGAAGGAGACAGCTTATCATTTGAGTCACGAAATCCCGCTTATGAGGTGCACAAAAGTCTTAAACTCGAGTTAACGAAAAAAATGAATTTCTTTATTTCAAAACAATGTCAATGGTTGAATAATCCAAATCTATTAACAAGAGAAAATTCGAGAGATATATTAAGTATTGAGTTGCATCCTCTATCTTTTAACTTATTGTTTAACAACCTAGGACTGAAAATAGATGAACTGATGTCAATTGATCTTTCAAAGTCACATGAGGATTCATCGTTTGTTTTACTAGAGCAGATAATAATTATAATAAGAACTATACTAAAGAGGGATGATGATGAAAAGATAATGCTACTCTTTTCGACGGACTTGCTTGATGCGGTCGATAAGTTGATCGAAATAGTGGAGAAAATTTCCATCAAGTCCTCCAAATATTATAAGGGAATTATCCAAATGTCGAAAATGTTTAGAGCATTTGAGCACTCTGAAAAGAACCTGGGCATTTCAAATCATTTCCATTTAAAGAATAAATGGTTGAAGTTAGTTATTGGTTGGTTCAAACTATCTATTAATAAGGATTATGATTTTGAAAACTTGTCAAGACCATTAAGGGAAATGGATTTGCAGAAAAGGGACGAAGATTTTTTGTATATAGACACTTCTATTGAATCTGCAAAAGCATTGGCTTACCTAACACATAATGTTCCTTTAGAAATACCGCCTTCAAGCTCAAAAGAAGATTGGAACAGATCTTCTACAGTATCATTTGGCAATCACTTTACTATTTTGTTAAAAGGTCTGGAGAAAAGTGCGGACCTGAATCAGTTTCCAGTTTCATTAAGGCATAAGATCAGTATACTTAATGAAAATGTAATAATAGCGCTAACGAACTTATCTAATGCCAATGTCAACGTTTCTTTAAAATTCACTTTACCAATGGGTTATTCTCCAAATAAAGATATCAGAATCGCCTTTTTGAGAGTTTTCATCGACATAGTGACCAACTATCCAGTTAACCCTGAGAAACATGAAATGGATAAAATGCTAGCTATGGATGAATTCCTGAAATATATAATCAAGAACCCAATATTAGCATTTTTCGGAAGTTTAGCGTGTTCTCCTGCTGATGTTGATTTATATGCTGGTGGATTTTTAAACGCCTTTGACACTAGAAATGCATCTCATATCCTTGTTACCGAGCTTCTTAAACAAGAAATCAAACGGGCTGCAAGATCAGACGATATTCTCAGAAGAAATAGTTGTGCAACAAGGGCTTTGTCACTTTACACTAGATCTAGAGGTAACAAATATTTGATAAAAACTTTGAGACCCGTTTTGCAAGGGATAGTGGATAACAAGGAGTCTTTTGAAATTGATAAGATGAAACCAGGATCCGAAAACTCCGAAAAGATGTTAGACTTATTTGAGAAGTACATGACAAGATTAATTGACGCAATTACAAGTTCTATTGATGATTTCCCAATAGAATTAGTTGATATCTGTAAAACAATTTACAGTGCTGCTAGTGTAAATTTTCCAGAATACGCATATATTGCCGTTGGGTCATTCGTTTTCTTGAGATTTATCGGGCCTGCTTTAGTTAGTCCTGATTCGGAAAATATCATTATTGTTACGCACGCCCATGATAGAAAGCCCTTTATTACCCTGGCTAAAGTTATTCAAAGTTTAGCTAATGGCAGGGAAAATATATTCAAGAAAGATATCTTAGTTTCAAAAGAAGAGTTTTTGAAAACCTGTAGTGATAAAATATTCAATTTTTTGTCTGAATTGTGCAAGATACCGACTGACAATTTCACCGTCAATGTAAGAGAAGATCCGACACCAATAAGCTTTGACTACTCATTTTTGCATAAATTCTTTTACCTCAATGAGTTTACCATAAGAAAAGAAATTATTAATGAATCCAAATTACCAGGGGAGTTCAGCTTTTTGAAGGATACTGTTATGCTCAACGACAAAATTCTTGGCGTATTGGGACAACCTAGCATGGAAATAAAGAATGAAATTCCTCCTTTTGTAGTCGAGAATCGGGAAAAATATCCTTTATTGTATGAATTCATGAGTCGCTATGTCTTCAAAAAAGTGGACATGAAAGAAGAAGAAGAGGATAATGCGCCATTTGTACATGAAGCAATGACATTGGATGGCATACAAATTATTGTCGTAACTTTTACCAATTGCGAGTACAATAATTTTGTAATGGACTCACTGGTCTATAAAGTTCTGCAGATATATGCAAGAATGTGGTGCTCTAAACATTATGTAGTTGTCGATTGTACCACCTTTTATGGGGGTAAGGCTAATTTCCAAAAATTGGCTACTCTATTTTTCAGTTTGATACCAGAGCAAGCATCAAGTAATTGTATGGGATGTTATTACTTCAACGTCAACAAATCATTTATGGACCAATGGGCCTCATCATATACTGTAGAAAATCCGTACTTGGTCACTACAATTCCCCATTGTTTCATCAACAGCAATACTGACCAAAGTTTGATAAAGTCCTTAGGATTGAGTGGTAGGAGTTTGGAAGTTTTGAAAGATGTAAGAGTTACTTTGCATGATATTACCCTTTATGACAAGGAAAAAAAGAAGTTTTGTCCCGTGTCCTTGAAGATAGGAAACAAATACTTCCAAGTTTTACATGAGATTCCGCAGTTGTACAAGGTTACCGTATCAAACAGAACATTCAGCATCAAATTCAACAATGTTTACAAGATATCAAATTTAATTTCGGTCGATGTCTCTAACACCACAGGCGTTTCCTCGGAATTTACGTTAAGTCTTGATAATGAAGAAAAGTTGGTATTTTGCAGTCCGAAGTACCTAGAAATTGTGAAAATGTTTTATTATGCCCAGTTAAAGATGGAAGAAGACTTTGGTACGGATTTTTCGAACGATATTTCATTTTCAACATCCTCTTCAGCAGTTAATGCTTCTGACTGCAATGTTAAAGAAGTTGGTGAAATTATATCACATTTGTCATTGGTAATCCTTGTAGGTTTATTCAATGAGGATGATCTCGTCAAAAACATATCATACAACCTTCTCGTGGCAACGCAAGAAGCATTTAATTTAGATTTTGGGACAAGGCTTCACAAATCCCCAGAGACATATGTACCCGATGATACCACCACGTTCTTGGCCCTAATTTTCAAGGCTTTTTCAGAATCTTCAACGGAACTAACTCCATATATATGGAAATATATGCTGGATGGCCTTGAAAACGACGTGATTCCTCAAGAACATATTCCTACGGTTGTCTGTTCATTGTCATACTGGGTACCAAACCTATATGAACATGTATATTTGGCAAATGACGAAGAGGGACCAGAGGCGATTTCACGTATAATCTATAGCTTAATCAGGTTGACGGTCAAAGAGCCAAATTTCACGACAGCTTACCTTCAACAGATTTGGTTTTTACTGGCATTGGATGGTCGTCTCACGAACGTGATAGTTGAAGAAATAGTAAGTCATGCGCTGGATAGAGATTCAGAAAACAGAGACTGGATGAAAGCCGTGTCAATACTAACCAGTTTTCCAACAACAGAGATTGCTTGTCAGGTAATAGAGAAGCTAATAAATATGATCAAATCTTTTCTACCTTCTCTAGCAGTTGAGGCTTCCGCACACAGTTGGTCTGAGCTTACTATTTTATCAAAAATTAGTGTGTCAATTTTCTTTGAATCACCCTTACTTTCCCAGATGTATTTACCGGAGATTCTTTTCGCTGTGTCTCTGTTAATTGATGTCGGTCCTTCAGAAATAAGAGTCTCATTGTACGAGTTGTTGATGAATGTTTGTCATTCTTTAACCAACAATGAGTCCTTACCTGAAAGGAATAGGAAAAATTTGGATATCGTCTGTGCAACATTCGCACGTCAAAAGTTGAACTTTATCTCCGGTTTTAGCCAAGAAAAAGGTAGAGTTTTACCAAATTTTGCCGCTTCCTCCTTCTCCAGTAAATTCGGAACATTAGATCTCTTCACTAAAAACATTATGCTATTGATGGAATATGGTTCTATTTCAGAGGGTGCACAATGGGAGGCAAAATATAAGAAATATTTGATGGATGCGATTTTTGGCCATCGGTCGTTCTTCTCTGCGAGAGCTATGATGATTCTAGGTATAATGAGTAAGTCGCACACGTCCCTTTTCCTTTGTAAAGAACTTTTAGTTGAAACCATGAAGGTCTTCGCAGAGCCAGTTGTGGATGATGAGCAAATGTTCATCATTATAGCTCATGTCTTTACTTACAGCAAAATTGTCGAAGGGTTAGATCCTTCTTCAGAATTAATGAAAGAGCTATTTTGGCTTGCTACAATATGTGTTGAATCCCCTCATCCTTTACTCTTTGAAGGTGGTCTCCTGTTCATGGTAAATTGTTTGAAGCGACTGTACACGGTCCATCTTCAACTTGGATTCGATGGCAAATCGCTAGCCAAAAAATTAATGGAATCTAGAAATTTTGCTGCTACGCTTTTGGCTAAGTTAGAGTCTTACAATGGATGCATATGGAACGAAGATAATTTTCCTCATATTATTTTAGGTTTCATTGCAAACGGTTTATCCATTCCTGTCGTAAAAGGAGCCGCATTAGATTGTCTACAGGCCCTTTTCAAGAATACATATTACGAAAGAAAGTCCAACCCAAAATCCTCCGATTATCTTTGTTACCTTTTCTTACTCCATTTGGTCTTAAGTCCTGAACAACTTTCTACCTTGTTACTTGAAGTTGGCTTCGAAGATGAACTGGTACCTTTAAATAATACACTAAAAGTGCCACTTACTTTGATCAACTGGCTAAGTTCAGACTCAGATAAATCTAATATAGTCTTATACCAAGGAGCACTTTTGTTTAGCTGTGTTATGTCAGACGAACCATGTAAATTCCGTTTTGCTCTATTGATGAGGTATTTGCTCAAAGTCAACCCTATTTGTGTATTCAGGTTCTATACGCTGACTAGAAAGGAACTCAGGAGGTTATCAACCCTAGAACAATCATCTGAAGCGGTTGCTGTCTCTTTTGAATTGATTGGGATGCTTGTTACACACAGTGAGTTTAATTACCTAGAGGAATTTAATGATGAAATGGTCGAACTTTTAAAGAAGAGAGGCTTGTCAGTTGTGAAGCCCCTGGATATTTTTGATCAGGAACATATAGAAAAGTTAAAAGGAGAGGGTGAACATCAAGTAGCAATTTATGAGAGAAAAAGATTAGCAACAATGATACTGGCAAGAATGTCGTGCTCCTAATTTTAAATTAGAGTACTGCAGTGATTATATACGTTTTTCCTTATAATTATATTTTGTTGTATATTTTTTGGATTGTAGATTTTAAATTAAATGAAATGTAGAGATTTGTGTAAAGTATAATGATTGCAAGGTTAACAGTGAAACATTTTTAGAGCACTACTAACTAGCATTTTCCAAGGTGGAAAGATCTGAAAAACCACGATTACCGGAAATCCAACTGTTGACCATTTCCAAACTTGCCTCCGGTTGATCATAGGGCACCATATGACCGGCATCGTATATTCTCAAAAAGGTGAAAGGGCCATAGTTCTTGACTTGTCCCAACTCTTCACCTGTTTCTTTACTGACCCATGGTCTTAACATCCTTCTCTGATACCTACGTTTATTGATCCATTCCAACTCATTGGACCAAGCATGGTTTCCCAACCAATTACAAATATAATCCTTATCACCCGCATATATTAATACCGGAATGTTGTGATTTAATAATTCAGCAATATATTGTTGAAATGGTTTACTTCCATCGCCCGTAAACAAAAATCCGGTGAACACGTCATTATCACAGCCAGAATAATTATGCACGTCGGACCCTAGCGTTTCTTGAACTTCAGGAAAATTCATATACTGGTCGACATAGCGGAGACCTGTATAACACATACCATCAGTACTATTATCTTCACAGGGCCCTCTAATGTCATAGACGTTGAGTCCTGTGTTAATGTACGGTTCCAAAAGTGCAGAGTCACAGTAAGCAGTGGCGACTATGCATGGTAAACTTGATTTAGAAGCATAACATAACTTGTTCAACCTACGACAACGACCTGCAGCTTTACTCATTTTCTCACATTCTTCTGATGAGAGAACAGGGTGATAGCCCCCTTTCCCGCATGCCATTGGTTCATAATAATCTGCTTGAATCAAAGGGTCTGTGATACCATTACCAATCATAACTGAAGTTAAATTGAACGTTCTTTCAGGGTTCTTGACAACGATCTCATGTGCAATCCGAGGGATATAATGTCCTGCATAGGATTCGCCTGCAATGTGGAAATCGTTGGAGCGTAAATGAGGAAAAGCTTCAAAAAACAATTCCAGGAAAATGTACGCATCTTTGCCTGCTAATTTTGTAGAGGAGACTTTTTCATCACCATAGGAAAAGCCGACTCCGAGTGGCTGTTCTAAGAAGATCATTGAAGCGTTATTATTCCAAGAATAGGGATTGTGGATTGGTTTCATATCGGCGCCAATTGATGAGGGGCCTAGTTCAAATAGCAACCCAGTAAACGAGGAACAACCAGGTCCACCATTTAACCAAAGAATAATTGGGTCGTTAGCAGGATCGTTCCTACTTTCGAAAAACCAATAAAAAAAGTGTTTGGAATCCTTATAGTCCATGTAACCCGACCATTGTTTGACGGTGTCAATTCCTAGTTTAGAAGGATCTACTGTTCTAAGTCTCAAACTGTAATCCTTATCCATAGAAGAAATAAAAGTTGTAAACAGCGGATCATCGTGATTCAAACGGTCCAATTTAAGGGTTTGCTGTGTATTCTGTGGAAGCTTTAGCTGTTTATCCAAATTGGCAAAAGTGGTATCATCTTCAAAAAGAGAAAAGGCTCGGCCGAATGAGGCGTATTTGATGCTAATAAGAAGCTGAAGCACGAAAACTAAGTTTAGATACTTCATTGTATGTCGGTATCACTTTTTGTATAGCTGTTTTAAAGAAAAAATGCAGGATGACAATTTTCGTTCTTATATAACCCCTGTCCCCTGACATTTTTCGATAACGAAGCGTTATCTCACCTTTCGTAGAATGCTAGCGCCGCCTCGGCCATTTTTAGGAAATTTCCTAAATCGCTCACATTGTAAACAAGAACATCTTAGAGAACTCTAAGCACTTTTAGAAAAAAGGATTATACTAAACGAGTCAAAAACTATTTATCCAACAAGTCACAGATTGGAATAGTCTCGAAAACTTGACCCAACCACTAATTAAAAGGTTAAAATTAAAAAAGGATGGAGAAAGATCAAATCCACCCTAGGGTGTTGGAGTCAGTAGACACAAACTCATTATCCTTGCTTTCGTCCAATACCAGCTCAAATATGAATAGCAACACCAACAATAAACTCAGTATAATTGCTAGTGATATTTCTACAGGATCCGTACTTTCCAGGCCCTTGACTCCTCCAGTCGTTCAGGATATAGAGAATAACTCCATGTTGCAATGGCAATTTGAAAAGAAGGAATTTATCTTCGATAGTAACAGCACTCCTTCGAAGCAGGCAAAACCATTGCAGAGAACTTCTCCATACCAAGGCAATAGTCAAAGTGAAAATCAGAACCAACAGTTATTGAATGTAAGAAAGCGTCGCTCACAATTGATAGGTGCCAAGCCTAAAATTCCATCCAAATTGTATCAATCTGTTTCCAAATTAGATCTAATTGATGACAAGAGCTTTACGTCTTTGCCAATTGCGCCTCCATGCAATATCGAAACTAATGAAGATGATAGTGGAAACAACGAATACAACAACAATAAAAAACGACCCAGGTTGAATCCTGTAAATGAACTGCGAGTGCATAACAACAAACGTAATAGGTACGTCAGTTATGGGCCGAGTTTAGATACAAAAAACTACGAGCTAACAGAAAATACTTCTCAGGATATACCACCGCTAGTCCTGGTTGAAGACTACATACCGTATACCCAAAGTAAATCAACAAAAAAAATGGTATCTATTTCAGATTTGAAATCAAAACTAAGTAAAAGAAGAGATAATCATATCCCGCTGAGAGTAAAAAATTCATATTCTGAAATTAATAAGGAAACCAATAGAAATAGCTTTGAACCGAATTCACTAACACTGATACCCCATATATTAAAGAATACTGAAGAAAATAGGGACGAAAGTAACAACCCCTTAGATTTTATCAAAGAGGAAATTGAAATAAGTGATATTTCCATACCAAATTCCATTGAAAATATGGTGGTTAACTTGGTTAATATTCCATCTTCCAATAAAAGTTACGATGATCTTTATCTATCGGAATTAAATGTTCATTCCCAACTGAGGAAATGTGTCATCTGCGAAAAGGCCCTATATGAAATTAGCTCGAGACTTTTAAATTCAGGATACTATAAAGAAATTGTATGTGAGCAATGCACAGTTAGATATGAAGAAGCCGCTAAAATCTTTGAGAACTGCGAGTTCGAATCATCTATGGATGAATCAAATCTAAGCAGCGGTACTTTTAGTGATCTTGAGAATTCAGCGGAACCGTTTCATTTATCGACAGATGTTCCAAAAAAAATAAATAGGCACATAGAAGATAACAAGATCGACCTTAAAAAGGAAACATCAAAAAAAAAGGACAGCTTCTCTAAGGAACTAATAGAACGATTGCAGTTGCAATTGCTAGAAAATGATAAGTCAATCAAACATCATTTTAATAAAGATGCAATGGGCTCTAAATCAATGAATTGGTTTTTGGAAGCAAGAAGAAAATTGAAGTGGAAGTGGAGAATAAATGGTTTACTTCCGCATTTCTTACGCAATCAAAATAGTGATCGTTTGAATTTTCAACCTTGAAAATACATTGCTAAGAGATCACTAAAACAAACAGGACTGCATTGGTGCTGTGTATTTTTTCAAGGGCAAAACAATCAATATATATATGAAAAGCTTACGACTAAATAACAGTTATACTAGTAACGGGTAAAAAATATTCTATGGTGTTCAAGCCTCTATTGTACTTCTACTTACATTCTCAATCCAAATTCAAATCTTCTTCTAGACTTTCATTAGCAAATGCAATTAAAGAGCTGACTGCCATTAAATGGTCTTCTTCCTGCTTCAATCCACTTATAGTTAAGCAGGCATAGGGGTAGTCACTTCTCTCAGATTGTATTAGGACAGCACCTCCATGGAAAGCGTATTCTTTTGAGTCCACAAAAAACTTTTCCTCCGGTGTTTTGTCACCTTTCTTGCAGCCCATATAGAAACTTGAATGACCAAATCGAAGCGCTGTCTTCTTCTTTCTCTGGATCCAAAAATCATTGTCCAATGCACTGCCACCGTAGGTCACTGTGCGAAACAAGCAATGCCCATTTGGTAAGGAGATATCAATTGCAACTGGTTTTTCGGGGAAGTTTTCTTTAACTGCATTTCTTATGTAAGTCCCCAAATCAAAGGCATCTTGATATGTAAAAGTAGACAAAAAGCATCGTTTTTCCATATCTTCGAGCTCTTCTAAGGGAACCTTACGAGAAGTCAATCTTTCCAATAACTTCTTGTCTAAAACCACCATAATAATTTTCTCCGTAGACTTTTTTTGAATAATTTGCTCTTATAATAAGGTTTGATTAGGTTGTTTCTCTTTTGAAATGCGAGATAGTCCTTAATATTATTACGTACGTATATGTTATGTTAACTTATATGGTGTCAACATCCCTGTTAAGAGAGATAGTATGGCATGAAGCGGGGATAAGTATCTATTAACTCCGCCGGAGAAAAGCACCTGCAGTGATGGTTAGATCAAGAGGAAGTTCGTCTGTTGCCGAAAATGGTGGAAAGTCGTTACCAAAATGGAAGCCAACCAATATACATCTTGCTTAGATTGTCTTCTGATGTTGCTTCTTGGATCAATGTTTCTGTTTGGCCAGCAACACTCAATACCAGGCCATCCTGCGGATCTATACCGCGGATTTTGTTTCTTAAGACCTTTAGCGCTTTTTGAATTGAGTGGTCCATGTTTCTATCGTACATAATTGTTTCGATCACATTCATCAACGCTACTTCATTTTTTCTCATTAAAGCCAACGTGACTTCACTAGACTTCTTAAATGTTCCTTCTGTCCCAATTATGCCCAACGCATCCAATAAATTTGGTGTTAGTCTGAAGGGAACAATTTCTGGGACAGGTAACCTTTTGCCTTTCTCAAATAAACAGTCGAAGTCTACATGAAGAACTTTACCCGTCTGTATATCTAGTAATATGTTTTCACAATGCCTATCACCTAGACCTAATATATGGCCAACCATTGCCATGACGGCGTAAGATCTGGCGTACGTATTCCTGGCGTTGAACCAATTGATTGGATCAGGAAAGTTTTCTAAAAACCATTGGTACAAGATTGGAGGAAATTTATCTACCTGTTCCATGTAAAACTCGAGTTTTCCATCTGCTGCGGTGTGCTGCCACCTATCATGTAGACTTTTCAGGCTATACTTAATTTTCAGACTTTCGTACTTTGTAGAAAGAATAGATCTTAAAGTTACAACATTCGGTACCATTTCCAATATCCCACAGTCTTCTCGAAGAGATAGTACGGAGTAAATATTTATGCCCAGGCTTCTTTTTCTTGAAGCTATGTCCTTACTCAGAAGAAAATCCATTGTTGTGGCAAACTGCATATATTGGTTATCTTGTCGGACATCTTCCTTCTTACACATGATCCCATAAATGTTGCCATCTGAACCTATTATGTTCAATTGTTTTGGCTTCTTTAATGAAGAAAACACTTTATAAGATGATCCGAATCTAATTATAGAAACAACCGGCCTAAATGGTTGATAGCCCCTCATTGAGTTAGACTCTAGTGGTGAAATGATGTCTAAATTTTTTCTTACTGGAACAACCATTGCAGATGGGGCCACGTTCATGTCAAATTTGAAGTCTTTTTCTAAAGATTTGCCTGATCTACTTGTAATGCTTTTGACATCTTGCAAACAGACACGAGTTAATGCTTTCGTTAAATCCAATGCACTAGAAACTAGATCATGAGGATTTTGCGAATGTTGTCTATACTTTTCTAAAATATGCTTACCACGAAGAACTCTTTTTGAAGAATTGGAATTTACAAGGGCTGTGATATACCATAAAATATGAGAGGGGTATTCAACAGCCAAACTTAGCAGTATGTGCATTATTATCTGGGCCGATGATTGATGAGAATGTAATAACCTAGATAACAACTGAGTCAAAACAAAGTACCAAATATAAGTGGGACAATGCTGCAGCGCTTCTTCAACATGACTACATATATCTTCCGTAGCCTTACTCAGCATTTCCTTTCTGTTTCCAGGAGCTTCAGAAATTGATGCGGCCGCAATATCTAGCCAAAACGTGATAACTTTGGGCAAATTTTCTCTTACTTTAGCAGTGTTCTTTTCAAATGCCAATAAAAAGTAAGATATTGCCCTGTACTCAAAACGACCATTAGTAATATAACCCTCTGCTTTTTTGCGCTCAAGTAGTCTACTATAGTATAAGCCAATAGAGTAATATGGTTTATCCCATTTAGAATCAATCTGAAAAATATCCTGATATTGTTTAATAATTTGTTCGGACGCTGAATTGTTCGAAAGGTCTAACCATTCAGTAAACTTTAATAGCACGGCGGCACGATCGCGAGCATTAACCGAGGAATTTTCTTGATACTTTTCATGTATTTCTTGCACTATCTTTAAGGCTCTATCATTCTCACCTTGCTTCCATAGTATTTCAGCAAACTCCAACTCTGCCTGAGGCAACCGCCTTTCCAAACAATGCATTAATGATTCGGAGGCTATATCTAGCCTAGCGTTGTTTCTCGCCAATTGGGCTAAAGTGAAGAATGTTTTTCCTAAGTCAGCGTCTGCTTGTTCATTCATTTTCAATTGGTCAAATGACTTTCTCATTGACAATATGTAATGATTTGGCACGAAGTCAGCCCCAATACGTTCCATTCGATAATCGAGTATGGTAGTGTTACTTTTGTATTCAAACTTATCTTTCGCAGAAGATAAAAAACTGAGGTCATATAAACTGTGTAATTTCATCAATAAATTCTGTTTCTTTAGCAGCGTCGTCTCTTTAGATGACGTTATAAAATTTGTTCCGATAAGCCTAAAGGAATTGTGGATGTATTTTTGAGTCCTTAATGGATCCTCGTTTGAGATGGCAATTAAAGCTTTCGCAATATTGTACTGCAAAAGTACTTCTCTATCGTCAATATTTCTTAAACTCTCTATTTGTTCTACCCAATTTTTCAAAGTTTGAACATTGCCTTCTAGATTTGCAGCTTCAAGACCTATGCTGTACCATTCCTTCACATCTGGAGACAAAGAAATTTCTCCGTCTGAAGAATGGAACGAAGAGTTCGATATTATTTGAGAATACAATTGGTGGTCATACATAGACTTTAGCATCCTGGTTGTAGTTTTGGGGTCATCTGAAAATTTGCCGAGGACATTAAAGCAGTCTTGTGCGAGTTTCCAGTTTTCAGAATATTGCAATTCTTCAATTTTAGAAACCAAGTTTCCTGTAGCAAAGGTTCTCAGTACACCATCGAGTGAGTCAATGTCTCCTATTTCTTCGTATGTGATTTGTAAATTTTTCAGTAGTTGTCCATTTTGGTTCTTATCGTGAGGATTCTGTCGATAGCACTGTTCAAGGTATAGAGCAGACCTTTCAAAAGAATCCGTTTCTAAGGAGCGTTGAGCTAGCAAATCTGAAGGGGTTGTTCGCAAAAACTCATCTATTCTCAAAAGCATGTTAGTTGTTTTCGTATCTTTAATGATAAAAGTGCCGTGTAGTTTACTGTAATTTTGTTTAAACTCAGTTGCCCATTTTTTGCAATATTCGAAAACCCTAAAGATGGATTCATAGCACATTCTTAACGAATCCACTTGCAAGTTATTCATTCCTTCCAGATTGCACGTGAAAATGCTGTCAAATTCAATGATAATCCCGTTTAAAATATCAGCGTATGGAGTTCCTTTTTCTGCCTTGATAATAATGTCCAGAGAAATATAAGGTAGCAAAAAATTTGATAGTGAGCCATCATCTTCCCTAATCAAAGAAGAAAACACGTGTAATGGATGATTTTCTGTTGTACCTGTTTTCAATAAATCCAATGTAAACCTTTTCACCCAAATTTTGTATCCTTCCTTGAAGTTATTAGAAGGATATTTAAGCGGGACATATTCTTTCCATGATTGCGCAAGATATAAGGAAGATAAAAGCGGATAGATGGTTGTCTTGGAGACGGAGTTAAACTTTTCCCATAGTTTGGCTTCATTTGGATATAATTCTTTATGGTTCATATCCCATGACTCTGAACTTAGCCCGCAATATTTTAATGATTCTTGTATGACAAGGGCAACAAACAATTGCTTGCTGGGATTCTCACTTTGCCAAAACGCAGGAACGAGGATATCATTTATGACCCATATCAAGAACTTAATAGTTTGAACACTATCGTTCAGATCATAAACTTCGTTTTCTGAATATGTTGTTCTTTTAAACTCATGCTTTGTAACGTCTAAAACACCAATCATACTGATACATTTGGCGCACTTCTCGCATAGGTCCTTGTCTAAATTTCTAAACTTATGAGAAGTGTCTAATAAAGCACCCAAAACCAATGTTATATCAGAAGTTTGCCCAACCTTCTTTGGTGTAAAATCAATCGATCTTTCTGTCTGCTTTCTCCTAAGATATACCTCTATATCGTCTAAATTTTGGTTTATGACATACTTGTTACTACTTTTCAAGTTATTAGCAAATATGGGTATAAGGTCCGTAGTACTTCTTATTTTATTCACCATTCTTGCAAATTGGCCATCACGAGCTAAAATACCTAATTCAGGCTTGCCCACTAAAGCCAAAGTAGTGTAAGGTTTTAATTTCAAAATCAGGTCCGATTTCTCTTTGATTAAGGTATCCAGTATACTGTATACTATATTTCGAAGTTTTCCGTTGAACTCAGACCACTTTTGAAGTATGAATGCAATTAAGCTATCTATAACAGTAGAGAGTTCTTCATCATTTAGATGGCGAACTAACAGATGCCAACATCTAAAGGCCTCGTATCGAACTTCCTTAAGCCCAAGTCCTGTTTGCAAACAAATACTAATCTGGGCTAATGCGGAAATTATTGATTTTTTGGGGGCATATATGATAAGAAAAGAAATGCCATTGATTACCCTTAACTTTTCGTAGTAAGTGGTGCGGCCTTCAACATCATGTATGTCACTCGAAAAAACTTGGAAAATACCTAAGATATTATCCTGTAGTTTCTTTTGGAACGCTTGTTCCTGATCATCCGTCCAGCTATTGATATTTTTGTACTTCGAACCATGTCTTTTGTCTTTTTCAAAATTGGTGATTAAAAATCGCAAAGAGCATAAAATCATATTAGCATTCTCGCTGTCACTTGCATCTTTAGTAACGCTGTTCTTGTAGAGCTTCGTTATTTCAGCTAAAGTTTTATAATCGGGAAGGTATGCAGTTATATATCCTTTGTCAAAAGTTGGAGCCCTATTTAAAAAAAGGGTTTCCAAGATATCCAAAGAAAATAATCCGTGTTTTACCAAAGCTACGGCAAATATTTGCCTACTGTTTTTTTTCAGTAAATTAACCTTCATTTGATTAATTAAACTTGTATCGCCATCACACATAATCTTAGCAATTTCACTTAGCACATCGCTCTTATATTGAATAATTGCATAAGGGATGATATATCTCTGGAAAATATCGAGAATTGTTTTTGAAGAATATCCCAATAATTCTATTAAATTTTGAAAGCCAACTTTTCTTTCCACGAGGTTTTTTCCCAACTGTCTTAGTAATACAGGTAAAATAGGCGATAGTAATTGATATGGTGTTTTCTTTAAAATTTTGGCCATATTTTTAATTTGCAAAGTCATCATTATTCGTAAACTATAATCATCAGAATTGAAAATATCAATCAGTTTCAAAAGTAGTGTATCAAATACATCATTAGAAGTCGTCAATGTTAATTGTGTCCAAGCAATGACTAAATTTTCTTTCACTACTGGCAATTTTTGAGATTGTAGAAACTTTATCAGCGTGGCAGTGTGTTCATCTTCGGAGTTATGAGAGTCTGATATATTGAATAAAGGTATAATTCTAGTACTTAATAAACGTAGGTATCTGTTAGAATTCATAAAGCACTTTTGTACCAGTTTAAAGCTCTTATTGATTTGACCGTTTCCATCTGTAAGTTTTGGAGGTTGAAAGTGAGAAAATATCCTATGTAGAGAAAATAAGATGCCACTTAACAAAGATTCGCTAAATTCATCTATATTTGGGTGAGATAGAAAGTTTGAATGAAGTATCCTGAAGACTTCTGATTTACCCGCAGCCTCTGGTCTATTTGGATTTATTCGCACGAAAGGGTTGCCAGTTTTCTCAATATCGCATAAATGACAAACATACCAATTATCCATATCCTTTGTGGAATTTGGCAGAGTGCCGGAAAACTTCTCTGATTCTAGACAGGCTAGACGTCCGAGAATTACAGTCCATGATGTTAGCCTTGTTATATTGTTTGTCTTGAAACAAGTTTGAATGGATACAGATGCTTCATTTAAAATTAGCTTGAAATCGTTTCCAGCTCTTTGAAAAAATCCAGGACTTAGCTGGTTCACACGGTATTTGAGCAAAGTTCCTCTTTCTGTCTTGTTAAACTTCTTTAGTACTAGCAACCTTAGCTTTTCCAGCTGCTTATATCGATCATCAAAGGGAGAAGTGACATTTTTCAAGCTCGAGTCCGGCTCCGATTGGTATACCCAGATGTTGAACTTATTATCGTACTTTAAAGCTTCAACAGGTAGGGACCTTCTTTTCAAATCAAAATATACAATCGAAAGAGCTTTATTAGTCAACTGCGTGAACGGAAAATGTTCACTTTGTGAAAAATCTGCCCACTGGTCAATTGGGAAGTGGTCTACAAAGCATTTTGAGAAATCGTTAGAAATGCAAAGAGAATATAGTCGAAGAATTCCTTTGGCCATAGTGGGGTCATTATCCAAGAGCCCATACTTGTTATCCAAAAAATGATGCATAGTAGTCAATACAAACTTTAATTGTTCACAACAAACTAACGCTGGGGCATCCAGGGCTGTGGAAATTGTTCTATTGCAAACATAGTCCACAACTAGAGAAATATATTTGAGTTGGATTTCGGCATATTCTAGTGGTGCTAGTTCGCAGGAATCAAAAACGTAAAGAACAATCCTGATTAATCGTTGGAAGTTAAAGTCAAATTTCGCGAACCCCAAAGAAGAATCTAAGAATGCTATAGAGTTCCCAAAAGTACTATACTCCGAAGTGAACCAGTATAAAAGAATGTATAGACCCTTCAAGGTGTCATAAAATTTGAGAAGCTCAGTCTTGCCCAACAAGACTTCAGTCAAGGCCTGTTCGTAAAGATTCATGGTGTTCTCAAAATGTGCAGTAAGCTGAAACTTAGCAGGTTTTCCGTAAAATTCGACACATGCTTTGCACCAGCTGCCTAATTTTCGCCTCATAAACCATATTCTGTGGTAATTATCATAGTTCAGAACGGATATGTTGAGGAAATCATCTATCAGCCTTTGTATCTCAAAGTTCCCGTTGGAATCCTTCATAACAAGCAAGAAGGGGTTGTACTCCAACAATAAGGCAAGGGCGGAAACTGTTTTCGAAAATATAGTATCATTTTTCATAATATTGTTCCTTCTTTGATCTTTTAGGTTTCTTATGAGGGTGTTCAGGATCTTTAAACTCTTGGCGTACTCCTGAGAAGAAGATGGATCCGTGGGCACTTTTTTAATCTGCACCTTTGAATCCACCCCCGAGTTCAGGTCTTTTATTGCCAATATCAATTCGTCGAGATATTTGACGTGTGATTCCATGCAGTCTTGTGGGCCTTTACGCGGTGTGTGTCGTTCTTGTTGTCCAGCCTCACTTTGTCTTCATTAATCATCTCTCTTCAAAATTGTCCGTCGGCGGGTATTTTTTTCTAGTTGACTAGTTTTGGAGCGTGCGTTCCATCTATTTGATTTATAAGAAAGAAGAAATTTATTTGAAGGATATTCACTATATAAATTTTATTTGTATTCTAATGCTTGTTGGTGAAAACTATGATCTATAGTTTTTTTTTTTTTTTTGTTTGCTTGTTTGATTTTTCTTTATTATGATAAGTACATAGTATGCTCCATATAGTTATGGAGCCTTGAAAAGGAATTCAATTTCAGTAATTAGAGTATATCAAAGCTAGGAGATTTGGGGTGGAACTTGCATATCGTTCGAAATCGATTGTGTTTGATGTTGCTGTTGTTGTTGTTGCTGCTGTTGCTGCTGTTGCTGTTGCTGTTGAGCAGCAGCGGTCGCTGCCCTCAGCTCGGCCTCGTAGTTCAGCGGCCTTTTGAATAGCAAAATGTGTGGTTCTGGCGCATGGCATTCATAATGTTCCCACCCCAAAGACTGTGTGATGCCGAGGCCTCTCCATTCGTCTTCTGTTAATATACGCAGGGTCCCCACTTCCGAATTGAAGTAATCAGATGGGATAACTTTTAGCATGGCCTTAGGTAACATCACATGCCTGTACTCATAGTTATCGTCTGAGTACCGCGGAGAATAGTGAATGGAATCTTGAAACTCCAACACGCGTGCTCTTTCTTGGTCAGTAAGCTTTCTGCCTTGGAAGGCGTGATAGTGATGGTACATAGTACTGTAAGACGAGAGTAGGTGCGTGTCAATCTAGTTGTATCCAACGCGGCCAGCAGTTCCAAGAACTTACGACAGAGTTGTAATGAATGCTACTGATGTCTGCTCTACTACTATCCGCTGTCCTTTCATGCATAAAAGCTCCATTCTTTATTTATCTCATACCACGAGAAAAAAAAATCACCTGACATATTTTTATAACCCGCCTTTTAGACCCTAAAACAGATCTCAGGGCTCGGGTACTGTTTTATCTGAAAATTCTTCGAACCCTCGTTTTGCACTGAGCTAAACCAAAAGAAAAATAAACAATCACAAATGGAACCCGAAACAGCACGCTGCGCAGTGTTTTTATACTTTTTTTGAAACAAATGGCTTTATACAATGTGTATGTGTGATAGAAAAAATGGTATATTTCGAGTGACTTGTGATCCTATTCCCAAGCCCTATAGGAGCTATTTCAAATTGCGTGTGTGAAAGCGTGTGTGTGTGTGTGTGTGTGGAATTGTGCGGACGTTCCTCTTCTTTTATACATATAATTTTTATATATACAAAGGGTTCAGTTTGCATATGCATAGCAACGTATTTGTTGGTGTCAAACCAGGCTTTAATCATAAACAGCACAGCAAAAAGTCACGTTTCCTAGAAAATGTCTCTAGTCATTCACCAGAACTGCCTAGTAACTATGATTACGTTTTGCTTCCTATAACAACGCCAAGATATAAGGAAATAGTTGGGCAAGTTTTCAAAGATTTCCAAAGACAATCCATACAGAACTGGAAACCGCTTCAAATTCCTGAACCGCAGTTGCAGGATATCTGTATACCCCCGTTCAACGTCAAGAAGCTAGACAATGACGATACGCCGTCTTACATAGGGCTGTTATCCTCCTGGCTGGAGCTGGAGAGTCGCGATCCAAATGTAAGAGATCTTGGCTTAAAGGTCCTTCTAAACGAATGTAAGTACGCGAGGTTTGTTGGAATCAATAAGCTAATATTGGCGCCTCCACGGGACCTGTCCAACCTGCAATTGTATGGACAGATGATTTACAGGCTCCTGCAAAATCGCATCGTCTTTGCTGCGCCTGCGTTAACCATATCCATTTCTCTGCCACTTTACGAAGACAGCGATCCATTGGCCACTTGGGAACTGTGGAATACCGTGCGGAAACAATGCGAATATCATCCCTCTTTGACTATCTCTTTGGCTTTGCCAAGAACCAGGACTCCTTCGTATGTGCTGAATAGATGGTTAGCCGAACCCGTCTCGTGTCTTTTGGTATCTTCATCCATCTTTGCCAGTAATCAGTACGATTATCCCGTTTTACACAAGTTTAACCAGAATTTGATTTTAAAGTTCCAAAAGGTTAATGGAGATTCACAAATTTTGGGTAATGAATTATGCGTGATATTGCATGGGATGGAGAAATATGCCAATAATGTTAAGGGCGGAGAATCTGCCTATTTGGAATATATAAACTACTTATTGAAAAAGGGCGACAAAGTATTAAATTCCAATAGTAATCACCAATTTTTGCTCCAAGAGGAGTCTCGGATAATGCCGCCTCTGAAACCTCATTCAGATAATTTATTAAATTCCACATATTTGACTTTTGAAAAAGATTTGGTGAAGTACGATCTTTACGAATCTGCCATATTAGAAGCGCTTCAAGATCTTGCTCCTCGAGCGAGTGCCAAGAGACCGTTGGTGATCCTAGTAGCCGGTGCGGGAAGAGGACCTTTAGTGGATCGAACTTTTAAGATAATATCAATGTTGTTTATGGATAGTAAGGTTTCTATAATTGCCATTGAAAAAAATCCACAGGCATATCTGTACTTGCAAAAAAGAAATTTCGACTGTTGGGATAATAGAGTGAAATTAATCAAGGAGGATATGACCAAATGGCAAATCAACGAGCCGTCGGAAAAGCGTATTCAGATAGATCTGTGCATAAGTGAACTGCTGGGTTCGTTCGGTTGCAATGAATTATCACCAGAATGTCTCTGGTCTATTGAAAAATATCATTCCCACAATGACACAATTTTCATACCGAGGTCATACTCTTCATACATAGCACCCATTTCGTCACCATTATTCTACCAAAAACTCTCACAAACAAATCGCTCTTTGGAGGCGCCCTGGATAGTCCATAGAGTGCCATACTGTATATTATCCTCAAGGGTAAATGAAGTGTGGCGGTTCGAGCATCCCATGGCCCAAAAAGATACTGCCCAAGACGAAGATGATTTTACAGTTGAATTTTCTCAAAGTTCATTAAATGAGTTCAAGATAAAGCACCGCGGCGAAATCCATGGCTTTATCGGATTCTTCTCGGCAAACTTATATAACAATATATTCTTGTCAACTTTGCCCAATGACAGCACAGTCCGTTTAAAATTTAGCGAAGAAACGTTGATGAATACCAGACGAGAAGAAAATCTAATCAAGAAATGTGACCATACACCAAATATGACCTCGTGGTCTCCAATTATCTTTCCTTTGAAGCAACCAATATCCTTTATAGATGACTCCGAACTTTCTGTGTTGATGTCACGGATACACTCCAATACAGAACAAAAAGTTTGGTATGAATGGTCTTTGGAGAGTTTCATATACCTTATGTTGTCAAATTATACTTCGGCGGTAACTGCTGCAAGCATGACTATTCCGAGGTCTATAGTTACAGATGACACTAAAACTTTAGCCCATAATCGACATTATTCAGCGACTACCAATCAAAAGCTAGATAATCAAATTGATCTTGACCAAGACATTGAAAACGAAGAAGAACAGGGATTCTTATCCAATCTAGAAACTGGTTGGCAAAGCGTACAAGATATTCACGGACTCAGCGAAACCGCCAAACCAGACCATTTAGATTCTATCAATAAGCCTATGTTTGATCTCAAATCTACTAAAGCGCTTGAACCCTCTAACGAATTGCCAAGGCACGAAGACCTCGAGGAAGATGTTCCAGAAGTTCATGTCAGAGTCAAGACTAGTGTTTCCACGCTACATAATGTCTGTGGCAGAGCCTTTTCCCTGCCTCTGTGAATTCTGCATTGTATACTATATACTGCGGCAACAAATAACTATCCATACGTCCTGAGTACCACAAGTCAGCGTCATCGATCGAGCGGGGTGTCGGCGCCGCACCGTAAAACTACATGTATAAAAAAAGAACCCTTTTTTTGGAACTCTTCAATGGTAAATGGATCTCGACATGTTGCCTGCTTTAATTTATGTAATTCAGGAGTAAGGGTAGTGTTAGTTCACCATACATCGTATTGATATTATCTCGGTTAGCTCCTTTGCTTTAACATACTAATATTTTTGGTAATTAAAAACAATAGTTTTCCTTCAGCCTTGCCCCCCCTAAGCTGCACTTACATTTTGCTTCCATAACTTTTGCCAAGCATGACAAAGGAACGTATGACCATCGACTACGAAAATGACGGTGATTTTGAGTACGATAAGAATAAATACAAGACAATAACCACTCGAATAAAGAGTATCGAACCTAGTGAGGGATGGTTGGAACCTTCTGGGTCAGTGGGTCACATAAACACGATACCCGAAGCGGGCGATGTTCACGTGGATGAACATGAGGATAGAGGGTCTTCTATTGATGATGACTCAAGGACTTACCTGCTATATTCCACAGAAACTCGACGTAAACTAGAAAACAGGCACGTCCAGTTGATTGCTATTTCCGGTGTCATTGGTACGGCGCTATTCGTGGCGATCGGAAAAGCTTTATACCGTGGAGGGCCCGCCTCTTTATTATTGGCATTTGCTCTTTGGTGTGTTCCAATACTTTGCATTACTGTGTCTACAGCGGAAATGGTCTGCTTTTTCCCTGTAAGTTCCCCCTTTTTGAGATTAGCAACGAAGTGCGTTGACGATTCATTGGCACTCATGGCTAGCTGGAATTTCTGGTTTCTAGAATGCGTACAGATCCCTTTCGAGATTGTTTCTGTTAATACAATTATACATTATTGGAGAGATGATTATTCTGCTGGTATTCCGCTCGCCGTTCAAGTAGTTTTGTATCTGCTTATTTCAATTTGTGCAGTCAAATATTACGGTGAAATGGAATTTTGGTTGGCTTCTTTCAAAATTATCCTTGCACTCGGCCTATTTACATTCACGTTCATTACCATGTTGGGTGGAAATCCTGAACATGATCGTTACGGGTTTCGTAATTATGGTGAAAGTCCATTCAAGAAATACTTTCCCGATGGCAATGATGTGGGGAAGTCTTCGGGCTACTTCCAGGGGTTTCTCGCTTGCTTGATTCAGGCATCGTTTACCATAGCTGGTGGCGAGTATATTTCTATGTTAGCGGGAGAGGTCAAACGGCCAAGAAAAGTATTACCCAAGGCGTTTAAGCAGGTGTTTGTGAGATTAACATTTTTGTTTTTAGGGAGTTGTCTGTGTGTTGGGATTGTTTGTTCGCCAAATGATCCTGACTTGACAGCAGCAATTAATGAAGCAAGGCCTGGCGCCGGGTCTTCACCTTATGTCATTGCAATGAATCATCTGAAAATTAGAATATTACCTGACATTGTTAATATAGCTTTGATTACAGCCGCCTTTTCTGCTGGTAACGCTTACACTTATTGCTCATCCAGAACATTTTATGGTATGGCATTAGATGGCTACGCGCCAAAAATCTTCACTAGATGCAATAGGCATGGTGTGCCCATTTACTCTGTGGCCATATCTTTGGTATGGGCTTTAGTGAGCCTTTTGCAACTGAATTCTAATAGTGCGGTCGTATTGAATTGGTTAATTAACTTGATTACTGCCTCTCAATTGATTAATTTTGTCGTCCTTTGTATCGTCTATTTATTTTTCAGAAGGGCTTACCATGTCCAACAAGATTCGTTACCCAAGTTGCCATTCCGTTCGTGGGGTCAGCCATACACTGCTATTATCGGCCTTGTTTCATGTTCCGCAATGATTTTAATACAGGGCTACACCGTTTTCTTTCCCAAATTATGGAACACACAAGATTTTTTGTTTTCGTATTTAATGGTGTTTATCAACATCGGTATATATGTGGGCTACAAATTTGTTTGGAAACGTGGTAAAGATCACTTCAAAAACCCACATGAAATTGACTTTTCTAAAGAGCTAACAGAAATTGAAAACCATGAGATTGAAAGCTCCTTCGAAAAATTTCAATATTATAGCAAAGCATAATGCAATTATGTCGTTATATTCACAAATTTAAATTGACTGCCTCCAAATTTATTGTCAGATTAATATTGTGGTCCTTTGGCTATGTTCGTTTGCATTTTTTTTTTTTTTTTTTTTTTTTTTTTTTTTTTTTTGATCTTTCCTTCGATAAAGTATATTTACTTATTGACATATTAACTGGAGGGCTTTTTATGATCTTTTACCGTTTTTTCAATCGTTGTTTGATTTTTATTTAATATTGATATTCACCCACCTTTCATAGTCTCTTCGTCATATTTCGAATCTGTATATAAATAGTTATAATATGATCCCTATTTTGCCCAATTTTTTTTTTCCTTTTTTTATAGTTACTTATTTTTATTCTATGTCTATCAAATGCTAAACGTTACATTTTTAAATTTCCCTGGATTCCCACCAGTCAGTCACGTCACGACCTAAACTTTGAAACAATGAACTTCCCTTAGAGGAATCTGAACGAAAACGGTTCCTTTGTTTTGCAGCCTTTGACGTGCCGTTATTTTGAAACCAGTTTTTAATAATAATAATTAAGTTTGAATTGTTTTCTTTGATATAGCATAAAACACCATTGTTCAATTTTAACAACCTCTCCTCCTGAAAATATTCTGGGTCTCTTTTTGAGTTCTGTAAACTAGTCAAGAATTGTAAGACGTCAACCTGTAAGTCCCATAACTTTTCTGCGCTCATTAAATTTAAGAAATTCAGATATTTTCTTTTAAATTTTTGAGTCTTATCGTTTACCCCGTTCCCAAATCCTTCTGTAGTATTTTTTTTGCTGATAGCATTTGAGCCACCCATAATAGTTATTGGATTCCAATTAGCAAGCGATAGGGAATTTGAATTATCGTTAATGAACTGATCTATACCGTTGATTGCTAGTTGTAAAGTTGAAATGCTTTCATCCGAAGTAAATTTTGGAGACCCAAATGGAACGGACGAGTCGATTTCTTTGGTGGCATTATCTCTGATCACATAAGCGAAGGATTCCACGTTATCGCAATTTTGAGAGTTTAAAATCTCATTGTTTAGACATTCCATACTCTGACACAATTGGAAACTCAAGTCCTTTAGATAGTCCCTTTCACAAATCTTGTTGAAGTCCGGATCACAGACAATTACAATTAAAAAATCATCAAAGTACCAAAATAGGCAGTTATAAAAATCCTCCTTGTCTTTGGAGTTTTCAAAGTTCAAATTCAGTTTCAGGGCTTGGTATGATGATGGCAACAGGTCTGAATTCAATGGGGATATTAGGAAACCAAATCTCGAGTTGCCTATCGTCCCTCCAACAGCCTCTGATTGCGTCATCAGTGGGGCATTCGAATTTGCGTTATCATTGCTATTTGAGTAATTATTTTTGTCGGCACTTTTGTTAGAGGATGAAATGAACGGCCAATGGGGCTTCGGTACATAGTCCATTATCATGGATAAGCTACCCGAAACACCAGTCGTGGTACTCACTTCATGTATAGCGTCGTATGCAAAAGAAATGGGGAGTGTTACGTTGTGTATCACTCTTTCCGATAGAGAGAGTTCGCTTGTATTGTTTTGCGTAGTCTCTTGGTGCTCCCGTCGCTGTTGCTCCTGTGATTCCTCTTCGTCTCTTCCGTTTGTATCACGACTTCGCTCTTGTTCTTCTTCTACTTGTAGCTCCTCTTTAAAATGGACATTTCCTGTTAATATATGACTTGATATTTCACCATAGGTGCAGTGCAAATGATATAGCCAATTTGAGATATCTGGTAATGTGTTCAGGTCACTGGTAAAGTTCCTTACTAGTCCATAAGTTTTTGTTCCCATAGACTCCCTATTAGCCGCTTTGGTGCGCTTTGGTAGGTGGTAAACCAAAATGTCCTTTAGTCCTAGATAACTCTTTTTATCTAAAAGAATATTCTGCAAGATTATAGCGTCCCATGACTCTTCGACATTATTTTTTTCTCCAGGATTATAAGAGGAATGTTGAAAATTTGCCCTTTTATAAAAACCAGGCCACATTACAGTAAATGATCTATTCGTTACAGTTTCTAGATTCAAATAAATATCATTCCAGAACGGAATAACGAATTCGTTCAACAAATCCGTGAGTTTGCGGAAGTCCTTGTTAAATCCGCTGAATGACCCATTGAGTAGCTTGAAGAACCTGTAACTAAGCCATAAGTAAGCACTGAGATACTGTAAAGGTATGGCACTCTGATCGTCGCTGATATTCGAAATTGCTAGACTGATGAAAAATCTTGATTCCACCTTAATACAAAAAATAATATCATTGTTCAGCTCAATAATTTTCTCTAAATCTTCGCCGTCCTTGTTTACGCATGAACTCGTAAGTGACCAAATGCCCTGTATTACTCCTATGATGGACAGTTTTTCGTTTAAAGAGGGTATTGAATCAGTAGTGCCAAAATAATGGAACAGCAGCAACTGCTTGAAAGTGTCATTTTCGTTGGTAGATCTTGATGGATCAAAAACCGTAATATAGTGTAGTCTCATATCCGTCTTTCATATATCAATTTAATAGTTGTACGATTTAGAATGTATTTTTGGTTCCACGTCAAATGAAACTATTTCCCTATTGCTACTACATATTATTGTCATCGCAATAAAATAGGCTAAATAGTTACCCGCTCGTTTCGTCTTTTGTTCGGGCGAGAGCTTCATTACTAACTACTATTGCATTTTGTTTATTGATTTGTTGCCATGAGTAGCAGCAGTCTGAAGGGGTTACCAAACGTTAGCTCGTCTATCAAGCACGCCAAGGTTCAACGACACTACTTTTGTGTAAGATGTCGGACCAGGATAATACCCAGACTTCTTCAAGCAAGTTGGCACCTCACCATAATATTTTTATGGCAAACTTGGAAAGTTCCCCCACAAAAGATAGAAATACCTCCAGCCAAAATGCCTCATCTTCGAGAGTCATTGAATCACTGCATGACCAGATTGATATGCTGACAAAAACAAATCTACAATTGACTACGCAATCTCAAAATTTATTGAGTAAATTGGAATTAGCACAATCCAAAGAATCAAAACTACTGGAAAATTTAAATCTGCTGAAGAACGAGAACGAAAATCTCAACTCGATATTTGAAAGAAAGAACAAGAAGCTAAAAGAGCTAGAGAAAGATTATAGCGAATTGAGTAACCGTTACAATGAACAAAAGGAGAAAATGGATCAATTGAGTAAATTGGCGAAAAATTCTAGTGCCATTGAACAATCTTGCTCTGAAAAATTGCAAAATATGGAAGTTAACTATAATTCATTATTGGAGTCACAAAATCTTTACAGAGACCACTATTCTGATGAAATTTCCAAATTAAATGAAAAAATCGGTTTGTTGGAGTTAGAGTTAAGTAATCAAAATTTAAATTATGGTTCAGATACTAGTTCAAATTCAGATATAGAATTGAATTTAAATAAATTCAATGACTCTGTGAAAGATTTGAAATCTCTGGAAACAGAAAAGGATTCAAAATTAAGCAAGATAATCACTCACTCTTTAGATGAGTTAAATCTACAAAGCTGGCTAAATCTGTACCAGACGAACGAAAATCTGATATCAACTTTTGCTGAAAAGATGGATTTGAAAGACGTCTTGAAAAGAAACGATGAGAAGATTAGTAATAAAGGCGCGGTAGTACAAACCTTGAAGAAGAATGTACAAACCCAGGTGGAAAGCAACAACGCTGACGCTTTGAGTAGCAATAATGCACAGGATATGCTTCCTATTAAGATGGTCAAATTAAGAAAGACGCCGAACACAAACGATTCATCCTCCAATGGTAATAGCAGTAACAATAAAAGAAGAAGTTTCTATACTGCGTCGCCTTTGCTGTCATCGGGTTCTATTCCAAAATCTGCATCCCCGGTTTTGCCTGGTGTTAAAAGAACTGCCTCAGTAAGAAAACCAAGCTCGAGCAGTAGTAAAACAAATGTAACGCATAATAACGATCCAAGTACATCTCCCACAATCTCAGTGCCTCCCGGTGTTACAAGAACTGTTTCCTCCACTCATAAGAAAAAGAGAAATAGTATGGTTGTTCACGGGGCCCAATCCTAGAATATGCCGACACAAGGGAGTATATATATAGGATTCATTTAGATAATAGAACAAAAGTAAATAGATGCCTCTAAGGTTTTATAGACACGAATCCATATTTTTCACTTTCGGTCACTCACAACGGTTTTTTCTCTACTATAATGTGGCTGAAATTAAACGAACAGGCCAAAATGTGGTACGCAATAGTAGCCAGTAGGTGAATTAACCATAAATAATTACGCTAATTTTGCCTTGGTAAATTTCATAAGACCAATGATAGCAGGTGCGACTGCTCCGTCAAGTCAGCATGAAATTTTGATCGCATCGAATCTCATCAAGAAGCCATCAACGTCTCAAAATAAAACGCCGACAGCTCAATCCAGTTCAGGTAACAATGGAGCTGCTGATGGTGCACCGCAGGGTTACCATCATCACCATCATCACCATCGTCATTTATGGTGGCCTCGGACAACAGACCATCAATATTGGTGTGTCTTGAGGAAAAACCAATTTGCCTATTACAAAACTCGGGATGAAAGAGAGGCTATAAGTGTCATACCGAGATTTGACATACTTAATTTTAAGATAAGCGAGCTCGATGGTATATTAACTGTTTATACTCCATCCAAGGATTTAATATTCAAATTTCCACGAGGGCAAAATGAGAAGGTTGGTATGGAACTGATGCATAATTGGAAAATTGCCCTTGAAAAATTCCTCTCTAGTCCTAGTGGCAACGAAAGTGTCACTACAGGTAGTGATTATGATGAAGAAGAGGATGATGATGATTTAATTGTAGTTGACGAAAAGGCGGGTCCTTCTAGCAGCAAGCATTCTTGCAGTTTGACGATGGATGAGCAACTGTCTCGTGAAGATAAAGAATTTTATAGGATGTTCGATCCAAGAAATGCAGAGCACCAGGTTTGTTCTGGGATTCTTTACACAAAAGTGAAAAAGAAGAAACTGTTCAATAGGGCTAAATGGCAAAAGTTCAATGTGGAATTGACTAATACTTCGTTCAATTTATACTCTTTCAAGACTGGGAAGTTAAAGAAAAGCATTAAATTGGATAAAATTATCGATTGTATTGAACTTGATAATAATTCGAAGATGAAAAATGACGACACTAATTTTGCGCTAATTACATTTGATGAAAGGTTATCTTTTAAAGCCGCTAACGATCAAGATATGGTGGATTGGATAATAAATTTCAAGAGTGGAATTTTGATAAGAAAAAAATTAAAGGCCGAAAATATATAAGCAATGCCAATGATGAATATGTATTGACTTTTTTTTTCTTTGTACTATTAAATAATACGTGTAATTGTTTTCCTTACGTCTAGTTAAAAAACTATTTATTTATTTGTATTTTAATGATAATAAGCACTTTTTTCCTCGCTGAAAATTAAGGGAAAGGACCAAATACAAAAGTGATTAGAAGGATAACGAGTAGAGAAAAAGGGAAGTAAAAGTTAAAAACTAGAATCCTAGTATGACATGCATTGCCCAATTTGCCACCATAGAGCGCATGTAGTGTACTGTGCACATTGTATCAATACGAGCCCAAGTCTGCTACTGAAGCTAAAACTAGATTTAATTTTATTAAAGGATGAGAATAAAGAACTTAACGGGAAAGTCGAACAAATATTAAACGAGGCCATGAACTATGACCAGTTAGATATCAAGAGGATGGAGAAAAAGAAAGATCCCCTGATGAATAGTCTCATGAAGTTAGATGTTTTACGAATGAAAAAGAATAATAACCTGATTAGGCACAGGATAGAACAGCTAAATGAGCGGATTTATAGTAAAAGGAATCACATCAGCGAATTGAAAGTAGAAATTGACAATTATAAATGTTATAAGGTGGGTACTGGTACGGACAAATTAAGAGAGCAAGTGGAAATTAGTGATGCAAAAAATAAGCTGGCACAAGTATCGAAGATTTGTGAATCGGCTAGAGATTACAAGCTCAATCTACTAAATAATTGGTTTGTGATCCAGAAGCTGCAAGATAATTTCCAAATACCTTTCGCTATAGCTTTTCAGCCACTAATATCTTTGAAAAACTTCCGTATTTTACCTCTTGCTATAACAAACGATTCCATCAACATCATGTGGAAGTATATTAGCTTCTTCTCAGACATTCTTATGATTAAACTTCCCTACACAAATAAAATCTGTGAACAACCCATGTTTGAGTTTTCCGATAGCATACAGACAGTAGTACAAAGGTTGATCAAGCTTATCATAAATATTTTACAGATATGTAGACATTTGAAACTCGTACCTTCAACACCCATGGATATCCCATGGCTACTGGACCAGTACGATGTGGATGGGCTGTTCTATAATATGGTGAAACGGAACAAGATGAAGTGTAGGTCCGTCTCGCTATATTGGACTTTTGGGATGTTGTACTCGATGGTTTTGGATAACATGAATAATCCACAAAGAGGACATCCTGCAAGGCGGACCGCACCACCTCCAACAGTCACAGGACCTCATGACCGATGGTACGTGGTAGGCTAGAGTGCGCACTTTTTTTCCTGCCGTGTGTATAAAGTTGCATGTAGTCAGTCATAAACAATAGCAGCCAGTGTAATAAGCATTCGGGTAAGAACCAACTCAGTTTTTTAGTTGTTTTTTTTTTTTTTTTTTTCACCCCGTTGAAAGAAAAGGATAAGAGATAAAGGACTAAATGATTTTAATACAGATAGACAACCATTGTTGACAGGATTGCGATTGTAAGAGTAGACAGTACATCAAGCGAAAATAAATATTGCAGGAATGGTTTTGTCTGATAAGGAGTTGTTTGCCATAAATAAGAAAGCCGTCGAACAAGGTTTCAATGTGAAGCCTAGATTGAACTATAATACGGTCAGTGGTGTGAACGGTCCATTAGTCATTTTGGAAAAGGTCAAGTTCCCACGTTACAACGAAATTGTTAATTTGACATTGCCAGATGGAACCGTGAGACAAGGTCAAGTTTTGGAAATTAGAGGAGATAGAGCCATTGTGCAAGTGTTTGAAGGTACATCTGGTATTGATGTCAAGAAGACTACCGTGGAATTCACTGGTGAGAGTTTGAGAATTCCTGTGTCTGAAGACATGTTGGGTAGAATTTTTGACGGTTCTGGTAGACCCATTGACAACGGTCCTAAAGTTTTCGCAGAGGATTACTTGGACATTAACGGTTCTCCTATCAACCCATATGCTCGTATTTATCCAGAAGAAATGATTTCTACTGGTGTTTCTGCTATTGACACAATGAACTCCATTGCCAGAGGTCAAAAGATCCCAATTTTCTCCGCATCAGGTTTACCACACAACGAAATTGCAGCACAAATTTGTAGACAGGCTGGTTTGGTGAGACCTACCAAGGATGTTCATGATGGTCATGAAGAAAATTTCTCCATCGTTTTTGCTGCCATGGGTGTCAACTTGGAAACCGCTAGATTTTTCAAACAGGATTTCGAAGAAAATGGGTCTTTGGAAAGAACTTCATTATTTTTGAACTTGGCTAATGACCCTACCATTGAAAGAATTATCACTCCAAGATTGGCCTTGACCACCGCTGAATACCTGGCTTACCAAACGGAACGTCATGTGTTGACCATCTTGACCGATATGTCATCGTATGCTGATGCTCTTAGAGAAGTTTCCGCTGCTAGAGAAGAAGTTCCAGGTAGAAGAGGTTATCCTGGTTACATGTATACAGATTTGTCCACAATTTATGAAAGAGCAGGTAGAGTAGAGGGTCGTAACGGGTCCATCACTCAAATACCTATCTTGACAATGCCTAACGATGATATTACGCATCCAATTCCGGATTTGACCGGTTATATTACCGAGGGTCAAATCTTCGTTGACCGTCAATTACATAACAAGGGTATCTACCCACCAATCAACGTCTTGCCTTCGTTGAGTAGATTGATGAAATCTGCCATCGGTGAAGGTATGACCAGAAAGGACCACGGTGACGTTTCTAACCAATTGTATGCCAAGTACGCCATCGGTAAGGACGCTGCTGCTATGAAGGCCGTTGTCGGTGAAGAGGCGTTATCCATCGAAGATAAGTTATCTTTGGAATTTTTGGAAAAATTCGAAAAGACCTTTATCACACAAGGCGCCTACGAGGACAGAACCGTTTTCGAAAGTTTGGACCAGGCATGGAGTTTGCTAAGAATCTACCCTAAGGAGATGTTGAATAGAATCTCCCCAAAGATTCTTGATGAATTTTACGATAGAGCCAGAGACGATGCCGACGAAGATGAAGAAGATCCCGACACAAGAAGCTCCGGTAAGAAGAAGGACGCCAGCCAAGAAGAATCTCTAATCTAAGAGAACGGTTGCTGAAGAAAAAGGCTTTTTTTATTTTGTCCGTTTTTTTTTTGTAAAACCCAAAGATCTGAATCTAAAGCTTTTTTAAACGTATATAGATGTCTACATGTGTGTTTTTGTTTTTTTACGTACGTATACCCACCTATATATGCATAATCCGTAATTGAAAAAAAAAAAAGAAAAAGATCAAGGAACACATCACCCTGGGCACATCAAGCGTGAGGAATGCCGTCCAACTGGTGGAGACGCTTGATTTGCTCTTTTTGTTCTGGGTCCAACCCGGTCTCGAAGAACATCAGCACCACGCCCGCAACGACAAAGAACATTGCAATACACTTGCATATGTGAGCATAGTCGAGCGGTCCGTTCTGTGGTTGATGCTGTTGTTCTTTCTTCTGTTTGTCAGGGGTGATAGCCATATCTTCGTGCTCTTGTTGCGATTGTTCTGTTCCATCTGCACCAGAACAAAGAACAAAAGAACAAGGAACAAAGTCCAAGCACGTCAGCGCTGTTTATAAGGGGATTGACGAGGGATCGGGCCTAGAGTGCCAGCGCGCCAGGGAGAGGGAGCCCCCTGGGCCCGTGCCGTGGACGGAAGGCCCCTCATCCGCAGGCTGATAGGGGTCACCCCGCTGGGCAGGTCAGGGCAGGGGCTCTCAGGGGGGCGCCAGGGACAAACTGCACTGAGGTTCTAAGACACATGTATTATTGTGAGTATGTATATATAGAGAGAGATTAAGGCGTACAGCCGGGTGGTAGAGATTGATTAACTTGGTAGTCTTATCTTGTCAATTGAGTTTCTGTCAGTTTCTTCTTGAACAAGCACGCAGCTAAGTAAGCAACAAAGCAGGCTAACAAACTAGGTACTCACATACAGACTTATTAAGACATAGAACTATGACTACGGATAACGCTAAGGCGCAACTGACCTCGTCTTCAGGGGGTAACATTATTGTGGTGTCCAACAGGCTTCCCGTGACAATCACTAAAAACAGCAGTACGGGACAGTACGAGTACGCAATGTCATCCGGAGGGCTGGTCACGGCGTTGGAAGGGTTGAAGAAGACGTACACTTTCAAGTGGTTCGGATGGCCTGGGCTAGAGATTCCTGACGATGAGAAGGATCAGGTGAGGAAGGACTTGCTGGAAAAGTTTAATGCCGTACCCATCTTCCTGAGCGATGAAATCGCAGACTTACACTACAACGGGTTCAGTAATTCTATTCTATGGCCGTTATTCCATTACCATCCTGGTGAGATCAATTTCGACGAGAATGCGTGGTTGGCATACAACGAGGCAAACCAGACGTTCACCAACGAGATTGCTAAGACTATGAACCATAACGATTTAATCTGGGTGCATGATTACCATTTGATGTTGGTTCCGGAAATGTTGAGAGTCAAGATTCACGAGAAGCAACTGCAAAACGTTAAGGTCGGGTGGTTCCTGCACACACCATTCCCTTCGAGTGAAATTTACAGAATTTTACCTGTCAGACAAGAGATTTTGAAAGGTGTTTTGAGTTGTGATTTAGTCGGGTTCCACACATACGATTATGCAAGACATTTCTTGTCTTCTGTGCAAAGGGTGCTTAACGTGAATACATTGCCTAATGGGGTGGAATACCAGGGCAGATTCGTTAACGTAGGGGCCTTCCCTATCGGTATCGACGTGGACAAGTTCACCGATGGGTTGAAAAAGGAATCCGTACAAAAGAGAATCCAACAATTGAAGGAAACTTTCAAGGGCTGCAAGATCATAGTTGGTGTCGACAGGCTGGATTACATCAAAGGTGTGCCTCAGAAGTTGCACGCCATGGAAGTGTTTCTGAACGAGCATCCAGAATGGAGGGGCAAGGTTGTTCTGGTACAGGTTGCAGTGCCAAGTCGTGGAGATGTGGAAGAGTACCAATATTTAAGATCTGTGGTCAATGAGTTGGTCGGTAGAATCAACGGTCAGTTCGGTACTGTGGAATTCGTCCCCATCCATTTCATGCACAAGTCTATACCATTTGAAGAGCTGATTTCGTTATATGCTGTGAGCGATGTCTGCTTGGTCTCGTCCACTCGTGATGGTATGAACTTGGTTTCCTACGAATATATTGCTTGCCAAGAAGAAAAGAAAGGTTCCTTAATCCTGAGTGAGTTCACAGGTGCCGCACAATCCTTGAATGGTGCTATTATTGTAAATCCTTGGAACACCGATGATCTTTCTGATGCCATCAACGAGGCCTTGACTTTGCCCGATGTAAAGAAAGAAGTTAACTGGGAAAAACTTTACAAATACATCTCTAAATACACTTCTGCCTTCTGGGGTGAAAATTTCGTCCATGAATTATACAGTACATCATCAAGCTCAACAAGCTCCTCTGCCACCAAAAACTGATGAACTCGATGCAAATGAGACGATCGTCTTTTCCTGGTCCGGTTTTCTCTGCCCTCTCTTCTATTCACTTTTTTTATACTTTATATAAAATTATATAAATGACATAACTGAAACGCCACACGTCCTCTCCTATTCGTTAACGCCTGTCTCTAGCGCTGTTACTGAAGCTGCGCAAGTAGTTTTTTCACCGTATAGGCTCTCTTTTTCTCTCTCTTTCTTTCTCTCCCGCGCTGATCTCTTCTTCGAAACATCATGAATAAAAAGAAAAAGGAAATCAAGAAAAAAAAGCCATAATTTATCCCACATTTTTTTTTATTGTCGCTGTCCACACCGCATAACTAAGATATTGGCTACATAAACAATTGACATTGGATCTCTAGTTTTACGTTGTTTTCAACTGCATCTTTTTCTTCTTTCTTAGCACGGAGCCCTTACGTCTTCTTTTCTACCCATCGCCCTTTTTGCCTCTATTCTCCCCTATATAGCCATTTTAGAAAGTAACTTCAATTTGAAGAAGACAAAAATGGGTCAATTGCTTTCCCATCCGTTGACGGAGAAGACCATAGAATATAATGAATATAAAAACAACCAGGCGTCAACTGGTATTGTTCCACGATTTTACAATTGTGTGGGGTCCATGCAAGGCTATCGTTTGACTCAGGAAGATGCACATCTAATTAGAAATGAAAACTCTGTTGTGTACGTACGATTTTTCAACCCATTCATAGACAAATACGAAACCCTGTCATTGAACGTCTTCGCAGTATTCGATGGTCATGGTGGAGATGATTGTTCGAAATTTCTAAGCGGCGGCCGCCACCATCGCGATGGTAACGGCAGTAGCAACGGTAATGGTGAACCCAACGCTGGCCTGATCAAATGGATTGCGTATAGTTTCGAAAACCACCATTACACATCTACAACTAATAACGACTCATCAAAATTTAAAAGATCCTTCAATACGTTGGAAGGACTTGTTTCTCAAATTTTTAAAGACGCTTTCATATTGCAAGATGAAGAGTTATATCGACATTTTGCCAACAGTTCGTGTGGATCTACAGCAGTAGTAGCATGCATCATAAACGAGGAATCACTGTATGTGGCTAACTGTGGTGATTCGCGATGTATTCTTTCCTCCAAATCGAATGGCATAAAGACGATGTCTTTCGATCATAAGCCACAACACATAGGAGAATTGATACGTATAAACGATAATGGTGGTACTGTCTCTCTTGGAAGAGTCGGTGGAGTACTGGCTCTCAGTAGGGCATTTAGTGATTTCCAATTCAAGAGAGGTGTCACTTATCCACATAGAAGGACAAAACTAACAAATATTACCCAGAATTTAACTTATGGAACCCCACCACAAGAAGCACAAGTTACCGTTGAACCAGACGTATTGATGCACAAGATTGACTATTCTAAAGATGAGTTTTTAGTACTGGCTTGTGACGGTATATGGGATATTTATAACAACAAACAGTTAATTCACTTTATAAAGTATCACCTGGTATCAGGGACGAAGTTGGATACAATAATAACAAAATTGTTGGACCACGGGATAGCGCAGGCAAATAGCAATACTGGTGTCGGCTTTGACAATATGACTGCCATCATTGTAGTGCTAAACCGGAAAGGCGAAACATTGCAAGACTGGTTTAATAAAATGAAGACCCGTTTGGAAAGAGAAAGGGGCCTAGTGTAAGGAAAAAAAATTATTTTTCTTCTTCCTTTTTCTCATACATATCTGAACGTGTGGTTAATGTGTCTGTGTATTAGTGTATAGGATCAACTGCTTGGGAGATGAAATAACAAAAGTACCTTAAAACGACCTCATTATCACATTTTTTTTTTTTTTATTTTATTATTTTATTGTGCTTTTTAGTGTTGTAGAAAACCAAAGCAATCCTTTTAAATGAATTTTTATATACATACGTGTATATGAATATGAATATGAATATGAATATGAGTTTACCCCATCTTTAAGCTCTGCTGTGTTTTGGAAATAAATTCACATATTCATGTTTAGTTTTCCTTTTATATAATTTGGTCTTAGTACAGAGAAGTCCTCTTCTTCGCTTCTTCGCTTTTGGTCTTTCTGAAAAAGATCGATAAATAACATCCTAAAGACAGGAACTGAAAGACAACACAGAAAAGGTATACCAAGGGAAAAACATAATTGATCTCTATAGCTTTCAAGAGCGAAAATATCTTCCAAATCGTGAAAATGCCAGTGGAAGAGCCTCTTGCTACACTTTCATCAATTCCAGATTCTAGCGCGGACCAGGCCCCACCGTTAATAGCAGATGAATTTACGTTAGACCTGCCCAGAATTCCAAGTTTAGAATTGCCACTTAATGTCTCCACAAAACACTCTAGTATACAGAAGGCTATAAAAATGTGTGGGGGCATCGAAAAAGTGAAAGAAGCCTTTAAAGAACATGGACCTATCGAATCTCAGCACGGATTACAACTGTACTTAAACGATGATACTGATAGCGACGGATCCAAGAGGTATTTTAATGAGCATCCTGTAATTGGTAAAAGAGTTCCCTTCAGAGATGAGTCGGTCATATTAAAGGTTACAATGCCTAAGGGAACTTTAAGTAAAAATAATAATAGCGTCAAAGATTCTATCAAATCCTTAAAAGATTCGAATAAATTGAGAGTCACTCCTGTTTCCATAGTAGATAACACTATAAAATTTAGAGAAATGTCAGATTTTCAAATCAAACTGGATAATGTCCCCTCTGCAAGAGAGTTCAAAAGTAGCTTTGGCTCTCTGGAATGGAATAATTTCAAAAGTTTTGTCAATTCTGTACCAGATAATGACTCTCAACCTCAGGAAAACATCGGGAATTTGATCTTAGACCGTAGCGTTAAAACTCCGAGTACAGATTTCCAACTGCCGCCACCTCCTAAGTTATCAATGGTTGGTTTCCCCCTGCTTTATAAATATAAAGCTAATCCATTTGCGAAAAAAAAAAAAAACGGTGTCACAGAAGTGAAGGGAACATATATCAAAAACTATCAGTTGTTTGTTCATGATCTTAGTGATAAGACAGTTATACCGTCCCAAGCTCATGAACAAGTCCTGTACGATTTTGAGGTCGCGAAGAAAACAAAAGTCTATCCAGGCACTAAAAGTGACTCTGAATTTTATGAATCGCTGGAGGAATGCTTGAAAATTTTGAGAGAGCTCTTCGCTAGACGTCCAATTTGGGTTAAAAGACATCTTGATGGGATTGTCCCGAAGAAGATACACCATACTATGAAGATAGCGCTAGCACTCATATCTTATCGTTTCACAATGGGGCCTTGGAGAAATACATACATCAAATTTGGTATAGACCCCAGAAGTTCAGTGGAATACGCCCAATATCAAACAGAATATTTTAAGATTGAAAGGAAATTACTATCTTCTCCCATAGTGAAAAAGAATGTACCAAAGCCACCACCCCTGGTATTCGAATCAGACACTCCAGGCGGTATTGACAGCAGGTTCAAATTTGATGGAAAAAGGATACCGTGGTACCTGATGTTGCAGATTGATTTATTAATTGGTGAGCCAAACATTGCAGAAGTTTTTCACAACGTCGAATATTTAGATAAGGCGAATGAACTAACTGGATGGTTCAAAGAATTAGACTTGGTCAAGATACGAAGGATAGTAAAATACGAACTTGGTTGCATGGTTCAAGGAAATTATGAGTATAATAAATACAAGTTGAAGTATTTCAAGACAATGTTATTTGTTAAAGAATCCATGGTACCCGAAAACAAGAACTCAGAAGAGGGAATGGGTGTTAACGCCAATAAAGATGCTGATGGGGACATAAATATGGATGCAGGTAGTCAAATGTCCTCAAATGCCATAGAGGAGGATAAGGGTATCGCTGCTGGTGATGATTTTGATGATAATGGCGCCATAACTGAAGAGCCAGACGACGCTGCTTTGGAAAATGAAGAGATGGACACTGATCAGAACTTGAAGGTGCCTGCAAGTATAGACGATGACGTGGATGACGTTGATGCAGATGAAGAAGAACAAGAAAGTTTTGATGTTAAAACAGCGAGCTTCCAAGATATCATAAATAAAATAGCTAAACTAGATCCTAAAACCGCGGAAACAATGAAAAGCGAGCTCAAGGGATTTGTTGATGAAGTCGATCTGTAATAAGTAGGTTTTCTTTTATTTCAATATCAAAATATGCCAAATGTGCAATAAAACCATAACTACGTATGTGATATTTCTGAGTTTTGTCCCCAAACCGTAAAGAGCGATTATCTCGTGCAAAATGTATCAAAATCAAATAACTAAAATGAAAGGGTATCATTATTATTTCTAAAAGTTAAGAATACCTCCAGAAAGAACGGGTACCAACGCAAACGAACACACGTTTTGTTCACTCTTAATGTTGAAGTCTATATTTGCGAAGCGATTTGCTTCCACAGGGTCATATCCTGGTTCTACAAGAATTACTTTGCCAAGAAGGCCTGCAAAAAAAATTCAACTGGGGAAGTCACGACCGGCTATTTATCACCAATTCAATGTCAAAATGGAGTTGAGTGATGGAAGTGTAGTTATCCGGAGATCCCAATATCCAAAGGGTGAAATTAGATTAATTCAAGACCAGAGAAATAATCCGCTGTGGAATCCTAGCAGGGATGACCTAGTCGTTGTGGACGCTAATTCTGGTGGTAGCTTGGACAGATTTAACAAGAGGTATAGCTCTTTGTTTTCTGTCGATTCAACGACCCCAAATTCAAGCTCTGAAACAGTTGAACTATCTGAAGAAAATAAAAAGAAAACACAGATTAAAAAGGAGGAGAAGGAAGACGTTTCTGAAAAAGCGTTCGGTATGGATGACTATCTATCTCTGTTAGACGATAGTGAACAACAGATCAAATCAGGTAAGTTGGCCAGTAAGAAGAGAGACAAGAAGTGAATAGTGTTTGCTCCCCTTACTTTTCCATTCTCGAACCAATTTATATTCCTTTTGGGACATAGATCTCAATCGCATCTGTTTGAAGACTACATAAACAGCCTTGTATATACCGCAACATATACACATACGTCTACATATGTATATATTGACAACGAAGATTCTGCGAACGCTTGGTTTGGCGCTACCGCGATAGATTAAGTGCAACAAGACACACATTTACAAACATAATATGAACCAGATATGATTCATGGATTATCGAGGCAAATGGTCTGTGAATGAAGCTCACTTACGCTGCAATAAGCAGCAACGGCATTGTAGTGATCATTTTCTACGCCTCGTAATATTTCAGCGCAGTGGAAAAAAATTGAAAATTTTTACTCTTCTCGAGTGTTGAATCACTGCTGCGATACTTATCACGTACTTTGTATACATAATTTTACTTGCAATTAGGACTCGAAATCTGTTCAATTACTTTTGAGGATTTCTTTTATTTTAGTTTCCCTTTTTGCATTCGTGTTGATTTTCAAGAAAAATTGTCGTTCTTCAATATCAGTAGACGATTTTACTCTCAGATTGTTAAAAAATCGGTTAAGATTAAAAGAATGAGTGTAGAAGATATCAAGAAGGCTAGAGCCGCTGTTCCATTTAACAGAGAACAGCTAGAAAGTGTTTTGAGAGGAAGATTTTTTTATGCCCCAGCTTTTGACTTGTACGGTGGGGTTTCTGGTTTATATGACTATGGTCCACCAGGTTGTGCATTCCAAAACAACATCATTGACGCCTGGAGAAAGCATTTTATTTTGGAAGAAGATATGTTGGAAGTTGATTGTACTATGTTAACTCCATATGAGGTTTTGAAGACCTCAGGTCATGTTGACAAATTTTCTGATTGGATGTGTAGAGATTTGAAGACTGGTGAGATTTTCAGAGCTGACCATTTAGTCGAAGAAGTTTTGGAAGCTCGCTTAAAGGGTGACCAAGAAGCTAGAGGTTTAGTCGAGGATGCTAATGCCGCTGCTAAGGACGATGCCGAAAAGAAGAAGAGAAAGAAAAAAGTTAAACAAATTAAAGCAGTCAAATTGGATGACGACGTTGTCAAAGAATATGAAGAAATTTTGGCTAAAATAGATGGTTATTCCGGCCCAGAATTAGGTGAATTGATGGAAAAATACGATATCGGTAACCCAGTCACCGGAGAAACTTTAGAATCTCCAAGGGCTTTTAACCTGATGTTTGAAACGGCTATTGGCCCATCTGGTCAATTAAAGGGTTACTTGAGGCCAGAAACTGCCCAAGGTCAATTCTTGAATTTTAACAAGTTGTTAGAATTTAACAACAGTAAGACCCCTTTTGCCTCAGCCTCTATCGGTAAATCATTTAGAAATGAGATTTCCCCAAGGGCCGGTTTATTAAGAGTCCGTGAATTTTTGATGGCAGAGATTGAACATTTCGTTGACCCATTGGACAAATCTCATCCAAAATTTAATGAAATCAAAGACATCAAGCTTTCCTTTTTGCCTCGTGATGTTCAAGAAGCTGGTTCTACTGAACCAATTGTCAAGACAGTTGGTGAAGCAGTTGCTTCAAGAATGGTCGATAATGAAACTTTGGGTTACTTTATTGCCAGAATTTACCAATTTTTGATGAAAATTGGTGTTGATGAGTCCAAATTGAGATTCCGTCAACATATGGCTAATGAAATGGCACATTATGCTGCTGACTGTTGGGATGGTGAATTGAAGACATCTTATGGGTGGATTGAATGTGTCGGATGTGCTGATAGATCTGCCTATGATTTGACCGTTCATTCCAAAAAGACCAAAGAAAAATTGGTTGTTAGACAAAAATTAGATAATCCAATTGAAGTCACCAAGTGGGAAATTGATTTGACGAAAAAATTGTTCGGTCCAAAATTCAGAAAAGATGCACCAAAAGTTGAATCTCATCTATTGAATATGTCTCAAGATGACTTGGCTTCCAAGGCTGAGTTATTGAAGGCAAATGGTAAGTTTACTATAAAGGTTGATGGTGTTGATGGCGAAGTCGAGTTGGACGATAAATTGGTTAAAATCGAACAAAGAACAAAGGTTGAACACGTTAGAGAATATGTTCCTAGTGTCATTGAACCATCTTTCGGTATTGGCCGTATCATCTACTCCGTTTTTGAGCACTCTTTCTGGAACAGACCAGAAGACAATGCCAGAAGTGTTCTTTCCTTCCCACCTTTGGTTGCTCCAACAAAGGTTCTTTTAGTTCCTCTATCTAACCACAAAGATTTAGTTCCTGTTACTACTGAAGTTGCCAAAATTTTAAGAAAGTCTCAAATCCCATTTAAGATTGATGATTCTGGAGTTTCCATTGGTAAAAGATATGCCCGTAATGACGAATTAGGTACTCCATTCGGTGTCACCATTGACTTTGAATCTGCCAAAGACCATTCTGTCACTTTGAGAGAAAGAGATTCCACCAAGCAAGTTAGAGGTTCCGTCGAAGATGTCATCAAGGCTATCCGCGATATCACTTACAATGGTGCTTCTTGGGAAGAAGGTACCAAGGATTTGACTCCTTTTATTGCCCAAGCTGAA